>Ga0193753_10001404_pt1 | contig 20552 bp, 16 predicted proteins | sample H1c2metaG_FD_144925 | JGI IMG/M metagenome (GOLD analysis project Ga0193753, IMG submission 144925) | Soil microbial communities from a riparian zone of the East river system, Colorado, United States - H1c2 | ecosystem: Environmental > Terrestrial > Soil > Riparian zone | place: USA: East...
TGTCCCGAGAAAAAGATGGTTGCCCGGATAGCGGCTCAGGTAGGAGAAAGAATCCAGCAGCTCCTGGTTCGTCGGCTGCGGCCCCGTATTGGCGGCGCCGACCTCAAGGTTCTCCTGGACCAGCGTAGCGCTGGCAGTGGCAGGGCTGGCCTGCGGATTCTGGATACGCCCCAGAAAAACCAGGTAGCCCAATACGAGGACAACGCCGGCAAGCGTAAGCGCAGGCCGGGTAAAGCGTCGCTCGCGGACCCGAACGCGAACCAGCCATAGTGCGTTCACGGCGGCGATCACGAAGGAGAGCCCATACGCTCCTGTAACCGGTGCGAGCCGTGTCAGCAGGGGGTTGTCGACCTGGGCGATTCCCAGCAGATCCCATGGCAGCCCAGTGATCCGCGCGCGGGCAAGCTCCACAGCCACCCAGGCGAACGGGACCAGCAGCAGAGCGGTCTGGCGACCAAACCGCAGACGAAACGCGGTGGCCAGCACACCGAACAAGGCATGATACAGCCCCAGGTACAGGCAGAAGAGGACAAGAATTCCGGCGGCGACAGGCTTGGCCAGACCACCGTAGAGGTACATCGTCTGGTAGATCCAGTAGCAGTTCCCCATATACCAGACAAAGCCGCAGACGTAGCCCAGCGCCGCTCCCTGGCGCAGGCTAAGGGTATTCCCTGTCTTACTCTTACCGAAGAGCGCCCCTAAGAGTGGCAGCAATGCGACCCAGCAGAAGGCCGTACGCCAGACTGGCGCAGGTCCGGCGATGGGAAAAGGCAGAACCTGTAGAACGCCGGAGAGGACGGCCAGGGCCCAGAGTCGCAGCGGGATCAGTCGCATCGACCTGAGTCTAGCATTGCTCCATTTCACGGCTACAATATGGGATGTGATCAACGCACTGGCTCACATGTTGGCGAAGGTTCTCGTACCGCTCTTCTTGACAGGGATGGTCGGTTCCCTGTTGGTCGTCATCTTTACCGTGGTACGTGACTTGCGACAGGTGTTACCCAGAGAGGACGAGCACGGCGGTCCAGACCTGTGATTTGCGGCATGAATATCTTGCATATGCCGACCGAACTTGGCGCTATAGTTTTCAGGGGCGCTCGTTCGTTGTTGGGACCAGGGGTCGTTCTCTAAATAATGGGCTCTACTAAACCCACTCTCGCGATGCCGCAATCGAACCGCGTGCGCCTTGTGGTGGCGTCGTCGGTCATGCTCACCTTCATCTCGTTCTGGCGTGCGGCCGCCATCGTGCTCAACGACCTTGGCTCTTCCGCCTTCTACGCCGGAGGACTCGCGGAAGAGGCTGTCGGCAAAGCCGCGCCGTGGCTGATTCTTGGCGTCGTCGTCTTCTCCTATGCGGTTCGCGCCGTCTACGTGGAGAGCTGCTCCATGTTCACCAGGGGCGGCGTATACCGCATCGTCAAAGAGGCCCTCGGCGGCACCTTCGCCAAGGTCAGCGTATCCGCCCTGATGTTCGACTACGTGCTGACCGGGCCGATCTCCGGTGTTTCCGCCGGTCACTACATTGTGGGGATGCTGAACGATCTGGCCGCCTTCTCCGCCACAAGATTTCATTGGGCCGTAACCCCGCATCTCAGGCCGGACATCGCCTCGGCCTTCATCGCCGTCTGCATCACAATCTATTTCTGGTGGCAGAACACCAAGGGCATCGAAGAGTCCAGCGAGAAGGCATTGGACATCATGAAGATTACGACCGTCATGGTCGTAGTCCTGCTGGCCTGGGGAATCTTCACCGTTGTTCATCGCGGCGCGGACCTGCCGCCCCTGCCCATCCCCTCCAACCTCCACTTCAGCTCAGATGCCCTCGGATTCCTGAAGGGAACAAAGTTTGCCGCATCTCTCGGCCTCTTCGGCGTGCTGATGGCCTTCGGCCATTCGGTACTTGCCATGAGCGGCGAAGAGTCGCTCGCGCAGGTCAATCGCGAGATCGAGCATCCCAAGCTGAAGAACCTGAAACGCGCCGCACTTGTCATCGCGGTCTACAGCTTCCTGTTCACCGGCGTCTGTTCCCTGCTCGCCGTCATGATCATCCCGGATGAGGTCCGCGTCCACGTCTACCGCGACAACCTTATCGCCGGCATGGCGATGAACATGGTCGGTCCCCAGGTCCTCAAGGTCATCTTCCGTATCTTCGTCGTGCTCGTCGGATTTTTGATTCTCGGTGGAGCGGTCAACACCGCCATCGTAGGCTCCACCGGCGTCCTCATGCGCATCGCGGAGGATGGCGTCCTTGCCGACTGGTTCCGCAAGCCTCAGCGAAAGTACGGGACCAGCTACCGCATCATCAACCTGGTCGCCGGCATGCAACTGCTGGTGATCGTGCTCACCCACGGCAACGTCCTCGTCATCGGCGAGGCATATGCGTTCGGCGTCATCTGGAGCTTCACCTTCAACGCCCTTGCCATGCTCGTCCTTCGCTGGAAGTTCCACGGCGAGCGTGGCTCTAAAGTCCCGCTCAATCTCCGCATCGGCAAAGTCGAAATACCCCTGGGGCTACTCTCAGTATTTCTCGTTCTATTCTCAACCGCCGTCGTAAACCTGCTTACAAAATCGGTAGCTACAGTAAGTGGCATCATCTTCGCCGCTGCCTTCTTCGTCGTGTTCTCGCTCTCGGAGCGTAACAATAAACGGCGTCACGATCTGGCGACGTTGCAGATGAAGGAGCACTTCCAACTAGAGCATCAGGACACCGTAGGCCGTGACGCTCTTGATATCCGCCCCGGCGCCGTCGTTGTAACCATGCGCGACTCCGCCGCGCCCTTCGCCCTCAAGTGGGCACTCACCCACACCAACACGGACGACCAGGACCTCGTCGTCCTCGCCGCCCGGATGATGGGCGCCGGCGGCCCTGAGTATGTCGAAGCCTCCGAGCAGCTCTTCAGCGAACATGAGCAAATGTTATTTACCAAAGCTGTCTCCGTCGCCGAAAGCTTCGGAAAGCATATCTCCCTGCTCGTCGTCCCGGCAGGTGATATCTTCGCTGCCCTGGTGCAGACGGCTAACTCCCTCGAGGCGGCTGCGGTCGTCTCCGGCCTGTCGACTAAGTTGACCGCAGAGGAGCAGGCCTACCACGTCGGCCAGGCATGGGAGGCTCTCCCTGAGCCAAAACGCCAGTTCACCTTCTACATCGTCAAACCGGATGGAGCTTCACTCAGCTTTCATATTGGGCCACACGCGCCGACCATCCAGCCACGCGAGGTGCAGTTACTGCATCGCCTCTGGCTCAATATGCGCCGGGCGCCGGAGATGCAGGAACTGCACCACAGCGATATCTTGACCTATGCGCTAACCCGCGTAGCGACAGAGTTCGCGCGCGATAAGGTTGAAACCCTCAAAAACCTGCAAAACTGCATCGACGAGATCGAGAATCGTCACGGCCTGGGTAGTTCGCGATATGAAGAGCTCGGTGAAGCCGGCCCGGGATACGCTATTCGAACGCCACATAAAAACGTAACACCCGCGAAACACGAAGTGGCTTCAGGCAAAGCAAAGTAGTCTCTTCGAGTTACTCATTATTTGCATGAGTCTAGCGCCTTCTGTATCGTTATAGTTGGCATCTGGGCGCTTAGTGTTACATCTAGCATTTATCGAACTCGATTGACTGATTCGCCATGCCAAATAGGAGGCAACACGTGGATGTAAGCCGCATTATCGCCGATCTCGATGCACAGATTTCCAAGCTGCAACAGGCACGCGCCCTGCTGGCTGGAACGACAACGCAGCTCGCACGCACGAATCGCGGACGCCCCAAGGGCAGCAAGAATACCTCGGCGCCCACCGCACCAGCCGCTGCCCCGCGCAAGCGCAAGCTAAGCCCAGAGGGCCGCAAGCGCATTGCCGATGCGATGAAGAAGCGTTGGGCCGAGCGGCGGAAGCAGAACGCAAAAGGCTAACTCCCCCCACTCCAATATCTAAAAAGCGCAAACGCCCCAACATCGGCGTCTGCGCTTTTTTTATTTCCTGTCCGACTATCCGTAATAGCTTTATCGAGTAATAATCACTTCGCGAAGACTATCCTTCGCCAGAAAAAATCTGTAGTTACTGAACGCACCCAGCATATTTTCAATCTTTCGATTGCTATAAACATTAAGTAACGGATAATCTCCGGCACGCTGCATCTCGACTACATCGGAATCCGTCAGATGGTAGCGGTGGAAGTGGTTCTCCGAGCCGCTTGCTGCATGGAAAAAAGCCAGCATCAGGCCACCAGGCTTCAACACCTCATGAATTCTTGAGAATACCGGCGCGAGTAAGTCTTCCGGCAAATAGTCAGCCGTATCCCAGAGAATCACTACGTCAAAGCTGCGCCCGGAAAAACTGAGGTTGCCTTCCACAAAGCGGCTCACATCAAAGCGCGGAGGCTCGCCCCCTTCGCCAGGCAGCAGCCACTCCGGCTTCGAGGCCTCTTCCACCAGGTTCGCCATATAAATACTGTGGCCCAGGCTCGTGATGTAATTGATGTTCGTCGAAGACGTGGGACCGATATCGAGGATGCTGAGCGACTCCTGCGAGCGCAGGTGTTTGAGCAGCTCATTCCACCCACTCGAGTGGCGCGGGATACGGCCACGGTCCGCACCCCGCGGATTACTTGTGCTATCGCTGCTGCCGAAAAGGCTGCGCATACGTCCGCTTCCCTTTCTGTTCTAGGTTGCCTGTTGCTGAAAAAGAGGTGCCGCCGATGCAGTCCCCTCGGTGGAAGCCGTCGATTTCGCAGCGGCAGCCGCCACCTCCGGCGAGGCAGCAAGCTCCACGCGCCCCTTCAATGTTGCGCTCTCTTCAATGGAAAGCCTGCCGGCGACGATGTCTCCGCTCACCACCGCGGACTGGCGCAGCTCCACCCGGCCCGTAGCATGCACCATGCCGGTAATCTGGCCGAACACGATGACATCGCGTACGGTAATATCCGCGATCACCCGCGCATTCGGACCGATCGTCAACCGGCTGCCCCGTAGGGTAATAGACCCCTCGATATCCCCGTCCATGTACAGGTCCTCATCGCCGGAAAGCTCTCCCCGAATGACGACCGACTTACCAATGACGGTGGAACCCTCTGCTGGCTTCATTAGATTTTGTTCTCCTCTTGGTGCTCTCTGCTAAGGTTGTGTCTTGCCCGAACTATACCCAAGCTCATGCCGAGAGGCAAACCCGTAAAACCTTGTGGCAGGTAAAAACGTCTTACGTAGAAGCCATACGCAGCGCAGGAAGAATGGCTTCCATCAGAACAAGGGGTGTAGGTTGGCTCGAAGTAAGGCCACTCAGAGAAATGTTGCTCCGCTGTCTGCGCGGCCGCGAGAGTTTTCAAGCCTGTCCTGGCGGCCTGCGATAGGACTTCTCGCGTTAGCGCTCGGACTCGCAACTCCGCATGCAATCGCACAGTCACCCCCTACAACGAAAGATGCAGGCCCAGCCACGCTGCTCTCGGCGCCTCCACGCTCCTGGGTAGTAGACGCCGCCGCGAACGAGCAGGTAGCCCTGCATCATCACGGCTCCTACCTGCGCTATCGCATGCACGTCGTGAACGAAAAAGGCGATCAGGTTCGTGACATCATCGAGAGCAAAGACGGCACGGTAGCCCGACTCATCCTAAAGGACGGTAAGCCCCTCACAGAGGAGCAGGACAAGGCCGAGCGAGCTCGATTGAACGACATGCTTGCCTCACCCGACACCTTTGCCAAGCACGTTAAAAACGACTCCTCCGGCAGAAAGATCGCCGACCAGCTCATCCAGCTCATGCCCGACGCCATGCTCTACACCTACACGCCAGCACAGCCGCAGACAGGCAGAAGCGGCGGCGGTATGGAGGTCGTCCTCGACTACAAGCCAAACCCTCAGTTCAAGCCCCCCACCACCACAGCCGAAGCGCTGACCGGACTTGAGGGAAGAATGTGGATCGATGCCACGAACCGCCACCTCGTCCGTATGGAAGGGACTATCTTCCGCGGCGTCAACTTCGGCTGGGGCATGCTCGCCCACATCTATCCTGGCGGCAAACTTGTCCTCGAACAGGCCAACGCAGGCAACAATCGATGGATCTTTACCCACTTCGTTCAGCGAGTCACCGTACGCGCGCTGATGGTGAAGACCCTGAATGTCAACGAGACCGTGGACGCCTCCGCATTTCAGACGCTGCCCAGCCCAATCAGCTACCAGGACGCCGTCCATCTGCTACTGGACACGCCGCTCCCTCGATAGAGATTCCACAAGAGGTTCAAGCGCCCTGCGCGGGCAGCGCCCACTTCGTGGGGGGTATACCGGCTTCGCCTACTGCCTCCCGATGGTCGGCATGAAGATTCTTTCCTGGCGGCCAACGGGAGCCCCACCCCGAAGGGGATATACACGTCACGAAGTGACCGCCCCACGCGTAGTGGGACCCGCCGTCAGGCCATAGCTCTTCTAAGCAGTCACACGCGCCTTTGCCTGCAGTGTCTGCCGGCGGACCGTCAGCGCCTCGATCCGGTCTCTCTGCACCTCGAATCCGCGCCCTATCTCGGTAGGCACCACGATCTCCCCTTTTTTGCTCACGGTAACCGCCGGCTCGATAATGTCCTGTGTCCAGTAGCGGCTCGAGGCGGAGACATCGCCGGGCAGCGAGAAGTTGGGGAGCGACGACAGCGCGATATTGTGCGCGCGGCCAATGCCCGTCTCCAGCATGCCGCCGCACCACACTGGGATGCCCCGCTCCTCCGCCGCATTGTGAACGGCAATCGCCTCGCTGAATCCACCCACACGGCCAACCTTGATGTTGATGATCCGGCACGACTCCATATCGATTGCGGCCAGCGCGTCGCGCCGATTGCGAATCGACTCATCCAGGCAGATCGCCGTGTCCAGCCGCTTCTGCAGCATCGAGTGAAAGTAAAAATCGTCATACCACAGCGGCTGTTCGATCATCAGCAGGCCAAACTGGTCCCAGCTGGCGATATGGTCGAAGTCCTTCATCCGATACGCGGAGTTCGCATCGCAGCTCAGGGTGATCTTGGGCCATCGGGCGCGCACCGCGTCGAAGATCCGCGTATCCCAGCCAGGCTTACACTTCAGCTTGATGCGCTGGTAGCCGGCGTCCAGCTCGGTGGCGATCTTGTCCATCAACTGCTCCGGCGAAGACTGGATGCCGATGGAGACGCCGCACGGAATCACCTTGCGCGTACCACCCAGCAGGTCTGCCAGCGACATGCGCTCCACCTGGGCCTCCAGGTCCCAGACAGCGTTCTCCAGCGCCGCCTTGGCCATGCGATGCCCGCGAACCTGCTTGAAGATCTCCGTACAGCTCCCGCCCCCTTCGAGGTCGGCATCGAGCAGACGCGGAGCCAGCTCCGTCTCCGTGATCAGCCACGCCGTATCGATCATCTCGTCGCTGAAGTAGGGGTGCTCGCCTGCAACACACTCCCCCCAGGCCGTCAGGCCGTCGGATTCCAGTTCCACCAGCAGGATGCGGCGGCTGGTCGTGAGGCCGAAGCTGGTCTCAAACGGATGAGCCAGCGGCATATTGATCTCGCGAAGATGGATGGCATCGATGTTGAGCATGGGGCGTTCCTGTCTTTCCAGTGCTTGTCTCGTTTTACGGATTCGGTGCGATCGGAGTTTCAGTGCTGTGCGGTGTGTCTTGCTATCTGCCGTGGGTGTCGTTCCATGGCCCGAGAAGAAAACATCCATTCCCCTCGGGATCGCGTTCATAGCCGATCACGGCAAGACCACGATGGAACGCGGATTGAAGCGCCTCCCGGTTGCGGGTCTGCAGAGCCTGCGCGAGGCTCCGCTGCTGGGCGTCCTGCTTCCACTGGTAGATGGCCTGCGGGACAATAACACGTTCAACGGCTTGCACTGGCTCCGTCTCTCCCCGCAACAGCTTCGTCACGCGGTCGGACCGCAGCCACCACTCCGCGTATAGCCTATCCGTCGGGAGCCCTCCCTGCAATGGGGATGACGAGGGACCGTAAAAATCCGCCTGGTATCGCCGGGAGATTGCCCCCAGCCGGGCGATGTTCAAATGGGCGTTCCGAATCTCCAGCGGGTCGAATGTCCATTCCATCAGGTCGAATCCCCGGGCAATCGCATCGTCGCGCTGCGCCAGCTTCATCCGGCGGCCCAGACCGGCGTTCCGGTACTCCGGCAGCACCGCAAGCATGTGCGAGTGGAGGTAGGCATGGCCATCCCGATACCCCGGCAGCGCCATGGCGAAGCCCACAATCGTCTCCCCGTCGAACGCGCCAAGTACCTGTCCGCCAATGCGTTGCGCCACCAGGAACACCCGCCGTGGAATAACATCGCCGTCGCTGTAGCCCCAGACCTCGAGCTGCAGCACAACGCAACGTTCGAACTCGTCGAGACTGGACAAATGCCGAATCTGAATGCTCTCGGGTACGGTCGTGCTCAAGACTTGGGTAACTCCCTGAAGGCGTTCTTCGCCTGATCTCTCTTTGCCTGATTCCACAGCCCGTCCAACTCCTCCGGCGAAAGGCCCGCCAGCGCGTCCCTGCCGCCCGCCACAGCCTCCATCGCGCCAAAGCGACGGCGAAACTTCGCATTGGCCCCCCGCAGCGCCGACTCCGGGTCCAGCTTCAGATGCCGGGCAAGATTGACGGCAGTAAACAGCAGATCCCCCAGCTCCTCCTCCGCCCCTGCCCCCGGAGCAGGCTTTGCCAGCTCCTCCCGCAGCTCCCCGATCTCCTCCTGCAGCTTCTCGAAGAGCCCCTCCGCATCCGGCCAGTCGAACCCCACCTTGCTCGCCCGAGACCCCAGTTTCCCTGCCTCCATCACCGCCGGCATACTCCGCGGAACCTCATCCAGCATCGACCCACCCGGCATCGACCCGCCCGCAGCCCCCCGCTTCTCCTCCCGCTTGATGCTCTCCCAATTCCGCAGCACCGCGTCCGAGTCCGCCGCCTCCACCTCCCCAAAGACATGTGGATGCCGCCGAACCAGCTTCGCGTTCAAATTCGCCGCCACATCCGCAATCGTGAAGTACCCCGCCTCCGACGCCATCTGCGCATAAAACAGCACCTGCAGCAGCAGATCCCCCAGCTCGTCCTTCAGCTCCGGCCACGCCCTCCGCTCGATCGCGTCGAAGACCTCGTAGGTCTCCTCCAGCGTATGCCGCTTGATCGTGTCGAAGGTCTGCTCGCGGTCCCACGGACAGCCATCCGGCCCCCGCAGGCGCGCCATAATCCCAATCGCCTCCGCAATCGGGTCAGCCGCGTCCCTCTGGTCATGTTTCAGTTCAGGCAAGGCCATATCGTCATCTTCAACTTTACCCGATGACGCCCGATTACCCCACCTCCCGGTCTCATGCGGTATGCTGTCCACCATGGTGCCCCCGCCCGAATCGAAGGCCAACCCGACCACCCGCAGAAGCAAGTGGGTGCTCCTGCTCCTCCTGCCGTACCTGGGCCTCTGCTTCCCCCAGCTCTACGCCCGTTCCACGCCGGCCCTCTGGGGCTTCCCCTTCTTCTACTGGTATCAATTCGCCTGGGTCATCCTCGCGTCGGCGCTCCTCGGAGCCGTCTATCAAAAGCTCAAGACCTGAAGGCCGCATAAGCCCGCACACCAAAAAAATCCGGCCGCAGTATAGCCGGCCGGATCTCTTGGGAATATGCGAATCATTGCCGTTACAAAAAGAGCTTACTGCCCATTCGGAGAAGCAGGCGCCGATCCGCTCGGCTGGTCGGCCATGTTCGTCATCAGCTTGATCTGAACCCGCCGATTCTTGGCCCGTCCCGCCGCCGTATGATCGCTCGCGACCTGCTGATCCTTGCCGATGCCGATCAAGTAAAACTTGTGCGGCGGAATGTTGTACTTCGACGCCAGATAGTTCACCACCGCATCCGCGCGGCGCTGGCTCAGCTGATAGTTATAGTTCGCATCGCCGATCGAGTCCGTTCCGCCCGTCACCTCGAGAATGTAACCGCGCGCGGTCGTCAGACCCGCCGCCAGATCATCCAACTGCTTCTTGTCCGAAGCCGTCAGCACTGCCTTGTCGAAGGCAAACGTCACGCTCACATCGGAGATCGGCTTGTAGTTGTCCAGATTCGCAACCACGCCGCTCAGGCTGTCTACCCGGTTGTAAGCTTCTTTTGCCGACTTGCCCGCCGTATCCGCCGACAGACCCGCCGCCTGCGCATGCTGGTCCGCCGTATCGGCCGCGCTCTGCGCCCCGGCGATACCCTTCTGCGCTCGCTCATCCGTATCCGCTATGCCCCGATGATTGGCAGCCGTCTTCGTATCCAGCTCGTTCGTCTGTTGAATGATCGGCGCCGTCTGCGAGCGAACATAGTTCTTGCTGGAACAGCCGACCGTGAAGGTAACAATCAGCGCACTCGCCAGAGCAACGGTACAGGCAGACTTGATCTTTAATTCGAGGTTCGCAACATTCGTATTTGTATTGGAGTTCATGATCTTTTCTATCTCCTGGTTGTAAGAACTTCAGCAGCACTGTCGTAGAACTTCAGCACAGTTGCAACAGCAATTGGCCTGCCAAAATGAAATAACCGATAAGAAGCTCCATATCAATAACATATAAGCACCAATCCACCCGGAACCGGACTCCGCCCAGACCCACACTGGAACTTTTGACACGAAAACGCGTCAAATCTACTCAGCTTCCCCGAGCCTTAGCCTTATGCCTGATGCGTCTACACTTAGACCCGGAAGCGATCGACAGCATGGATCTTCACCAGAAAATTCGAACCATTCCCACCCAACCCGGCTGCTACCTCTACAAAAACGCCGAGGGTGAGGTCATCTACGTCGGCAAGGCTAAAAACCTTCGCTCCCGCGTCCGCTCCTATTTCCTCGATGCCTCCCAGGCCAACGCCAAAACCGGCACCCTCATGCGCGAGGCCGTCGACGTCGAATACATCACCGTCGCCAACGAGCACGAGGCCCTCGCCCTCGAAAACAACCTCATCAAGCAGAAGAAGCCGCGCTTCAACATCCTTCTCCGCGACGACAAGACCTACCCCTACATCAAGCTCACCATGGGCGACCGCTACCCCAAGGTCTTCGTCACCCGCCGCCTCCGCAAAGATGGCAGCGCCTACTTCGGCCCCTACTTCCCCGGCAACCTGGCCTACCGGCTCGTCGACCTCATCCACCGCAGCTTCCTCATCCCAAGCTGCAAGGTCGATCTCTCCCGCTACCACCCCCGCGCCTGCCTCCAGTACTACATCAAGCGCTGCCTCGGCCCCTGTCTCGAAGGTCTCACCACCCCCGAGGCCTACAAGCAGACCATCCGCGACGTGCAGCTCTTCCTCGAAGGCCGCCCCAACGAGCTTGAGCAGTCCCTCACCCGGCGCATGGAAGACGCCGCCGAAGCCGAACAGTTCGAGCTCGCCGCCCGCCTCCGCGACCAGATCGTCACCGTCCACCAGATGCTGGACAAGCAGCGCATCGCCACCACCGACAACGAAGACGCCGACGTCTTCGGCTACCACTTCGAGAACGACATGCTCGCCGTCAATCTCTTCCACATGCGCAGCGGCAAGATCGTCGACCGCCGCGACTTCTTCTGGGAGGACCTCCCCGAGTCCCTCTCCGACAACCTCAACGAGCTCGCCTCGGAGCTCGCCTCGGAGATAGACGAGGCCGAAGCCCTCCCCCGCATCGAGCCCGACCCCTCCCAGCCCGCGCCCGAGGTCGGCGAAGGCATCCCCATCGTCCAGCACACCGCCGTCTCCGAGCTGGGCGCCGTCTTCAGCCCCTCGGTCTTCTTCTCCGCCCTCCTCAAACAGCTCTACCTCGAGCAGGCCTACGTCCCCCGCTCCGTCCTCGTCCCCGTCGAGTTCCCCGACCGCGCCGTCCTTGCCGAGGTGCTCAGCGAGCGCACCGGCAAGCGAGTCGAAATCCTCGCCCCCCAGCGCGGCGAAAAGCGCTCCCTCGTGGACCTCGTCTGCCAGAACGCCAAACAGTCCTTCGACCAGCGCTTCCGCGTCCTCCAGCCCAACATGAAGGCCATCCAGGAGGCTCTGCAGGACGCTCTCACCCTCGAAGAGCTCCCCCGCCGCATCGAGTGCTTCGACATCTCCCACATCCAGGGCGCCGAAACCGTAGCCTCCATGGTCGTCTGGGAGGACGGAGCCATGAAGAAGTCCGACTACCGCAAGTTCCAGGTCAAAACCGTCACCGGCGTCGACGACTTCGCCAGCATGCGCGAGGTCATCCAGCGCCGTTACAAACGCCTCCAGGAGGACAAGAAACCCTTCCCCTCCCTCATCCTCATCGACGGCGGCCTCGGCCAGCTCCACGCCGCCTACGCCGCGCTCGAAGAGATCGGCGTCACCCTGCAGCCCCTCGCCTCCATCGCCAAACGCGAGGAGATCATCTACGTCTACGGCCAGGAGCACGAGCCCATCGTCCTCGACCGCCGCTCCCCCGTCCTCCACCTCATGCAGAAGATCCGCGACGAAAGCCACCGCTTCGCCGTCACCTACCATCGCAAGCGCCGCCAGATGCGCGACCGCGACAGCGAGCTCCTCTCCATCCCCGGCGTAGGCCCCCGCACCCGCCAGCGCCTCATCGAGCACTTCGGCAGCGTCCGCGGAATCAAACAAGCCGCCCCCGACGCCCTCACCGCCGTCGTCAACGCCTCCACCGCCGAGCGCATCCGCAAACACTTCAACACCACCCCCGCAAACCCCACCCCCGCCACACTCCCCATCAACTAGCCCCATCCTCAACCAGCCCCATCCTCAACTAGTCCGATCCTCCGTTGCCTTTGCCGTTGCCCGTCCTCCCCAACCAGCCACAAAACCGGGTGCCCCATCTTCGCGACGGTCTCATCGTCGCTAAGGTGGGATATTCGCGCCCAGCGCGAACCGCCCTCTTCCAAAACCCTCCAACAAAGCCCCAGTGCACTTGCCCTTTCCTTGCCGTTGCCCGTTGCCCCTGCTTTTGCCTTTGCCTTTGCCTTTGCTTTTGCCTTTGCCTTTGCCTTGCCTTTGACTTTGCCGTTCCACCCCCTCTTCCCCACAAGAGGCCGTCATCTCGACCGAAGCCACTCACAGCCCCACCGTGAGTGGCGCAGTGGAGAGACCCCCGCATTTCGCCCTTGCTGTTGCCTGTCCTTGCTTTTGTCTTTTGGGTGGGAGCGTGGGGCTTCAGCCCCACGAAAAAAAGCCGTCGCGAAGCGACCTCCGCTCTGCCGAAGGCCGAAGTGCAGCCCGAAGGGCGCAACGACTGAATATTGCCGTTGCTGTTGCCTGTTCTCCTTCAAACCCCAGCAAAAACCCCTGTCAAGCCCCAACCCCACCTAACCCAAACAAACGAAACAAGAACCCCGTGCCGAATCGCCCTCCTCCATCCCATACAATGAATACAGAGGCGAAGAAAAAAGTCCCTGCAAACGCAGGGACTTTTTTTCACCCATAAAGTACCCCGAATCAAGACTTTACCCGTAAAGTATCTGAAATGAAGACTTTGCACCAAAGTGAAATAGCTAAGTTGCAGAAAATAGATACTTTACCGACAGGGCAGGGGGGAGGGGGGAGACCCCAAAGAAGCAAGAAAGGAGACGAGAGCCGCTAAAACGACCCGCCCCCCGTAGAGAAGGTATTGCACGCATCCACCGTCCCCTGCTCCAGCCCGCGCTTGAACCACCCCGTCCGCTGAGCCGAGGTGCCATGGGTGAAGCTCTCTGGACTCACCGAGCCGCGCTCCATCTTCTGCAGATGATCGTCCCCGACGGCGGCGGCGGCCTTCAAGCCGTCCTCGATATCGGCCTCGTGGACGATGTTCCGCTGCTGCGTGCTATGCGCCCACACTCCGGCCAGGCAGTCCGCCTGCAGCTCCAGATCGACGGAGAGGTTGTTTTTCTGCAAAGGGTGTTGACCGGAGAGCTGCCGCACCTTCTGCTCGATGCCGAGAATGTTCTGTACGTGATGGCCCAGCTCATGTGCCACCACATAGGCCTGGGCAAAGTCCGCCGAGCTGCCGCCGATGCGCCTCAGCTCATCCCAGAACCCAAGGTCGATGTAGACCTTCTCATCCGCCGGACAGTAGAACGGTCCGGTCTGCGACTGCGCCACGCCGCAACCCGACTGGGTGTAGTCGCGAAACAGCACCAGCTTCGCATGACGGTACTGCCGGTTCGTCTGCTCCGGCAGCAGCGTCGTCCAGGTCTTCTGAACGTCGTCGAGCACAAACGACACCAGCTGAGCCGACCGGTCTTCCGTCGGTGAAGCCGTCACTGGACGGTTCGCACTCCGGGTAGAGGTAACCCCGCCACCCGACAGGTAGCTGCCAATATAATTCCGCCCCGTCACCAGGCTGATGATGACGAGAAAGATGAATCCAACCAGGCCAAGGCCGCCGCCAAAGCCCCCCCCACCGCCCCCTGACGAACCGCGCCTGTCCTCTACATCGTCACTAAGACCGCCCGGCGTCCAATCCATGATTCACTCCACATAAGTTCAGATTTATCGAAATGGCCGAGAGCGTCCCAATCACTTGATGCTCAAAGCTAATGAAACGGCGGATGGTAGTCAAAAAAATAATCGCTTGCTTCAAAACCGCGCCAATAGCACCCAGATCCTGCGCTTGGAACTTCCGTTCTCACTACACCGTATGAGATGCTGAAATCCTCTCGGAGACTCCTGCATGACAAGTACGCGTACGACGGTCGTCCATCCAGCCGACCCAAGCCTGCACGCTGCAGTGAGGCTCGCCCTGCTGTTCGCCGCCATCAAGCTGGCCTTCCACATCGCCGCAAACCTGTGGGAGGCGCACATCGGCTACGGCTACTTCCGCGACGAGATGTACTACATCCTCTGTGGCCGGAAGCTCGCCTGGGGCTACGTCGACCATGGCCCGGTCGTCGCCCTGCAGGCCTGGCTGTCGCTCGCCCTCTTCGGCAAGTCGCTCGCCGGAATACGCATGCTCTCCGCCTCCGCCGGCGCAGGACGAGTCTTCCTGACCGGACTGCTCACCTGGTCGCTGGGCGGCCGCCGCCCTGCCCAGGCCCTGGCCATGCTGGGCGTACTGGTGGCACCCCTCTACCTGTCCCTCGACAGCTTCCTGTCGATGAATTCGATGGAATCGATCTTCTGGATGGGATGCCTTCTGACGCTGATCCTGATCGTACGGGGGGGCAGTAAAAAGCACTGGCTGGTCTTTGGACTGTCGGCGGGCCTCGGTCTCCTGAACAAGCCTTCGATGACCTTCTTCTTGCTTGCGCTGCTGGTGGCACTTTTGCTGACACCCCAGCGTCGCATTCTGTTCAACAAATGGGCCACAGGTGGAATCGTATTACTGATCCTGGTCGCGCTGCCGAATCTGATCTGGCAAATTCATCATCATTGGCCCACACTCGAATTTCTACATAATGGCCAGGTAGAGAACAAGAACGTCAAGCTGGCGCCGCTACCCTTCCTCGGAACCCAGATACTGAACATGCAGCCGTTGACGATGTTGATCTGGGGCGCTGGGCTGGTCTGGTTGCTGCGGAATCCGTTGGCGAAGAACTGGCGCTGGCTCGGTCTGACCTATCTGTTCTTTCTAGCTGTCTTGATGGCGATGCATGCGAAGGACTACTACGTCGCCCCTATCTATCCCATCCTCTTCGCAGCAGGAGGCATCGCGTGGGAGAGGCATTTCGCAAGCCGCAAGTCGGTGGCCGGCGATCGGGTGTTTGCCTTCCCTGTGATGGAGACGGTTCTCGTGGTTGCCGCCATGGTGGTACTGCCGATGTCGATCCCACTGATGCAGCCAAAGGCCTGGCTCACTTATACCAAGGCTACACATCTCTACCAGACGAGCTCCAATGCGGAGAACGAGGCGGTCGGCCCACTGCCGCAGTTCTACGCGGATCGCTTCGGCTGGCAGGAGGAGGTCGATAAGGTTAGCTGGATTTATCACTCGCTCTCCCCGGAGGACCAGAAGAAAGTTGGGATCTTATGTTCGAACTATGGGGAGGCGAGTGCGATCAATTTTCTGGGTCAGGGCCTACCCACCGCCATCAGCGGTCATAACAACTATTGGCTTTGGGGGCCGGCGGGGGAGACGGGGGAGGTCATGATCGTGATCAATGGCGCGACACCGGAGGAGATGCGCAAGTTCTATGACTCGGTGGAGGTTGCAGGGCGCATGGACCATCCGCTCTCGATGCCGTATGAGCACCGCAACATCTACCTGGTGCGCGGGCGGCACAAGAGTATTCTCACGGACTGGCTCGACTTCAAGCATTACATTTAGGTCGGCTCACCGGGCGGGGTGTGCTACTCTCCGTGGAACCCATGAAGGAAACCAAGTCTGAACTGCCTCGCGTTCTGAACGCCTCGCACGCTACGTCGATCGTGGTGGGCATCATTATCGGGAGCGGTATTTTTCTGGTGCCGCGGGAGATGATGGCGGCGGTGGGGTCGTCGCGGATGGTATACGCGGTGTGGATCGTCGGTGGCCTGCTGTCGCTGTTCGGCGCGATGACCTATGCGGAGATCGCGGCGGCACGGCCGCGGTATGGGGGGGAGTATGCCTTTCTGCGGGAGGCTTATGGCGATCTCACCGGCTTCCTCTACATGTGGACGCAGATTACGGTGGCCAAGCCGGCGTCGCTGGCGACTGTCGCGGCGGGGCTGGCACGGGTGCTGGCGACGTTTACCGTCTTCAGCTCCTTTACCCGGCCGGCGTTTGCGGACCTGTTGTGGGGGCAGGTGTTTGCGATTGCGGTGACGTGGCTGATCACCGGGCTGAATATTTTAGGCACCCGCGGCTCCGCCAATGTGCAGCTTGTGCTGACCTGGCTGAAGGGGCTGCTGATCCTCGTGATCGCGGGATTTTGCTTTGGGGGGGCGGGGGGGCATGGGTCCTGGCATAACTTCGCTACCGAGTTTGCGGGCGCCAAGGGCGGCTTCTCCGGGTTTATGATCGCACTGGTCGCGGCGCTGTGGGCCTACGACGGGTGGAGCGACGTTACGACGATGGCGGGCGAGGTGGAGCGTCCGCAGCGGAGTATGCCGGTGGCGCTGGTGGGCGGCGTCGCCATCGTGGGCGCGCTCTACATGCTGACCAACGCGGCGATCCAGTATGTTCTGCCGGCGGCGACGATCGCCAGTGTCGACCGGCCTGCGGCGGACGCGATGCGGCTGGCCGCGGGGAACTGGGGAGCAACACTGGTGTCGCTCGGCATGGCGGTCAGCATCGCGGCGACCTTTGTGGGGTCGTCGCTGTCGGGGGCGCGGGTGCCTTTTGCCGCAGCCCGGGATGGCCTGTTCTTCAAGCAACTGGCTCACGTCAGTCCGCGGTTCAAGACGCCCTCCGCCTCCCTCGCGCTGCAGGCGGTTTTGACCTCGCTGCTCCTGCTGGCCATCGGGAAGTTTCAGGCGCTGTTCTCGCTTGCAATCTTCGGGGAGTGGCTGTTCTATGCACTTACGGCCAGTACGGTGTTCGTCTTCCGTCGGCGTGATGCGAAGGGGACTCGGCCGTACAGCGTGTGGGGGTATCCGGTGTTGCCGGCGCTGTTCATCCTGGCGGCGATCGTGCTACTGGTCTTTTCCTTTGCGGACCAGCCGCGAAACTCGATCATCGGGACGACGATTATCCTGATGGGGATTCCGCTGCACTACCTGCTTCAACGGCGGCGGCGGGTTGTTTAGGTCCCCCCCTCTGATACTTAGTTATTTTGCTTTGGTGCAAAGTCCTCATTCCAGATACTTTACGGGTAAAGTCTTGATTCGGGATACTTTATGGGTGAAAGTGGAAAGTCCCTGCGTTTGCAGGGACTTTTTTTTTGCCTCTGTATTCATTATATGGGATGGAGGGGGGCGATTCGGCACGGGGTTCTTGTTTCGTTTGTTTGGGTTAGGTGGGGTGGGGGCTTGACAGGGGTTTTTGCTGGTTTTTGAGAGAACAGGCAACGGCAATATTCAGTCGTTGCGCCCTTCGGGCTGCACTCCGGCCTTCGGCAGAGCGGTGACGCCTTCGGCGTGGCTTTTTTTCGTGGGGCTGAAGCCCCACGCTTAATCCCAAAGGCAAGAACGGACAACGGCAGGGGGCAAGGGCAAGGCAACGGCAAGGCAAGGGCGAAATGCGGGGTCTCTCCACTGCGCCACTCACGGTGGGACTGTGAGTGGCTTCGGTCGAGAGGAGAGATAGGAGGGCGCGGAGCAGCGGCGGTAGTGGTTGAAGGTTTAGCTGCGGTTCTGGATGACGCGTTCGTAGACCCTGACGTATTCGGCGGCGGGCTTGTCCCAGGAGAAGTCCTGCGCCATGCCGCGTTTCATGATCTGGGTCCACTCGTCCTTGTTGCGGAAGGTGGCCAGAGCGCGGTGCAGCGCGTCCAGCAGGGCCGACGGGCTGTAGCCCCAGAACTTGAAGCCGTTGCCGCCGCCGGAGGGCTGCTCGTCGATGGTGTCCTCCAGGCCGCCGGTGGAGCGGACGACAGGGACCGTACCGTACCGGAGGCTGTAGATCTGGTTGAGGCCGCCGGGCTCGTAGCGGGAGGGCATGAGGAACATGTCTGCCCCGGCCTCGATCTTGTGGGCCATGACGTTGTCGAACTTGATCTTCACGCGAATCTTGTCCGGGTTGCGGCTGGCCATCTCGACCAGCAGCCGCTCGTAGTACTCCTCGCCGCTGCCGAGGATGACCAGGACCATATCTTCTTCGACGAGACGGTCCATGATGTCCACGATAAAGTCAAAGCCCTTCTGGGTGGCAAAGCGGGAGACGACGCCGATGACGGCGGTGTCGTCGCCGACGCCTTCCAGATCGAAGGCATGGAGGAGGTCGCGGCGGCACTCCTGCTTGCCCTGGAGATTCTCTTTGGAGTAGTGCGCGGCGATGTTGGGGTCGATGGCGGGGTCCCACTCCTGGTAGTCGACGCCGTTGAGGATGCCGAAGAGGTCGCCGCTGCGCTGATGCAGGATGCCTTCGAGCCCGTTGCCGAACTCGGCGGTCTGAATCTCTTCGGCGTACTTGCGGCTGACGGTGGTAATGGCGTCGGAGTAGACGATGCCGCCCTTCAGGAAGTCGACCGTGTCGTAGTGCTCCAGCTTGTCGAAGGTGAACATGTCCCAGGGCAGGAGGAGCTGCGTCATGGTCTGGGGCGGGAACCAGCCCTGATAGCCCGCGTTGTGGATGGTGAGGACGGCGGGGACGTGCCGCAGGACGGGATCGAAGAAGTAGGTGGAGCGCAGCAGGACGGCGAGCATGGCGGTCTGCCAGTCGTGGACATGGTAGACGTCGGGGATGCCGAGGACCTTGGTTGCCTCGATGACGGCGCGGCTGAGGAGGCCGAAGCGCTCGGCGTTGAGGCAACAGTCGCCGGAGGGGGTGGAGTAGAAGCTCTCGCGGTCGAAGAGCTCGGGGGTGTCGACGAAGTAGGTCTGGACGCCTTCGGCGAGGCCGCCATCGAGGATGCGCACGAAGCGGTTATACGAGGGGAACGGGATGGTGACGCTGGCCAGAACGACGGGGGGATTGGGCACGGCCTTGGCCACCTGCCGGTAGTAGGGGAGGTAAACGCTGATGCGATGGCCCATCTTCGCGAGGGTTTTGGGCAGGGCGCTGACTACGTCCGCGAGGCCACCTGTCTTGGCCCAGGGAGCACACTCCGATGCTGCAAATACGATATGCATTCGTTCGTCCTATCTTCACGCCCAAAACGTTAGTCTATACAAGAGATGGACAGGCAGAGCATTGGATGCAGATGAAACGTAAGCCAAAACTTGGCCAGAACTTTCTGGTGGATGACGCGGCCCGCCACGCCATTGTGGATGCCCTGGGCGATGTTAGCAGGCGCACCGTGATCGAGATCGGGCCGGGCCACGGTGCGATTACCGAGATACTGGCGGGGCGCTGCCAGAGGCTGATCGCGCTGGAGCTTGATCGCTCGCTGGCTGCCGAACTGACGTTTCGGTTTCGCAATGAGCCGCAGGTGAGCGTCGTCGAGGGCGATGTGCTGAAGACCGACCTTCGGACGCTGGTGCCTGAGGGCGAGACGGCGGATGTGGTGGGAAATCTGCCGTACTACATTACGTCGGATATTCTGCTGCAGCTCTTTGCCGCGGGGAGCGCGGGTGCGCTGGGTCGTGCCGTTCTGATGATGCAGCGCGAGGTGGCGGAGCGCGTCGCTGCGGCGCCGGGGGTTCGCGACTACGGTCTGCTGTCGGCGACGGCGCAGATGAATGCGCAGGTGGACAATCTGTTCACGCTGCCGCCTTCGGCGTTTTCGCCGCCTCCAGAGGTGTACTCCACGGTGCTGCGGTTCGCGTTCGCGCCGCGCTTTGTCGAACTGGGGGTGGATGCGGCGGGGTTCGATGCGTTTCTGAGGCAGTGCTTCGCGCAGAAGAGGAAGACGCTGCAGAATAATTTGCGAGCTGCCGGACGCTCCGCAGAGGAGCTTGCGGCGGTGTGGCCTGCGAGTATCCCGGCACAGGCGCGTGCCGAGTCGCTGGAGCTGGAGCCGATGGCGGCGCTCTATCGGGCGCTGGGGGCGAGTTAGGCCTGGGTGCTTCTTTTACTTTGGGGCTTCTTTACTTCGGTGCGTCTTTACTTCGGTGAAGGAGCGGCGCGGGGTGACGCAGCCGGTGGGGGTGGTGGTGGCG
>Ga0193753_10001405_pt1 | contig 20547 bp, 16 predicted proteins | sample H1c2metaG_FD_144925 | JGI IMG/M metagenome (GOLD analysis project Ga0193753, IMG submission 144925) | Soil microbial communities from a riparian zone of the East river system, Colorado, United States - H1c2 | ecosystem: Environmental > Terrestrial > Soil > Riparian zone | place: USA: East...
AGACCGGAAGCAATCGCTGGCAAAATCTCAAGTCATGGCCCACTGGCTGCGAAGCTGGCTGCAAACCAAAACCAACGCCTCTCTACCTGCAGTCATCGTCAAAGCTCACCTTCACTACTCCATCCACCGGCGAAGCCTTCGACGAGTACGTCTCCGACCCCGCAAAACCCGTCCCTTTCCGTACGCGCCCCAGCCAGCCCGTCGGCTACACTCCAAATCTCTCCTGGGTCCGTTGGCTAGTCGACGACCAGCGTGAGTTCTCCGGCCGTACCGACGTCCTGACCTTCCAGACCGACGTCCTCACCGCCCCCGTCAAAATCGCAGGCGAGCCCATCGCCAACCTCGTCGCCTCTACCTCCGGCACCGATAGCGATTGGGTCGTCAAACTCATCGACGTCTATCCCGACGAAGTCGCCGGAGAACCCGACCTCGGCGGCTATCAACTCGCCGTCTCCATGGACATCTTTCGTGGACGCTACCGCCAAAACCTCGCCGAGCCCGCAGCCATCACTGCCAACACGCCGCTCCTCTACAAATTCGCTCTGCCCACCGCAAACCACGTCTTCCTCCCGGGCCACCGCATCATGGTTCAGGTCCAGTCAAGCTGGTTCCCCCTCTACGACCGCAACCCACAGACCTTCGTTCCAAACATCTTCTTCGCCAAACCCGCTGATTACAAAAAGGCAACGCAGCGCATCTACCACGCTCCAGACAACGCAAGCTTCATCCAGTTACCTATCGTCTCCGAACGCTGAACGCCTCAGAGACCGTTGATCAAACGCGTCGCTCCACTCTCGCATCCAATCGTTACAAGACGAGGAGAAGCAGAATGGAGCGACGCACCTTTCTGAAGGCCGCAACTGCCGCAGGAATCGCAGCAGCCACGGACAACGCTGCCGCACAATCTTCAATGACTGCAGCTAGCACTCCCCGCCCCGAAGCCCCCGGCATGATCTACCGCAATCTCGGCACTACAGGCGAGCGCGTCTCCGCTATTGGCCTCGGCGGCTACCACATCGGCAAAGGCCCCGATGCCCAGGCAAACATCCAACTCATCCGCCTAGCCATCGACAAAGGCATCACCTTCCTCGACAACTGCTGGGATTACAACGACGGCATCAGCGAAGTCCGCATGGGACAAGCCCTCCGCGACGGCTACCGGCAAAAAGTATTTCTCATGACCAAAATGGACGGCCGCACCAAAAACTCTTACAACATCCAACTAGAACAATCCCTGGGCCGCCTCCAGACCGACGTCATAGACCTCGTTCAGTTCCACGAAGTCATCCGCATGGAAGACCCCGATCGCATTTTCGCCGCCTACGGAGCCATCGAAGCCGCCGTCGCCGCTAAGCAAGCCGGCAAGATCCGCTACATTGGCTTCACTGGACACAAAGACCCTGCCGTCCACCTACGCATGTTAGAAACCGCCCAAAAACACGGCTTCCACTTCGACACAGTGCAGATGCCCGTCAACGTCATGGACGCCCACTTCCGTTCCTTCACTAAAGAAGTTATGCCCGTCGCCGTCAAACAAGGCATCGGCATCCTGGCCATGAAGACCTTCGGCGATCACTTCATCCTCGACAGCAAAACCGTCGAGCCCATCGAAGCCCTACACTACGGCCTCACCCAGCCAGTCTCCGTCGTCATCACCGGCATCGATTCACCGGCCATTCTCGAGCAAGCCCTCACCGCCGCCCGCACCTTCCAGCCCCTCTCCGACACCCAGATCGCCTCCCTCCTCAGCCGCACCCAACAAGCCGCCAGCGAAGGCAAATTCGAGCTCTTCAAAACCACCAACCACTTCGACGGCACCGCTCAAAATCCCAAGTGGCTAGGCTGACACATATACGAACCGCTTCGGTAACTTCCTTCCGCCTCCTATCGACACAGAATTTCGTATCCATCTACAAACTCCCTGCATCTCTATCTCGTATCGGCAAAAGCTAACATACTGCCTGCACCCAACTTATCGTTCCGAGGACCTAGAGGATGACAAGGAAACATCTCTGCGCCGCAATCGCGGCCTTTCTGTGCGCAACGCTTCAAGCGCGCACCCAAGCGACACAAACTTACAAAGGCCCCATCATCGACGCCCACGCCCACCTGCGCCTCACAGAAACCGACGGCCTCACTTCCACCCAACCCATCGGCACCGACGCAATCCGCACCATCGACGACACCGCAGGCGTATCCAAATCCGCACTCATCGTCATAGCCCTTCAAGGACAACCCGAAAAGACCCGCCAGCAGAACGACGCCGTCCTCGCCGCCGCAGCAGCATCTCCCAATCGTTTCTACGCCGTCATCTCCGTCCATCCTGCAGATAAACAGGTCGCCCTCGACGAACTAGACCGCGTCGCAAAACTCGGAGCCAAAGAGGTCAAACTCCACCCCAACACCCAGAACTTCGACGTCTCCGACCCTGACGTTGGAATAGTCGTCGAAAAATGTGGCGAACTCAACCTCGTGGTTCTCTTCGACTCCTACAAGCCCTGGGACGCAAGCGAGATGGGCAAATTCCTCCTCCTCGCCGTTCAACACCCAAAAACCAAAATCGTCCTCGCCCACATGGGCTTCTCGCACTTCCGCGAGGCCGTCTCCTTCGCCGTCATACAAAGGCTTGGCATGGCCAACAATGTCTGGTTCGACATCTCCGCCATCGCCCCCACCTACGTGGGATCTCCCGTTCAGCCCGAGTTCGTATGGACCATGCGCAAGGTCGGTATCAATCACATCATCTTTGGCTCTGACTGGCCCGTCTACACTCCCGCCGAAGCCATAAACGCCGTCCGCAATCTGGGCCTCACCGAAACCGAACAAAAACAAGTCTTCCACGACAATGTAGTCGATCTGCTCAAGCTCGATTCTCCAACAACACACTAATAGAAAATCCCCGGCATAGTTTGCCGGGGATTTCGTTCTTATCAAGACAACCTACTGATTCACGCCACTCGCCAGAAATCCGCCATCCACCACCAGAATCTCCCCTGTGATAAACGCCGAAGCATCACTTGAAAGAAAAATAGCCGACCCCACCAACTCCTCAGTCTTTCCAAACCGTCCCATCGGAGTCCGCATCAGCAGTTCCTTACCGCGCTCGCTCTCATCCAGCAGCTTCTGATTCAACGCCGTCCGAAACACCCCCGGAGCGATCGCATTCACAGTCACTCCCTGCGAACTCCACTCCACCGCCAGCGATCTCGTCAACGAGCCCACCGCAGCCTTGCTCGCCGCATAGGCCGTCACTTCTTTCAAACTTACGAACGTATTTAGCGAAGCGATATTAACGATCCGCCCATACCCGCGCTTCAGCATGTGCCTGCCGAAGATCTGGCAAGCCCGCAGCGTCCCGGTCACATTCGTATCCATAATGTCGTCCCACGTCTCTTCCGGCACGGTAAGCGTGGGTTCGCGCTTGATCTTTCCCGCTGAGTTGATCAGGATATCGACCTTACCGAACTCCTTCAGAGTCCCCGCAAGCAAAGCCTCCAGCGATGCCCTGTCTCCCACATCCGACGTCAACCGAAGCGCCTTCCGGCCCTTCGCTTCAATCGCCTTAGCGGCCTCATCCACCTGCTCCGCTCGCCGCGAAGTCGCCACGACATCAGCGCCCGCCTCTGCAAGCCCAATCGCCATCGCCAAACCAATACCCGACGTCCCGCCCACCACAACTGCGGTCTTGCCAGTCAAATCAAACAACGGATGCCCCATCAAATTTCCCTCTTCTCTTTCGCTATTTCAATGTCTTCTGTAGCGGCGAAATGTGCTCCACAATCTGGTTAACGACCTCTTCCGGCGCACGATCATTCACTATACGCAAAGCACGTTTCGGTGGCTCCAGCGTCTTCAGTTGAGATTCCAGCAGCTTCGGATTCATAAACTCATGATGACGTTCCGCCAGACGCTCTGCCAGCACCTCTCGGGGAGCGTCCAGCCACACAAACGACACCGCACCCTTCGTCATTCCCGCCGCCAGCGTAGTCCGATACTTCGACTTCAACGCCGAGCACGCCAGGACGCCATTCTTTCCCTCGTCGAACCATCCCTTCATCAACCGATTCAGCGTCTCCAGCCACGGCTGCCTATCTTCATCCGTCAGAGGCTGTCCCGCCGCCATCTTCTTCTTATTCGCCGCAGGATGATAGTCGTCAGCATCAGCAAATACCGCTCCGACACGCTCAGCCAGGAGGACCCCGATCGTCGTCTTCCCAGACCCCGTCACCCCCATCAAAACCACAATCATTCGAAGAAACCTTTCCCCTTACAGTCCCAGAAAAACCGGCTTAATGTGGCGATCGAACAGGTTCGTGGTCACATTCCGCGCCACTATCTCCTCATTCGCCTCCAGAGCCTTCAGATACCGATCCCCCATCTTAGCCGCTACCTTGAAACCCACATGCAGCAGCTGACGAAAGCTCTGGTTATACGCCGCATTGTTTTGCTCGTGCCGCAACGCAGACGTGAACTGTTCACTCGTCCATCCATTCACCTCTTCAGGCTTCGGAAGCTTCGACGCATCAATATCGATCACCGTCGCATAAGGCGCGCACAGCTCTTCCGCATGAGCGTATGCCTCCGCATAAACTTCCTTCGCAATCTCAAGCCCGGTGCCACCAGCCTCAGCCAGCCCAATCAACTCCTCAAGCCAAGTCGTCCCCGCCGTCTTCAAATGCACCCCTGCATCAAACCGCTTCACCGCATCATGAATCGCCTTATAGATCGAAAACTTATCCGACCCCGAGTGCACGCTCAGCTTCAAATTCGCAGGCAGCCCATACGTCTTCACCGCAAACGCAATCGCCGCTAGATCCTCGTTGAACTCTTTCGAGAACTGGGCCACATCGCCCACATAGTCCACACCCTTATTGAACCGTCCCGTAAACTTTGGCGCAATCGTCTGGATCGGAATCTTCTCATCCGCAATCGCAGCCAGAATAATCAGCAACTCCACCGGCGTCTGCGGCGAGTCCGTCTCGTCCATCGACACCTCAGGCACGAACCGCCCCTCCCCCTTCTTCTCCACCAGATACCGATAGATTCTTCCCGCGTCCTGAACCGCGGCCAGAAACTTATTCGCCACCCCTGTCACAAACGCCTCATTCGTCTTGAACGGTTCCGCAATATGTGGAATCGTCACTGTCCCCACCAACTCAGGATGGCGTGCCACAAATGCCGCAACATCCTTGGCATCAGCCGGTTTACCGATCATCTCTGCAACATCTAGCGTAAAAAAATTACACGGCTCCAGAAACCGGTCCACCGTCTTCAAATTGATGTGGTCCGCATCCAGAAAGTAAGACTTCCGCCACCCCAACTCCTTCACCGCCGCATCGGCAGCCTTCCGCGTCTGGCTCGGCTCCGAGCCAATAATCATGTGTTCCCGATTGGACTTGTTCCAGACCGGCACCACCTCAACCCCAGCATCACCGGCCATCACACAAGCCGCAAGCTGGGCCTTCGCCTGATGCGCAAACCGGTCACCCACCCCAACCGAAAATTTCGGTAACTTCAATCCCTCGCTCATTCCCAACGCCTTTCTTCGTCACGCAACCAATTGGTCTAACCACTTTGGACCGTCCCAGCATACCTCACAGCAGCCGTGAATTACCAGAAGCCTACGCACCTCAGCATTAGTCGCGGTCCCCACCGTCTCCTAACTCAAATCTGGGCGAAAAGGAGTTCGTTCGTCATCCTGTGCGAAGCAATTCGCATTCGCAAATTGCGGCGTCGATCGCTGAGCAAAGCGAGAAGCCTAATCCTTAAACCGCCCCCCATAAGCCCAAAGCCCCAAGCCAGGATTCGAGATATAAAAGATCTCTTCCCCGTCCACCACATTCCACCCATCCCGCAGCTTCGCCGGATCGTACTTCGCCGTCATCTCCGCCAAATCCCCAAACTCAAAGTGAACGCTCTCAATCTCCTCTCGAGTCAAATGTCCCGGGCAATACCGAATCGTGAACCGCCCCTCACTCGACCCATGGATTAAATGCGCCGCCGCACTCAGATTAGCCGCCAGCGCCGGATCCTCCTTCACCAACTCCAGCGTCCGTGGAGTCCCACAATATCCATACCGGCGTATCAACGTATCAATCGCAGAGTCCTCACCAAACTCATGCACACCGGGAGCGAGCACAATCAACTCCGCGTTATCCGCCAGCGCCATCCGCGTCCGATAAACACTTTTATTCCCCAGCCAGGTACTCCTGAACTCATGCGGATCAAGAAACACGACGGCCTTTTTAATCTCCCGATCCAGCATCTTGAAGTTCACCTTCAAACTCAACGCCGCAGCGAGCTCAAAACACTCCACATCATCGCCGATGTACAGCCCGCGAACCACCAGCTTCCCGGCATCATTCTTCCCCACCACGGTCTGCACATAAACAATTGGCAGCCCCGTCGCAAAGTGATCACTTGCATAATTCAGCACCCGCCGCACAGGAGTATCGGCGCGCCCCATCATCCGCTCCATGCCATAGACCGCGCCTAAGAAGTGGCTGCGATGAATCCCGATCGACCCACCCGTCCCCACAAAAATATTCTTATTGTAGTTCGCCATCCCCACAACCTCGTGCGGAACCACCTGCCCAATCGAAAGAATCAGATCATGCCCGCCATTCCGCAGCAGCTTGTTCACCTGCGCCGGCCAGCAATAATCCACCTTGCCTTCACTCACCTCATACAAAAACTCACCCGGAACCTCGCCCAGCGTGACCACATCATTCCGCCAGTCATGCACCCGAAACAACCCTCGCGGAGTAACCCCGTACATCGTCCCAATCTCGCTGTCCGTCATTGCCTTATGCGTGCCCAATGCAGGCAGCACGTCCACCAGCCGATCGCCGTAATACTGCCACGCCATCTCCGTCAGCACACCACTCTGCGAGTGCATCCGCGTAAAGTCCGGCGGAACGGCCAACACCTTTGTCCGAGCACCCAGCTTATCCAGCGCAGCAAACAAACCTGTCTTGATCTCCTCGGCAGACATCTCAGCAGACGGACTTCCAGCAGCAAAAAATAGACTCATAGCTGTCCATCTTACGACGCCAAATTTAGAATGTCGCACAACGGGATGAAGCCATCTTCTCGACCGTCAGACCGCTGGTGCATCCCTCCACCGTTGGTGTTCTAATGGCAGCCATGTTCGTCAAACAGTACTACCTCGGCTGTCTGGCCCACGCCTCCTACCTCATCGCCGACGAAGCCAGCGCATCAGCAATCGTGGTCGACCCACAACGCGACATCCAGCAATACCTCGACGATGCCGCACAGCTCGGCGTGCAAATCCGTCACGTCTTCCTCACTCACTTCCACGCCGATTTTCTCGCCGGACACCTCGAACTCCGCGACCACTGCGGCGCAGCCATCCATCTCGGCACGCAAGCCCAGGCCGAATACAAATTCGTCCCCATGAAAGACGGCGACACCCTCGAATTCCCCGGCCTTCGTCTCCAAATCTTCGAAACCCCAGGCCACACCATCGAATCCATCTCACTCCTCGTATTCGACCTCCAAAAGAACCCCGACAAACCCTACGCCGTCCTCACCGGAGACACCCTCTTCATCGGCGACGTTGGCCGCCCCGACCTCCGCGCCTCTCTCGGCTGGACCGCTCAGGATCTAGGCAGCCACCTCTACGACTCCCTCCACAACAAACTCCTTCCCCTTCCCGACGAAACCCTCGTCTATCCCGCACACGGAGCAGGTTCTCTCTGCGGCAAAAACATCTCCTCTGACACTGTCTCCACCCTCGGCCAGCAGCGTCGCTTCAACTACGCTCTCCAGCCCATGTCGAAAGACCATTTCATCCGGCTCGTAACCGTCGATCAACCCGACGCCCCCGCTTACTTCACCTACGACGCCATCCTTAACACACGTGAGCGCGCCACCCTCGACAAAACCCTGCAAGAGGTCCTGCATCCCCTCCATCTCGAACAAGTCCTCACCATGGGCAACGCCGGCACCCAATTTCTCGATGTCCGCGACGCCGCCGAGTACGCCAAGGGACATCTCGCCGGCAGCATCAACATCGGGCTGGGCGGACAATACGCCACGTGGGCCGGCACGGTCCTCGATCCCGAACAGCCCATCGCCATCATCGCCGAGCCGGGACGCGAACAAGAAGCCGCCCTGCGCCTCGGACGAATCGGCTTCGATCACATCCAGGGCTATCTAAGCGGCGGAATGGAAGCATTGGCAAAGCGGCAGGATCTAGTCTGGGCCACTGAAAGAGTCAGCGCCCCCATGCTGGCCGAAGAGCTAGCCTCCGCCCATCCGCCACTCGTCATCGACATCCGCACCCCCAACGAATGGAACACGAAGCACATCAGCAACAGCATCAACCTTCCACTCAACCAACTACAGCACCGCATCTCCGAGGTCCCAACTGACCGCAGAATCGCCGTCCACTGCGCAGGCGGCTATCGCTCCTCCATCGCCGTCAGCATCCTGAACCAGTACGGCATCACCAACCTCATCGAGCTGGCCGGCGGCATCACCGCCTGGGAAGCCATAAACCTTCCCGTTGTAACTACCTAGCGCGATCCTTAAGATCACCTGTTGCTTTCCCAATGGAACTATGCCATTCTCCTGTTGGTAAGCCAAATGACCGTCCCACAGGACAAAGCCGCATGAAACAGAAAAAGGATGTCCCACAAGGAACTCTGGCCCTGATGGTCTTGAAGACCCTTGATGTGTTGGGACCGCTACACGGATACGGCATCGCCCGGCGCATCGAACAAATCAGCGGCGACCTGCTTTCGCTCAATCAGGGCACGCTCTATCCCGTCCTGCTGAGACTGGAGCAGGAGGGTGCCATCGCATCGGATTGGGGCCCCTCTGAAAACAACCGGCGAGCACGCTTTTATCGGCTGACCCCTGCGGGCCACAAACTACTGGCAGCCGAAAAGCGCGATTGGGAACAGACAGCCGCAATCATCGCACGCTTCTTCGAAGTGAACGCGCAGGATCTGCCATGAGAGCCTTGAATCGATTGTTCGCACGCCTTCTCAATTTCGCTGCCCGGCGCCGCGATGACGAACGGCTCCGAGAAGAGATCGAATCACACATAGCGATCCAGACTGAAGAGAACATCCGCACCGGCATGACGCCCGAAGAAGCTCGCCGCCACGCCCGCCTGAAGTTCGGAGCTATAGAGACGGTTAGGGAAAACTACCACGCCGAAAAGGGCCTGCCATTCTTGGAGAACTTGCTGCTGGATATTCGTTATGCGCTTCGCGTACTTCGCAAGTCTCCCGCCTTCACGGTCGTAGCTTTAGTCACACTGATGCTGGGCATAGGGGCCAACGTTGTTGTCTTCGGTGTGCTGAACGCGGTGATTCTGCATCCCCTGAATGTGGCGGAGCCGAACAACCTCTACCAGATATTTCACAAGGAATGGATGGGCGGCGGCCCCTCGTACCCGGCATTTGAGGACTACCGCCAACGCAACACGACCTTTACGGGCATGGCTGCCATCTATGGGCTGTCGAGCGTCGGCCTCCAGTGGAATAACGCCGTTCGCGAAGTGTCGGGCTACGACGTCACCGGAAATTATTTCGATCTGCTGGGCGTGGAGCCGGAAGTGGGGCGCTTCTTTCATGCGAGCGACGAGCATGGTCCAGGGTCGGCGCCATACGTTGTACTAAGCGATGCACTGTGGCGTCGCGAGTTTCACGCCGATCCGAGCATGATTGGAAAAACCGTGAACCTGAGTACGAATCCGTTCACCATCATCGGCGTCGCGCCGCGCGAATTTCATGGAACGGAGCAATTCTTCTGGCCCGATTACTTCGTACCCATGGCGAATGAGGAACAAGTAGAAGGGTGGGATTTTCTTCATACGCGCTTGTACACGCCGGTGTCGGTGATAGGGCGGTTGAAGCCGGGCGTAACGGTGCAGCAGGCGACAGAGAACCTGAATGCGATTGCGCGTGAGCTGGCCCGTGAGTATCCGGCGACAGATAAAGACCAGTCCGCGCGCCTGATCCGGCCGGGGCTCGAGGGGGACAACGAAAAGATTATCCGGGAGTTCCTGGTCAGTGTGATGGTGCTGGCGTTGCTGGTGTTGGCGGCGGCCTGCGCTAACCTGGCCAGCTTATTTGCGGCGCGCGCGGCAGACCGCAGCCGCGAGCTCTCGCTGCGGGTGGCGCTGGGCTCGAGCCGCCAAAGGCTGCTGCGCCAGCTGCTGACCGAGGCGTTGATGGTGTCGCTGATCGGTGGGGCCGCAGGTGTGATGTGCGCAGGCTTGTTACTCAATGTGCTGAGCCGCTGGCAACCGTTCGGCTCTGGATCAGCACAGCTGGTGATCACCGTAGATGCGCACGTATACCTGGTGGGACTGCTCCTGTCACTGGCCAGCGGAATCATTTTTGGAATTATCCCCGCGCGCCACGCATGGCAGAGCAGTCCGTTGCAGATGATGAAAACCGGACCTGTGAATTCGACACACCTGCGTCGGTTTGCCGTGCGGGATCTGCTGCTGGGAGCGCAGATCGCAATCTGCACGCTGCTGGTGACTGCATCGCTGGTGGCGGTTCGCGGTATGGTGCACGCGCTGCATGCGCCGCTGGGGATTGAGCCCAAGGGCGCGATGCTGGCGCAGGTAAATCTGGGAATGGTCGGCATCAATGGGGACGACGCTCTCGCTAAGCAGAAGCAGATGATCGACGCGGCGGAGAATATTCCCGGTGTCCAGGCGGCGGGGATCGTGAACTTCGCGCCGCTGAGCGGCTCGGGCATGAGCGGCATTCCGGTTTATCGGCCCGGAACAGTAGACCAAAGTCTGTCGAACCAGGTCCTCGCGACGCGTGTCTATCCCGTCTCGCCCGATTATCTGAAGGCAGCGGGCACGCGGCTCCTTACGGGACGCAACCTGACATGGCACGACGATGCTCACTCGCCGCGGGTGGCCATTGTGAACGCAACATTTGCCCGAAAGATGTTCGGGCAAGCGTCAGCGATAGGACAGCGCTTCTTGTTGTGGAATGATTTGTACGAAGTCGTGGGTGTAGCGGAAGACGGAAAGTACGTCGATCTGACCGAAAGCCCAACGTCTGCGGTCTATACCTCGACCGCACAGATACGCCAGAGCAGCACAGTCCTTGTGGTGCGCTCCAGCTTGTCTTCCCGCGAAATAGCCGCTGCGTTGCAACGGATGCTCAGCGAGACCGTACCGACTGCGCCGATCACGATCCGGACCTGGGAGGACGCGCTAAGTAACGTGCTGTTCCCGGCACGAACGGCAACAGCGGCACTGGGCGTCCTGGGCCTGCTGGCTGCGATGCTGGCGGTGACGGGCATATTCGGTATGGCGGCCTACAGCGTCAGCCGACGGATGAAAGAGCTGGGCATCCGCGTGGCATTAGGCGCGCGCAAGACCCAGGTGATGAGAGCGGCGGTGGGACGGCCAATGGTCCTGCTCGGCGCGGGATCGGTGCTGGGTCTGTTGGCCGGAATCTTCGCAAGCCGCCTGCTGGGGCAGATCGTATATCAGGCGAATCCGCGGGATCCGATCGTCGTGGGCGGCGCTGTGTTGACCATGGCTCTCCTCGGTATCGTCGCGTCCGCCATTCCAGCCCGGCGAGCCCTTACCGTCGATCCATCCAAGCTGCTGCGGGAAGAGTGAGGCCGACATAATAGGCTCAGCAAAAATCAAAATCCGCCGTCACTAGTGGCCATGTAAATATTGCCCCAGCAATAACTTAGAAAATATCGCCTGAATTTCACTCAGCAAAATGCCTTGTCAAGCCCATAAACGCCGTACCCGACGCAAAATAAAGGACTTCTCCGTTGCATAAGAGTTATCTCCCATTCGATATAATTGAATTAGTAGAAAAGAAACGCCCCGCACATAGCCGGGGCTTTTTCCATTAACCCATACTCCTTTAGATGGACGAATTTGCCTATAACCCTTTTAGATAGACGAATTTAGAGCAATAAAAACACGTAATGCATTGATAATAAACAACTTATACATCATCCCCCCCGGGGGGGGTATATCAAAAAAGGCCCTTATAGCTTGTAAGCCTTCTTCACCAGATTCACCGTCAGATCGAGCGCCACTTCAAACGCCTCATCCTCATCCAGCCGGTGCTCCGCCACCAGCCGCCCGAGGAAGGCGCAGTCGATCCTCCTGGCAACGTCATGGCGTGCTGGAATCGAGAGGAAGGCGCGGGTGTCATCGTTGAACCCAACCGTGTTGTAGAACCCGGCAGTCTCAGTAGCCTGCTCGCGGAACCGCATCATGCCCTCAGGAGAGTCCTGGAACCACCACGGCGGCCCCAGACGCAGCGCAGGATAGTGTCCAGCCAGCGGTGCCAACTCACGCGAATATGATGTCTCGTCGAGCGTGAAAAGAATAAAGGTCAATCGCGGATCGTTGCCGTACTTGCTCAGTAAAGGCTGCAGATTGCGCGTGTACTCGGTAGCCGCAGGAATATCCGCACCCTTGTCACGGCCGAACTGCGCATACAGTGACCGGTTGTGATTCCGGACGCTGCCTGGATGCAATTGCATCGTCAGTCCATCTTCCACGCTCATGCCGGCCATCTCGGTCAGCATCTGTGCCTGGAAGATCTCCTGCTCCTGTGGAACCGAACGGCCCGAAAGGATGCGCCCATACAGCGACTCCGCCGTAGCTGGATCAAGGTCCACTGTCATCGCAGAAAGATGACCGTGGTCAGTAGCAGTAGCGCCTAGCGATTTGAAGTATTCGCGCCGATTCCGCAGCGCATTCAAATAGCCCTTATACGTGCCGATGTTCTCACCTGTAATGGCACCAAGCTTTTCGACGTTTTCAAGAAAACCGGTGTACTCAGCGTCGATCACAGAGTCAGGACGGAAGGTAGGAACCACTCTTCCCTTCCAGCCCGACTCCAGGATCGCCTTGTGATACTCAAGCGTATCGAGCGGCGAATCAGTGGTAGCAAGCACCTCGATGCGGAAGCTCTCAAAAAGAGCCCGCGGCCGAAACTCAGGCGCTGCAAGCTTTGTCGCAATGATGTCGTAGTACCCGTCAGCGTTGTCCGGACTCAACCGTTCAGTCAGTCCAAAATGTTTCTCAAACGCATAGTCGATCCAAAGCCTGGTCGGAGTTCCGCGAAAGAGGTAAAAGTGTTTCGCGAAGATGCGCCAGACTTCGCGCGGATCAACATCCGCGGCTTTACCATGGGCCTCGGGAATCCCAAGCAACCCCAGGGAAACTCCCTGCGAATAGAGCATGCGAAAGATGTAGTGATCTGGCTGAATGAAGAGCGCTGCAGGATTGGGAAACGCCCTATCCTCTGCAAACCACCGCGGATCGGTGTGACCATGCGGTGAGACGATCGGCAGGTCGCGCACCGTCTCATACAGCTTCACCGCCACCGAACGCGCCGCAGGGTCGACAGGAAACAACCTGTTTTCATCCAACATCAATCTTCTCCTTCAGAACAGAAAAACAAAATACAGCAGCGTATGAAGCGTATCAAATTTGATCACACCACGAACAAAAGCATTTCCACAATAAAAGAGGCGCCCCGAAGGGCGCCTCTTTGAGTAATAAAGCAGTTTAGGGAATGTAGTAACGCATGCTCGTGAACACCATGTTGTTGGTTCCCGTGGGAGCGCCACCAGTACCAACCCACGCCGTACGGCTCAGATAGCTGTACTGGAGCTGATACTGCAGACGGCCATATTTAGGATTGGTATAAACGCGGTACGTGAAACCGGCTGTACCCTGGGCAACCACACGCGTTGCTCCAAGGCAGTTCGCCGGAGTGCCCGGAGCGTAAGGCGGGTTACCCGCTACGCCGATGCTGCCAAGACCGGAGCCAGGAGTCGCCGGAAGCGTCTCAACACCGCATCCAACGTTGGTGCTGGTTACAGGAGCATAACCGACAAGTTTTCCAGCGGAGCTCAAGTACGTTGTACGCTGCGCGTACTCACCACCGCCGTAACCGAAGATGTCGAGCTTCTTGGTTGGGTGCCCTTCAAGCGAGATCAAGCCCTGTTGGCTCTTGATCGTAGCGAGTGTGCCATCCGGCCGTACAGTAACGTCGGGCAAGGTCGAGGTGCCGTACCGGCCAACGCCCGGTCCGGTCATCAGGTGAACGCCCACATCAAGGTACTTCGTCGCGGGCATGCGCAGGTTGGCAAAGAAGCCACCACCAGGCGTAGTGGAGTTGTTCGCACCGGCAGTCGTCGTAACCGCTGGATAATTGCGGTCACGGAACCAACGGGCAACGCCACCGACTTCAAAGTGACCATACTTCGCATCGTAGGTACCCTTGACGATGACGTCAGGAGCAACGTTGTTGGAATAGTTCGCAAGTGAACTATAGAGACCGCCACCTGTACCGGCATTGCCGATAAAGAAGTTCGTCGGAGCATTCGTGGCGGAGTAGATGTACTCAGCCTGCTCGAGCGAAGCGGCTGCAGTGAAGCCGTTGCCAAACTTCTGCTGGAAACGGATGGCAGGTTGACGCGCCCAGCTGAAACCTACATGATACTGAGCGTCAACAGTCATCGGCAGATTCTCGGTGCGGTTGTCGGTCGACTTCTTGGTCTCGGTTACGAGCGACCACATCTGACCACCCGTGACCGTGAAGCCTTCCTTCAGTGCCGCTTGACCCCAGATCTGGCGCTGACGGAGAGTGTAGCTGTTGCTCTGGTTATCGTTGGATGTTGTACCGGCCGAGAGGAAGTCGGCTTCAACGTAACCCGACAGCTTGAACGGTCCAGGATTGCCTTCAAACAAGGCACCCACGCGGCTCTGGCGGCCCGAGAAGTTCAATTCGCTAACATGAGCCATTCCAGCGCCATTGAACGGGGTCGAATTGAATGGGGTGTTTACGTCTGATGCGAGCGCGCGAGAACGATATACCGTTTCGAACGCGAAGAAGGCAACAGGAGTAATCGCGATTCCTTTGTAGTGAATTGCCAAAGGGCTCTCGATGGCCGCGTTCCTTCTTGGTATCGCTGATTGTCTGCGCGAGACCAATGTTGGTGCTCTTGAGGTCGGTGACGGTGTTGTTGAGCGTCGAGACAGCCTCAGAATTTGCGCTGACACTGGAACTGATGGTCTCCGCCTTCGCATTCGCTGCTGCGGCAGAGGCCTCAGCCCCCTGCGCAGACTGTTGCACAGTAGCTAATTTCGCGTCTCTGTCAGCCAGCGCTGTCTTAAGCGAGTTGATCTGTTCCTGTTGGCTTAGCATCTGCTCACGTAGTTCGCGAAGCTCGCGCTGGGTCTCTGTCTCGGCAGGCGCTTTCCTCGCAACTCTCTTACTTGTTCTCTTCGCAGGAGTTGTTGCTCCGCTCGTCTGCGCCTGCATTGACATGGTCGTGAATACCAAAATCGCTGCTATCGCCGCTCTCAGTTGCTTCGTCATGGATCCTCACTAGTGTTTTGAAAGGCAACGAAACTTTCCTATCGGCAGACAGGTGCCTGGAAACCCTCATCTGCTCAGTTCCGTTTACTCTTTCGGTTATGGAAACAAAAGCGTGTGAACAGACGAATAATTCACCGACGTTTAATATGATCTTGCCCAATAAACTGGGCCAATCTTGTCACGAAAGGCAACATGCGAACAATCGAATTTCAGAGCGGTAACCCAGGCAGATGCCCCCTGGATGGGGCAGGTCATTTACCGTTATACCCATGTATTTTTTTCGCCTTGCCGAACTTATGCTGACTGCCACATTACTTTTCACCGTCGCCGCGTTCGCCCAGAACTCCGGTACGCAGTCACTTCCTCTTATTCCCGTTCCCCGCGAAGCTCGACCTGCGGCAATGCAACCATTGGCGAGTGGGGTGCAGATCAGCTGCTCCGCGCCCTGCCCAACGGATGATCTCTTCGCCATCGAAGATCTCAGAACCTATCTCGCCTCCCAAGGGATTGCGGTGAATACCACTTCGCCAGTCAATATCCTCGTGACTCGCTACGGATCGCCTATCTCGAAGTCGATCTATGCGGATGCATCCCAGGGAAAACCGAACGGTGCTGGAACAGAGTTTTCAACCGAGATGAAGGCAGAGGGCTACGCGATCATTCCCGATGGCAAGGGATTGGCTATTACCGCGGCTAGCGATGCGGGCATCTTCTACGCCCTGCAGACGGTCAAGCAACTTTTCACGGGTTCGGGCTCCAATGCGATCCTTCATACAGCGACGATTCGTGACTGGCCGGCGATGAAATACCGCGGACTCGATGACGACCTCTCGCGTGGTCCAGTTCCGACGCTGGAGTTTCAAAAGAAACAGATTCGGATGATTGCCGCTTACAAGCTGAACATCTATTCGCCTTATTTTGAAACTCCAGCGTCGGAACTGGACCATCCTCTGATGGGGCCTCCGGGTGGAACCGTGACCCAGGATCAGGCCCGAGAGTTGGTGGCCTACGCGACGAAGTACCACGTAATCATCATTCCAGAGCAGGAGGCGTTCGGACATCTTCACTACCTGCTTAACTGGGAGCAGTACACGCCTCTCGCGGAAACTCCCCATGGCCACGTACTAGCACCGGCGCAGCCTGATGCCCAGAAACTAACGCACGACATGTTCAACGAGCTGGCCGGAATCTTTCCGGGACCGTTTCTTCATCTTGGGGCGGATGAGACTGTTGAGCTGGGTAAGGGCCAGACTAAGCCCCAGGTGGATGCGCAGGGGCTTGGCGCGGTGTATCTGGGCTTCATGCAGAGGATCGTCGCCGATTTGAGGCCGCTCAATCGCAAGCTACTGTTCTGGGGCGATATTGCGATGCATGATCCTGATCTTGTAAAGCAGCTGCCAGAGGAGTTCAAGAAGGCCGTAATTGCCGTAGCTTGGGAGTACAACCCGCAGCCGAAAGGCTTTGCCCGGTTCATCACGCCCTTTACCAATGCGGGGATAGAGACGTGGGTTGCTCCAGGCGTCAATAACTGGTCACGGGTTTGGCCGAACTACAACAATGCCCTGGAGAACATTCAGCAGTTCACTGCGCAGGGCCAGCAACTTGGCGCTACAGGGCAGCTGAATACCATCTGGAACGATGATGGAGAAGCGCTGTTCAACTCAAACTGGTATGGGATTTTGTTCGGCGCAGAGGCGGCGTGGCATCAGGGCGAGGCGTCTATACCTGGGTTCCAGGCTAGTTTTGGTGCGAACTTCCATGGCGATATGACCGGAGATATCGATCAGGCGCAGCGAGAGATGATGGCAGCGCACAAGATTCTGAAGGACTCTCCCCTGAAGGCGGATGGAGTGGATCTTTTGTTCTGGATCGATCCGTGGTCTGCGGATGGACAGCGGCAGGCGGCGCAGTTGCGGCCTGTTCTCTCGGATGTGAGGCTGCACGCGGAGCGGGCGATTACGCTGGTGGCGCAGGCACGCAATGCGAACCCCAATCTTCGAGAGACTGATGCGCTGGATGCGTTGGAGTTGGGTGCGCGCCGGATGGATTTGATTGGGCTGAAGTTTCAGATTGCCGATGAGATTGCGACTAGTTATGCGAATGCCTTTGCGCTACAGGGCTCGAGAAAGAAGGAGGACCGCGAGGAAGTCAGCCGCGACCTGGGCGATATCAACGCGGTGAATGGGAAGCTGCAGGATCTGCGAAATAATTATTCGTTGATCCGGGATTTGTACGAGGCGACCTGGTTGAAGAGCTATCGTCCTTATTTTCTGCGGAATAACCTTGAACGGTACGACTACACGATCCAGATGTGGCTACAGAGGATAGATAAGGTCAGGTCGGCGCAGCGGCAGTGGGCCAATTTCCAGTCGATCCCTTCGGCGGCTGATCTTGGGATTCCGCCGCCACCACCGCCAGTTGGTCACTGATTTTTTTTGCAACGAAGTTGTGGTGTTTTACAGGGGTTTTTTTGAAAAATAGGCTGCAGCAGATGGTGTTTTTGTGGTCTGATCGTGGTGCAATGCGTGGCAATCGTGGTTCGGTGACAGTCGATCTCGGGCGGCGAGGAAATTTGCAAAAATTTGAACTTTATTTGCGGCCAGGTGCGGAAATAGGTCCTCATTCACTTCCAATGCCACATGCTGCACTAAACTAAAGACCAATGCGTCAAACGTTTACCGCCCGCCGACTTCTTACGCCGCAAGGTACGATCGACCACCCCGTTATCACCGTTGAGGATGGTCTGATCCGGTCTATCGAAACCGCCGCCAGCAGTAGCGAAGACACTCTGCTGACCGCGACTTTTGTCGATATTCACATGCATGGAGCGGCCAGCCATGACGTGATGGAGGCAACACCCGAGGCATTCGCCACGGTGAACCGATTCCTGGCGACGCGTGGAGTGGGACGCTACCTGCCGACGACGGTGACGGCTCCGGTGGAGCAAACGCTGCGGGCGCTGGAAGGGATTGCAGATGCAATCGAGTCGCCGGTGCGCGGTGCGGCTACTCCAATCGGGATCCATCTGGAAGGCCCGTTTATATCGCACATCAAACGAGGGGTTCACCCACCGGCCGATATTCTGCCGGCTTCGGTTGCGCTGTTCGACCGGTTTCAGCAGGCGGCGCGAGGGCATATTCGATTGATGACGATTGCGCCGGAAACCGAAGGGGCGCTGGAGTTGATTGAGCATGCGGCGAAACAAGGCGTAAAGCTGAGCGTGGGACACTCAAACGCTACTGCTGCGGAGACACTGGCTGGAGTCGCGTTGGGAGCCACCAGCGCCACGCACACTTATAACGCCATGCGGCCACTTGGTCATCGTGAGCCCGGGATCCTGGGAACGGTGCTCGATGATGACCGACTCTTCTCCGAGCTGATCTGCGATGGCGTTCACGTATCCCCTGAGATGGTGCGGCTGTGGTTCAAGGCCAAAGGGGTGAACAAGGCCATACTGGTCACAGACAGCATGGGCGCGGCCGGGATGCCGGATGGGGTCTATACGCTTGGCACCTTCCCGGTAACGGTTGCCGATGGCCGTGCGATCTCGAACGGTCATCTCGCGGGATCGGTGCTGACCATGGATCGTGCAGTAGCCAATTTGCAAGAGTTCACCGGCACGTCGCTTGAAAATGCAGTGCGACTTGCTTCGAGCAACCCGGCCACGATGCTGGGAATTGACAGCGCAATCGTTCCCGGCCAGCCGGCGAACTTCAACCTCTTCAATGCTGATGGACGGCTGCAGGCGACCATTCTGGATGGAATCACGGTTTAGGTCGCGGGTGGACCCGAAAACGAATCGAGACGCCAGTCTCAGATTTATCCGCAGGCCTTTGCTGATTGTTGGTGCGAAGGCCGTTTTTGTAACATCGACCCCTGTGAGTGCGCGGCTTCGACGATTAAAAATGGGTTTGCAGAAAAAGTTTCTAAACCTGTCGATCTTGCGGCTCTTCGTTCGACGTATCAGTAGAGCCTGGGTCTAGCCGATCGTGGCGCTGCCAGGTATAGCTCTAAATAAAAACGAGAAGGAGACAAACGATGAAATTTTTGTGCATCTATAAACCGGCGAAGGCAGAAGGTGTCGGTCCCACGCAGCAGGAGATGGCCGAAATGGGGAAGTACATCGAGGATTCCATGAAGGCTGGCGTTTTGCTGTCGACCGAGGGTTGTCTACCGAGTGCATCGGGCGCACGCGTTCGGCGGTCGGAAGGAAACTTCAAGGTGGTCGACGGACCGTTTACCGAAGCGAAGGAAATCGTTGGCGGTTTTGCCTTGATCCAGGCGCCATCGAAGACAGCAGCAATCGAGATTGCCAAGAACTTTATGAACGTAGCGGGCGATGGCGAAACGGAGGTCCGTCAGATCTACGAGCCGGGGATGGATTTCGCAAAGTCATAAGAGCGGCACTGGCTCAGTGGAACAGGTTCCGCGATCTGCGAAGCCTGTTCTTCGCAAAAGCGATGGCGGATGTTCCGAAGGTGTGGACATTCGCCTGAACGCAACCGCGAAGGAGATGGAAGATGCGATTCATGTTGCTGATGATTCCCAAAGGATATGAGAGCGCGGAGCCGGGTGCGATGCCGGACGCCAAGAAGGTGGCCGCGATGATGAAGTACAACGAGTCGTTGCAAGAGGCGGGCGTACTGCTGGCGCTCGATGGACTCCATCCGCCCTCGATGGGTGCGCGCGTGTCCTTTGCCGGAGGCAAGGCAAAGGTTATCGATGGGCCGTTTGCGGAGGCGAAAGAGGTGTTGGGGGGCTACTGGATGATCCAGGTGAGATCGCGAGAGGAAGCGATCGAATGGGCATCACGCTGCCCTGGCTCAGAGAATGAAGTGATCGAGGTCCGACAGATACAAGAGATGTCGGATTTTCCCGCGGATGTACAGGAGGCGGCAGCCGGATTTTCTGAATTGCAGACGCAGGCCGGACAACGCAACGAAGCGTGAACACTGGCGTCGCGTGCTCCAACTTGCACAGATGGATTGAAGATGATGTGATTGGTGGCTGTGACGGCAACCGATGCACATCGCACGATCGACGCGATATGGAGAATCGAGTCGCCGAGGCTGATTGCCGGACTGACGCGGATGGTGCGCGATATCGGCGTTGCTGAGGATCTCGCACAGGATGCTCTCGTCGCCGCACTGGAGCAATGGCCGAAGTCGGGCAT
>Ga0193753_10001406_pt1 | contig 20544 bp, 15 predicted proteins | sample H1c2metaG_FD_144925 | JGI IMG/M metagenome (GOLD analysis project Ga0193753, IMG submission 144925) | Soil microbial communities from a riparian zone of the East river system, Colorado, United States - H1c2 | ecosystem: Environmental > Terrestrial > Soil > Riparian zone | place: USA: East...
GCCGCCGTTTCCGTGGTTCAGTCGCGCAGTCAGCGGGTCTCAGTGCTCGGCGAAGTCGGTGCGCCTGGCCGATACCCGATCGATTCCAAGACTACCATCTTCGATCTTCTGGCCCAGGCCGGGGGTGCCAAGGAAACGGCGGCCAGCACCATTTATCTGTTGCGCACCGGCAAGGACGGCGCTACCACCCGTTATCCGATCGATCTGCGGGTCATGGCCGACAACTCGAAGTCGATCGCAAACCAGTCGCTGCAGGGCAGCGACTCGATCTTCGTCCCGAAAGCGGACGAATTTTACATCTATGGCGAGGTCACACAGCCCAACAAGTATCGCTTGGAGCCTGGCATGACCATCGTGCAGGCGATCATCCGAGCCGGCGGTGTAACCGCCCGTGGCAGCCGCAACCGCGTCGAAGTCAAACGCAAGGGGCCGAGCGGCGAGGACGTCTTGTCCAAGGGCAAGCTCGAGGATCTGGTCAAGCCCAATGATGTGATTCGTGTGAAGGAGAGTATTTTTTGAGACGCCAAGTCAATTTACCCGTTTTGTCGGCGGCGAGCACCTCGATCGAGGTCGCTCACGAGATCGTGCAGGACGACGAGACGCGCTCCTTTGTGTCGCCGCAGCAAATCATCGCGGTGCTGTGGGCATACCGCAAGCAAACGATCATCATCATCCTGTCACTGTTGGCGCTTAGCATCGTGGCCATCAAACTGCTGCCCAAGATCTACCAGGCCACTGCCACGTTGATGGTGAACACCGACATCCGCGATCCATTGGCGGGCAAGGACGCGACCGGCCTCGCCGGCGGCTACATACCGACTGAAATCCAGCTGATGCAAAGCCCGGAAGTCCTTCTGCCGGTAATAGACCAGCTCAACCTGACATCGATCAAAGAGTACACCGCCGGCTATCGCGGCCTCAGCAAAACCAACGGCAACGGCGACAGCAATGATGCCAGCTTGCGCGATTGGGTCAGACAGAAGCTGCAAAAGGATTTGCAGATAGATCAGGGCAGCCAAGGCAGCCTGCTGATCAACATCTCGGCGTCCGCACGTGAGCCCTTCCGCGCTGCGCAGATCGCCAACACAATCGCAGATGTCTACATGGCGCAACAGAAGCAGCGGCTCGAAGACCCGGCAGTACAGCGTGCCAAGCGCTACGCGGAGCAATTGACCGAGCTCAAGCAAAAAGTCAATGCCGCCCAGGACCAAGTCGCGGCGTTCCGGCAGCGCACCGGCGTGGTCGATCTATCGGCGCAGAAAAGTGTTGAATCCGAAGTACTGGGCAATATGGAGCACCGCTTGGACGATGCGCAAAACCTGCGGCGCAACGCGGAAGTCAAAAGAGGCGGCAATCAGGCGATGAGCAGCGGCGTCATGTCGTCGCCCATGATCAACGGCCTGAAGGCCCAATTGGCCGCCCAACAGGTGCGGCTGGCGCAATTGACCTCCACGCTCGGTGGGCAGCACCCGAAGGTCCTGGAATTGCAGGCGAATATCGATGCGAACAAACGCGCGATCGCAGCCGAACTGACCACGTACTCGAACAGCACGTCCGAGGACGTGGCCGCAGCCCGGGAATTTGAGCATAAGCTGGAAGGGGCGATCGAGGCCCAGCGTGCGAAAGTACTGGCGATTCGAGCGCGGCAGGACGAGGGCAACAAGGCGATGCTGGAGCTCGAGTCAGCGCAAGCGGTATACAAACGCGCGCTCGATGGCTACGACGAAATCATGTTCGCCTCCGCGGGAAAGTACAATTACGTCAATCTGGTGAGCCGGGCAGCGATACCTCTGCAATCCAACAAGCCGAATAAACTGAAGCTACTCTTGATGGCGCTGATGCTCAGCCTGGCCGCAGGGGTGGCCGTGCCGGCCGCCTACGAGTTGTTCCTCAATCGTCGGATACGCTGCCTGGAGGATCTGGAACGCTCGTTCGGCGTGCCGGTCCTGATTGAATTCGATGCCATCGGTTTATCTGCGAGTCCGGCGTGAAGTCGCCTCCTTCCGGCAAAGAAAGGTCACCTCCCGCCGACCAGGCACAGGACCCGACCGATCCCAACACCCACGCGAAAGCGGCGGGTCAATTCCATCTCAGCACCGAGGCTGTCGAGAAGACCTACGAGGTGATGGAGCGCACCGGCATGTCCTTCCAGGACGCCGCGCTGCACTTGGGCTTCATTCGCAAACAAGACATCCCGAGCAACGAACTGCTGGGCGACGTGCTATCGGGCCGCCGGGACAAGGGCGGACCGCAAGCCGGATTGGTCGAACTGGCGATCAACCGCATCTCGGCCCGCCGCGACGTCGTGCTGCGCCAGGGATCGGAGGTCACTCCCGGTCCGCAACTGCAGGTTGCATTCGACAAAGCCAACCCGCGCAATGAAAAAATGCGCGCCCTGCGCACCGAATTGCTGCTGTTGAACGAGACGAGCAACAGCGCCAATGTCATGGCAGTCTTGAGCCCAACCTCCGGCGAGGGCCGTTCGCAGCTCTGCGCCGAACTAGCCATCTCTTTCGCCCAGCTCGGCAGGCGCACCCTGCTGGTCGACGCCGACATGCGTAAACCCCATCAGCATGTCTTGTTCGGTTCGGGCAACGAGTTTGGTTTATCGCAGGCCATATCGCAGAACACGAAACCCTACCTGCATCCGGTCAAGGGGCTGGAACACATGTTCTTGCTCTCCGCAGGAATAATTCCATCCAATCCGCTGGAATTGCTCTCCGACGGGCGCTGCGAAAAGCTCGTGACCGACTGGCGCAGCGGCTACGAATTCGTGATCATCGATACGCCGCCCGTTTCCCTGTATTCCGACGCCCTCGCAATGGCGACCATGGTGGGGCGTGTGCTCATACTGAGCCGGGCCAAGATGACGTCGTATAAGAACGCCGGCGAGATGATGCGCCGCTTGAAGACCACTCGGGCCCAGGTATTGGGTGGGGTCATCAATCACTTCTAGAGTCAGTCGCAACAGTCAGGGATTCTTCGTGCGCTTGCTGGGCAGCGCCGTGATCGTCCAAGCGCTGTTGTCGGCCGGGAGCCTCGGGGTGGGGCTCATCCTGATTCGCAATACGACCAATGCGCAATACGGCAGCTACGTATTGGTGCTGAATGCATTGCTGTTGGTCACTGCCTTGCAAAACAATTACATCATGGCACCGATGGTGCATCGCATGACTCGGTTGGACGCACTCGGGCGCGCGGACCTGATCGGCGGACTCTTGCGGGATCAACGGCACCTGGTGCCGCTCGTCGGCGCCGCGGCCGTGGCGGTTGCGCTGGCACTGTGTCTCTCCGGCGCCTTAAGCGTGTTCACCACCGTGCTCGTGATGGCGGCGATCGCGGCCGCGATCGCCACTTTGTACCGTGAATTCTTCCGTATGGTGCTGCTCGCTTACCGCCAACCCGTCGAGGTGATGCAAGTCGACCTCCTGTATGTGGTGATACTCGTCTGCGGAGCTTTTTTGGCGACTCTGACGCCCGCACCCGCCGTCATCACGGTGTTGATCCTTTGTGCGGCCGCGGCAACGGCCGGAAGACTGCTCTCGAAATTGCTGTGGCGCCATGAGCCGTGGAATATCGAGGGCACCCGCGGAATCTTGCGGCAAATGATTCCGGTCGGCGCCTGGACGGTGGCCGGAGCCGCGATACATTGGTCCTTCAGTCAGGGATACAACTATCTCATCGTCGGCACCCTGGACGTGAACGCCGTCGCCGCGGCAGCTGCCACGCGCATCTTGATGATGCCGGTGAATATGTTGTCCACCGGAATCGGTTCGCTGATGTTGCCGACCGCATCGGGGTGGCTGCTGAAGCACGGCGCGCGCACCGTGTTCACCCGTCTGTCTCTGCTGGCCGCTGCCCTGGCGGGACTCGCCCTGTGCTACCTCACCGTGGTTTGGTTATGCCGCGATTGGATTTTTGCGAGCTTGCTTCACAAGCAGTTCGAGCAGCGCGACCTTCTGCTCACGCTCTGGTCGGTGATATTCGTGCTCATGATTTTTCGAGATCAATTGCTGTACTTGCCGTTGGTGCGGACCCGCTATCGCCCGTTGACCGCGCTCACCTTTTGCAGCGCCGTGCTGTCGCTGACGGTGAGTTACGTGTGCATGGTTCGCATCGGCGTGGCGGGTGCGCTGGTGGGCGTCCTGTCGGGCGAGATCTTGAGCGTCGCCGGCCTGGTCGTTTTTGGATTCGTCGAAATCCACCGTGATCGCGCCGCACCGAGCGCAACGCCAGCCTGACCATGCCACCCACCCCCTCACCGCCCGCCGCGGCAGCGTCGGAAGACGGCAAGTTGATCGGCATCGAGCTGTTGCGCTTCGCCAGCGCTGTCGCGGTTCTGGTGTTTCACTTCCAGCACTTTGCCTTCGTCGGCACCGCCCAGCCGTCCTTCATCCCGTCGGATCAGCCGTTCTACCCCGTGCTGCGGCTGTTCTATACGTATGGATTCTACGGCGTGCAGGTTTTCTGGTGCATCAGCGGCTTCATCTTCTTCTGGAAGTACGCCCAAGTCGTTTCGCAGCGCCGGCTCGGGGGCTACAAATTTTTCGTCCTGCGCTTCTCGCGGCTGTATCCGCTGCATTTTGCCACCCTGCTGTTCGTCGCGGTAATGCAGGGCGTGTACTTCGCAAAGAATCTGGCCTACTACATCTATCCCACGAACGATGCCGGGCATTTCATCCTGCAGCTTTTCATGGCGAGCAATTGGGCGCCGCAAGCTCCCGAGTCGTTCAACGGCCCGATATGGAGTATCTCAATCGAGGTGCTGGTGTATTGCGTGTTCTTTCTCAGCCTTCGCTACATTTCCGCCTCCGCCGCGAGCGTGGCCGCCATGGTGGCCGTTTCGGCGCTGATACTGTTCTCGAAAATATCCGTGCACCCGGTGTTCACCTGCGTGATGTTCTTCTATTTGGGCTGCTTGACGGCCATCGTCTACTCCCGGGTAAAGGACGCACCGCCCTACCGCACGGCAGCCAACATCGCCGCGCTGGCGGCGATGGCAGGGGTGCTCGGCCTGCAGTTCATTTATGCGGTCAAGCCGGTGTACTTTTTGTTGATTTTCTCCCCGGCATTGATTTTTTTGTGCGTGAGCCATATGCCCGCGACCAAGCCGGTCTCCCGAGTGCTGGTCGCGGCGGGCAACATGACCTATTCCAGCTATCTGCTGCATGTTCCCATTCAGCTCACCGCGGCCACTCTGGCCACGTACTTCAATTGGCGGATACCCATTTACAGCCCAGCGTTTTTTCTGAGCTTTCTCGCCGGAACGCTGCTGCTGTCGTTTTACTGCTTCAAGTACTTTGAGATGCCGGCGCAAACCTACTTGCGCCGCCGCTTCAAGTAGCCGAGCCAACCGGCGCTGCCTGAAACTCCGGCAACTGCGCCACGGCATCGTGCACGAGTTCCTGTATGTCGCAGGTCCCCTTGTGACGCTGCCACACCTCCTCGGCGTGCCTGCGCCAGTCCTCGCGGGTACGGCCACGCAGGAATTGCTCAATGGTCTTCATCAGGGAGTCCGGCGAGTAACTCAAGAAATCGACCTCCGGCCTCAGCGCCGTACCGCGAACACCGAATGCCGTCGAGATCACCGGCAACCGGGCGGCCAGATACTCGAACAATTTGACATTGGCGCCCGAGCCGCGCGCCACCGGATTGAGTCCGGCATCTCCGGCCGCAAAATACGACGCGACTTCGGGAACACGGCCCGTGGCGATCAATGCACCGTCGCGAAACGGGACCCGTATCATCGAACCGAGCAACAGAAAGTACACGTGCTCGCGAGCCAGGAATTCCGCGTGGTCGCGGCTGAAAGCGCGCAGCGTATCGAGGGCCTCGAGATTTGGACCAAAGCCGCTGCCGGCAAATACCAACAAGGTATCCGAATCACGAATGCCGAGCGCGGCGCGCGTCCGTTCACGCGTGCCCGGCGGAACCGCGTAGGCGATCGGGTCCACGCCGCCGCGAATGAGCGGTATGCGCAGGCGGCCGCCGGCATCGTGGGCACGAAAGAAATCGCGGTCCTCCTCGGCGCACGCAAATATGTCGCGGTAACGCTGCGGCGCCGCGCTTTCGACATCGCGCATCCAAGCGGCAAATCGTTTGTGCCGCGGCGGGCCCTGCTCCAAGAGTCGAAATTCCAGATTGTGGCTGATCATGAACCAGGGCTTGCCGGCCCAGGGTCCGGGCACCGGCGGGCACCAGGGCATGTCGGCGAGGATGATATCAGCCGCGTTCAACGCCGCTTTTAAACGGCGCGGCACGATGCCGCGCCTCGTCAAGGCGTGCTGCCAGACGCGGGGGAAATCAAGACGCCGGACGCAGGCCTGCATCACACCGAAGCCCAGGCCGAGATTGGTTTCCTCGGACAGATTTGCCTCAATGGCATCGATGCGGAAACCCCGGCCCAGGACGCTGCCGATTGAATAATCACCTTGCCGGCCCGCGAGACTGTAGATCAGGACTCGGTATCCCATGCGTGCCAGCGCCCGGGCAATGCTCGCGGTGCGAATGTGCCCTCCCGTACTCGTCGGAAAGATGCGAAAACCACTCAACAGGACGATATTCTTCAAAAGTGCCTCGGGAGCAACGCGTCGTCGCTCCTGCATTCTAGCCGGAGCTCGAATCCAAGCGTGGCGTCGCGCGGCCCAAACGTGACGGCTGTCTCCTCCCAAGTCATATGGGATGTCGGTATGATCGGCGTGATGCTCGACTCTCCGGCACCCGGCCTCTCCGCCAAGACCGTCCGTGCGCTGCGCATTTGGCAGCCAGATAAAGCCGGTAAGGTCTTCGCCGCCGTCCTTCTCTGGATTTGCATCATCGTCATGATCGTGCCCCAGGGCTTCGACTACCAGGGCGTCAACGGCATGCCCACTTCGAGCGATGTCGTGAACCGCTTTACCTGGTTGTTTCTTCTCGGCGCCAGCATCGTCTGCTTGGGGGTGCACCTGAAGCGCACGCTGATTCTCGCGCGTTGGCTGAACAGGTTTTTCCTCGCATTCTTGGTGCTCGGCGTGCTCAGCATTGCCTGGTCAATCGACCCCGGCCTCACCGCGCGCCGCGCGCTGCGTGCGGGCACCATTGCGATGATCTGCATGGGATTCACCCTCGTTGGCTGGCACGCGAAGCGATTTCAAAATGTAGTGCGGCCGATATTGACCACGGTATTGCTTTCATCCGTGGTTTTCGTCTTGCTCGATCCGGAGGACGCCATCCACCATACGGCGCAGGCGGAGCTGCTGGACGCCTGGCGCGGCATCACCATGGGCAAGAACGTCCTCGGCTCCTTCGCAAGCGTCAACGTGGTGCTGTGGCTGCACGCGTGGCTGTCCAAGGATACCAAAACAGCGCCTGCCGTTGCCGGCATGGCGCTTGGGGTATTCACGTTGGTCATGACTCGCAGCGCCACGTCGGTCATGAGCACCGCATTCGCCGTGATATTCATGTTGATATTGCTGCGCTCGCCAGGCTCACTGCGGCGCTACATGCCCTACCTGGTCGGGTTCTTCGCGACTGTGACGCTCATTTACGCGCTTGCGGTGCTGCGGTTGGTTCCGGGCATGGAAATCTTCCTCCAGCCGATCGTTACCCTGACAGGCAAGGACTTGACCTTTACGGGCCGCACTGCCATCTGGGAAATACTCAACGAACATATCCGCCTTCGGCCCTTGCTGGGCAGCGGTTACGGGGCTTACTGGGCCGGTGCGACTCCCACGTCACCCTCGTACGAGATGCTGACTCGTTTGTATTTCTATCCCACGGAAGGCCACAACGGTTATCTCGATGTGATCAACGATCTTGGATTGGTCGGCGGTCTGTGCCTGCTGGGATACTTCGCGAACTATGTGCGGCAGGCACTGACGATGATGCGGTTTGACCGCTACCAGGGCGGGCTGTATCTGACGCTGTTGTTTCGCGGCTTCATGGCGGACATGTCCGAATCCCACTGGTTCTTGTCCTTGAGCGTGGACTTTATCATCATGACCCTGGCAACGACTGCGCTGGCGCGCGGCCTGCTGCAAAACCATTTGAATCGGATTGCCGGGCGTGTTGCCGCGGCGCCTGCAGCACCGCCGCCCGCCGCACCGCGGCGGGCGGACGGTCGAGCGCGGCGGCGCTCGCCCCTCATGAGACGGGGCCCCTAGCGCGTCGGGTCGTCCGATTCGCGCCTTCCCGCGGCGCGTGCGAGATTGCGCGGGTGGCGCAGCAGGTACAAATGACTGATCAACATGGGCAACGGATCGCTCCAGTCCCCCAGCAGCGGGATCGTGGCCCGAGGCAGCGGGGACTTTCGGCGTTCTTCCTGGGTGCCCCCGACGCGCGCTCCGCGTCCCGTAAAACGCTTCATAAAGTGCACCAGCCCATCGCGCGCAGCGAGCGCCACGTTCGGTGTTTGCCTGACCCAATGCTGCGTTTCTCCCATGGTTGAACGGAACCACAGCCAGGGCAGATCCGCGCCGCGCGCAATATCGAGTGCAATGAAACCGAACGCTCGCGGGTTCAGATCAATTGCATACAATCGATCGCCGTCAGCCAGCAGCTCGAGTTCGAAAATTCCGCGTGACAGCATCCGATTCACCACCTGCAGGCCGGCATCGAGGATGCGCTGGTCGTCGCACGCTACTTGTACGGTGCTGGTGCCGACATCGGGAGGCCACTGCTCCCGCTTATAGGAGACGCTCGCGGCCAATACACCGCAGTCAGCATCCTTGACGCCACTGACGCTGTAGACCCGCTGGCGCGCCGAGGGCACATACTGCTGAATCAGCGGCCAACATAGTTCGGGATAGACCGCGGCCAAGCCTTCTTGCCCCGGATGCACGTTGTAGCGAAAGTAGCGCCGCCTGAGCTCGGCGGCATCTCGAACCAACCGCCCTCGCTCGGCGGATCCCACCACCAAATGCGATTTTGGCTTGAGAATGACCGGGTATCCCCACTCGGAGGCCTTCGCGATGGCAGCGTCCAAGTCGTCGGGGGCCGCCGTCGCCAATGTGGGCTGACCGGCGATGGAGCACAGACCCGCGAAGCGAGTCTTGATCAGGCACGACTCGATTTCCGCGAGCGGAGCGATGGTGCGTTGAACCTCCGGCGAGAACTCTTCGCGCAGCCTCGATGCGTAGTATGCGATCAAGTCGGTGGTGGGCGCGACGCGCGTAATGTCGCCGCTTCGAATTCTTTCGCTCAGCCACGGTAGGAACCGGCTGGAATCCTCGACCGGCGGACATGAAAAACGGCCGGTGCAGTAGCGCGACCAGCGTCCCGCGCCGCTGCCGTAGAAATGCAGCGGCACACCTTGACGTCCCAAGGATCGCGCGAATGCGAGGGTGGTTGACCAGTAATTATCGAACACCGCAACAGGCGGCTTGGAACTGCTCGTCACGATTGAGCGCTGGCCGACAGCGGGGGCAACTTCAAGCGCGCTCCTTGCGGCATGGGTGTGCTAGCAACATCCGTCGAATTCACTATGTCGTCGCCCTGCGCTGAATGCATGATGTTCTCAGGTTAAGGCGCCTTCGACAAGAGTGCCGCCTTTTCGAAATATGCAAATTGAGACGCGCCAGGATTGTCAAGTACAGTCAAGGCGCTCTAAGCCGGATCGACTCTATGACCCAAAGTTAGTCGCCCTCGCGATCGGTCCGCACCCATTCCGTGGACTTATTTGGCTTTAGCATGAGCACGACTTTCCAAATCAGAAACCCGGGTGCTCTCGCCAGATCAAGCAGCCCCTGCGCACCCACGCCGCTCAACTGCCAGCCGCGCAAAACGTACAGCATCATGCAGAGCGCGAAGACGGCGCTGAGCTGCAGCCATCCATAAAATGCGGGCTGCCAAATCGACATCACGCCCGCCGCCACGATCAGCGCGACGACGTTGAGCGCGACATAAGACAACGGCAGCACCAGCAGATCCAGCGCCAGATCGAAGCGCAGAGCGCTGCGTTGCCTGACGGCAGCGGCGAGCAACGGCAGGGTTTTCTGCCGAATCAACTGAAAGCGCCCGCCCTCCCAACGCTGCCGCTGTTTGCGGGCTACCTGCTCTCCCGAGACCATGTCGGCGTCCGAGTGCGCTTCATCGGCGTAGGCAACCCGGAAACCTGCCATGCCGATGTCGATGCCGTACTCCAGATCCTCGGTCAGCGAGAATGCGGCATAGGGTACTTTCTCCAACAGCTCGCGCGTTACGCACCAGCCATTGCCGCGAATGCCGCATGAAAGCTTGACGCGCTCCCGGGCGCGCGACCGGACGATATGAAACGAGGCCTTGGCGATCGTGATGAGGCGGGTCCGCCATGAGGCCATGGGATTGAGCACGCCGTAGTGGGCCTGGACTGCGTGCGCACCGGTCTCGATGCGGGCGGCGAACGCCTCCAAAAGATTTACGGACACCTCCGCGTCGGCATCGACCACGACGACCGCGTTCGCCCACCCTTCACGGAGACTTTCCCTGAAGGCGTATTGCAGCGCATAGCCCTTGCCGCGCAAGCTGGTGTCGTGCCGCTCCCACACCTGCGCGCCCGCGCTGCGTGCCAGCGATGCAGTCGAGTCACTGCAATTGTCGGCCATGACCCACACGCGGAATCGATCCGCCGGCCAATCGATCTTTTTGAGGCTGGCCACGGTGCGCTCGATGACTGCGGCCTCGTTGTGGGCGGGCACAATCACGTTGAATTGCAGCCGCTGCGACGAGCGCGCGGGCACGCGCAATGCTGCCGACAGGAGCGTCGAAATGAACAGGTACAGGCATGCCAACCCTGCCGGCAGGGCCAAGCACAGTAAAAAAAGGTGTCCGAGGAATATCATCCGGTGATCTACACGCCCGGACGTGGGGGCCCGATCATGTGGGTGATCAGGACAATCCCTGGGTTTGTATTTCACCGGTTGATGCCGCTTTGGGACTCGGCACGCCGATCCACGCCGGCCGCAGAACAATTTTCGTGCGCATCAACAGATTGAACAAGCGCGGGCCGCGCACGAAATATCGCTTCGCCAGGCGACGCGGATCCTGCGCCAGACGGAACAACCACTCGGCGCCGACGCGCTGCATCCATAGCGGCGCTCGCGTTTCGACTCCGGTGATAAAATTAATGGATGCACCGACGCACAGCGCCAGGCCCCGCGCCTTGCCGCGCGCCTTCAGTTTTTGCGCAAGCACTTCCTGCTGCGGAGATCCCACGCCTAAAAAACAGAAGCGGAACGGAGAATGCGACTCGATGAACGTCAGACACTCTTCGACAGCGGCCGGATCATGGATGAAACCCATGGGAGGGTTGAAATGATGCAACTGTGCGAGTCCATGGCGTTCAGCCAATAATTGCGCTTGTTTTACGCTGCCCCCGATCACTACGATCGGATCCTCCGTTCGAATCACCTTGCCAAATAGCCGCGCGGTCAAATCACTGCCCGTGCATACCTTGGCGTGCATTCGCGTCGTGAGGGATAACACGTGGGACATGAACCGGCTATCGAGCAAAATATAGGCGGCCTCGCCGTACAGCGCGCGAAACGCTGGATCGTCGTGGAAGCGGATGAAATGGTCGACATTGGGAGTGACGACAAACCCGTATTTATCGTGACCAAATTCGGTGGCCAATCGCGCGAATTCGTCGAGGCAGTAACCGTCAATTCTGAAAGGCAATGGCATAATGGTTGATCGCTTGTTTAGTCTTGTTCAAGTCCCGCTTCGAACTCAACGCGAATGGTAATTCGACGGATATCGGCCGGCTATGATGCACATCGCAAATGAACTACCTGAAGACTCCCTGCTGACGGCCGATATTTGTATAGTCGGAGCCGGCGCGGCGGGTATTGTAATAGCATTGCAGTTGGTTGACTCGGGCCTTGATGTAATTTTGCTGGAATCGGGCGGTCTGAAGGCGGATCCCCAGACCCAGGCCTTGTACGCCGGCGAGGTGGCTGACGAACGCCTCCACAGCCCGCCGGATCGCTACCGCCAGCGTCGTTTTGGCGGCACAACGACGATTTGGGGCGGCCGGTGCATGCCTTTCGATGCCATCGACTTCGAGGCGCGCCAGTATGTCGCGGACAGCGGTTGGCCGTTTGCACTGCAAGAATTGCTGCCATTTTATCCCCGGGCGAACCAGCTCTGTGAAGCCGGGCCATTCGCCTACACGACGGAGACCGCATTTGGCGGTCCTCTGCGCCCGATGATCGCGGATTTTGACAGCCGTAATTTCACAACCAATACCCTGGAGCGGTTCAGCTGTCCGACGGATTTCGGGGCACGTTATGGTCAAAAGCTGAGGTCCGCCCGCAATATACGGGTTGTACTTGACGCCAACGTGACAGCATTGCAGCTCGATGAATCAGGTCAACGAGTCACGGCGGCGACGGTGCGAACCCTCGCCGGCCGACGCGCCAAGGTCCAGGCCCGCCAATTCGTTCTTGCAACGGGCGGACTCGAAGTTGCCCGAGTGCTGCTCGCCAGCTCAGACGTACATCGCAATGGACTCGGCAACGCGCACGATGTCGTGGGCAGATACTACATGTGCCATATCGCAGGCACCGTCGGGGCAATCAAGATCAAGCGACCGCTGCAGGGGGTCTGGCACGGCTACGATATTTCCGATGAGGGAGTCTATTGCCGACGGCGGCTGGCGCTGCGACCGGAGGTTCAGCGGAACCTAGGAATTGGCAACTTCGTCGCCCGCCTACACCATCCTAGAATCACCGACCCGGCTCACCGCAATGCCGTGCTCTCGCTGCTGTTCCTCTCAAAGCCTCTGATCCCCTACGAATATGCCAAACGTCTGCATGGCGATGAACGCTCCAGCGTCCGCGCCTGGTTGCGACACGTCGGCAACGTCGTGACGGACCCGTTCGATGCCGCGGCCTTCGCGTGGCACATGCTCAAGGACCGCCGCCTCGCGGAGCGCAAGTTCCCCTCGATCATCATCAAGTCCAAGGCCAACCTCTACAGCATTGATTATCACGCGGAGCAGCAGCCGAATCGCACCAGTCGGGTGAGTCTGACCCAGGATCGCGATCCCCTGGGAGTACCCCGCCTCAAGATCGATTGGCGTTACACCAACGGCGATGTCGATACGGTGACGCGCGCCTTGGCGCTGCTCGCCGGCGATTTCGAACACGGCGGCGTCGGCACGCTCGACTACGATCCGGCAACCGTCGAGTTCGAGATGACGCGCTATGGCGCCTATGGCGGACATCACATCGGAACCGCGCGAATGGGTACGGACCCACGCACCAGCGTCACCGACGCCGATTGCCGCGTACACGGCGTTGGCAACCTATATATCGGCGGTTCCGCCACCTTCCCCACCTCGAGTCAGGCCAATCCGACCTTGACCATCGTCGCGCTCGCGCTGCGGCTCGCGGAGCGGCTGAAGCAAGAGTCGCTGCGCGACGCCGCCCGGCATCCTCTTTTGCAGCCGTCATGAGCACGTTTCGCGTCCTGGTACTCGGCGCCCATCACTTTGTTGGACGGAGCCTTTGCGGCGCCATCCGCGTTTCAGATTGGGCATCCTGCTCTGGTGACGAGCCTGGGTTCGACGAGCGCAACCCCGCCTCCCTGAGCCAGGCGCTTGCCGCTTGCGATGCGGTCGTCAATGCCCCCTATGGGAGCCCCGCGGCGATCGGTGCCGCTGCGAAGTCTTTGTACGATCTGGCCTCGCGTCTCGCGGCGCCGCCGCGCATCGTTCACTTGAGTTCGATGACGGTGTATGGGTCGGCTGTCGGTGAAGTCGACGAGAACGCCGAACTGCGCGCCGATCTCGGCGACTATGCCGCGGCCCAGCTGGCGGCGGAAAGGCGCGCCGCAGCGTACCCGAACAGCGTCGTGCTTCGCCCCGGATGCGAATACGGTCCCGCGTGCCCTGAGTGGAGCGTGCGAATCGCGCGGCTGCTGATCGCGCGCCGGCTGGGCGATCTCGGCGCGGCCGGCGACGGATGTTGCAATCTGATTTATTTGGACGACTTGACCGGCGCGATCCTGACGGCACTGCGCCTGCCGGAAATTCAGGGACAAGCGTTCAATTTGGCCATGCCGCAACCGCCGAGCTGGAATGAGTATTTCACCCTGTTCGCCAAAGCGCTGGGAGCAGTGCCGCTGCGGCGCATCGGGCACAGGCAGCTGCAACTGGAAAGCAAAGTGCTGGCCGCGCCGTTGCGTGTCGCGGAAATTCTCGCGCGCCGTCTGCGCTTGCCGGTTCGCACCCCCGCGGTTCTCTCCCCCTCGCTCAGACGCACTTGCCAGCACGAAATTCGCTTGGATTCGAGCAAGGCACAGAACCTGCTGGGCCTGCGCTGCGTGAGTCTCGCGCAGGGTCTGGCGGCGAGCGCAAAATCCTTGACCTAAGGGCAATTGCCGCCGGCGGTGTACGGCGACACCCGCCTATTGATACTGACCGCGCAACTCGATGCCGACGATCGTTCCGTTGAAACCAAAATTTTCCCTGTTCGAATGTCGCGTCTCGTACCGGCCGTAGGGACGCAAGGACAGCCAGCGCAGCACTTGGTAGCCGACCGACAGGTTCACCTGGGTATAGTCATCCGAGCGACCTGCTTCTTGGGCAACGCCGGCTGATTGCGGCCCGTAAGCCGCGTGAATGTATGTCGTATTCGCTGCAACGGTGATCAGGCTGGTGGCGGCCCAGGTCGCACCGAGGCTCGCGCTGGTATCGGTCTCGGTGCCGCCGCCCACGACATAAATGTTGATGGCGCGCCGTAGCTCCGCCTTGATCCCCGTCTTGGCGGTCACCTGACGTTCGTAGGCGATCGATCCGGTAATACCACTGGAGTCGGCATTGCTGCCATCGTATTCGCGTCTCGAATAGCCGACCGAACCGCTCAGCTGGGATATCGACCCCATTGTTCCGTAGCCGAAGACGAGGCCGGCGTTGTCCTGCTTGTATTTCGACGGGTTGACGCTGTCCTTGAACTCGCCGTTCAGCCGACTGACTTCAATGCCGTACGACAAGTTCCTCACGCCCGTATAGCGGAACGCGAGACGCTCGGTATTCTCTTCGATCTCCGCATCCGCAAAGCCTTGAAGCGGCGTCTTCGTATCGTGATTGGAGTAGCCGGCCTCGAGGCGAAAATCGCTCGATATCTTGAAGTTGACATTCGCCGTCTCGTCCTGACTGGTGTCGACTTCCAGTGTGGTCGACTCGCGATTCATGAACACCGCCATGCGATGATCGCGGCGGATGTCGAAGTTGCCTTCGAAGAGCTGGCCGAGCGACCAATGGAAATCCACATCGCCCGTGTATTCACTGTGGTTCAGATCCGAGTAATGGTTGTACCGGATCTCCCTCCCTTCGAGCTTCGCAGTGAGCTTCTGCAGACCCCATGCGCCGTTCACAGCGACACCGGCCTGATACGTGCTGATCGTGTCGGCGCGCGTCAAGTCGCCTTGTGCGATGAGCAGCGGGTCTCCCGCCGGCACGGCAAAAATATTCGAATTGTGCTGAAAGTCGATCGATGCCTCCGGCACCGCCTTGATCTCAGCGCGTGCGACGCCAAGCCCCATGAATGAAACGGCAGCAACTGCGCAGCATGAATACCCGGCGAGACGCAAGAAATCGGTCACGGTGGAAACAGCATCCTCTGCCAGCGCTCTCTTGCGGGTGTCCCCATGATGCCGCCCGGCGCTCGCGGTGTCAGTATAACGCACTTCATAAAATGCGTATTTTAGGGAAACAATACGCTGCCAACCCGGCTAGAACCCGCAGTTTTTGGGGATCAGGGGATTATGTCCATGACAGCTGAGCCCAGGGACCCGCGTTCCTCGTTTCTCGGAATTCAGTATCTGCGCGGCATCGCGGCGCTGATGGTGGTATTCAACCATGCCACCGTCCATGTCACGACCTATTCCTGGAGCGGCATCGGCGCGACCGGTGTGGACATCTTTTTCGTCATCAGCGGCTTCATCATGGCGCACACCTGCTCGCGTGGGCCGAGGGCGGGTGAATCGCGAAAGCTTGCCTCCGCGAGCTTCCTGCTGAAGCGCTGCATACGCGTCATACCGCTGTACTGGCTGGCAACCGCGATTTCATGGCGCACCGAACTGCTGCACGGCGCATTGAGCCTCGACATGGCAAAGGACTTTTTGTTCGTGCCGCGATTTTTTTCGCCGGACATCCCCAGAATCTGGCCGAAGTTGGTTCCAGGGTGGACCATCAATTGCGAGATGTTTTTCTATCTCATGTTCGCCGTTGCGCTGTTCTTCAGCCGGCAGCCTCTGAAGGTCGTCCTCATCTTGATTTGCGCCCTGTCCACGGCCGGCTTCTTTTTGCATCCGGATGGCGCGCCGGCGCAGTTATATACCTGGAGCGTGTTCTTGGAGTTCGCCTTCGGCATCCTGCTGTACCTGCAGTACCGCCGCTGGCCGGCGCCGGTGTCGATCGCAATTCGGCTCGCAGTCCTGGGCACGGCCGCCGGCGCTCTGGCGTTCGCCGCACGGAATAACGCGTACGAGTATTCGCAGTATCGATTTCTGGTCTACGGCATACCGGCGTTGTTCATAGTTTGGAGCGGTCTTCACGTTTCCCAATCGCGTGAGCAACCGCTGTTGAAATTGTTGGGCGATGCGTCCTACTCCGTGTATCTGTTCCATGGAACGATCGGCATACGCTTGGTGGTCAACCTGCTGACCGTGCTTCCAATATCGCCGACGAACTGGTTCTCCACGGCGGTAGTGCTTGCGATTTTCATGACGATATCGGCCGGCATCGGCATTGCGATCTACTGGTTCGTAGAGCGACCCCTGCTCGATCGTCTGCGTCATCTCGTCCGGTAATAGCGCCGCGTTCGGCACGCTGCTGTGCCGAAGTTCACAATTATTTACAGCCGACCTGTCTCAGTAAGCAGACATCGTCTTGCTATGCAGACAGCTTGTCCGCCCGCTCCGCCTGAGTTGTAGTGCGCCTCAAAATGGGTTGCGGGTTTTTTCGAATGAACAACACACTGAAATTTTTGCGGCAGGGAATTTTCGCGATCGCCGTCGGCGCCGCCGTTGCCTCCTGCGGTGGCAGCCAGCAGTCTACGAGCCCTGCCACGAGCACTCCGGCCGCAAGCACTCCGAGTGCGGGCGTCCTGGCGCTATCCGCCGCATCCTACTCCGCGAACCAAAGTGCCGGCAGCATGCAAGTGGTGGTCAGCCGCAGCGCTGGATCCGCCGGCGCGGTCAGCATCGGCTACTCCACGTCGAACGGAACCGCAGTCGCCGGCAGCAACTACGTTGCCGCGAGCGGGACCCTCAACTGGGCGGACGGCGAGACCGCAAACAAGAACATCGCCATCCAGATCAGCGCGGCCGGCTTCAGCGGCACCAAGAGCTTCGGTGTGACCCTTGCGAGTCCTTCCGGCGGCGCCACGCTCGGCACTCCCGCCGCGGGCACTGTCAATGTTACGGGCAGCGGCGCTGCCGCCGCTCCGGCCGGCACCCTGAAATTATCCGCCTCGACCTACTCGGTCGCTCAGAGTGCGGGCAAGCTGACGGTCACGGTCAATCGGGTCAGCGGCTCCAACGGCGCTGTCGGCATCACCTATTCAACTGCCGATGGAACGGCTACCGCGGGGACCGACTACACCACCACGACCGGCACACTGGCGTGGGCGGCAAATGACGCCGCTGCAAAAACATTTTCCGTGCCGGTCAGCGCGGCGACCGCGTTCTCCGGCACCAAGACGTTCATGATCAGCCTGACCGCACCGACCGGAGGGGCGACGTTTGGCACTCCGAACAGCGCCACCGCCACGATCAATGGCACCGCGGCGCCTGCTAATCCGGGCACGATCGCTCTATCCGGATCGGTCTATGCGGCGGCGCAGAGCGCGGGATCGCTCGTCGTCACCGTCAACCGAAGCAGCGGCACGAGCGGCGCGGTCAGCGTGCATTACGCGAGCTCCAATGGGACCGCTGTTGCCGGCACGAACTACACCGCGACGCAGGGCACTTTGAACTGGGCCGCCGGGGTATCGGGCGCACAGACTTTCTCTGTGCCGCTCAGCGCATCTCCGGTGCTCACCGGCAGCAAGACCTTTACCGTCACGCTGACAGCCCCCGGCGGCGGCGCCACTTTGGGTACCGCGAGCGCGACGGCTACGATCAACGCCGCAGCTACAACCTCCACCGTTTCCGTGCGCGTGCAGGGCAATCATCTGATCGATGCCAGCGGCAACAAACTGCAATTGCGCGGCGTGGATGTCAGCGGTTTGGAATTCGCCCCCATCGACGGCAACGCGCAACCGGACGGCTGGGGCGGCCAGAAGCCGAACCTAGCCGCCATTGCGGCCTGGAAGGTCAATGCGCTGCGCGTTCCGCTGAACGAAGCGAGTTATTTGGGCTACATGACGTACAACACCGACGGCAGCACGCATAACCCCGATCCGATGGGCAACTACAAGCAGGTCGTCCAACAGATCGTCACCGACGCGACCGCCCGCGGCATGTACGTGATTTTGGATTTGCACAAGAACGCACCCAAGGGAACGATTAACGGCGCCATTAAGCAGATTGCGCCGCAATCCTCGACGCAAAACCAAATGGCGGACGCCGACAACTCGTTGGCGTTCTGGACGGCGGTCGCCTCCGACTTCAAGAGTTATCCGAACGTCATTTTCGATCTGTTCAATGAGCCGTACTTCGACAACGTGGTCGCCCCAACGGGGGTATCGGGAGTCAATGTGGCCTGGACCATTCTGCGCGATGGCGGCACGAACACCATGTTTTATGGCGATGACACGGTTTTCCAGCAACATTGGACCTCGGCCGGTATGCAGGCGATGCTGAACGCCGTGCGCGGTACCGGTGCAACCAACGTCGTCATGACCGCCGGCGTCTCCTGGGCGCAAGACACGAGCCAATGGGTGCAATTCGCGCCGAACGATCCACTGCAGCAATTGGCGTGCTCCTGGCACGCATACCCAGGCAGTGACCCTGCCGGCCCGGGCTTCCCGCAGAATTGGACCTGGGCAGCCGCAATTCTCAATGCAGGCTATCCCATCATCATCGGCGAAACCGGCGATCGCAGCTCCAGTGGCGCGACGGCACCGTTCATGGCGGTATTGCTCCCCTGGGCCGATCAAAACGACGTCTCGGTGGTGTCTTGGAGTTGGAATGCCTGGGGTGCGTCGGACGACGACCTGATCAAGGATGCCAACGGCACTCCCACGGACGGACAAGGCGCGGCATTTAAAGCCTGGACGTTGAATCATCCCTGATTCACGAACCCCCCGCCGACGTAGAGGCTGCTACCATTGGAGGTAGTTGTTTTGCGGGGTGGCTATGACAGGCAGAAACGATGCGGCATTTAGGATCTTTCGCCTGGCTGCCACCTTGGCGCTGGCGCAGGCGGCGCCGATCTGGCTGAACGGTTCGACCGGCTACGCCGCCGACATGCCAGCGCCCTCAGTGCGCGTTCAGGGCAATCACTTGGTCGACGCCAGCGGCAATATCCTGCAATTGCGCGGAGTCAACGTCAGCGGACTGGAGTTCGCACCCATCAATGGGCAGCCGCAGCCGGATGGCTGGGGCGGTCAGAAACCCAATCTCTCGGCCATCGCTGCCTGGAAGGCGAATGCGCTGCGCGTTCCGCTGAACGAGGCAAGCTACCTGGGGTACGTTTGCTACGACCCGCCTTCCGGATCCGTGCATAAACCTGACCCTGCCGGCGACTACAAAAAGCAAGTGAAGGAGTTGGTGACGGACGCCACCGCCCGCGGTTGGTATGTGATCTTGGATCTGCACAAGAATGCACCCAATGGCACCGTCAATGGCAAGACCGTACCGATCGCACCACAATCGACGGCGCAGAACGAGATGGCGGATGCCGATCACTCCCTGGCTTTTTGGACCGCGATAGCCACGGATTTCAAGGGCTACCCGAACGTGATTTTCGATTTGTTCAACGAGCCGCACTTGGATAACTTTGTTCCGCCACCCGGCGCGTGGAGCAGCGCAGCCTGGACCATTCTGCGTGACGGGGGTACGGGCAAGGTGTTTTATGGTGCCAACACCACGTTCACTCAAAATTGGACCTCGGCGGGCATGCAGGCGATGGTCAACGCGGTGCGCGCCACCGGCGCAACGAATGTACTGATGTCGGCCGGCGTCAGTTGGGCGCAGGACAATAGCCAGTGGGTGCAATTCGCGCCGAATGATCCGTTGAAGCAATTGGCGCTCTCCTGGCACGCCTACCCCAAGTACGGCGCCAAGTTTGGGACGCCCGATTACAATTTCCCCGGATTTGCCCAGGGCTTTACTTGGGCGCAGGCGGTTATTGACGCCGGCTATCCCATCATCATCGGCGAGACAGGGGATCAAAGCTCGAATGGCACGACTTCGGCGCCGTTCTTGACCGGACTGCTCGCTTGGGCCGACGAACGCCATGTGTCCGCAATCGGCTGGAGTTGGAATGCCTGGGGATCCGCGAACAGCGATCTAATCAAGGATGCCGCGGGCACACCCACGGACGGGCAAGGGGTCGCGTTCAAAGCCTGGCTGATGAATCACAAATAACGCTCGCATTCGCATAGAGGCACGGCGACACGGCAGCGGCGCCAGGCGCTG
>Ga0193753_10001407_pt1 | contig 20513 bp, 18 predicted proteins | sample H1c2metaG_FD_144925 | JGI IMG/M metagenome (GOLD analysis project Ga0193753, IMG submission 144925) | Soil microbial communities from a riparian zone of the East river system, Colorado, United States - H1c2 | ecosystem: Environmental > Terrestrial > Soil > Riparian zone | place: USA: East...
ATCATTCCTCCTGAGCTGATCTACGCTCACTCGGGGTTCCTTCGACCATGTGATAAAATCAAACAGCCGGGCGCTAATCAGCTGACCCTTTACGGCGCCGACCTTTCACGCGGTCCTGATGGAAAAGTATGGGTGCTGAAAGACCGGACACAGGCGCCATCCGGCATGGGCTATGCGCTGGAGAACAGAAGCGCCTTAAGCAGAGTTCTTCCGGAATTGTTTAAAGATCACAACATCACCAAGCTCGGCGGATTCTTCAATAGCATGATGCAATCATTCGTTGAGATCTCGCCACAAGGAAAAGAACAGCCACGCATTGTATTGCTTACACCAGGGCCGCGGAATGAAACATATTTCGAGCACGCTTTTCTCGCTTCTCACATGGGTTTCACCCTTGCACAAGGTGAAGACCTGGTAGCAAGAGACGGATACGTATGGATAAAAACTGTTGAAGGTTTGGAGAAGGTTGACGTCATTCTTCGGCGCGTGGACGACAGCTACTGTGATCCATTGGAGCTACGGGAAGATTCACATCTTGGAGTGCCCGGATTGCTGGAAGTCATCCGGAAAGGAAATGTTTCTGTCGCGAATCCACTTGGCAGCAGCATTTTGGAGAATACCGGATTGATGGCTTTCATGCATAACATTTTCAAATACTTTCTGAATGAAGACCCGATCTTCAAAATGGTTGCGACGTGGTGGTGCGGACAGAAAAAAGAAATGGATTATGTGATCCAACACATCGACGAATTGGTCTTAAAGAAGATCGACAGGCAAGGCGGTTCGGAAACCGTTATCGGGAGCAGACTATCCAAAGCTGAAAAGGATCTATTGATCCGTAAGATCAAAACCCAACCCTATCTTTACGTTGGCCAGGAGGAGGTAAGTTTCTCCACCTCACCGGTGTTCACGCGTGACAAGCTGGAACCAAGGTATACGGTATTGAGAACTTTTCTCGTTGCCGCCAATGGAGGTTACGAGATCATGCCAGGCGGGCTAACCAGATGCTCTCCGGAAAAGGGAAGTTTTCTGGTGTCCAATCAGGATGGTGGCATTTCAAAAGACACGTGGGTAGAAACGACAACGAAGAATATTGCCCCGGCCTTGTTTCACAACGCCGACCTGAAGAGAAAAGCGGTGTTGCCAAGCAGAGCGGCAGAAAATCTTTTCTGGGTGGGCCGTTATTCGCAGCGTGTTCTCCGAACATCACGCTTCATTCGCATCGTATTGAGAAATCTGACTCAAGGTGGAGGGTACTTCAACAACGGTCAGGAGTCGGAAGCGCAGAAGGCCTTGCTGCACACCATCACTCATCTTACGGGTACTTATCCTGGCTTCCTTGACGAGGAGCGTGTGGCCGACCTCGACGACAGGCTGCTGGAGCTCTACAAGCTTATCTGCAAACCTGAGATGGAAGGCAGCATATTGTTCACTGTCAATAACCTTATCAAAGCGATGTACGCCGTCCGCGACCGTTGGACCGTAGACAACTGGCGGATCATCGACGATATTGAAGACGCAAAACGCAAGCTGGCTGCGCTTGAACCGGAAAGCATCAGGCATGTTTTTACATCATTGGATCAGCTTAACGGAAGCCTGCTTTCTTTTCTGGAAATGAACCGGCAAAGTATGTATCGCGGAGAGGGATGGCTTATGTACAGGATAGGACAACTTATTGAAGAGCTATCACTTGAACTCACTCAGTACAGGGCATTATTAACTTTTAAGTTTGAGGAAAATATTGAATTTCAAATATTAGAAGCGCTACTGGTAAGCAATCAAAATCTTTCCAATTACCGATCCGTATACCGGACATATTTTGACATAGCCCCTGCTCTCGATCTGTTGTTCCTCAACAAACAAAACCCGATATCCATTTTGTCACAGCTGGAACAACTGCTAAAATTCATTGATCAGTTACCGCGGCGTGAAAAGGGATCACATGATGGCCAAATATCGAACCTGGTGTTCGAATGCTATAGCAAGGTCAGGTTGTTGCAAGTGGATGACCTGATGAAAGTTGATCCGGAGTTTGACTTTCGCGCAACGTTGGATCACATCTGCGAAGAACTAAGTGAAAAAATTTCAAAGATTTCTGTCAACCTCACCGCGGACTATTTCAGTCATTCCACTTATCAATACCAGGGGACAAAAGACAACTTCAAACTGGAGATATAGGCATGCGGTACAAGATCAGACACGTTACAGAGTATACGTACCAGGACGCTGTTGGACTCTGTCACAACAGACTTTGCCTTACGCCTCTAACTAATAATCAACAGGTCTGCTTGTCGGCGGAGATAAGGATTGTACCAGCGCCCGATGATTTTAATTACAGGAAGGATTTCTTCGGAAATACACTTGCATTTTTCTCCACATACAAAGAACACAATCAACTTGAGGTGACTTCAGTAAGCGAGGTTGAATTGAAGGGTAGACCCGAGACAGATCAGGCTTTTAACTGTCCCGTATTGTGGCAGGACGTGGAGCAATTGCTCGTGTCGCAGGGAAAGGAGGCCTATGACATCTTTCAATACGCATTGCCATCAAGGTTTATCCCGCATAGCGAGGTCATCAAAGCATTTGCCGAAGATTGTTTTAATGAGGATGGCACGCTTTGGGCGGCATGCAATGCGCTAATGCAAAAGATATACAAGTCCGTGGAGTTCAAGCCTGGATTCACTACCATCAATACGCCGGTCGAACATGTGGTTAAAGACAAAAAAGGTGTATGTCAGGACTTCGCTCATCTTATGATAAGTTGTCTGCGGAACATGGGAATGGCTGCGCGTTATGTCAGTGGATATATTGAAACGACGCCGGCGGCCGGCAAAGAAAAGCTCGTTGGTACAGACGCTTCTCATGCGTGGGTGTCCGTTTATTTTCCAACTGTTGGATGGGTGGAGTTCGATCCTACGAATTGTCTGCTGCCTTCCTATAAGCACATTACCGTTGCCTTCGGACGTGATTATCACGATGTCGCCCCATTAAAGGGAATCGTGTTCAGTTCCGGCAAGCAGAATCTAACGGTTAAGGTAGACGTAGAACGGATGGATTAACTTGCGTTCCTAAAATGTCTTGTCCCTCCAGGACAAAAAACTGAAATCAGTAAGGAGTCATTCCGAGCTTAGTTGTCCTGAAAGGACAAAACATTTTAGCCCAGGTCGTCGCGCCGGAGGCAGACTACCTGGGGTTGACGAGGTGGTATATCGCGGGCGCGCGACTACAAATTGTCTATGAAAACCGATGCATCCACGCGCGCAATTGCGCACACGATGAAAACGCAGAGGAATCCCGGAGAACTATTCGAGCTCTTTATGAAAGTACAACTCATGCTGTGGTAACAACGATGGATGTGCAATCTTAACGAGGTCTTTCAAGATGAGATCGGGCCTTAGATATCCAAGTTCCAGAAAAACGCTTCCGCCTTTTGTCCCACGCCGGGCATCATATGTATAGACACGCTTGGTTTGATAGGGTTTAAATCTCGCGTATCGGTGATCTGATTTTTCCAGGTCGCTCAAGGATGCAACACTCCCCACGCCGATCCATAGATCTGCACCGTGCGCTTTTTCATATACAGATTCAAAATCCAATTCAAGGAATCCGTGTGATGTATTGCTTTCCCACAGATAATGACATCCCGCATCCGCCAATATTTTCGCAGCATAATTTTGTCCTCCTGGAAGAAACCACGCATCGCCATAAACAATTCCGCTAAGCACCGTTGGCTTCACCTTAGTTGTATCGGCGCTTGCCTTAGTTTCCATATAACTTTTTGCTATCATTTGAAAAACAGAGTCTGCCTCCTTTTCTTTATTGAAAAACAGGGCCATAAATTTTATCCACTCCGCACGACCCAGCGGATGTTTTTCAAGATATTCCGCATTGATTACGACAGGAATATGAAGCTCTTCGATTTTTTTAAATTGGCCGTAGTCGCTGCTCATAGTATAACCCATGACCATATCGGGTTTGAGCATGGACAATAATTCGAGGTTCATTACCTTATCAACACCGAGATCTTTGACAAGACCCGCGTCAATCCGTTTCCGAATTTTTTCAGAACTTACATAGTCAGTTGAAGGGAATCCCGTCAACTTTTCACTCTCGCCAAGATAATCAAGCAATGGCAAATGGGATGTTGATGTACAAACGATTGACGTAAGTGGGACCTTAATGACGCGGATGTCTGCCGCGTGTTCCGGTACAGGGTCCGTCGAAGGAACCAGCAGGTATTTGTATCCCGAAGTGGCGCCCTGAAAAGGAGACTTGACCTCTACAAGTTTGTTCGCACCCTGGTAGGTAATACTGAATCCCGTAGCGTACTGCAACCTAACCGAAGGAGTATCTTGTTTATTAGCAGCTGAAGGTTGCCTCTTCTCACACGCGCAAAGCAGGATTATTGATATCACGACGGTTATTCTCATGCCACAATTATATTTATTTGAACTGCGTTGTGCTACCGATGAAGCAAATAACATTTTTTGCAGTCTCGTGAATGGAGTGTATGTTTGTCGCGGATTCACGGTTTTCTTGCTGCTTCAACATCAAGGAATTAAAAGGGAATACCGGTGTAAAATCCGGAGCTGTCCCCGCAACTGTAATCCCGCCCCGACCCGTCGGGGATCAGCTTTTGTTCTGCAATACCATTGTGCGCCAGCTGGCGAACGAGAAGGTAAACAAAAGTCGGGAAAGCCAGGAGACCTGCCGTCATCTACATAAGCTCAAAGCTTTCGGGAGAAAGGCTGTGATGTAGTCTTCATACGATGGTATTGAACCTACATTTCACTTTTACGCGCAGGTTTTGAATTGAAATTGACTTGGTTCGATTTGATTCAAAGTAATGGTACGGGTTGTCCTTTTTTGTTGTCTGTTTTTCGTTTTCGCGACAGGTCAAGGTATCGCACAAAGCAATGATACTACCTACCTGAAGGAAGTCCGTATCTATGGACTTCCGACAACGTCCTATGCGACAGGTTCTAAAACCGAGCATATCGACGCCGGGGATGATGTCGCTACGCTGTCAGACAAATTGATCAATGAAACGTCCATTTATCTAAAGACCTATGGCAACAATCAACTATCAACGGTCAGCCTAAGGGGAACATCGTCATCACAGACGGCTGTGCTGTGGAACGGTGTAAACATCAATTCGCCAACGTTGGGTCAAAGCGACTTCTCCGTCATTCCTCTTTTTTTGTTTGACGACATCACAATCAGGTACGGCGCCGCAAGTTCGTTGTATGGATCGGACGCCATTGGCGGCAGCATTATGCTAGGCACCCGACCAGCGATATTCAAAAGGCAGTTCAAGGGTACTATTTTTCAGCAAGTGGGAAGCTTCGGGAGGGTGTCAACAGGAGTCAAGGCTACCTATGGCAATACCCGATGGGAACTTCGCACAAAGGCTTTTCATTCTTTCATTGAAAATAACTTCCCCTACAATTCACCTGCCGTTGGACATTCAAAAGAACAAAATCAAGCATCGGTAAGAAATTATGGAATTGATCAGCAGGTTCACTTTAAGATTTCTGGTACCCAGCAACTGGACCTTGAAGGAATGTATACAAATAATTTCAGGGAGATCCAGCCGGCGGTTACAAATGATCTGTCGAACGAAACCCTGCGCGATCAACATCTGCGGCTGAGTTTAAACTATTTGAATGATTCTCGCATTGGTGTCTTTGCTGCGACAACGACCTACGTTGAAAGCAAACAGGATTATTACGATGACGTTACCAGTGTAGTTCGATCCAAGCAATTCACCGCGTTGATGAGTGTCGACAAGACATTGTCACAACGTGCGAGTTTGCGGTATGGCGCCAGCATCTCTCACTACGGGGCGACGTCACAAAATTTTGAGGGTCCCATTTCTGAAAACAGATACGATGGTTTTGTTTCCTTTCGTTACGCCTTGTTGCCGTTTTGGATCCTTAATATCAATCTCAGGCAGTCTATTTATACGAACCGTTACGCCCCATTCGCGCCTACGGCTGGAACGGAGTATCATATCTTAAGAAATGAAAACAACAAGCTTTTGGTTCGTGCGCAGGTAGCCCGGGGGTATCGCGTTCCAACATTGAACGACCGCTACTGGGTACCAGGAGGAAATCCGAATGTAACACCGGAGGACGCGCTGCATGTGGAAGGTGGTGCCAATTGGACGAGGACTTGGTCCGCTTTGAAATTTGTCGTGGATGCTGCAGTATACCGGTCTTGGATAAATGAAATGATCGTATGGTTGCCGGTGGACAATATCTGGTCGCCAACAAATCTCCAGAAGGTAAATATCTATGGAGGTGAAATAACCACGAGCGCTGTTTTCACCGAGGCCAGGTATAAGATAACAGGCACTGTGTTGTACAGCTATACGAGGTCAATAAACGAAAATAGCCCTTCAGGTCTCACGAACAAGCAGCTTGCGTATGTGCCGGTACACAGCGGCCGGGCTTCTGCATCGCTCGCGACTCGAACCTGGGAATTCAATATAAGGTTCAATGCAACGGGCCTTCGGTACACCTCACTCAACAACGTGAGCTCCCAGGCCCTTGATCCTTATGGACTGATGGACGCTTCTATCAGCAAGAAATTTTTATTTGAGAACCTTTCATTTCAGCTGAGCGGAGAAGTGAACAACATCTTTAATGTCTATTATGAAAACCTACAGAATCATGCCATGCCCGGAACTAACTACGCACTAACCCTTCACTTAAATTTTAATAATCAATAAATCATATGACAAAAATGAAACTAAGCGGACTAAAATGGTTGACATTACTGGCCATCATTTTTCTTTCTTGCGACAACAATGAAAACAAACCGTCAGGTAAATTTGATGACGGCGTCTTTGTTGTAAATGAAGGTAATTTTGGGACGGCCAATGGTACAATAAGCTTTATTTCCGAGAGCAATGGTGCCGTTACGCAAGATCTTTTCGGTTCAGAGAATAATGGTTTGGCGCTGGGTGACGTCGTGCAGTCCATGACTATCCACGATGACCTTGCCTACATTGTGGTAAACAACAGCAATAAAATGGAGGTTGTACAACGCAGCACATTTGTCTCATCGTACACATTAAACGGCCTTGCTTTGCCGCGCTACTTTACGGTGCTGGACGGGAAAGGGTATGTTACAGAGTGGGTCAGTTTCACAGACCCGGGAAGGGTGTCGATCGTGGATCTGGACGCTCACGCAGTTACGGGTTCGATCACGACTGATTTTGGCGCGGAAAATATTATTGCGTACCAAAATTTGTTGTACGTGTCCAATACCTTTACAAACACGGTTTCGGTTTTGGATCCAGTTGCTAAAAAGGTTATCAAGACCATCGAAGTGGGAAGCGCGCCGGGATCGTTCATGATCGACGCGCAGGGTTTGATTTGGGTTATCTGCGGAGGAAACTATCAATCAGACGATGGTAAACTAGTTCAAATTGATCCCGCGAAAAGTAACGATGAAAATTCAGAAAGCGTTGCCAAGACAGTCGAACTTAGTATGAACGTTTCAACCAAAGCGGTCATCAATAAAGGAAAGGATAAGATCTTTTTCTTTGTAGGCACATCGGTGTATGGAGTGAATACCACTGACACAGCTGCGCCATCAGCAAGTCTTTTTACAACGGCCGAGGCGTCCAGCTTCTACGGAATTGGAATCGATCCTGAAACTGACATTCTTTATCTTGCAGATGCCGGCGGGTTTGATGCGAATGGTACAGTGTATCGTTATTCCACTTCCGGAGTACTCGTTGATCACGTCGAGGCCGGTTTAGGACCAAATGGTTTTGCATTTGAATAAGGCATGTCAAAAAAAGACAAGAAGGAAGAGATCTTGTATTATATGGAAAATGGGCTGATGGTTTTTACAGCGGCCTATTTGTTGAAGCGCGGTCATTGTTGTAAAAGAGGATGCAGGCATTGCCCCTACGGTGAAAAGAAAGAAGTGCAAAAATAAACGGCCATACCGTTAGGCACTCAGGACTTATTGTTCCTGATTTCATCGCGATAAGCTTCCAGGAGTTGTCGCGCGGCTGCCCGAACGGAGTGATTTTTACTGATAACGTCAGACTCAAGCTCTATGCGCAAGGCTTCTGCACGCGCGTGTTTCCGCACGTCCTCGTTGAGTAACTCAGCAAAATAGCTGTTGAACCACGAAGATTGTTGAGCGCGCCGGCTCGCATCGAGACGGCCGTTTGCCTTTGACTGTTCAAAGAAATCATTCACCATGCTCCAGACTTCGCTGATGCCTTGACCAGTTATTGCAGACGAAGTTAAGACAGGTGTGGCCCACGAGTTGTCGGTTTCAAGCCAGTGCATGGCCTCCGCATAGATTGCCTGCGCTTTCATTGCCGCATGATGATTGGCTCCATCTGCCTTGGTTATTATAATAGCATCGGCCAGCTCGTTGATCCCTTTCTTCATTCCCTGAAGCTCGTCGCCAGCGCCTGGAATCATGAGTAATAGAAAAAAGTCAATCATTTCCTTGACCGCAAATTCCGATTGACCGACACCCACCGTCTCCACAATAACGACATCGTATCCTGCTGCTTCACACAAAAGGATGCTCTCTCTGGTGCGCATGCTGACGCCTCCTATGGAACTTGATGATGGTGTGGGTCGGATAAAAGCTCGTGGATCTTTTGACAATGTGTCCATCCTCGTTTTATCACCTAAAATGCTTCCACCCGTTAATGGACTTGTCGGGTCTATTGAAAGTACAGCGAGTTTTTTAGCATGGCTGATGACGTGATTACCGAATGATTCAATGAACGTACTCTTGCCAACGCCAGGAATACCGGTGATGCCAATGCGCATTGATCCTCCGGTATAGGGAAGGATCTCTTCCAGCAGCGAGGTTGCCAGTTCTTCATCATCCGCACGGTTGCTCTCCATCAGTGTGATCCCCTGACCCAACATGATGCGGTCGCCGCTGATTATGCCTTGCGTCAAGGTAGTAAGGCCGTGTCTTGTTTTGATAGATTGCTTCACGTGGTCAATGGAATGCGCGGTTAAATTTCTAAATTTACTTGATACAGCAACTAAATCATGCGAAAATTTTGGCTTGACTGCCTGCTTGCAACAGCTTGCGTGTTCCTGGCGATGTGGGGTCTCTTCGGCCTTACGCAGCTGAACATCTTTAATGCATTCGATTCGATTGGAGAAGCGCTTACTGACGTTGAGCTAACGGATTACGTTTTCTTAGCATTGCGTGAGGATCCGGATGTAGATCAAAACATTGTGCTGGTAAACATTGGCACAATGTTTTGTAGAAGTATTGCTGAGGAAGTGCGCATTATCAGCCAGCACAAACCTAAGGTTATCGGGATCGATAGCTTTTTTGGCTGCAGAGGGTTAAGGGATACTGTGAATTGCCCAGCCCTGAGGGACACACTGGGTAATTTGATGCTAAGCGAGGCCATCAGGGAAGCGGGCAATGTTGTACTTGTCACAAAGGTGCTGCAGAAGGACAGCACGCTACAAGGAGATATGTTTGACTCATTGAGAAGGTCCGACCCGATATTCAGTGATAACGCATTGGCAGAAGGTTTTGCAAGTCTGGAAACCAACGCTGAATTTCAGGATGACGTGAAGACGTGCAGAACTTTCAATCCCACATTAAAAGTAAATGACGACCTCCATAATGCATTTGCTGTTGAGATTGCAATGGTTTATGACAGTGCAAAGACCAAGAAGCTGTTGGTAAGAAACAATTATTCTGAGGTCATCAATTACAGGGGAAATGTCTTCGACGTAACAGGCTCGACAAATTACCCTCAAATGTTCTATACCCTTGATGTTGGTGATGTTTTCTCAGGCAACTTCCTACCAGAGATGATCAAGGATAAGATCATTATTTTCGGATATCTCGGTGACGAACTCGGTGATCCTGCATGGGAGGATAAATTCTATACGCCGCTAAACAAGAAGATGGCGGGCAAAGCCAATCCTGATATGTTTGGCGCTGTTGTTCACGCCAACATTGTCTCCATGATAATGAATGAAGATTATGTTGAACAGATGCCCGACTGGCAGCAGGTTGCGATGGCCATCATCATTTGTTTGCTCAATGTCGCCTTGTTCTCTCTCATCAATACGCACCTACCACTGTTTTACGATGGGATAACCAAAATTTTGCAGCTATTGCAATTGTTGCTTTATACGGCGCTGATGGTTTTGATCTTTCACTGGTACTCATTTAAGCTCAATGTGACCTTGACGTTGTTTGCGGTGGGGCTTGTTGGCGATGTGTTCGAGGTCTATATGAGTGTAATAAAAAACCTATATTTCAAGATTATTGGTTGGTTTCCGATTACCCCGAAGCGAGTTGATGTATTAATGCCTGAAACGCCTGAAAAACAGCAAATTCAATAGTCTAGAAACATCAAACCATGAAAACAACCAGGTTTACACTTCTTTTAACGCTTTTTACTTCGTGCGCATTTGCGCAGGAGTACGCTTTTAAGGTTTTGGCAAACAAGGGAACCAACGAAATTAAGTCCGGCACAGTTTGGCTGCCCCTGAAAACAGGCGCAAGCCTTAGTTCCGGTGATGAATTAAAGTTGGGTGAAAACGCGTATTTGGGATTAGTACATAAAAGTGGCAAACCGTTGGAAGTAAAAAAATCGGGTAGCTACAAGGTTGCCATTCTTGAATCAGAAATAAAGGGCAGCTCAGGTGTACTGACCAAATACACTGATTTTATCCTGAGCAGTAATTCAACTGAAACAAAGAAAAACCGACTCAGCGCAACGGGTGCGGTAGATCGCGGGGAAAATTACGCCATCAAGGTGATTCTTCCTGAGAATCAATATTCGGGTATCTACAGCAATATTGCGATTGTGAACTGGGAAGGTTCAGAAACTACGGGTCCTTACATTGTAACACTGAAAAATATGTTCGACGATGAATTGGCTAAAGTGGAAACACCTGAAACAACATTTCGAATAGACCTTGCCGATGCCAAGTTCGCAAAGGAAAATGCGATACTGGTGGACGTCAAATCAAAGGCCGATCCTAAGAAAGCTTCTAAGCCTCATATGATAAAAAGACTTCCGGCAGGCGAACAGACAACCATCAAGGCATCCCTGACAGAAATCACAGGTGACTTAGCTGAAGAAACCGCTCTTAATAAATTCATCCTCGCCGGATTCTATGAAGAGCACAATCTTTTGATCGATGCTATCACCGCCTTCGAGGACGCCGTTAGAATGCAACCGGAGGTAACTGCCTACCAGGAAGCGTACGATGACTTTCTGTTGCGGCACGGCATGAAATAAGCTTTTGCAATGAAGTTCTTATTGAAAGCCCGCCCAGTCGGGCTTTCTCAGTTTTTATAGTTTGCATCCGTGAAAAGAAGGCATTTGAATATTATAACCAATTACCCTAAATTCCCGTTCTGATCTCACCGACCGGTGATGATTTTACAGCTGAGTTTAAAAAAAATACCCTATATACACATGAACACTAAATTGGCTTTAGTTGCTTTTGTACTTGTCGCATTTGGACAGGTTAGTGCACAGGATTATGCCTTCAAAGTACTTGTCAATAAAGGCAAGAATGAATTGAAAGCAGGTGAAAGCTGGCAACAGCTAAAGGTAGGCGCGACATTGAAAAAGGAGGACGAGCTCAGGATCTCTGAAAATTCCTACTTAGGCCTTGTTCACGTAACAGGTAAAGCACTGGAGGTAAAGAAGTCCGGAAAATATAAAGTAATGGACCTCGCTGGCCAGATAAAGGACGGCGTAAATGTTTTGAATAAATACACAGACTTCATCTTAAGTTCAAATACTGGTGCAAAGAAAACACTCATTGCCACCGGGGCCGTCGACCGGGGTGGAAGTGCAATCAAAGTGTTCCTCCCAAGGCCGGAGCTTGCGGTAGTCTATGGCAATAAGGTCACGATTAACTGGGAAGATGACAAAACCCTTAAGCCATACACGATAGTGTTCAAAAGCATGTTCGGCGACGAGCTGAACAAAATTGAAACCAGTGACAACTTTGCGACGGTCGATCTCGATGATAAGAATTTTGTCAATGAAGACAATATCATTGTGACCGTGGAGTCAAAAGCAAATAGGAATAAGGTGTCAGATGAATACACGCTGAAGAAACTCTCTAAGGCTGACAAGGAACGGATCAAAGGTTCACTCAATGAAATTGCGAAGCAAACCGCAGAGCAGACAGCCTTAAACAAGTTCATCATGGCAGGCTTTTTCGAAGAGAATAATTTGCTCATCGATGCTATACCTTACTACCAGGAAGCAATCAAACTTGCCCCCGATGTTCCTGAATACAAAGAATGGTACAATGATTTCCTGCTGAGATACAATATCAAGGCAGCACCAAAGAAGTAGCCTTGCAGGAATGGTAAAACACTGGTTTTACCATTCCTCAATTTTTCTTGGCGAATTCAACAACGGCCGTCGCATCACGGCTCGTCAGGTTTGGTCAAAAGCGATATTATCCTATTTTTGTGCTTCTCAAAAGCAAATACCAATCTCCATGAGTGTTCTAGTCAATAAGAATTCCCGCGTTATTGTCCAGGGATTTACCGGCACCGAAGGTTCGTTCCACGCAGGTCAAATGATTGAATATGGAACAAATGTGGTTGGTGGTGTAACACCCGCAAAAGGAGGAACAGAACACCTCGGCAGGCCAGTTTTCAATACTGTTAAAGAGGCTGTTGAAAAGACCGGCGCCGACGTTTCCATTATCTTCGTTCCGCCTGCATTTGCAGCGGATGCTATTATGGAAGCGGTAGATGGTGGTATTAAAGTAGTGATCACGATCACCGAAGGAATTCCAGTGAAGGACATGATGACAGCCAAGCAGTACCTGCAGGGCAAAGGCGTTACCCTGATCGGACCTAATTGTCCTGGCGTAATTACACCGGGCGAGGCGAAAGTGGGGATCATGCCCGGATTCGTGTTTAAAAAGGGAAGGGTCGGCATTGTGTCCAAGTCAGGAACCCTTACTTATGAAGCCGCAGATCAAATTGTAAAAGCCGGGCTCGGAATATCTACCGCGATCGGTATTGGCGGTGACCCAATCATAGGCACTCCAACAAAAGATGCTGTCGAACTCCTCATGAATGATCCCGACACTGATGCCATCGTTATGATTGGTGAGATCGGCGGGAATTATGAGACTATTGCCGCGAAATGGATCAAGGAAAATGGTAACAAGAAACCAGTGGTCGGCTTCATAGCAGGTCAAACCGCGCCTCCCGGAAGAAGAATGGGCCACGCAGGCGCGATCATCGGAGGTGCCGACGACACTGCTGCGGCCAAAATGAAGATCATGAGGGAATGTGGCGTGCACGTCGTTGAATCACCCGCTGAGATCGGCGAAACTATGGCCAAAGTTCTTGGCAAGAAATAAGATTAGAAGCTCGTCCTAAATTCGCTCTCGAGATACTCGTTGAGGTTCTTTAAACCCCTGAGCGTGTTGACTTGTTCAGGGTTGTTTTCTGAATTGTCACCCTTGTAAATAACTTCTACGAACAAGTTGCCTAGCATGTAGATGTAGATTTTTCGACCATTCTTGGCCCTTGTACCCAGCGCAATGCCTTTTCTCCTGATGTGTTGCACTTGCTTTTCCACCGAAAGTCTCTGGAAGAAGAACTGGAAGATCATAACTTTGATTTTTGATGATACCAGTACTAATTCCAGGCCATCGTAGGAATGACCTGAAATGGCCTGAATTTCCTGCATTTAATGACCAGGCGTCAAATTTCTTCCAAAAATGGGAATCGTAGTCCAATAAGTTATTCGCACCGGGACGGCATGACCGTATCTTGTTCTTCCCCGAACCAAACCATCCCGTACTCCTTGTATATGCCTATGCCGATGGCTTTCCACTCAACATTGGCCCACGTGCCGGTATTGATCAAAAGGGGATTGTGTCCGGGGCTGATCTTCCAACCATCCAAACCTTCCTGAGCATTGGCCCCACCAGAGCTGTAATAGACGATTTCGAAACCATTTCCGGCGTAGCCAGTCAATTCCTTTGGCTTTGTCCACATACAGCCTGCTCGTTTATGATCGCTGGTATAGCAGCAGGACGACCATTTACCTTTCCTTGACCAGCTGTGCGGATTGCACTTGTTGTTGAGATCAAACGTATAGTTGTCGGACAGGTCGTGGGCATGGGTTTGAGCCACGTATGTGAGGCTTTCTGAAAGCGGAATTGTACCTAGATTATGCTCCTTCCGATACGCCATGATAATATCATACAGCTTCTGCTCCTCGGTTGAAAGACAGGAGGAATTACGAACGCCGGGAACGCGATCGAAGCCCACAAGTATCAGGAAGATGACGATAAAGGAAAATGTTTTCATGGTGTGATTTTTATCATAAACGCCACCTGGGGGCATAAAAATATCTTCATTTCTGACCTTAATTTTATAATTTTCCGCGCTCAAAAACAGAGCGCCTTTCATTTCACATTAAAAGACAGAAAAATGAGTGATCAGAAAATCAGCATCAGCAATGGAAAACTGACTGTACCCGACAATCCGACAATTCCTTTTATCGAGGGAGACGGAACTGGCGTGGACATTTGGCCAGTGTCCCGGATAGTGTTTGACAAAGCGGTGGAGAAAGCCTATAACGGCAAACGCAAAATATCCTGGAAAGAAGTATTGGCTGGTGAAAAGGCGTTCAATAAGACTGGTAGCTGGATGCCAGAAGAAACACTGAACATCTTCAAGGAATATCTGGTTGGAATTAAAGGTCCGTTAACAACACCCGTAGGTGGTGGGATCAGGTCTCTAAATGTTGCCTTGCGTCAGGAGCTTGATCTTTACGCCTGCGTACGGCCAGTCCGTTGGTTCAAGGGTGTGCCATCTCCCGTGAAGGAGCCTCAAAAAACTGACATGGTGATCTTCCGGGAAAATACGGAAGACATATACGCCGGTATAGAGTTCCAGGAAGGCAGCGATGAGAACAAGAAATTTCTCCAACTACTAAAGGATAATTTCCCAAAAAGCTTCAAGAAAATACGCTTTCCTGACTCTTCTGGTATAGGCATCAAGCCAGTGTCGAAAGAAGGGACGGAGAGACTTGTCCGTTCAGCCATTTCATATGCACTGGAGCATAAGAAACCGAGTGTTACCCTTGTGCACAAAGGCAATATCATGAAGTTCACGGAAGGTGGCTTCCGCGACTGGGGATATGCACTCGCCAAGAGCGAATTTGGAGCTGTTGACCTGGATGGTGGACCTTGGCAGGTAATTGAGAAAGGTGGTCACAAAATGATCATCAAGGATTCTATCGCCGATGCGTTCCTGCAGCAGATCTTGTTGCGTCCTGATGAGTATTCCGTTGTTGCTACATTAAATCTGAATGGAGATTATGTTTCCGACGCCCTGGCTGCTATCGTTGGAGGTATCGGCATTGCGCCAGGTGGAAATATCAATTACATCACAGGACACGCAATCTTCGAAGCGACGCACGGAACGGCTCCAAAATATGCGGGTCAGGATAAAGTAAATCCAGGCTCAGTCATACTTTCAGGAGTTATGATGCTGGAATATATGGGATGGCTCGAGGCTGCAGATCTGATCTATAAAGGCTTGGAAGCGTCGATCTCCAAGAGACGGGTGACTTATGACTTTCATCGCCTGATGGAAGGCGCTACGTTGCTGAAATGTTCAGAATTTGGGCAGGAAATAGTTAAGAATATGTAGTATATCGAAAGACTTAAAAAAAAGCGGCGATCAAAGCCGCTTTTTTTTATAGGCCTGTCCTAAAAGTTGAGCATCTTGATCGCTGTCAGCGCAGCTTCTTCACCCTTGTTGCCAAATTTGCCGCCGGCGCGATCCATTGCTTGTTGCTTATTCAATGTTGTTAGTACCCCGAAGATGACGGGCTTCCTGGATTTCAGCGCGGCTTCGGTGATACCGTAGGCGACGGCCTGGCATATGTAGTCGAAATGAGGTGTTTCTCCCTGGATGACGCATCCGAGGCAAATTACAGCGTCGATGTGCTTTTTTTCAGCCATCCAAAGGGCCGCAAGCGACAGTTCAAATGTGCCCGGGACATTTTTCCGAATGATGTTCTCCCTGTCTATGCCGTTTTCAACGAGACTCGCCAATGCCGCTGCATATAGAGACTCCGTTATTTCTTCGTTCCATTCAGCGACTACAATAGCAACCCGCTTATTGTTGGAAGCTGACTTGACCTTTACTTTTCCAGATTGCAGCGGACCGGCCATAACTCTATATTTAATGTTCAGTTGGTATCAATAAAAAAGGGATAGATGATTCTATCCCTTAAATTCTATTCTATAATGATTAAGAATTATTTTCCAGCCGGGCTTTGAATTTCCGCGCATTCTGGAATTCACCGGAATCCCAATACTGCGTGATGACCTTATCATAGGCCTCCTTTGCTTTATCGTTTTGATTCAGCTTTTCATAAGCCAGTGCTTCCTTCATCAAATATGTCGGGGAAAAATATTTATTGGGTTCATAGTTCGCGGCCTTACTGTAGAACTTGGCAGCGTCTTCATATTTCTGTTCCTCCATGTATGTGTCACCGATGAGGCTATACGCACGAGGCTGTACCAGTAAGTCGTCGGAACTATAATCTTCGAGGTAAAGTCTGGCCAGTTCGAATTTGCCTTGCTTCAGATAGCAAACGCCAGCATAATAATTTGCCAGGTTACCAGCATCTGTTATTCCGTAGTCGTCAATGATTGCGAGAAACCCGAGATTATTACCGTCGCCGTTCAGTGCCCTGTCCAGGCTATCGGCCTCGAAATAAAATACGGCCTGAAACATTTCTTTTTGAGCTTCTGCATCTTTGGAGCCCTTATAATATTGGAACCCAAAGTAGCCTCCTGCAATCAATAGTATTACAAGTGCCAAACCGACAACGATTTTGGGATTTGATTCCAGCCACGTTTCCGCTCCCACGAGCTTTTCTTTCAGCGCTTCAGGGTTTTCGAGGAGTTCGTGCTTGTGTTCTTCCTTTTTAGCCATTGGATGTTTAAAGATTATCACTCCTTGCCAATAACATGGCAGGCGAGTTGGGGCGCAAAACTACAAATTAGAAGCTTCCAAACAAACAGAGACTTAATCCAGGACAAATGGGTAATCGGACTGAACATAGACATCGGTCAAGGCCTCAGAAGGGTCAGGAAAGTTCGATTCTTCTGCAAATTTCACACTTTCATCTACCTTCCCGACGATTTTTTCGTCGATGGCATTGAGTTCTTCCTCGGTTGCGAACTTCTTGTCCAGGATGGTTTTGCGTACGACTTCCACCGGATCCCTTTGTTTATATTGCTCCACCTCATCTTTGGTCCTGTACTTTTGTGGATCGGACATCGAGTGGCCTTTGTAACGATAAGTTCTGAATTCCAGGAGGGAAGGTCCTTCTCCATTACGCGCGCGTTCAGCAGCGCGGGCTACCGCCCTGTGTACCAATTCAGGTTGCATGGCGTCCACCGGCTCTGAAGGCATGTCATATGCTTCCCCAAGCGTGTACAGCTCGGTAACATTGGATGAGCGCTGTACGGACGTTCCCATCGCGTACCCATTATTTTCTATCACAAAGATCACGGGCAACTTCCAAAGCATGGCCAGGTTCAGCGTTTCATGAAAGGCACCCTGACGCACTGCGCCATCACCCATGTAGCACATGCACAGATTTCCCGATTTATTGAATTTTTCCGCGAAAGCGATGCCCGCACCGAGCGGAACCTGCGCGCCCACAATGCCATGTCCTCCGACAAAGCCAACAGCCTTATCGAAAATATGCATGGAGCCCCCTTTGCCTTTCGTCGTTCCGGTTGCTTTGCCATACAACTCGGCCATAATCGCTTTTGGATCGGTTCCCAGGGCGAGTGGATGGCCATGATCGCGGTAAGCCGTAATATATTTGTCGCCTTTTTTCAGTGCTGACACGGATCCAGAAGCACACGCCTCCTGACCAATGTATAAATGACAGAATCCCTTGATCTTCTGCATGCCGTAGAGTTGCCCAGCCTTCTCCTCGAACTTGCGCATCAGCTGCATGCTCTCGTACCAATACATGTAGGTCTCCTTCGAAAATTCGGCATCGTCACTTTTGCCAGCTGCCATGGGTTCTTTCTTTACTTTGGTTGTCGTGGACATATACCTATTTTTGATCCGAGTTGCGAAATTAATTCCCTTACGAACATTCGCCAAACTTTCCCTGTAATTCCTCATGCGCCTTGAAAATCTCCGTCTTCTTGATTTTAAGAGCTACGAGGAGGTTAGTCTTGAATTTCCGGCCAGAATCAACGTTTTGATTGGCAGGAATGGCAGCGGAAAGACCAACCTGCTTGATGCAATTTTCTACTTATCCTTTACAAAAAGTGCGTTTTCACTAGCAGATCAGCAATTGATCCGCCATGACCAACCTTACTTCATGGTTAAGGGCGATTTCCATGTTGGAACCGAATCACACAACATTTCAAGTATTTTTCAGCTCGGTCTCAAGAAAGTCTTCAGGGAAGACATGCTGGATTATCAAAAGTTGAGCGCGCATATCGGAAAATATCCCGTGATCCTGATGGCGCCAGATGACGTCGAACTCATACGCGAAGGCAGCGAGTCCCGCAGGAAATTCTTTGACAGCATCATCTCACAGCTTGACAATACCTACCTGGAGACGCTCATGCGGTATAACCATATCGTCAAACAGCGCAACAGTTTGCTGAAGATGGCAGCCGAAAGGGGAAGTGTTGATTGGGTGGCCATTGAGACATATGATGTGGCCATCGCGCATGCAGGGATAGATATCTATAAAAAACGACGCGCTTTCATTACCGATTTCCTGCCGGTCTTTCACTATTACTACAGGTTCATAGTGGAACAAAACGAGCACTGCACGCTAAATTATGAGAGCGAGCTGCATCAAAAAGATTTTTTGGAAGGACTGAGGGAAAATCATCAAAAAGATCTTATGCTGCAGCGAACGAACTTCGGAATTCATCGCGATGATTTCGTGTTCACATTAGGCGCCCGGGATATCAAGAGGCTGGGATCCCAAGGTCAGCAGAAATCATTTGTGATAGCCCTTAAGCTCGCACAATATGAAATCCTGAAAAAGAGTAAGGGGTTCAAGCCTGTGTTACTTTTGGATGATATATTTGATAAGCTAGACGATCAAAGAATTGCCACGCTGCTCTCGCTGATAAAATCCGACCTCGGTCAATTATTCATCACAGATGCCCGGCCAGACAGAACCCGGAGGTTATTAGCCCAAATAGGCGTGGAATCGTCGGTTTTTACAATTGAAGACGGAAAAGTGAGATCATGAGCGGTAACAGAAAAGATGAATTTCAGTCCGTAGGTCAAGCCATCAGGAATATGCTTAATTCCTACAGGCTCACCAATAAGTACGACGAAGCCAACATGATGGGTTCATGGGAGAGGTTGGTCGGAAAGCCAATTGCCAAGCGAACGCGAAAACTCTATATCAAGGATAAGGTGTTGTTTGTTGAGTTCGATTCACCCACGATGCGTCGTGATTTTGCCCTGCACAAATCCGAGATCCTCGAGTTGTTCAAAAAAGAATTTGGCGCCGGGGTGATTACGGAAATTGTAGCGATGTGAGGTTGAGAATTGACGATTTAGTGAATTAGTGACCTGCCTACTGGCAGGCAGGTCCTGCCTACCGGCAGGCAGGTTTAGTGATTAGTTCTTTTCTAGGGTAATTATCAAATAGTTACGATCCTCCTTCCGAAATTTTGTGATTTAGTGACTTGGTGGATGGTTAACGATCCATGGCACTGATTTGCCAGTTTTCGCAAATCGACGGATGCGCTCTCAACGGTTTAAGAGGCCATTTTGGAGCGATTTCAATCACTAAATCACCAAATCACTAAATCGTCAATTCTTTTATCGTCAATCTTCCGCGCATTAGTTTTGAAAAAGTGGAAAAGCGTATAATTTTGCACTCTCTTTTTTAAAAGCCTCCCGATTGCAGTCAGGAGGCTTTTCATTCGTTCTTAAAAGGGGTGAAAAAGCCGGGGGAATACCAAAGCGGCCAACTGGGACAGACTGTAAATCTGTTGTCTTACGACTTCATAGGTTCGAATCCTATTTCCCCCACGGTGAGAATTGACGATTTAGTGAGTTAGTGATTGATCTGTTTTGTTCTTTGAATAAAAATGAATGCGGGAGTAGCTCAGTTGGTAGTCCGCCGCGGCGGATCCAAGCTATAGGCCGTGAGTTCTTTGAATAAAAATAATGCGGGAGTAGCTCAGTTGGTAGAGCGATAGCCTTCCAAGCTATAGGTCGCGGGTTCGAGCCTCGTCTCCCGCTCAGTGAGTGAGCGACCTGCCGGCAGGCAGGTTTAGTGTTTATTCGCGTGAGTAGCTCAGTTGGTAGTCCGCCGCGGCGGATCCAAGCTATAGGTCGCGGGTTCGAGCCTCGTCTCCCGCTCAGTGAGTGAGCGACCTGCCGGCAGGCAGGTTTAGTGTTTATTCGCGTGAGTAGCTCAGTTGGTAGTCCGCCGCGGCGGATCCAAGCTATAAGAT
>Ga0193753_10001408_pt1 | contig 20512 bp, 15 predicted proteins | sample H1c2metaG_FD_144925 | JGI IMG/M metagenome (GOLD analysis project Ga0193753, IMG submission 144925) | Soil microbial communities from a riparian zone of the East river system, Colorado, United States - H1c2 | ecosystem: Environmental > Terrestrial > Soil > Riparian zone | place: USA: East...
TTTATGGGCGCACCACTTTGCCGCTTCGGAGTGAAGCGCATGATGGCGCTCATCGAAGAACGGCCAATCGAGAAACGACGGAATCGCCATGTAACAATTTCTCCTGCGGGATCGACTAGCTCAATCGCTGGGCACGAAAATCCATAACAGCAGGTACACCAGCAATCCGGCCCCGAAGCAGAGAAACAATACTGCGAAGAGCAGGCGCCATACCCAGGATTCCACCGCGGTCGCTCGCGCGATGCCGCCGCACACGCCGCCGATCCAGCGATCGTTGCGGCTGCGGCGGAAGGAATTGACTGCGACGGCGAGCGGATCCGGGTCCTGCGCACGTTCCGCGCCCAGGAGCCTTTCCTTTGCGCGCGCGAACTCCTGTTCCGTCAAGGTACCGCTCGCGCGAAGCTCGGCTAGTTTGCTCAGTTCATCACTTAGCGACATTGCGATCTCCTTGATTGGACGTGATTGGAGTTTTATTCAAAGACCAAGCGCTCGCACTGCCAATCTTTACACATCTTGCTCTGCGGATGTGAGTGGTATATTCGGGCAATAACATCAATGATCGGGGGAACCGCGTGAGCCTTTCGGCTATCGACATCGCCATCATCGCAGTCTATGCCGTTTCAATCTTTGTGCTCGCGCAATGGGTGTCGCGCGAGAAAGGTACGCATCAGAAGGATGCGCAGGACTACTTTCTCGCCGGCCGCGCCCTTCCCTGGTGGGCCATCGGCACATCGCTGATCGCGGCCAATATTTCGGCCGAACAGATCATCGGCATGTCCGGCTCCGGTTATGCGATCGGTCTTGGCATCGCCTCGTACGAGTGGATAGCGGCGATCACCCTAATCATCGTGGGCAAGTACTTTCTGCCGATTTTTCTGAAGAACGGCATTTACACGATGCCGGAGTTCCTGGAGCGGCGTTATAGCGCCACGGTTCGCACCGTGATGGCGATTTTCTGGCTGGGCGTGTACATCTTTGTGAACTTGACCGCCATCCTCTGGTTGGGTGCCACCGCCGTGCATACCGTTACGGGGATCGAGGTGCAGACCGCACTCATTGCGCTCGGAATATTTGCCGGCGCTTATGCGCTGTACGGGGGGCTGAAAGCTGTGGCGTTGACGGATATCGTGCAGGTATCGTTGCTGATACTCGGCGGCTTCATCATCACCTACATCGCATTGAATAGAATTTCCGGCGGCGCCGGCGTCATCGCCGGGTTTCACGTGCTTACCACGCGATTCCCCGATAAATTCGTGATGATCCTGCCCTCGACCAGCCCCTATTATAAAGACCTTCCGGGCCTTTCGGTCCTACTCGGCGGGATGTGGGTGATGCACGTTTCGTATTGGGGATTCAACCAGTACATCATTCAACGCGCGCTTGGCGCCAAGAGCGTGCGCGAGGCGCAGAAGGGCATTGTGCTCGCGGCGTTCTTGAAGCTATTGATGCCGGTGATCATCGTCCTACCCGGCATTGCCGCCGCAGCCTTGACACCCAATCTCGCCCGACCGGATGAGGCCTACCCGCACCTCATGAGCATGTTGCCGACCGGTGTTCTCGGGCTGGTGTTTGCCGCGCTGCTCGCCGCCATCGTCGCCTCGATGGGATCGAAGATCAACTCCATCGCCACCATTTTCACCATGGATGTGTACCGGCCGCTTCGTCCCTTGGCCTCTCAGCATCAGTTGGTGCTGGTTGGCCGCATTACCGCGGTGCTGGCGCTTGCCGTCGCCATCCTCATGGCGAAACCGCTACTCGGCAGCTTCGACCAGGCATTCCAGTACATTCAAGAGTACACCGGGTTTTTCACGCCCGGCATTTGCGTGATATTCCTGCTCGGCCTCTTCTGGGAGCGCTGCACGGCCATCGGTGCGCTCGTGGCTGCCGTGGGCTCCTTTGTACTGTCCTTGGTACTCTGGCGTTGGTGGCCGGCGCTACCTTTCATGGATCGCGTCGGCCTGGTTTTCTTGGCGTGCTTAGGCATAGCCGTGGCCTTGTCATTGCTCTGGCCGCGCGACGGCGCGGCACTCAAGGTGGATTTGAAGAACATCGACTACTCCACCAGCACCGGCTTCAATCTGGCGGCGGTCACGGTGACCGCTGTCTTGATTGGGCTATACGCAATTTGGTGGTAGATAAATCGCGCTCGTCGAGCCCGCCGAGATTGCGCCCGGTGAGCACGTTCCGGCCCGGCATCAACCGCGACCGATGAACGGCATTTGCGTGGCCATGATGGTCATGAATTGAATGTTGGCATTGAGCGGCAAATTAGCCATCTGAACGATAGCCTCCGCGACATGCTGTACGTTCATCGTCGGCTCCTCGCGTGTCGATCCGTCCGCTTGGAGCGCGCCATGTGACATGTGCGACGTCATGGAGGTCGTCGCGTTGCCGATGTCGATTTGCCCACAGGCGATGCCGTGAATTCGCCCGTCGAGCGACAGCGATTTGGTCAGACCGGTAATCGCATGTTTGGTCGCGGTGTAGGGCGCCGACATCGCTCTGGGAACCTGCGCCGATATTGATCCGTTGTTAATGATGCGCCCGCCTTGCGGCCGCTGCTGCTTCATGAGAGCAAATGCCGCCCGCGCGCACAGAAACACGCCGGTTAAATTGACCGCCACGACGTCGTTCCACTGCGTAATACTCAATTCGTCGATTGGAATTTGCGGCGCGCCCACGCCGGCATTGTTGAAGGCAGATCCAAGCGGCCGAAAGTTTCTTGTACCGCGCGGAACAATGCGGCCACAGAGGTTTCTTCACGCACATCGGTGGGCACAGCCAGCGTGACCGCGTCCTTTGGCGACTGCGAGATTGTGTGTTCCAGTGCTTCCTGGCGCCGTCCTGCGAGCACAACCGCATATCCAGCGTTGAGCAAAGCAAGCGCCGTGGCTCGCCCAATGCCGCTTCCCGCACCCGTGACCAGCGCAATCTTCAGGCTATTCATGCTAAGACCCTTCCTTCGAGGATGCGCAGTCGAATGTTACTCCGAAGCCTGATCTGCGCCTCGAAACATATGCAATTCGCGGCGCGACGCACCTCCGGGCGCATCTCGCCGCGATTATTGGCGCCCATTTTTCGCGGGCTACTGGACATATTTCGGACCATGCGACGAAAGGTGCGAATTGCGCTAAGCTTTGTGTGCAGGTAAAGCTTTAAACAGGGATGTCCTTTGCACACAGTCTCCTTCGTGATGGATCGTGCCGGCCGGCACGGGTATCGATTCACACATATTGGTTCCGCCTTCGTCGCTTTACTGCTCGCCGGTTGCGGCGGAGGTGGTGGCGGCTCCGGCGCACTGGTGGGACCGCCGGCTCCTCCGCCTTCCCCGCCTCCAACAACCATTCCGGTTACGCTCGACAGCAAGAACTTCGCACTAGCGTCTCAGCTTACGGTCAGTGTTGCTGAAGCAGTACTGCAGTTGGGAATGCTGGCGACGGATGCGGCAGATCAAGTGCGGGCAAATCCCCAGAATTCAGCCTCGGTTGCGTGCCTCAATGGCGGAACTGTTGATCTGGCGTTCACCGACGGAGATGCGGACGGTCTACTTACCAACGGCGACAGTATTCGCGCTTCATTCCATCAGTGTTACCAGTCAAGCGTGAACGATGTGGCCAATGGCGATATAACGGTAACCCTCGCGGCGGCGGCCACCACCGTGTCATTGGACGGGGAGCCGTCGTATGTCCTCGATATGCAGTTTGTCTCTCCGTTCACTTTGGGCGCGGGTGCATCGGAGAGCACGTTGTCGGGAGGCATCACGGTCAGTCTTGTGCGCGACAGCCTAACCACGATACTGGGCGTGGCATCCAACGCCTCGGACAATTTAAATATCAGTGTCGTGGTTGATGGCACGACATATACCGAGGCGCCGCGCAGTCTGCAACTCAATAAAAAGCTCGACTACAGCGCCGCAACGGTTGAGCTGCGCTTGGCGATGGTGTATCGGAGCCAGGCGTTGGGTGGCCAGACGACGCTGACAACGCAAGACTACTTGGGCGGGTACTTCAATACCTACCCGACAATCGGCTTCTTTAACATAGCGGGTGCCGGGCCAAACGTCGCTCACCTTCGAGTTGGTGGCCAATACGTGATACCCGGCAACGATCAATCTACAGTCGATCTCTCTGCAGACGGCTTTCAAACCCTGATCAGTTCCCAGACCAGTCCTTGGGCCTCGTTTACAGCGGGATTTTTGTGGTGGGAGCCGCTCAGTTACCCAGGCATCTACCCGAACGGCTACGCGCCACTAACTCTAAGCGTCGTAACGCCTCAACCTGCTCTTTTGTTCACCCGGCCAGCGAACCAGGGAATCAGATCCGTTAACCTGCCGATCTACTTGCAGTACAACGTTCCGATTGCGAGTGCCCCGGCGCAGTCCGTATTGTTGTTACCCGTATCGCCGGCGGGTCCTTCTATTCCGGTCGGTCTTTCTTTTCAAGGTGCGAGGCTGGTGGTGACCCCTCAGCAGCCATTACAGCCAGGCACAATCTACACTCTATCGCTTGAGGCGGTGGGCCCAACGTTTTTGACTTTGCAATTTACCGCGCAGTAAGAATTCGAAATTCGAGCAGGGAGTAGCCATGCGGAGAATGATAGGAATTTCTGCGTCGTTTCTCATGTGGTTGTTGTTGCCGTGCGCCTTACCGCAGTCCTTGGCGTGTCCCTTCTTTGCAAATACGAACGGTGCGCAGAGGGAAAACCGGCAGTCACCGGACCTGCCGCTGGCGAAAACCTCCTCAGTGAGCTTGGCGGTGCTGTTTCAGATCAAACCGGTCCAAGTTCATCACCTTGTTCCAAGCCGCCACGAAGGCACGGATGAATTGCTCCTGCGCATCCGAACTTGCGTAGACCTCGGCGAGGGCGCGCAACTGTGAGTTGGAGCCGAACACGAGATCGGCGCGCGTGGCTGTCCACTTAAGGTCACCGCTCTTGCGATCGCGACCTTCGTATACTTCCTTCGCCTCCGAAGTCGCGGTCCATTGCGTGCTCATGTCGAGCAGGTTCTTGAAAAAATCGTTGGTCAACGCCTCCGGCTTCTTCGTGAAGACGCCGTGCTTGCTTTGCCCGACGTTGGTGTTGAGCACGCGCAGTCCACCGATCAGCACCGTCATCTCGGGCGCGGTCAGCGTCAGCAGTTGCGCTCTATCGAGCAGCATCGCCTCAGCGGCAACGCTGGAGCGGGTTTTCCGGTAGTTGCGGAAACCGTCCGCCGCCGGCTCGAGCACGGCGAAGGATTCAACGTCGGTCTGTTCCTGCGAGGCGTCCATGCGTCCGGGCTTGAAAGGCACGGTGACAATTTGCCCGGCATTCTTGGCCGCCTGCTCGACCCCGGCACTTCCACCGAGAACGATCAGGTCCGCAAGAGACACCCGCTTGCCGCCGGTCTGCGCCTTGTTGAATTCGGCCCGGATCTCTTCCAGGCCCTTGAGCACCTTTGCCAGCTGAGCCGGTTGATTGCTTTCCCAATCCTTCTGCGGTGCGAGTCGAATGCGCGCGCCGTTGGCTCCGCCGCGCTTGTCGGAGCCGCGGAAAGTGGACGCCGAGGCCCAGGCGGTGGATACGAGTTGCGAGACTGTCAGCCCCGACGCCAGGATCTTGGCCCTAAGGGTGGCCGCGTCCTGCTCGTCGATGAGTTCGTGGTTCAGCGCGGGAATCGGGTCCTGCCAAATGAGATCTTCCTTCGGTACTTCCGGTCCGAGATACCGGGGGCGCGGGCCCATGTCGCGATGCGTCAGCTTGAACCAGGCGCGCGCGAAGGCATTCGCGAACTGATCAGGGTGTTCCAGGAAGCGACGCGAGATTTTTTCATAGGCAGGATCCAAGCGCAGCGAAAGATCCGTAGTCAGCATCGAAGGCGCGATGCGCTTTGCCTTGTCGTGCGCGTGAGGCACCGTGCCCGCTCCGGCACCGTTCTTCGGCTTCCATTGGTGTGCGCCCGCGGGACTCTTGGTCAGCTCCCACTCGTAGCCAAACAGATTCTTGAAGAAGTCGTTGTTCCACTTGGTCGGCGTGCTGGTCCAGGTGACTTCAAGGCCGCTGGTGATCGCATCTCCCGCCCAGCCTGTGCCGAAGGTGCTCTTCCAGCCGAGGCCCTGCGTTTCGATGTCGCCGCCTTCCGGTTCGGAGCCGACGTGAGACGCCGGACCCGCTCCGTGCGTCTTGCCAAAGCTGTGCCCGCCGGCAATCAGCGCGACCGTCTCTTCGTCATTCATCGCCATGCGGGCAAAAGTCTCGCGAATGTCGCGGGCCGCAGCCACCGGGTCGGGGTTGCCGTTCGGACCCTCGGGATTCACGTAGATGAGTCCCATCTGCACGGCTCCCAGCGGATTGGCGAGGTTCCGTTCTCCGGAATAGCGCGTGTCCGCTCCCAGCCATTGCTTCTCAGTGCCCCACGAGACGTCATGATCGGGTTCCCACACATCCTCGCGACCGCCGGCGAAACCGAAGGTTTTGAATCCCATCGTCTCGAGGGCGACGTTGCCGGTGAGGATCATCAGGTCGGCCCAGGAAATTTTCCGGCCGTACTTCTGCTTGATCGGCCAGAGCAGGCGCCGCGCCTTCTCGAGGTTCGTATTGTCCGGCCAGCTATTGAGCGGCGCATAGCGCTGCTGACCCCTGCCGCCGCCGCCGCGACCGTCACCCGTGCGATATGTGCCGGCGCTATGCCAGGCCATCCGAATGAACAGCGGCCCATAGTGGCCGAAGTCCGCCGGCCACCAGTCCTGAGAGTTCGTCATCAGCGCCGCGAGATCTTTTTTCAGCGCTGCAAAATCGAGGCTGTTGAACTCCTTGGCGTAGTCGAAACCCGTGCCCATCGGGTCTGACTTGGCGGAATGCTGGTGCAAGAGGTCGAGCGGCAGGTGATTGGGCCACCAGTCCTTGTTGGAGGTGCCGGCGCCGAAGGTGTGATTGAAAGGACATTTTGCTTCAGTCGCATTGTTCACGTGATGTCTCCAGCTAGAAAGCGTGACTCGAATATATTCCCCGGCCATATATCGCGCTATAAATCTTTTCGATTGTATCGATAGACAAGCTCGATTGGATTCACGTCGGATGACTACGAAAGAGAACGACCGCGCTCGTAAGGCGCGATGTTAGCAAGACAGGCGCCATCTTTAACGCGCGCGCAACACATCCCTGGGAGGCAGCCCAAAAGCCTGGCTAAAGGCTCGACTGAAATGCGATGAACTGGAGAATCCGCATTCCAGTGCGACATCGGTGACGGTCACGCGCGGACCGAAAGGTGATTTCAACAACTGATGGGCCCGCTGGAGGCGCTCGGATTTTATAAATTCCCCAAGCGTACGCCTTTCGTCCCGGAACAAATTGTGGACATAGCTCAGGGAAAGGCTGCATTGCTTCGCGATGTCGCCGGGGGTCAAATCTGGATCAGCCACGCGTGAGCGAACGATGCCCTTTATGCGGGCCAGATTGGCCGCTCGGATGGATTTCTCGCCGCTCATCAAATCCACATTGCAACTTAGCGCCAGCAGTACAAGATCGCCGATCATTTGGCAGACGCTTTGAAATTCTTGCGCGCTCATTTTCGCCGCGTCGCGCGCGAAAGTGGCCAAACTAACACCGGCCAAATGACCTACGCCGACCGCGCCTCCCGAAGGGCGCGCGCATTTATCATGACCGTCAACCAGCCGCTGGTCCACGAAAACTCTCGGCATCAGGAAGCACAGAGTGTCGTTGTTACCGAGCTTGGTGTGTGTCAGAGGTTCGGCCGCCGAAAGGAACGCGAAAGATGAGGAGGGACCACACGTCAACTCGCGGCCAAATTGAGCAAACTCAATATCTCCGCCTAACGGCAGATAAACGACATATCGGTCCCGGCTGTCGCTACTTATTTCCTGAGCCTGCCTCACCAACTTATATTTGCCGCTTGTAGTCCTGAACCGGGCCAGCGTAAATCCATTCATGGAGCGGCTTCGAGCAGTAACCTCCAAACAAGAATTGTCTGCGGCTGTTTTGGCTGCTTTGTATTTGAAGAGATTTCGGTCAATGAACCGTATCCAGCGCTCATTGATATCATGGTATTCGCGCGCGGAGCCGACCAAATTGTCGTCTTCGGGACCGAAGTTAAAGTTACTGCCACTGAGCGCGATGGCGCTTTGGTCCATCCACTTTTCCCCTGAAAGTTTTTTCTCCGCAGCTACGAGCATTGGTTCGCTCGGAGCATAGAGCACCAACTTTCGTTTGGCAAACTACGAATCGCCCGAGCGCGCCTGCGGTCCGGCTGGGAATTGTGCGCTGTTTCAGCCAATCACGGGAGGCTCGGCGATGCTCGCCTCCCCTGCCCGTCGCCGCGGCGCACCAAGAAACCTCGCAGGTGATCCCCGCCCGACTGCCGCTCTGGCATAGCAGCACTCACTAGTCGGCCGCACATACGAAGCTCGTCGCGTCGTTGGTGCCGCCCTTGCCGTTATACTTCGCCACCGCAGGAAACGCGCACAACGGACGTGTCGTGACCACCGACTTTGCGCGATCATCAGCCTCGAATTTCGTCGCAATGATCCTCTGTGGCGGAATATCCTTCTCTACCCACTGCTCAAGCGCAGCGACGATGTCATGCTCTGCGTCACCGTCACCCCCCCTTTGACCAAACTCGTTGGGTCCGGGACCGCCGGCACAATGCCCGACAGCGGGCGCCAGGAATAGCCGAAAGAATTTTTGGGTCTCCTCCAAAGATCGTGTTTCGACGGTGCCGCCTCCCGCGGTGCCGCTGCCGCCCGCTCCACCCTGAGCGGCCACCACCTTGTTGTAGTAGCCAATAGCGCCAAGAGGCGTGACGATCGAGTCCGCCCATCCATGAAATGCGAGAATCTTGCCGTGGCGCGCTTTGAACTTCGTAAACTGTACATCGTCCGCATTCAGAAACTGTCCGACTTTATTTCTGGCGTCGATGGGCGTCTTGTCGATGTCGAAGCTACGGAAGGTCCAATTGGCATCTTGATAGACGAAATTGGCGAAGAAGCCATTCCCATACATGCTCTCTTCGGCTTCAACCGGAGCCAGTTCGAAGCTCGGGCCCGTTACCGTATGGTTCCATTGGATGGTTTCACCGCCGTAGGGCAGGCCGGCATAAATTCGCTCTCCCGAACTCGTCTTTGGGCCATCGTGGATAGCCTGAAACGTTTTGAGTTGCTCAGGTGTCAGTGCGATGGTAGATGGCTCTACGCGACAACGTAGTGGATCATTGATCACGCCGTCCTTCACGCCATCCGCTGCATCGCAGGATGCCGCAACCGCAGAGCCGATCTTCTCCAGATCTTGCGGCGCGATGTAGCTGCCGCGATTCGCCAAATTGATCTTTGCGCCCCAGGAGAAACTCGAAAATAGATTCGTCCACTGATTGGCTGCCGCGCCGCTGACGATTCCATCGAAGTCCTCAGGATAGCGCTGCGCTTCCATGAGTCCTTCCTGACCGCCTTTCGAACAACCCACGAAATACGAATGCTTTGGCAGGCTGCCATAGAAAGCCGCCGTAATCCGTTTTGCATCCTCGGCAGTCAAATGCACAGCTCGATAACCATAGTCTACGATTTTCTGTGGATGCCCCAATGCCCAGCTGGCGCTGTTTGGACCGACGGCCGGGCCACTGTGACCGTCATCGGTAGAGGCAACCGCGGACCCACCGATGAGCGGTCGCACCATTGAATCGTAGCGAATTGACCCTGCGAAGCCGCCATTGCCGACGGACTCGTACCTGCCGGTCCAGCCCGATTCCGGCAACCAGACCTCGAACTTGATGTTGGAATCAGCGGTTGGTTTGATACTCCCGGTTACCCGGCAAAAGGCCACCGGAACCGGCGCCTGCTGACGGAAAATCGCCTGCACGGGCGGCGTAAATTTCCCGGCGGCGAACGACTCGGCGCCTGTAATCGTCGTATCCGGCAGCTTCAATTGCGACAGGCTGGAGCATGTCGCCGCGGCGGAGGCCCCGTCGCAAGCGAGGAACATGACGATCGAAACCAAAAGACAGTTCATTCTTAGCATGAGTAACTATCGCCTCAAGATGAAAGTGATGCCCATGGTGCGGGGTCGAAACGTTCGTTGCGTATATATAAGATCCTGCGCTCCACCATTTTGATAGAAGGGTGTATGCGAATCGAAGACATTGTTTACGAACAATGAGATGTCAAAATCGCTGACGTTGGTTCCGAGGCGCATCGACACAAGGTTCGTCGCGGGCGTCAGGATGAAGCCGGGAGAGTAGATCTGATTTCTAGGATCCTCGTTGGCAGTCGGCGTGGTCTGAGCGCTGGCGTACTCGTAGTCGACTCGAAAATAACTGGCGCGCTCCCATGCACGGAAGTCATACCTGCCATTGAGCGCAACCGTCCAAGGATGGGCGGCAGAGAGCGCGTTGCCCTGTAGAGCAACCGAACTCTGGACACCCGTTAGCGGATTTGGAGGCGAAAACAAGGACTTGGAATATTCGGCCTTGTTATAGCCCGCCGCAAGTCCCAAGGTTACCTGGGTACCTAGAAGCAAATCACCCTGAAGATCAAATCCCTTGCTGGTAGCTTCCCCAAGATTCGCCACAAAATTTAGTGCGCAGCTGGGCAGGAGAATGGATTCCTGAATCCCGGACCATTTATCGTGATACACGCTTCCTGCCAGCTGGAGGCGCCCATTCAGTAGTTGGTTTTTGGATCCGGCCTCGTAGTTCCACACGGAATCTGGACCGTAAGATACCGGTGCCGTGGTGTAGCCCAGCGCGTTGAGGTCCGTGTCGCAGCGCGATGGAATTCCTGAATTTGCCCCGCCGGTGCGGTAGCCCTTTGACGCGCTGGCGTATACCAAATTGTGATCATCAAACGCATAAGACAGGCCATATTTCGGCGTGACGGGCGTTTCCGACTCATTTCCGGGTACAACTGTCGACCCGCCGTTAAACGGCCCGTCGGTACTGTTGAGAACGCTGAACGTCGCCTTCGCTACGCGAACACCGGCCGTCAACGTCAAACCACCGATCAACCTGTAGTCGACCTGACCGAAGACCGCCGATTGCTTGTCCACGGATTCTATGAACGAGCGATAGCTATATTTCCCATCGACCAGACCGTCTGGAAATGTCACTGACGCGGGCTGACCAAATGCCGCGAGCGATAGCAAATTGAAGTCTGCAGGCGTATCCGGCACGAATTGATGCGACGACTGGTTTTCCCTCTGAAAAAAGAATCCCAGCACCCAATTCAGGCGCGAGTCCGGGCTGTCCTTCGACTGCAGGCGCACTTCCTGTGTCCAAGCACGCTGGGTGTCGACAAAGAGATCCTGAGATCTGAAATTTGGGATGCCAACCGGGTTTGGCTGCGCTGGGCTCACTGTAATCCCGAGCGCGTTGGGGATGATCGACCCCATATCACGGTTATTCCAATTGCTCTGCTCAAAGAACGACGTGTTGGAAATGACGTTGAACCACGGCGTCTCATAGGAAACATTGAGCGCGGGCAGATAGGTGGATGCCTGAAACGGCGCCGTAGCCGTCGCACCGTTGTTGAATACACCCCTGCTGGGGTCGGACAGGTAATTCCAATATGTTTGGGCGTCATTTACGTACAGCTGCTGAAAGTAAAACGACGGTTTAATGTAAAGCCCTTCGATGGGCTTTATCGAAAATGCCAGGCGTGCGCTGTACGTTCTGCTCCAGTCCGGATCCGTTGCCTCCAAATCGCCCGTAAATTTGTCCACCTTGTCCACATAGCCACCATCACGGCGATAAGCGATGCTCGCCCGAAATCCGACCGCGTCATCGACAATAGGACCACCAACCGCATAGCCCGCTTCATAGCTCTGATCGCCGTGCTGCGTGAACCCCAGCTCGCTCTTTCCGTAGCTGGTATAGGAATTCAAGCTTGCCTCCGGCGTAATGAACCTGATTGTTCCGCCTTCGGATCCGGCACCAAACAATGTGCCTTGCGGTCCGCGGAGCACTTCGACCCGCTGAAGATCGAACACTACGGGGAATACTGTCGTGCTCGAGAAACCGATCACCCGCGATTGGATCGGCGTGTCATTGATATACACCCCGGTAGGGGATGAGCCGGCATCGGAGCTTATTCCCCGGATGGATACAACGGTGTCGCCCGCGTTGCCTCTCGTGAATGAAATGCCGGGCGTGAACTGCGCAATGTCGTCAATCGAATTCACGCCTCGCTGATCCAGGCCCTTTTGAGTAAATGCGGTGATGCTTATTGGAACGCTGCCGAGATCTTTGTCTGTTCGCGTCGCCGTTACGACGATCTGTTCGAGAGCTACGTTTTCGTCCGGCTGTAACTGTGATTGAGCGTCGGTCGCGGGTGAATCAGCGGCTGCCGCACCCACCGAACCTGCGACAAGATTGAAAACGAGACTGCTGAAGATCAGTCCCGGCCGGTTGTTGATAGCCCCTAACATATCGTCTCCCCGCGAATCCGCATTCATTTGTTGTCGAGCGTCAGTGCGACGGCGTCGTTTCGAATAGACACTCTGACCATATACGATCCGCAATCCGCTCGCGATACCTGGAGTATTGCCGGCATGTCCCAGAGTATTCTCCGCAACCACTTTGAAAATCGCGCGCACAACTTGCACTTTGTTGAGCTGACATCGCGACAAAAACATGTCACTCTTTTTCGGGGCGGGTCGCGTGTTTTCATATTGAAACGCGCTTCGCACAAGAGATTACAACAATAGCCGCTCGTCGCCTTGCTCTACACGGGGGAATAATGTCTGTAGCAAAAGCGTTTATTGACGCTAGAGATGCGCTTCTGGAAAGGCGCACAGATTTCGATGCTGCCCTTCGTGATTTTCGTTGGCCGCGAATGGAACATTTTAACTGGGCGCTTGATTATTTTGATCTTGTCGCGGCAGACAATTCGCAACCGGCGCTGCGCGTCATTGACGATTTCTCGGGAGATCGCACATTCAGCTTTTCTGCCATTTCTACGCGTTCCTCGCAGCTCGCCAATTTTCTGGCGGATCAAGGAATCGGCCGCGGCGACCGAATTCTGATCATGCTTGGCAACGTCGCTCCGCTATGGGAGGCGATGCTGGCTTCGATGAAATTGGGGGCCGTCATCATCCCGGCGACGACGATGCTGGAGCGCAACGAGCTTCGCGATCGCATGGAGCGCGGCAATGTCAAGGCGGTTCTGACTCATGCCTCCCTCACCGATAGGTTCTCATCCATAAGCGGCGCCCCGGTGCGCATTGCCGTCGGCGAGGGCGTGCCACCAGGGTGGGTGGACTACGAGCTTTCCAGGGCTTCCGACGTTCTCTTTTGTGCACGTGCGCCGACTCGCTCTGACGAATTGCTGCTCCTCTATTTCACATCGGGCACGACGGCTCGACCGAAACTCGTCGCACATACTCACGCGAGCTACCCGATAGGACATCTGTCGACGATGTATTGGATCGGCGCTCAACCCGGAGATATTCACCTGAATTTGAGTTCGCCGGGCTGGGCCAAGCACGCATGGTCCTGCTTTTTTGCCCCGTGGTCTGCGCAGGCTGCGGTTATCGCCTACAACTACACCCGTTTTGACGCGCGAGCACTACTCGATCAATTGGTCCGCTGCCAAGTCACCACTTTCTGCGCACCGCCGACAGTGTGGCGTTTCCTCATTCAGCACGACCTTTCCGCTTGGCGCGTCGCGATCCGCGAAGCCGTCAGTGCCGGCGAGCCTCTGAATCCTGAAGTTATTTCCCGCGTACGCGATGCTTGGGGTCTGACGATTCGCGACGGCTTCGGACAGACCGAGACGACGGCACTGGTCGGCAACACACCAGGACAGCGAGTCAAGCCAGGCTCGATGGGTCGGCCTCTTCCCGGATGTCCGATAGTGCTTCTTGATGACCACGGTGAACCCTGCGAAGAGGGGGAGATATGTATTGATATGCATAACAGCCCTTGCGCCCTGTTGAGCGAATATTTCGACGACCCGGACCTCACAGCTTGGGCTACACGTGGTGGTTTCTATCATACGGGCGACCTCGCCAGTGTCGATAGCGATGGCTTTCTAACCTACGTCGGCCGACTGGACGACGTGTTCAAATCGTCCGACTATCGGATAAGCCCGTTCGAACTTGAAAGCGTGCTCATCGAGCACCCGGCGGTCATCGAGGCAGCCGTGGTGCCTAGCCCAGACGAAATGCGACTGGCAGTGGCGAAGGCGTTTGTGGTCCTCGCCTCCGGCTACGAACCGAATTCGGCAGTTGCTGAATCGTTGCTGACCTATGTGCGCAGTCGAGTTTCGCCGTTCAAGCGCATCCGTCGAATTGAGTTCGCATCCCTGCCGAAGACTATATCCGGCAAGATTCGACGCGTTGAGCTGCGTGCCGTCGAAGAGACCCGACCGACAGGTGTGCATCGACGGCCGCTCGAATATTGGGAGGAGGACTTTCCGAACTTACGGGGAGCCAAGAGCAGTTGAGTCAACCAACCATGCGACTACGCGCTAACCTCGCCCTGCAGCTTCCAGGATTAGGCTCGCGATCTCGTCTGGATGGGAGATCAGCGACACGTGGCTCGCCTTCACTTCGATGGTCTTGGCACCCATGCGCTTGGCCATGAAGCGTTCAAGGTCCGGGTTGATCGTGCGGTCTTCGGTCGAAACAGCATAGAAGCTCGGCTTCGACCGCCAGGCCGCCTGGGTGGTTTTGCCCGTTAGCAGGGCCTTCTGGAACGGTTCCTGGACCGCATAAAGTATCTTGGCCTTCGCTTCCGGCAGGTCGCCTGCAAAATCGCGCAAGAACGCCTCTTCGCTAAGGCGCCCTTCATCGCCGTCGAAAATGATACCGGCGGAGGCTGGCGGCGTGGGATATTTCTTGGCCAGCGCCGTGTAATCCTCGCCCGCATCCGGCGCGCGCGCTGCCACGTAGACAAGCGCCGACACATTCGGATGCATACCCGCTTCGCTGACAATCATCCCGGAAAAGGAATGCCCGACCAGAACTGTCGGACCGTCCTGCCGTGCCAGCACCCGCTGAGCCGAGGCAATCGCTTCAGGAAACGTCGTCAAAGGGTTTTGCACCGACGTGGCATTGAGCCCCGCTGCCTGCAAGCGTGCGATCACCTCGGACCAACAAGATCCGTCCGCGAAAAGTCCGTGCACCAGAACGACGTTGCGCGCCTTGGTCGGAGCAGCGATAGCGGCCATGCCGCGGATGGATGTCATTGAAGCGGCGGCTCCCGCAACGAGGGCTGCCGAAAAAGTTCGCCTGTTAATAGCCATGAAAATATCTCCTGGTTGTTTTTAATGGTCACACGGGCATCGAGCTCCGTGCGAAGGCAATCTCAAAACCCCGCCAGACGCGGTAATAGTCGTTGCATATTGCGACGTCCGTGGAACATGCGCGACTTGACCGTGTTTGTCGGGCAATCGACCATGTCGGCAATTTCCTCGCAGGAGTGCCCGAAACGGTAGAAAAGCTCGAGCACGGTTCGTTGCTCCTCGGCCAGTTGTACGAGCCCGGCTCCGACCCATTCACAATCGTCGCCGTCAGACCAGGGCGCATGCGCCGCGTCAATGAATTCCATGATCGGTTCCTCATGCGCCTCGCGTTTGCTCCGTCTTCGGAGCGTTTTTTTACCAATGCGGTAGGCGATGCCCATGATCCAGGTGGAAACTCTCGAACTGCCCTTAAAACTCGGAGCGCATCGCCAGGTAGCCCAGAGCGTGTCGTTCGTGATTTCAGCTATCAGATCGGAGCATCGGGTGATTCGCCGGGTAAAGCGCGCAACGCGGGGGTAATAGCGCGCATACATCTCATTGAATGCTGCCTCATCGCCGGCCGCAATGGCAGCTATGAGCGCGCGATCCAAATCGTTCCCGGCATCCGCCGCCGGACGTGAATCAATATTGTGCACGGGAGCTCCACAATTCGTTGTTCCTTGCATTGCGGTAGATTCAGCCGATCACGAGACGAACAGGGACGTTGCCGCGGGTCGCGTTCGAATATGCGCAGGCCGCATGCGATTTCTCAACCAGCGAATCGGCCTCGGCGCGAGGCAGCCCTGGCAGGTGGATCTTCAGTTCGACCTCAGTCTCGAATCCTCGCCGCGTTGCCTCCACGCCAACAATGGCTTCGACCTCCGTGTCTGTCGGCAAAGCGATGCCGTCGCGCCTTGCCACCAGCCTCATCATCGCCAGAAAGGAAACGGCATAGCAGGCCGCGAACAGGTGCTCGGGCTCAACGCCGCGTCCGTTCGCGCCGCCGAACTCTCGCCGCGGGGTCACTTTCAGGTCCAGCAGGCCATCGGAGGACACCGCCCGGGCATCCCGGCCCGCGGTGGCCTTTACGTGCGCGCGAAAGGGAACGTTGTTAATCAGCGACATTCAATGGTCTCGCCATTTATGGGCCTAAGAGGCGCCTCATTTGTTGAGCCTAGGGCGGCTGTGCACCGAGGGTCGTTCGCTCGGTGTTACCATTCGGTGACGAATCCGTTCCAAGCGGGTTTGGACCGCCGAGGGCAACGATGAAGTCATTCGCTCCGTTCCGGCTAGACCCTGTAAACCAGTGCCTCTGGAGGCGGGCTGATACGGATCACGAAGAGCGTGTTCTGCTGACGCCGAAGGCGTTTTCGGTCCTGACGTATCTGGTCGATCACGCCGGGCGCCTGGTAACGCACGATGAGCTGCTCAACTCAGTGTGGTCTCATACTGTGGTCGAACCGCAGACAGTGAAAAAGCATATCGTCGAGGTGCGTACCGCACTCGGGGACCGCCCGAAGAACTCTCTCTTCATCGAGACGCTGCCCAGGCGCGGCTATCGGTTCGTCGCTCCGGTATCTGAATTCGTCGCTTCTGAGCCGATCATGGCGGGCCGAACGGCGCCGAGCGCGTTGGTCGGGCGCGGCGGGGCACTGGAGGACCTGCAACAAGCGTGGCTACACGCCGTACGCGGCGAGCGGCAGATCGTGTTCATCACCGGGGAGCCGGGCATTGGCAAGAGCGCAGTCGCGGAGGTATTCCGACAGCAGGCCGCGCTCACGGAGAAGTCGGTTCGCATCGCACATGGGCAGTGCATAGAAACCTATGGAAACAAGGAAGCATACGGTCCGATGCTCGAGGCGCTGGGGCGATTGTGCCGAGGCCCACGGTCCGAGCCGATCGTCCGCACCCTCCTCGCAGAAGCGCCGACTTGGGTGACACAACTTCCAGCGCTTCTCACTCTTGAGAACCGCGAGATGTTGCATCGCGAGATCCGCGGTGCCACCCGCGAGCGCATGCTACGCGAGCTCGGTGAAGCGTTGGAGTCGATCACCGCGGAGACTCCGCTGCTGCTCGTGCTGGAAGACCTGCAATGGGTGGATGACTCCAGCGTTGACCTCATCGCGACGCTCGCCCGCCGCCGCTCTCCCGCAAAATTCATGCTGCTCGCCACGTGCCGTTCGTTTGAGCTTTGCACCCCGAGCATGAGGGCGCTGATTCCGGATCTGTTGGTGCACCAACTGTGCCGCAAGATCCAGTTGACCCGCTTGAGCGAGACGGAAGTTGAGGAGTATCTGGCCGGCCGCTCACCGTCCAACCTCCCGCCGCCGGGACTGTCCGCACTCGTGCACCGCCACTGCGACGGCAATCCTCTTTTCATGGTGGCCGCTTTGGAGCACATGAGGAAGCGCGGGTTTCTCACCAAAGCGAACGGCGCGTGGGAGCTGCAGATCCCTCTTGCACGGATCGAATTCGAAGTGCCGGACGATCTGCGTCACATGATCGAAGCACAGCTCGAGCGGGTGTCGGAAAAGGAGCAGAACGCGCTGGAGTTGGCGAGCGTCGCAGGTGCTTCATTTTCCGCAAGCCTGCTCAGTGGGGCCGCAGAGACTGAGGCGCGCGATCTGGAGGATCTTTACGAGGAACTGTCCCGCCGACATCACATTGTGAAATGGGTGGGCACGCAGTCCTTTCCGGACGGCAGCACGGCAGAGCGCTATGAATTCGTCCACGCGCTGTACCGTCAGGTTCTCTATGAGCGCCAGCCGCAGGGCCGAAGAGCCGGGTTCCATCGCCTGATTGGCGAGCGCCTGGCAACGCTGCAAGCCTGGGATATCGAGGAAGTCGTGCCGGAGTTGGCGTATCACTTCGAGCAGGCGGCAGCGTGGCCGCGGGCAATCGAGTACCTGCAGTGCGCGGCGGACATCGCCGGGCGCCGCTACGCTCATCAACAAGCCGACTCGATGCTCACACGAGCATTGGAGCTGGTGGTCAATCTACCCGAGGCGCAGCGTATGCGCACTGAACCGCAGCTGCTTGCATTGCTCGCCGCGCATCGCTGGGCGGTTTGGGACGTGCGCGTCATCGAGACGCTTGAGTGCCTGGTGGCGCGGGCGGCAGATTATGGTCTGATCGACATACAAGCGCGGGCTTTGGTCGATCTGTCCTTTTTCTTGTCGTTGATCAGTGCCGAGCGCTGTCTGGAAGCAGTACAGCGCGCGCTGCGACTCAGTGCACAGCAGGATCCCGCCATGCGCACGCGGACACGCACCGCCTGCGCGTTCCGCCGCCTGTCGGTGTGCGGATGGAGCGCTTACGATGCACTGGAATTCCGGGAAGGACTCGCGGAACTTGGCAAGCACCACGGATTGCCCGCCAGGGTTGCCGATCTGGTTGACGAGAGCTTCATCCGATTGACCTGCGGAGAGTATCGCGAGGCGCGAAACGTCGCGCTCGAAGCGCGTGCAAAACTGCTCGAGCTCGGGGCAAATCCCAATTCGAGAATCGAGTATGAAATCGGCAGCGCACTCGCAGCATATAGCCTCATCTACCTCGGAGAGTGGGCCGAGGCGCTCGCAGAGTATGCCGCCGCGATCGCCAGCGCGACGCGGAACGCCAACTACCATTACCTACAGTGGCTGCTGGCCCAACAAGCCTGGCTGCACTTTCAGGCCATGGACTTCAAGGGCGTACGGGCGATTTGCGAGTCGGCCCTGTCGCTGACATGGAATTCGGCTCTTCGCCCCGCTCCAGAGTGGCCAATAGGATTTCCAAGGCAGGTTCGCAATGCGTTGATTTGCTCAGCCTTGGCATCGGTCGCCTTGGGCGATTACGCGCGCGCACTCGAAGATTTTTCGACGTTGAACCGCGAGATGGACCGCCAAACGGTGTTTTTCGATTGGTACTGGCGCATGCCCGCCGCGGCGGGTATGACCGAGTTGTGGCTCGCGACAGGGGATCGCAGCCGCGCGCAACAGGAGGCTGCACGCTTTCTCGAGATCTCGCTCGCCACTGCGGATCGCCACTGGCAGGGGCTCGCTTGGGAAGCCAATTCTCGGGTTGCCCTGGAAAACCGGGATCTTCCGCGCGCCCAGGATTGCATCGCCGAGGCACTGACCATCGTGCAAGGGTTCGAAGTACCTTTGGCCGCCTGGAGAGTCCACGCAACCGCAGCGCGCATCGGCGAGGAATCGGGGAATCATGCAGCCGCCTGTGCGCACCGCGAGGTCAGTCGCGTCACGATCCTGCGGCTGGCCAATTCGTTATCAGAGCAAGAACCGCTGCGACAGACCTTTCTTTCGGCGCCCGCTGTTGCGCGGATTCTCGGCGGGTAGCGGTGATCGGGTCGCGAGTGGCCTTACGGGCGCTATCGACGCTGCAGCCCGATCGGCCTGTCGACGTCGAAGTGATTGGCCTCAGCGTCTCGTCTTTTCGTTGATTGACAAGGTCCACCGCTGTTCGCCGCTGCGGACTCGCAACTCGATCGGCAAGGCCTCAGCCGGCATCGTCTGAACCAAACACTGTCCGGTTTCGCGATTGCATCGCAGCCAGGAAGGTGCGCCTTTGCCGCCTGGTTCGCTTATCTGCAAATTGTCGTCGCCCGCGGAGGCGATCAGCGCCGCCGGGAGCTGGAACCGAAATCCCCTGCCGGCGGCAAACATCTCCTCGGGTACGGAAACCAGCACGACGCCCGAACCCGAGGCTGTCCAAGGCTGGGCCAGCGTCACGGACACCTGAGCATCGCTGGTCGCCGCCGAACCGCCCATGAAGCCCGCTGGAAGCGATGCGTCGAGCGGCGAGGTCGGCGGCGTCGTTACCGAGGGCGCCAGCGCCCCGGGCAGCAGTGTCTGCACGACTTGCTGCGGCATCACCGGCACCAATGCCCACGTGCTCGCGAGCGCGGCAGAGATCACCACGTCGATGTCGGCCGTGGCCGTCGCGCTGTTGCCCGCCAACACATAGTTGCCGCCGTCGGCGCCGCCGCTGATCGCAATTCCGCCGACGCTGATAACTTTGCCGTTGCCGACGGCGGCGCTCGCAAAGGTGGCCGGTGCATGCGTGAGCTGCACCTGGTCACCCGCGAACGAGTTGTCTGTGAGCACCACCGTGGCCGCCGTCGTCGTGTCGTACGGCTTGTTGCTGCCGATGGCGCCGACCAAAAGAGCGGCAGGCGTCACGTCGGCCGTGGTAGTTGCACTGAGATTGGCGTTGTAGTTTCCGGCATCAGCGCCTGAAAGCGTGATTCCGCTGACGCTGATGGGCTTGCCGCTGCCGACATTCTTGTTGGCAAACGCAGCACCCTCGTA
>Ga0193753_10001409_pt1 | contig 20511 bp, 16 predicted proteins | sample H1c2metaG_FD_144925 | JGI IMG/M metagenome (GOLD analysis project Ga0193753, IMG submission 144925) | Soil microbial communities from a riparian zone of the East river system, Colorado, United States - H1c2 | ecosystem: Environmental > Terrestrial > Soil > Riparian zone | place: USA: East...
GAACGAAAAAGTTGACGTCGGTCGTATTGCTATTCACTGCAGTGAAGAGCTTCTGTGGACTGAAGGTTTGGAAGTCGTTCGGAAACCCAAACAGGGGAGGTGTCGCAAGGCCTGCATTGGCGCTTACCAGAAAGCCGGTTCCCGGAGTGCTGAAGACAGCGCCGCGCGGTGAATTCACATTAAAAAAATTGGCCGGCAGCAAATTCGGATCCGAAAACAAATCCGGCACGCCATCCCAATTAATTTCCCGGCGAAGTCCACCGAAATCTCCGTTCGCTCCTGCCACGGTGCCGCCGCCTACGGCAGATCGAAAAGCATCCCGAGTCGGAGTGATTCCCGCAATCGTCGGACTTGCAGATTCAAAGGTAATAAATGACGCTGAGGCCCGACTGGTTAATCCTGCCGTCAACATGGATCCGAGGAGCACGGCTCGGACCGATAGGAATACTTCCCGAGCCTTCCATCTGTGATTCATTCTGCGCCTCCAACGTTTTGAAATCATAACACTGTTCTTTGCGGTTCTTAGTTCTATACGGTTTTTAAGTTTTCGGCCTGGAAGCACTCGCGAGGATGGCTATTATCCTCGCGCCGATGCTCTCTTTCGCGTCGCCGAGCGGACTGCCGGTTCCGGTGAGGCCGCGGCGTTTACGTTCTGTCCGGATCGTCGGCCACTCGGAGAGTGTCGGCCAATACCGACTGAGGAGTCGGCCTCCTAACTGCGATTCTCGTGCGGTCAAGTTGACGGGAAACGCGTTATCGTTCCACGTAGCTTTTGGGGGTCTGTTGCCACCTCAGTCGACCACATGCCGACTAACCGGACAAGCGAAATTCCTTCACTCTACGCTAGGCCCGTATCTGGTACCCGTCGGGGCTTTCTTGACTGGACATGCGGATTGGCGGGCGTGATCATGCCGCCGGATCGTGAAACTGCCTGACATGAGCGCGCCAATTTACTGCTGCCTTACTCGCTGTCAACAGCAATCGCCTCATCTCTTATCCCACGCGAGACTAATTGCGCGCGCACAGGCCGCTTCCTGGCCACAATGAGTCGTTGGGTCAGCAACAGGGGCCACAAGGTCTTCTCGTCCAAAATATCAGCGTGCTCCCGGACGGCCGCAAGAACTTCCTCAGCATCAAGCGGTCTTTCGTCTGGAAATTTCCACATTCCGAGAATTTCGATCAACCGCCTCGTCAGTCTGTAAAGCAACGTCGGGGTGGGAAACGTGATGATCGCGATCCCTCCTGGGCGCAGCAGCGTGAAGTGGGTGAGCACAGCCTTTCGAGTGTCGTGCGGAGCGAAGTGTTCCACCAAGCCTACGCTGAACACAAGATCAGCCTGCACGCCGAGCGCAAGCGCCAACACGCTCTGGTTGTGAAGATGTACCCTGCTCTTCCGCGATCCCAACCGATTCGCCAGCAGCGAAAGCCCATATTGATTGGTGTCGACCACATCATAAGAAGAACAGTCGGTCCGGCCGAGTATGGCATCCAGAAAGCAACTATTCGCTCCTCCAATCTCAACCACCCCGAGACCAGGAGCTCCGTCCATCGGTTTACCGTAATTCCGGATCGACTCCATAAGAACAGCCGTCGTATAACGCCGAGTAAGCCGGGCCGTGAAAGGGACCGATTTGTAGTAGCGATTCCAATCCGTCGCAGCCGGGAGTGCTTTCCGTCCGGTAAAAACAAAATCCCTCTGAATCACAAAATTCCCGATAAACAATAGGCCTTCTGCGGCAATTTTCGATGCCATTGCGGAGAGTCCCCAGCGCGAGTGGATGAATTGAATCAGCACATAGGACAGAAATCCATTCGCCGCGACCAATAAGACGTATCTTGGCAGCAGGGCGGCATGCCGCTGTTGGGAATGAAATACTGACGTCCGGGCCCCCCCATAGTTGAATACCATTGCCACTAACCGGGCGGCGGCCTGTGACTGCGCAATACTCCGGGTCGCGGAGAATGCCGCGATAAACACGGAATTATCGATGGCTGCCGTCAGCAGCGCGAGTAGCGAAAAGCGGAACAGCACAAAATAGATCCGCATGGAATCGAGGATCGGCTGAAAATGTGAGCTCCTGTTTCCGTCTTCGTAGATCGTCCGGATCGGCAGCTCCGCGATCGGCCAGCCGTGATTCTTGCACGCGATCAGCATGTCCAGTTCGTACTCATACCCAGACGACGGCACCCGCAACAGGCGAGGCAACATGGAGGCTGGAATCCCCCGCAGGCCGGTCTGTGAATCGGCCAGCTTTTGCCCGAGCATGAACCGCATGAGCACGCGCGTCACATTGTTCCCCAGGCGGCTTCGCAAGGGTGTTGCGCCGCCAAATTTTCGCACGCCCATAGTCATGACGTTCGGATTGGCTCGCAGCGCCTGGGCGACACGCACAATGTCGGCTGGATCGTGCTGGCCATCGGCATCCGCCGTCACAACGCCGACACAGCCGGGAAAGTGCACCAACGCATGATTCATGCCCGCCTTGAGTGCGGCGCCTTTCCCGAGATTAACGGCGTGATGGATCACGTGCACGCAGTGGGAAGCGCGCGCTCGATCAAACCAAGGACGAAATTCGGCGCCACTGCCATCATCAACGATGATGATCGCTTCCACTTTGCGGTCGAGCAAGCCTTTGACTACCCCGGCGAGCGCCTCGCCAGGTTCATACGCCGGGATCACAATTGGAACTTCTGAACAAGCCCGCGTCATAAGGAGAGGCCGGCGAACGGGCGGTAATCCCGGTCACTCATTCCCTGTTTTGAAACTTAGTAACCTGCGGCCATGTACCAAGTTCCACCGTGGCTGATTAACTCCGCAAAGCGGTTGAAATGTGCCGTGGCTACCAACGTGTTGTTCTGGTCGAGGATCTGGTCGCTTCCCTGCCCATGTAAGTTGAGTTGTGTCGCCGCGCTATGGCTCGCGCAATTGCCGGGCTCGCCCGCATTGGGAGTATTCGTGCATTGCACAAACTGGGCATAAATTAGCAAGCGTTTTCCTTCAACATTCGCCGGCGGCAAAGTGATGGTCGCAGCCCCGGTGGAGTTGTTTACCAAATAGAACACGGAGGTGTTTGTGGGTGCGATGATAGCGCCCGGTGTCAGAATGGCGCCATTGAAATTAAACACGCTGCCGGTCGGCCCGTTTGTTCCCTGATTCCCTGTAATGCCAGTGGCTCCCGGCAATCCGGGCAGTCCGGCCGGGCCCAGAGTTCCGGGCGGGCCTGCCTGTCCGGCCAGTCCCGTAGGGCCCAACGGCCCGATGCCACCAGCCGGGCCTGCCGCGCCGGCCGCCCCCAGAGGTCCAGCGGGTCCCGCGGGTCCCAAAGGTCCGGTAGCTCCTGTTGGTCCGGTTGCCCCGGTCGGCCCTGCGGCGCCGGGCGATCCAGCCAGGCCTGCCGGTCCGGTTGACCCATTCGCACCGGTAGATCCGGTCGGGCCCGTTGGCCCTGTGATTCCGGGGGAACCGGCAGGACCAGTGAGTCCCGTCGGGCCTCGCGGGCTTGCTCCTGTGGGCCCTGTGGGTCCCGTCGAGCCAGCGATGCCTGTGGATCCGGCCGGTCCTGCCGGCGCGCTGCCCGTCGGACCGGTCCCACCGGTGGCGCCCGCCACTCCGGTTGTTCCCGCAGGTCCCACCGGCCCGGTTGCTCCAATCACCCCGGCTGGTCCGGTCATAATGACGTCGAGAGCCGCGGGATGGCTGGTCGCGGCGTTCTCCTTGCTATCGAGAAAAACAGTAGTGCTTCCGGCGCCAGTGATCTGTACCCCAAAATTCGTTGCCGGATTGGTCAGCCAATTTTGCGCTTGCGCGGTGATGTCCACTAAAATGAAGCTGCTCCCTGTGTTCACCGGGCTAGCGCCAAATGTAGAGCCAACGCTGGGCGCCGTGCCCGAGGTAACGCCGGTCTCGCTCCAGGGCGAGGTGATGAGTGCGTAGTTCAGCGTTCCCGCGATGGCCACCTTGTTTACGAATACGCGAAGGTAAACCTGGGTAACGGCCGCGCCGGCAGGAATGCCGCTGAAGTCAAAGCTCACAAGCGCCGCATTACCAGGCGCAATGTTCAGAGTCGAGCCGGTTCCAAAATTAGATCCGGAGGCGCCCGAGCTTATGTAGGTATCGGCAGCTAGCGTTCCCTCGGCTGCCCGCAAAATCGGGAGCAGCAACGTTCCCGCCACAAGCAGAGCCGGTAAAATTCTTGTCAATGATTGGGTCGTCATTTTCACTTTTCTCATTGATTCTCGGCTTGATACCAATTGCCTGAACCATCACTCACCAACCCAAATCCACGAACAACCTGGATAGAGCTGATAAAGCCGGGCGAGCAACAATTGAGGATTTTGTCTCCGCTCGCGACATTGACGGTGACGAGATTGGACGACGATGCCGGTGCCAAGGTGGGCACAATCCGGATGAATTTTCCGGCGACGGAGGCGGACGGCAAAGTAATCGCTACGGGGCCGCCATTATTGTTAACAAAGAAAACGTGCCCCGTAGCGTCATTGGCGATTGTCGTTCCACCCGTGATCAGACTGCTGGAGAAAACATTCGAGAACGTCGCACCGGCTACGCCTTGAGGTCCTGCAGCCCCGGGGGAACCTTGGTTGCCAGTGGCTCCTGTAGATCCCGCGGCTCCAGGAAGGCCTGCCGCGCCGGCCGTCCCCGGATTTCCGATCGGGCCTGTCGGCCCGGTAAGTCCGGTAGGTCCGGTGATTCCTCTCACGCCTGGCGGACCCGTGAGTCCGGTCAAGCCCATCGGTCCAGTGGGACCATTCGGACCTCTTGCACCGGCAGCTCCGGCCGCTCCTAACGCCCCCGGATTGCCCGGAAGACCGCCCGGGCCGGTTGGCCCCGGAACTCCTGTTGGACCTCTCGGACCGGCTGCACCTGCGGCCCCCACGGATCCCGTCGCCCCTGCTAGTCCGGCAGGACCTGCAGGTCCGTTGGCACCCGCAGGTCCTGTGGGTCCAGTCGGGCCGGCAACACCATTTGGACCAACAGGACCTAAACTGCCGATGGGCCCTGTCGGACCTGGAGATCCTGTAACGCCCCGCGGTCCGGTTGCCCCGCGAGGGCCGATTAGAACAATCTCTAATGTGGCGGGGTGGCTGGTGGACGCACTCTCCTTACTGTCGATGGAGAAAGAGGCGACGGCCGGGTTGGCATTAAGAAGAAAACCCGTGTTAGGGTCGCCATTGATCCATGACTGGGTTGCAGAGGTGACATCAACAGTGATGTAGCCTGAGCCAGCCACACCAATTCCAGCCTGCACTGGAACGCCAGGTACCAAACCCGAGACTCCGCTCACAGTGGACTCGGACCATCCCATGCTGGCTGTGGAAACGTCTATTGCGCCGGGCGTGCTCACGTTGTTGACGTAGAACCGAAGCTTTGCCGAGGCGATTGGACTGCCTGCCGGAATACCGCTCACATCGAAGAGCAACAGTCCTTGCGATCCGGCGGCACCGCCCACGGTTATGCTTGGCAGGCCTCCGAAATTAGACCCGATCCCTGGATTGATGTAGGCATCGCCATCGAGGCGCGCCGTATCCCCCAAAGCGAACGCCGGAAGAAGGAGCGTGCTAACCACGCCAATGAGCCGAACGATCTTGCTGAATGTTGGTATTCTCATTAGTCCATCTCCCTCAAAAGAACGCGATTCCATACCAGAGACCGCTGCCATTTGAGACGAGGCGGGCGCCAAAAGTTGTGATGACGGCGTTGCCCTCAAAGCCCCCGGCCTCCCCTGGACGTATATGATCCTGGAACAGGATTTTGTCTCCGGCCTTGGGATAGATCGCCAAGAAACAGCCGTTAGCAGTAAAATCCACTCCAATGATTGCGATCTCTTTACCGGCAACATTGGCGGCGGGCAGGGTGATCGCCCTCTCCGCACTGGAGCCACCCGGCTGGGCAGGGTTAATGGTGCAAGGAGGGTGGTTATTCAGCAAGTAAAACGAGTTGGTGGACTCCTCCGCTATTGGCCACTGGCCCGCAGTTAGAATCGTGCTCGTGGGCAGCACCGTCGCGTCCAGGGCGAAGGAATTCCTAATCAAGCCCGGTGGCCCGCTCGCCCCCGCACCACCTGCGGTTCCTGGCGAGCCAGTGTTCCCTTGGGGACCCATGGCTCCGTTCGCTCCCTTGGGTCCGGTAGGTCCCGTACCGCCGGTCGGCCCCTTCGAACCTGCCAGGCCTGTTAGTCCAGCGGGACCAAGGGCGCCCTGAGGACCGATCCCTCCCCCAGCTCCAGCAGCTCCGAGCGCACCCGCCGGACCTGCCGGTCCCGTTGCTCCAGTCGGTCCCGTTACTCCGGTGGACCCATTCGCGCCGGCAGCTCCAGCCGCGCCGAGGGCGCCGGTGGGACCGGTGGGCCCTGTGCTTCCGGTGGGGCCTGTCGGCCCTGTAGTTCCCGTGGCTCCGGCCGCCCCCAGTGCTCCCGTAGCGCCAGTTGGCCCGCTCGGACCCGTGATTCCGGTTGATCCCGGCGCGCCTGTTACTCCCCGAGGACCGGTCGCGCCAGCCGGGCCCATTACCCCAATGGCCCCCGTGGGACCGGTCGGGCCAGTCGGACCGGATGCGCCGAACAGGTTGATTTCCAAGACCGCCTGTTGGCTGGTGCCACCGGAGGCGGGATTGGATTCCTTGCTGTCAAAAAATACGGAGGTGGAGGGGGTGGCCACGATCAGGAAGCCATTGTTCGGACTCCCGTTCAGCCATGCGACAACTTGACTTGTCACCGGTATGACGACATAGGTGTTCGGCACCGATATGCTGATTGGTCCAGCAACGAGAATGCCTGGAGCGGGAGCATTCGGGCCATTAACAGTTGATTCGGACCACGGCGCACTGGCCGCGTAGAGGTCGATTGATCCTGCAACACCGACCCGGCTTACATACAGACGCAAGCTGGCGTTCGAGATGCTGCTGGCCGTGGTTCCCGCTGGAAGAAAAGAGAGATCGAATTGAAGCAGTCCCTGAAATTCGCTGGGCCCGCCGACATTGATATTCGGGTTGCCCCCGAAGTTGCTGCTGTTAGTGCTTGCGAAGAAGGTATCACCGGCCAATGGCATGCTTTGCGCCCAGGCCGACGCCTGCCAAAGAGCGGTCGCCGTCAGGACCATAAGAGACCTTCGCAAAACAGACTTTCGGTAGATATTGGCCATTTCCGCTCCCTCGGCTACAATCCTCGGCCGGATGAACCGGCCTATCGCACCGCTGAGAATTTCAGCGACACACTTTTCTGCGTGACACTGTCCGGTGCAGCGCAAGGCCGAGCGCAGCCGCGCAGCCTAGCGTCCAGAAAGTAGAGGGTTCCGGCACAGTGGGGCTGCTGCCGCTAAGGTCGACGGCCGACTCAACGCCGGTGATATCTACAGCCCAATTCCCGTTGCGCTGATCTACATCGATGTCGCAGAAGGGAGCCGGCCCGCACCCATAAAGCGGTCCCGTGAAGTTTCCATTACCCTGCTCGGAAAATCCACCGCCATACTTATTCGTAAGCGGGATGTTATCGCTGACACTCAGGACGAGAAAGTAGGTTGCACCCGGGTTGAGTACGATGGGTACCGCCGAACTATTGATAAGCGAATCGAAATGTTCGAAACTAGCGGGGTCCGCGGGAACCAATGGGCCGCCGTCGTTGTTGAAGTTCAACAAATCGGTTGAAGACAGAAGCGAGGGACCCGGCCCGAACAACGAAAGCACCGGATCGAATCCACCGCTGCTAATTACCATGCCATTAGCGTTAGTCCCGCCGGCGTAGCCCCAGGTTCGCAGAATAGCGCTGCCCGGACCTGCAACAAAGCTGAAGATTTCGAGCTGATCGTCGCCTGCAAAGGTCCCCGTGAACGACAGCGACGCCGCCGACGCCGTACCAGAGACGGCACCTAGCAAGGTACACAAAGCAAAAATGGCACAGTTGTTACCGAGGCGCATGCGTCCCCCCTCCTTAAGTTGGTAAAGCCGTAAAGCACCCGCCTTCGCCGAAAACCAGACCGATCCGGTCCAAGGAGGAGTCCCGTCAGTCTAGCAGGTGTTATTTCCCATATACAACCTAATTAAGTTTCGACGACTTATAAGTTAAGTTCCGATACCTATATTGAATTGATAAGTATCGCTAGATAGGACGTGGGTGGCTTAGTACTGTTCGTCTGTTACGCTAAGTCGGAGAAAATGTTCCGCGGCAACGGCAGGTCACTGTTCTTATGCCTGGCGCTGATCCTGGCGGTGGTGGCGGCCTATGCCAACCACTTCCAAAACGGTTTTCACTTCGACGATTTTCATACCGTCACCGAAAATCCCTTCATCCGCGATCTGCACAACATCCCCCGGTTTTTCACCGATCCAACGACATTCAGCACCTTGCCGGATCACGCCAGTTGGCGCCCCGTCAGCTCCGCATCGCTGGCGATCGACTACTGGATCGGCAAGGGTCTGAAGCCGTTTTATTTTCAGCTCTCCACGTTCGTGTGGTTCGTGGTGCAGCTCATCTTGATGTTTTTTCTCTTCCGCAGGATCATGGACCAGGCCGATCCCCATTCCTCTAACCGCTGGACCGCGCTAGCCGCCACGGCATGTTACGGACTGCATCCGGTAAATGCTGAAACGGTCAATTATGTGATCCAGCGTGCCGATCTCTACAGCGCTCTCGGGCCGGTAGCGAGTCTGCTGTGGTTCATCGTCAAACCCTCTCAGCGGCGCTATGGATGGTACCTCCTTCCGGCGGTAATTGCATATCTTGCGAAGTCTCCTACACTGATCTTTCCTCTGATCCTGCTGGCGTATGTGTATCTGTTCGAAATGGAAGCCGACGTCCGAAAATGGCGAGAGACCCTGCGCTCGCTCCTGCCCGCGCTCCTTGTAACCACCGCGGCGGCCGCTCTGACCGCCAGGATGACGCCCGCGAGTCTAGCGCCCGGAGCCACCTCCAATGCCCTTTACCGCCTGACCCAACCGTGGGTGGCGCTGCATTATTTCAAATCGTTCTTTTTGCCGACCGAGCTGAGCCTGGATACGGATTGGGGTTATGTGTCGGACCCGCTTGGCACGGATGCGGTTGCTGGTTACCTGTTCGTGGTGGGATTACTTGTAGTGGCATGGCGTACCTCGCGCGCCCGGAAAACACGGCCCATTGCGTTTGGCATTCTGTGGTTTTTTTTGGCTCTGCTTCCTACGTCTCTAATGCCGTTGGCGGAGGTGACCAACGATCACCGTATGTTCTTTCCCTTCGTGGGGCTCGCACTGGCGGTGTTCTGGGGTCTGCGGATGGCTCTGTTCCAGAGAACGGCTGGATTTACGACGAACAGGCGATTGGCGGGAGCCACCGTTGGAGCCTTGATCGTCGTTCTCGCGGTGGCGGCCCTGGGCACGCGGGCCCGAAACGAGCTGTGGCAAAGTGATGAATTATTGTGGCGCGACGTTACCATCAAGAGTCCCCGAAACGGCCGCGGGCTGATGAATTACGGCCTCACGTTCATGCAGCGCGGCGACTATGCCAATGCCCTGTCTTACTTCCAGCGTGCGCTGGCCCTTACCCCGAACTATTGGTCGCTGGAGGTAAACCTTGCGATTGCAAGTGGCGGGCTGAACATGGATGCGGAAGCCGAACGGCATTTTATGCGTGCCGCGCTGCTCGAGCCATCGCTTGCTGAACCATCTTATTACTACGCACGATGGCTAAGTACTAAAGGCAGGACCGCCGAGGCGATTGCGCGTCTGGAGGCAGCCCTGCGGACCAGACCGCTCGCGCTCGACGCTCGGCATCTATTGACGCAGTTGTACAACGATCGAAGAAACATGGGGGCCCTCGACCGGCTGCTCCGAGCGACGCTGCAACTAGATCCTCAGGATGAACAGGCGCGGCGAATGCTGGCTGATCGCGGGAAACCGACGCCTGAGAGCTATCTGGAGCTGTCCCTGCTGGAGTACCAGGCGAGCAGGTTTAAGGAATCTATCGCCGCAGCGAAAAAGGCGCTCGAACTCCGGCCGGATTACGCCGAGGCCTATAACAATATCTCGGCCGCCTGCAATGCAATGGCGAAATGGGACGAAGGCATCGAGGCGGCTTCCCAAGCGGTCCACCTCAAACCGGATTATCAGCTTGCGAAGAACAACATGGCATGGGCGATTTCACAGAAGCAAAAGGGGCAGGGCGCCAAGTAAAGCAACGACCTCGGTTGCTCAGAAGCGCCTGTGCGCTATACGGCGATAAGTTTGGGGAGAGGTGAATCTTTTTCGGAGCTGTGGCATTTCCGAACAACCGCCTCGTGCGCGGCGGCTGCCGTGCCGCCATGGGGAGTGACGCTTCGAGAAAAATCCCTATCTACTATCCACTCAACACGTTGCTCCATCCCATCCGACTCGCCCCGCACGCCCGCAATCCAAACTCACGTACGAAGGAGCTTCCCCAACCGCACCGGGCCTTTGGCGCCCGTTGTGCGCGTTTCAAACTTATATGTCAACCGAATCCCAAATCGAAGCCAACCGCGAGAACGCAAGACTATCGACCGGTCCCAAAAGCGAAGCGGGAAAATCCGCCTCCGCCCTGAACAACACGCGCCACGGTCTCGCGGGAGCCTTCCGCGTCCTCCCCACCGAATCGCAATCCGAATTCGATGCGCTCCTCGCCACGCTCCGTGACGAGCACCAGCCTGCCACCTTCACTGAAACCATGCTCGTCGAAGCCATGGCCCAGCATCACTGGCTCCGCCAGCGCTCGCTCCACCTCGAGTCCTCCTGCTACGATCCCGCCACCGGCCAAATCACGGACCAAAAACAACTCGCCCTCTACCTGCGCTATCAAACCACCCACGAGCGCGGCTTCCACAAAGCCATGAACGACCTGCTAAAGCTAAGAGCCGCCAAGCGCAAAACTCAAATTGGCTTCGAATCGCAGCAGCGCGCCGAGCGCGAAAAAGAAAGGCACGAAATGAAAAAAGAGCGCCATAAATGGGACATCGCCCTCGCCGAAGCCAAGATCGATGGCCAACAACTTCACGATCTGAACCGCGACATCAAAGATTCCGAGCGTTTGCGCCTCTTTACCAAATCCATGAATGCCATTGGCGCCACATCTAAAGTCGATCTCTCATAAAAAATTCTCGACTAAGGGCTCAAGACTCGGATATCGCTCAAATTTCTATAATCCTCCGCGAAATCCAAACCATAGCCAACTACGAATTCATCCGGTATCTGAAAGCCGACGTATTTCACCTCCACCGGCTGCACGCGCCGCTCGGGCTTATCCAGCAAGGTGGCAATCGCCAGCGATTTGGGCTTGCGTTGCTCGAGCAATCTCTTCAGGTAGCTCAGCGTGACGCCGCTGTCGATAATATCCTCCACGATCAGAACGTCGTGCCCCTCGATATTGACGTCCAGATCGCGCGTTACCTTTACCTGGCCGGAACTCGTCTTCTGATGGCCGTAGGTCGAAATCGCCATGAATTCAATCCGCACCGGAGTGCGCGTAATGGCGCGCGCCAGGTCGGCGACAAACACGAATGCGCCCTTCAGCACGGACACCAGATAGATCGGACCCTCCGTATAGTCGCGCTCAATTTCCGCCGCCATTTCCCGGATGCGCTGCCGGATCTGATCTGAAGTGATGAGGATACGCTGGACGTCGCCGGACATGTCTCGTCAATATTAGCTTGAAAACATAAGCGTTTGTTATACTTAAAGAGTTTTTATGCGCTTGAACGGCCACGACAAGAAGATTATCCTGCTGAAACCGCGTGGGTTCTGCGCCGGAGTAGTACGCGCGATCGACGTGGTGAAAATCGCACTCGACCTCTACGGAGCCCCGATCTACGTGCGCAAAGAGATCGTCCACAACCGGCACGTAGTCGAGGAACTCCGCCATGCCGGCGCCATTTTCGTGGAAGAGCTCAGCGAAGTTCCCAAGGGCGCGCGCGTGATCTTCAGCGCGCATGGGGTATCGCCGGCCGTCCGGGAAGAAGCCAAAGAGCGAAAGTTACAAGTCATCGACGCGACCTGCCCGCTGGTCACCAAAGTGCATCTCGAGGCGGTTCGATTCGCCAAGCAGGGCCATACTATCGTCCTGATTGGACACCGCGATCACGATGAAGTCACCGGCACGTTGGGCGAGGCGCCGGAGAGCACCATCCTGGTTTCGGATGTCGCCGATGTCGACCGGCTCGTGATCAAAGATCCGGAACGCGTCGTATACCTGACTCAGACAACGCTCTCCCTCGACGAGACCAAAGAAATCGTTACCCGTCTCAAAGAGCGGTTCCCAAAAATCATGGGTCCCAAAACGCAGGACATCTGCTACGCAACCGAGAACCGGCAACTGGCCGTCAAAGCCGTAGCGCCGTTGTGTCAGGCGCTTCTTGTGGTGGGATCGAATAACAGTTCCAATTCGCGGCGGCTGGTGGAAGTCTGCGAGAAAGCCGGCGTCCCGGCTTATCTGCTCGACGATTGCGGCGAAGTGCAGCCGGCCATGCTCGAAGGTGTTTCGACCGTGGCAGTGACGGCCGGAGCTTCCGCGCCGGAACATTTAGTAGAAGAATTGATTGCGCATTTGCGAGCGCAAGGGTATTCTCATCTGGAAGAAGCGGAAATTAAAGAAGAGGACGTGCGCTTCACGTTGCCGTCCGATCTCGAAAACTTTACTCCCCGATTGCACACTGTGCGTGTTTAGGTGGTAATTCGCGGTGCTTGAACGATCTGGACTCGACATCTCGGACGCGTTGAGCCTCGGTAATGGCGACGGCGGCGCGGGCGATGCGATTCGCAAAGCCGCGCAGTCGCTCCTGAGCCGCCAAACGCGCGAGGGTTTCTGGTGGGCGGATCTTAGAGCCGATTCGACGCTCGAATCCGACTACATCATGATGGAGCTCTGGCTTCACCCTCCGGTCGACGGCGTGTGGGATCCTCCTACCCGGCCGAAGGTCGAGCGTGCCGTGACGGCCATCCTGGCGCGCCAACTGGAAGACGGCGGCTTCAACATCTATCGCAAGGGACCGGCCGAGATCAATGCCTCGATCAAAGCGTATTTTGCGCTTAAAGTGGCAGGGGTCGCGGCCTCCGATCCGCGCATGCTGCGCCTCCGCGACCGGATTTTGGATTTAGGCGGTTTGCAGGCGGCCAACAGCTACGTACGAGTCAACCTCAGCCTGTTCAATCTATTTCCGCGCGAGGCATGCCCCTCGATTCCGCCCGAAATTATCCTCCTGCCCTTCCGCTTCATCTACCAGATGTCGTCGTGGACGCGTGCCATCGTCATCCCGCTTTCGGTGGTGCACTCTTCCAATCCGCGGCGCCCCGTGCCGGCTGGTTTTACGCTCGAGGAATTGTATTTGCCCGGAGCTCCCATGCATCCGGAGCGCGATCCGCGGTTCTTCAGTTGGCGTAATTGTTTCCTCGCGCTCGACCGCTTCCTGAAAATGTGGGAGCGCTGGCACCCACGTGTCGTCCGGCGTTACGCGCTCGCCAAATGCAGTGAGTGGATGATCCGGCATTTTGAAAAGTCGGATGGCTTGGGCGCTATATACCCATCCATGCAATACGCCGTGATGGCTTTGGATGTCCTCGGTTACGATGCCGGCCATCCCTATCGTGTCGAAGCCGAAAAACAGTTCAACGGCTTGATGGTCGATAACGACGCGCGAGGTTTCTACATGCAGCCTTGCTTCTCGCCCATTTGGGACACCGCGCTCGCGGCCTTTGCCTTGGCCGAAATGGAAGATCCCCCGCTTGGTGCGCTGCGTCGCACCGCCGACTGGATGCTCTCGAAGGAAGTCCGCCGTCAAGGCGATTGGTCTGTAAAACGCCCCAGCGTGGAACCATCCGGCTGGGCCTTCGAATTCAATAACGAGTTCTATCCGGATATCGACGACACCGCCATGGTGTTGTTGGCATTCGACAAAGCGCGCGCCTCCGATGAAAGCAAGCAGCGGGCTTGCGAGAAGCGGGCTTTGAATTGGCTGCTTGCGATGCAGGGCAAAGACGGTGGCTGGGCGGCGTTCGACGTCGACAACAACTGGAGAATTCTGAGCCACGTCCCGTTCGCCGATCACAATGCCATGCTCGATCCGTCCTGCCCGGACATCACCGGCAGGGTCCTCGAAGCGTTAGTTCGCGCTGGCTTGCCGCCCTCGCACCCGGCGGTCAGCCGCGGAGCGGACTACCTGCTGCGCGCTCAAGAACAAGACGGAAGTTGGTACGGCCGCTGGGGCGTGAATTATATTTATGGCACGTTCTTGGCGCTGCGCGGGTTGCGCGCCGCCGGTTTGAGCGAGAATGAGCCCGGCATCCAGCGCGGGCTCGAATTCATTCGCGCTTACCAGAACCGCGATGGCGGTTGGGGAGAAAGTTGCGCAAGCTACGACGAGAACTGTTTCGTACCCAATTCCAGCACGCCTTCGCAAACCGCTTGGGCGCTGCTCGCCCTGCTCGCGGGAGGCGATCTGCGTAGCGAGAGTCTCTTTAACGGCGTCGATTACCTGGTACGCACACAGCGATCGGATGGAACCTGGGAGGAGAACTTCTCGACTGGAACCGGTTTCCCCCGTGTCTTCTATTTGGCCTACACCGACTATCGCAATACGTTTCCATTGCTCGCTCTCTCGACGTATAGGAAAGCCACCGCTGTCCGGGAAGAGTCGGTGGCGTGAGACTCGAGTACGAACTTGGCGCTCACGCTAGTAACCGGTGCTAGCGGATTTCTTGGCTGGCACGTCGCGCATCTCCTTGCCGAGCGGGGCCATCGGGTACGCGCCTTGTGCCGCCCTACCAGCCAGCTTCGGGAATTGGATGTGGAGCGTGTCACGGGCGATTTGCGAGATCCCGATTCGCTCGGCCGCGCCGTCGTTGGTTGCGAGCTTGTCTTCCATGTCGCGGCGGATTACCGGCTCTGGTCGAAGGATCCCGCCGAACTCTACTCCTCGAATGTGGAGGGTACGCGCAACGTACTCGATGCCGCCGCGCGCGCCGGGGTGGAGCGCGTCGTCTATACCAGCACGGTCGGCTGCATCGGCATGCCGGCGGGGCGTAGCGGAGACGAGCAGACGCCGGTCTCCATCGCCGATATGGCCGGCCACTACAAACGTTCGAAGTGGCTCGCCGAGCAAGTGGCCCTCGAAAAGGCTGCGGCCGGGCTCCCCGTGGTGATCGTGAATCCCACTGCCCCGGTTGGCGATCACGACTGGAAGCCTACGCCCACCGGCAAAATTATTGTCGATTTCCTGAGCGGCAAGCTGCCCGCTTTTGTCGATACGGGCCTCAATTTAGTGGACGCGCGCGATACCGCCATCGGCCATCTGCTGGCTGCTGAAAAAGGCCGCCCGGGCGAACGCTACATTCTGGGCAGTGAGAATTTGACGCTGGAACAGATTTTGGGCCGGCTCTCCGCGTTGTCCGGTAAGCCCGCTCCGACGATTAAAATTCCTTATCCAATCGCCTATGCGGCCGGCGCTATCACTACAGCGTTCGCCGAGGTAACGGGCAAGCCACCGCTCGCTCCGCTCGAGGCAGTAAGAATGGCGCGCAAGAAAATGTTTGTCACCCACGACAAGGCGGCACGCGAACTCGGCTTTGCCTCGCGCCCGGTCGAGGACGCACTGCGGCGCGCCATTGATTGGTTTCGCGCCAACGGATACGTGTAAATCCATGGCCATTCTTTACGTAGCCTCCGAAGCGGCTGAATTAGAACCCATGGCTAAGTTGTTGACCGGCGTTCGAAAGCTGAAATGGCCGCTGGCGTACGCCTACGAAGGCGTTTTGGAGGGTCGCCGGCTGTTGCTCGCGGCCAACGGGGCGGGCCCGAAATTGGCGGTTCGCGCGGTCGAAGTGGCGATTCGCGCCATTACCTCCGCGGACCTGTCCTCGTCTGCCCTCGAAGCCGTGGTCAGCACGGGATTTTGTGGAGCGCTCGACCCGGCCTTGCGCGAGTCTCAGATTGTTCTGGCCAACGAAGTCCTAGACTGGGCGAACAAAGAGCGCTACGATTGCGTCCAGATTGCAGAGGGAACAGCGGCTGTCCCGGGTCTGGTGGTGTCGCAAGATCGAATCGCCATCGACGGAGAGGAAAAACGCTGTCTGCGGGAAGGCTCCGGAGCCGCGGTCGTTGAAATGGAGGCGGCCGGCGTCGCGGCCCGTGTTAAACGCGCCGGATTGCCATTTTGTTGCATCAAAGTAATATTGGACCGGGCCGATGAATCCTTTCCGATCGATTGGAACAAGATGCGAAATGCCGAAGGACGGATCGCGCGTGGGAAAATCGTGATACGTGCCGTTACTCGGCCAAATTTGCTTCCCGGGTTATTTCGTCTGAAGCGCCGCTCCGATGAAGCCGCGCGAGTATTGGGAGAGTTTCTTGTCAGCTGCCGAATCAGTCCAAACGTCAACAGCGCTCGCGCCGAGTGAGGAAATACCGCGCTCGATGCAGGCCGCCGTATACCTGGGACAGGGCCGGGTCGCCGTGCAGTCGATCGAAACGCCTTCCGTCGGCCGTGGCGAGATTCTGGTCCGCGTGGAAAGCTGCGGTATTTGCCATACCGATCTGAAGAAAATCGAATACGATCTGCTTTCCGCTCCCCGTGTATACGGCCACGAAACCGCCGGCACGGTTGTTGCCGCCGGCAGCGGTGTGACGAAATATTCGCCCGGCGACCGGGTGGTTGTCTTCCATCACATTCCCTGCCGCGATTGTTTCTTCTGCCAGCGCCGTTTATATGCGCAGTGTTCGGTGTATAAGAGAGTGGGGGTTACAGCCGGCTTTGAACCCGCTGGGGGTGGCTTTTCGCAATATGTTCGCGTCATGGATTGGATAGTGGACTCGGGCGTCGAACTGATCCCGGAGGGCGTGTCGTTTGACCAGGCCTGTTGGGTAGAGCCGGTTAACACGTGTTTGAAAGCCGTGCATATGCTGGCCTTCGAACCGGGCGACGTGGTTGCGATACTCGGACAGGGCTCTATTGGGTTGATCTTCACTATGCTTGCAAGACGAATGGGAGCGTCGGTGTTGGCAACCGACGCTATCGCGAGCCGGCGCGAGCTGGCTCAGGGATTCGGCGCTAGCGCATACAATCCATTCGAACAGGCTTTTGAAGCGGCCGTGAAAGCGCGCACCGAAAACCGTGGCGCCGATGCCGTGATTCTTGCCGCCAGCGCTCCCGGATTGGTCGAGCAGGCTTTACGGATCTCGCGGCCTGGCGCTAAAATTCTTCTCTTCGCGCAAACATCATCGTCGGAACGCATCGACGTTCCAGGCGCCGCTATTTGCGTGGGAGAGCGCATGCTGCTCGGCTCCTATAGCGCCGACATCGATCTGCAAAGCGAGTCCGCGCGCTTGGTGTTCAGCGGCGATTTGCCGCTCGAACAATTGATTTCCCATCGTGTGCCGCTCGCCGAAATCGAGCGAGGTATTTCTCTGTGCCGGCGTCCCGGCGCCGAGTCGCTGAAGGTTGTAGTTCGTCCACAGGAAGAAAGCCCATGGCAATAGCGATGGAGACGAACATGCAGGCCGCCATTCTATATGGCAAAGAAGACGTGCGGCTTGAATCGGTTCCCATCCCGTCCATCGGTCCCGGTGAGTTGCTGGTGCGTGTCCGCACGGCTCTCACATGCGGCACGGATGTAAAAGTCTTTCGCCGCGGCTATCACGCCAAGATGATCCGCCCGCCGGCATTGTTTGGTCACGAAATGGCCGGCGATGTGGTGGCAGTGGGCGATGGTATCGGACAATTCCGCATCGGCCAACGTATCGTGGCGGCGAATTCAGCCCCCTGCGACCGATGCTTTTTTTGCCAGCACGGCCAGCAGAATCTTTGCCAGGATCTGCTATTCAACAACGGAGCGTACGCCGAATTTATCCGCCTTCCCGCGCGCATCGTCCAAAAGAACACCTACCCGATTCCTTCGAGTATCGGGTACAAGGACGCCGCCCTGGTCGAGCCGTTGGCTTGCGCGGTACGCGGCCTCGATGAGAGCAACGTACACGCCGGTGACACTCTCGCGATCATCGGATTAGGTCCGATCGGCCTGATGTTCGTGCAATTGGCAAAATACGCTTACGGAGCCCACGTGATTGCCGTGGCGCGCCGCCAGGAGCAGGTAGATCGCGCCTTGCGGCTGGGCGCCGACGAAGGCCTGTTGATGGGTAATCATGCCTCTCTTGCCACGGAGTTGAAGTCGCGCACCGCCGGCCGTGGGGCCGATGTCGTGATCGAAGCGATCGGTCATCCGGAAGCCTGGGAGCTGGCTACGCAACTCGTTCGTCGCGGCGGCACCATCAATTTTTTTGGTGGCTGCCCTTCCGGAACCAAAGTCGGGCTCGACACCGGCCTGCTGCACTATTCCGAGATCACCTGCAAGGCCAGCTTTCATCACACGCCCGCGCATATCCGCCGGTCGCTCGAATTTCTCGCCCAAGGCAAGGTGAACGCGAACTTCCTCGTGAACCACGAAGAACCGCTCAGCCAATTGCCGCAGGTCTTGCACGATCTGGCGCATCGCCGGAATGGCCAGATCAAGACCGCCATCATTCCCTGACCCATAAAGAAGTGGCAGTCGCTCGCCTACAGCCGAAAGAATACGTTCGCAGCCAGTCTCGGGACACGACCGCCTATTCGGAAACCGAGGCGCTCGAATACACCCGCTGGCTCGCGACCCATCACTACGAGAATTTTCACGTCGCAAGTTTTCTCTTGCCGCGGAGGCTGCACCAGGATTTCTACAACATTTACAGCTTTTGCCGCTGGGCCGACGATCTAGGCGACGAGATCGGCGATCCGCAAGAAAGCTTGCGCCTGCTGGCCTGGTGGCGGATCGAACTCCAGGCGATGTATCGCGGCGAAGCATCCCATCCGGTGTTCGTCGCGCTGAAAGAAACTACGCGCCGCCATGCTATCCCGATGGAGCCCTTTGACCGCCTGATCCGGGCCTTTGAGCAGGACCAGACCACGCCGCGCTACCAGACATTTGATGACGTGTTCGCCTATTGCGTGAATTCGGCCAATCCGGTCGGCCATCTGGTTTTATATCTGTGCGGCTATCGCGACGCCGAACGGCAGCAGCTCTCCGACTACACCTGCACTGCTCTCCAGCTCGCCAATTTTTGGCAGGACATCGGCGTAGATCTCGAGAAGGGCCGCGTGTATTTGCCGCTCGACTTGCTGGCCAAACACGGCTACACGATCGACGAATTAATCCGTCTCGAAGAGAACGATCGTTCTCGAGCGGTACTCCGCGAAGCCGTCGGCGTCGCCGAAGCTCTGTTCGAGAAAGGTCTTCCTCTGATTCGAAAAGTCGACCGCCGTCTGTCGCTCGATCTCGATTTGTTCAGCCGCGGCGGAATGAAGATTCTGCAAAAGATCCGGATGCAGGATTACAATGTGTTACGGCAGCGTCCGCATATTTCTAAAACGGAGCGCGCCGGCGTCCTTCTCCAATGCCTAGCCCGGCTTCTTCCGTTTTGATGTCTTCAGCGGTCGGGGAGTCCTATCGCTATTGCGAGCAGATAGCGAAAGAGCGCGCCAAAAACTTTTACTATTCGTTTCTGCTGCTCGAAAAACCGCAGCGCGAAGCGATGTGTGCGATTTACGCCTTTATGCGCCATTGCGACGATCTGAGCGACGATCCCGCTATCCGCGAATCCGGTCAATCGCACCAGAGCATCGCGCTATGGCGGGTGGAACTCGATCGGGCGTTGCACGAGCACCTTGGCGAGAATCCGATTTGGCCGGCCTTCTGCGATACCGTGCAGCGCTATTCCATTCCGCATCGCTTCTTCCACGAAATGATTGAGGGCGTCATGTCGGATCTCGAGCCTCGCGAGGTCGAAACCTATGAAGAGCTCTATCAATATTGCTATCGCGTAGCATCGGTGGTCGGCCTCACGATTATTCATATTTTCGGGTTTCAATCCGTGCGCGCGCTCCTGCTAGCGGAAAAATGTGGCGTGGCCTTTCAACTCACCAACATTTTGCGCGACGTGCGCGAGGACGCCGAAGCCGGCCGCATCTATCTGCCGCGCGAAGATCTGCGCCGCTTTGGTGTATCGCCCGAGCAACTACGGCTAGGCATGGAGAACGATCGCTTCCGCAGCCTCATGCAATTCGAAGCCAGCCGCGCGCGCGCTTGCTATGAAGAGTCGGCTGGTCTCGCCAGCCTGATCGAAAAGAAGAGCCAACGTTCCTTGTGGGCGCTGCGGGAAGTGTATCTGCGCCTGTTATCGCGAATTGAAAAATCGGATTACTCGGTATTGACGCGCCGCATCCAGGTGCCCAAACGCACCAAGATGGCACTCTTGCTTATGGCGTTTTTACGTTGAGCGGATGACTGCGGCTTTGAGCGGCTCGCTCGCGGCATACGTCAAAATCCATTCCGATCCGGTGCCGGTAATGGCGAATTCCGCCGCGTGCGCCGGCGCCATCCAGGTTTGTCCCGCGGCGTAGGGATGGCCTGCTATGCTCCCACTGCCTTTCGTACACACCAGCAGCAAATAGTGCGGCACGCCGCCGCTCAACGTTGCAATACCGCGCAGCCTCAGCCGC
>Ga0193753_10001410_pt1 | contig 20507 bp, 13 predicted proteins | sample H1c2metaG_FD_144925 | JGI IMG/M metagenome (GOLD analysis project Ga0193753, IMG submission 144925) | Soil microbial communities from a riparian zone of the East river system, Colorado, United States - H1c2 | ecosystem: Environmental > Terrestrial > Soil > Riparian zone | place: USA: East...
GATTCAGCGAGTAAATCGACGCGCGTCTGCTGCACTTCCGGCAACTCTACGTTGAGGCAGCGCGCGACTTTGGAACCGGTGATCTGCTCCAGGACCGAGTTGGCGGAGCCCTGCAACAGTACTTTCAGAACGGTGTCGTATTCGTGCATCTGATTCCTTCTGTCATACCGTAGAGGACATGAATCAGCCGAAGATCCGGTGGCGAGCCATCGCGAGGGACGTGCAATTTTGGGTTCCCTTCGCGGTTCTGCTTTTAGGGTTAGCGCTGCTCCGGCTGGTGCAATGAAAAGCTCTCGCCAGCGAACGCTTCACAGGCTCGGGATTTTTTGCGGCATTGCCGCGGCACTTTGGTTGGCGGGCGCCGAAGCGCCTACCAAGCTCGTCACGGTTTCGGTTTCGCCGTTGGTGATTTCGTTCATGATGGTCTTCGGCGCTTTTATTTCTCGCTGGAGTCTGCCGGCGCTCATTCGCGGCACCTCGGATACGTTCGCCGATGCACGGCATGTTCCGCACCTTGTGGTCTGGGGCGTCATGGCGGGCTGTTTGTGGGCCGTGGGAAACACGCTTACGATATTCGCCGTGAAGGACATTGGTTTGAGCCTCGCTTTCCCGTTGTGGAACTCGAACAGTTTAGTCGGCATCTTGTGGGGCACGCTGCTGTTCAAAGAATTGCACCGTGCAGGCTGGTTGAGAAAGGCCGGCGTCATTGGCGGCGCGTTGGTCATTTTTTCCGGCGCGGCGCTGCTATCGGCGGCTACGACATCGCAGGCGGCGCATGGCAATCCGCTTCGCGGTATCGCCGCGGCAGTGGGCGCGGGGCTCATGTTCGGGTCGATGTACATCCCCTATCGCAAGGCGTACATCACTGGCATGAATCCGCTCACCTTTTTGACATTCTTCACATTTGGCGAGATGACGACGGTGGCCCTGCTTGCCCTCGTGTTTCTTGGCGGCCCAGGGCCGTTTTGGCGGGAGTTAGTTGCGAACCGCAATATTTTGTTCTGGCCAATGCTCGGCGGATTCATGTGGGTCGTGGGCGATCTGTTTCAGAACTACGCCACAAAGTATGTAGGTATCAGTCGCGGCATTCCTTTGTCGAATACGAATCAGCTTTGGGGGTTGCTTTGGGCGATCCTGGTTTTCCGCGAACTGCATGGTCTGACCGGAAACGTTTACGCGGAAGTGATTGGCGGATCGGTTCTGATGGCGGCAGGCGCCGTGGCGATTGCCTGCTCGTCGGCGTCTGAGAGCGAATACACGAGTTGGCGGGAAGCCGCCCAGCGCGAAATCGATTTATACGGAATTAGTCCGGGCTATGTGGCAACGCGCATGGAGGGTCACGAACTGGACACTCCAGGCGGCGGCCGAACATGGCTTGATTGGCTACTGGTTGCCGGAGCGGTAGGCATCTTTGTGGCGCTGGGAGCTATAGCGCGCGTGCCGCAGATGGAAATCCGCATGGAATGGCTCGCCACGTTGAGCCTGGCGATGCTCGTGGTGCTAGTCGCCGGCGGCGTGGCCTTGTGGCGAACTACCAGGTTCACCTAGTACGCGAGCCGCTTGCTCGGCGCCGACGATCGCCCGCATGCCGGCCGAAATAACTTCTTGCGCGCGCAGCCCGTCACGATGGGTCGCCGAAAAAGGCAGGCCCGTTTTGCAGCATTCGATGAACGCCGCAGCCTCCGCTTTGTATGCCGCTCCAAAACGATCGACGAATTCAGGCAGCGGACGGCCGTAGTTGCGCGCTGAAAATATTCGGCTCGCCAGAGGCTCTGAGCGATCGCGGCGGCCATATGTCTCGACGACAATTTCATGAGGTTTTTGCTCGAAACGGCCGATCTGAATTTGCCCTTCTTCGCCATAGATCCGTGTTTCCACCCGGTAGCCGGAGACGTGGTTGCGGCTGACTTGTACCTGCGCCACGAGATCCCGATCGAACCACATGTAGAGAAGCGCGTCGTCAAAATCTTCTTCGCATGTGGTGTGAGCATGACTGTAGATGCGCGAACCGATGGCGAGTGCGTGCGACGGCGTGCGGCCGGTCAGCCACAGAACTTCATCCACGCTGTGGACGGACATGTCGGGAAGAATTCCGCCGCTCTGGTAGCCGTTCGGAGCGGGATTTGAATCCTCGAGCGCGGAATAGATTTTGAAAACACGGCCGATCGTGCCTGCTTCCATGAGTTGTTTGGCGTAAACGAGCGGTTCGTCGTAGCGTCGTTGGAACGCAAGCATGACGGCGTGCTGATGATCGCGATCGAGTTCCGCGGCGAATTCCCGGTCTGCTTCGAGAGTTCCTGTGAGCGGTTTTTCGAGCAGCACGCGATGGCCGGACGCAATCAAAGCCGTAGCGTGCTCGCGATGATGGTCCGTCGGCGTGACGACCACGGTGGCGTCGCAAACGCCTGCCTTGGCCAACTCTTCAATAGAAGAAAAAATCGGAATCCTGAGTCCGAATTCATCGCTCAAGCGGCGGGCGCGTTCGGTGTCCCGGTCGGCGAAAGCGGCAAGCTCGCATGCTTGCGTGTCGCGGGCCAGTTCGTGCAGATGAAACGCGTGGACCGTACCCATGCGTCCGAGTCCGGCGACGGCAACTTTTAGAGGTTTAGTCATATACAGGCGAAGTCTCTATTTTAGATACCAGGGTATGTTGAGGACCGAGATGCGGTTCTTTCCCTTCATCAACAAAGTCGCTTTGAGTAGAGCGGCGCGTTGGGTGTGCAGAAAGTAGCCGTACCAGCGGCGCTCCACTAATTCGGGAACAATTGTCACAACACGGCGGGTTGGATGCGTTTCGGCGAGTTGGATGACGTAGTCCACGATCGGCGAGATCACAAAGCGATAGGGCGTGACGAGCCGAATCAGTTCGGGAGGCGGCAAGTTGGCCTGCGCGGCGGGTTGGGCGACGAGCTCGTCCCACTTCCTGCAGAATTCATCGCCTTCCTCGTTTCCTTCCTCAGTTACATGCAGAACTTGAATGTCTTTCGAGATTTCAAAGGCGGCGCGCAGCGCTTCTTTTGTGACGCGGCTCCAATACGGCGCGGGAATGACGACCAGGGGAGGGGAGAGATGGTTCAGGTCGAGCGGTGCGGGGCTGGCGATTTCACGGCGGACACGGTCGTAGTGCCGCCGCACGGAATACATGAACCAGAGTAACGCCGGAATCGTGACGACCGTAATCCAGGCGCCTTCAGTAAACTTGGCCACGACTACAACGAGCAGCGTGAGGCCGGTGGCCGTCGCGCCGACTGCATTGATCGTCATGTTGCCTGCCGAACCGCGCCCGCGTGTGCGTTTCCAATGCACGACCATGCCCGCTTGCGAGAGAGTGAAAGCCAGAAATGCCCCCACGGCGTAGAGAGGGATGAGCCGGTCGGTCACTCCGTCGAAGAAGATCAGGAGCATCGCCGTCAAGATCGCGAGGACGATGACTCCTTCCGAATAGACGAGGCGACGGCTCCGATTGGCAAAAGACAGCGGTAAGAAATAGTCGTTCGCGATGACGCGGCAGACGCGTGGAAAATCGGCAAAGGCAGTGTTAGCGGAAAAGATCAAAACGAGCAGAATGGAGGCAATCGCCGCGTAATAGAACCAGCCGCGGCCGGCCACAGCCTGGAGCACTAACGAGAGCACGCTTTGGTAATGGTCCGCATCGGGATGTATGGCCGCTATCCCGTATGCGTGCGCAAGAAATGCTATCCCGGCGAGCATGACGGTGAGCGACGCGATGATAATCGTCAGCGTGAGGCGTCCATTCTTCACAGTTGGCTCGCGAAAGGCTTTGACTCCGTTGCTAACGGCTTCGACCCCGGTCATGGCGGTGCATCCGCTCGCGAAAGCCTTTAGCAGAAGCCAGAGGCCGACCGCTTGGGTCGGGGGTGGAATTGGAGGTGGAGGAATAATCGGCACGGGATGTCCCGCCGCGAGAAGTGATTTCGCAATGCCTACGCCGATGGCGACAACCATGCAAAAAAGAAAGAGATACGTCGGCAGCATGAAGACGCCACCGGCTTCGCGCAAGCCGCGTAGGTTTATAAAAGTGAGGAGCACAAGTGCGATCAAACAGAGACTCAGAGTTTTCGCATGCCAGGATGGCAGCGCGGAGGTCAGCGCGCCGATGCCGGCGGAAATACCGACAGCGGCGGTGAGGACATAATCGATGAGGAGGGCAGAGGCCGCGAGCAAGCCGGAAAAAGTGCCGAGATTTTCTCGCGCGACCGTGTAGGAGCCCCCGCCACCGGGATAGGCTGCAATCGTCTGCCGATAGGAGAAAAATACAATGATCAGCAGCGCGATGATGCTGAGGGTCAGAGGTTCGATGTAAGAGAGACCCGCCGCGCCAAGAGGAAGCAGCAAGGTGAGGGCGGCTTCTGGTCCGTATACCGCGGAACTGAGAGCATCCAGCCCGAAAATAGGAACGCCGGCGGCCGCGCCGATCTGCTCGGCGCGTTCTTCGGAGGAAGCGAGCGGCCTTCCGATCAGGAAATCGAGAATGGATGGAATACGCATGGCCTATAAGAATATTGACAACTATGGAATGATCGGGGATCTGCACACGGCAGCTTTGGTCGGAATCGACGGCTCGATCGATTGGTGCTGCCTGCCGCGATTCGATTCGCCGAGCGTGTTTTGCGCCATCCTAGACGACGAAAAGGGCGGCTATTTTCGCATCTGCTCGTCGGCTGAGGGCCGCACGAAGCAAATGTACCTGCCCGACACGAATGTGCTTATGACGCGCTTTCTGAGCGCGGACGGCGTCGGTGAAGTGGTCGACTTCATGCCGTGGCACGACTGCGCACACGGCGCCCAAGCGATTGTGCGTATCGTGCGGTGCGTCCGCGGATCGGTCCGTTTCCGGGCCGAGTGCGTGCCGGCGTTTGATTATGCCCGGCAGTCGCATGAATTGGCTATCGACGACACAAACGCGAGATTTTCCACACCGGCGCTGACGGTCATTCTCAAGAGCACCGTGCCATTGGAGCGCATGGACAAGGGTGGCGCTTGCGTGGAATTCGATCTGCACGAAAATGAGACGCAGAGTTTTGTCTTGGAAATGGCCGGCGAAGGCTTGCCCAAAACGCCACCCGATATTTCTGCATATACAGACCAAGTATTTCAGGAGACCATCGATAAGTGGCGGAAATGGGCTTCGCGCTGCTCCTATACCGGACGTTGGCGGGAAATGGTTATGCGCTCCGCGCTGGCGCTAAAGCTGCTCATCTACGAACCGACCGGGGCTATCATCGCGGCGCCGACATGTGGTTTACCCGAAGCGATTGGCGGAGTGCGGAACTGGGACTATCGCTACACCTGGATTCGCGATGCCGCATTCACGATCTACGGATTTTTGCAGTTGAATTACTTCGAAGAGGCCACCCGCTTCATGGAGTGGCTCCAAGGCCGCACCGCGGAAAGCCAGGAAACGGGACCGCTGCAAGTGATGTATCGGGTGGATGGCTCGTCGGACTTGCCGGAGTTTACGCTCGATCACCTGGCTGGCTACAAGGGTTCGAAACCGGTACGAATCGGCAATAGCGCGAGCGGACAACTGCAGCTCGATATCTATGGCGAACTGATTGACGCGATCTACTTATACAACAAGTATGTCGAGCCGATCTCCTACGATTTCTGGATTTATCTACGGAAAATAACGGATTGGCTCTGCGACAACTGGCAGCGGCCTGACAACAGCATCTGGGAAGTGCGCCGGGATCCCCAGCAATATACCTATTCGAAGATGCAGTGTTGGGTGGCACTCGACCGGACCATGCGAATTGCCGCGAAGCGGAACCTGCCGGCGGATCTCGAGCGCTTGCGGGTGGAAAGCCAGAAGATTTTTGAGATGGTGATGCAGCAGGGATGGAATGGAAAGAGTTTCGTGGGTGTGCTCGGAGGCGACGGTGTGGACGCGACGAGTCTCTTGTTTCCGCTCATGAAGTTTGTGTCGCCAAGCGATGGCCGCATGGCCGCTACGCTGGACCGGATCTTGAAGGAATTGGTTTCCGACAGTTTGGTCTATCGTTACCGCACGGAGGGCACGCGGACGGACGGCTTGCCGGGAACGGAGGGCACGTTCAGCGCCTGCACATTTTGGCTCGTGGAAGTGCTTTCGCGCGCCGGGCGGCTACACGAGGCGAGGCTGATTTTCGAGAAAATGTTGGGCTACTCCAACCATTTGGGATTGTACGCGGAAGAAGTGGGATCGGCCGGTGAGGCGCTGGGCAATTTCCCACAGGCGTTCACGCATCTTGGGCTGATCAGCGCGGCGCTGGACTTGGAGACCAATCTCAACCGGCACAGGCATCCGTGATTTGCTATCCCTGTAACATGCGCACTTGGCGATTCGTGGGTGTTATGGGTCTGGCCGTAATGGCTTGGGGGCAAAATCCGCCGGCTAGCGGCGTGGATTTGAAAGCCATCGACAAAAGCGTCGATCCATGCCAGAACTTCTATTTGTACGCGTGCGGCGATTGGATGAAAGCGAATCCGATACCGCCCGAATATTCACGCTGGGGCCGCTTCGACGAGCTTGGCGAGGGCAACGAAAAAATCTTGCGCGAAATCTTGGAAGATTCGGCCAAGCATCCGGATCGCTCGGCCGGCGATCAGAAGATCGGGGCTTTCTATTCGTCTTGCATGAACGAGGCTGCGATTGATAAGGCCGGCGATGGCCCGCTGAAACCGGCCCTCGAGAGGATTCGGGCTCTGAAGAACAAAGACCAGCTCGCCGCGGAAGTGGCGAGCCTGCACGTGCAAGATGTGAACGTGTTTTTTTCGTTTGGCTCCAGTCCGGACGCCGAGAACTCGAAGATGACGATTGCCGACGTTGATCAAGGTGGTCTTGGTTTGCCGGATCGAAGCTACTACCTCGATGCAAAGGACGAGGAGACGCGGACCAAATACCGTGAGCATGTCGCTCGAATGTTCGAACTGGTAGGCGACTCGCCGGCGGACGCCGCAGCCAAAGCGAAGGCGGTATTAGCCATTGAGACGGGGCTCGCCGCAGTGGCGCTCGATCGAGTGTCGCGGCGCAATCCACGGCTGACGCATCATAAGATGTCGTTTGCCGATTTTGTGGCGGCGAATCCGAACTTTGACTTCAAGCAATATTTTGCCGCTAGCGGTACGCCCCCATTCGATTCGCTTAACGTCTCCGTGCCGGATTTTTTCAAGGGCCTCGATAAAAGCCTATCCTCCACTAGCTTGGACGATGTAAAGAGCTACCTGACGTGGCACTACATTTCGGCGTACGCGGCACTCTTAAGCAAACCCTTCGTAGATGAGAATTTCGATTTCTATCAGCGCTACCTTGCTGGGACTAAGGAATTGGCTCCCCGCTGGAAACGCTGCGCCCGGAACACCGACTTGGCCTTGGGCGATGCACTAGGTCAGAAGTACGTGGCGCGGGCATTTGCCGGGCAATCGAAAGAGAAGACCCAGGAGTTGGTCACTATCATCGAAAAAAAGATGGCGGCTGATATCGATTCTCTTCCTTGGATGAGCGCTGCCACGAAGCAGCAGGCGCTTCTAAAGCTGAAGGGTGTCACTAATAAGATCGGCTATCCGGAGAGGTGGAAAGATTACTCGAGCGTACAGGTGACGGATAGCAACCTGGTGGCAAACGCGGCCGGCGCACGCGAATATGAGAACAGACGCGATCTGCGCAAGATTGGCCGACCTGTGGACCGGGCCGAGTTTCGCATGACGCCGCCGACGGTGAACGCGTACTACAGTCCGCTTGAGAATAACATCAATTTTCCGGCGGGCATTTTGCAGCCGCCGTTCTATCGAAGCGGCGCGGACATGGCGGTGAATTTTGGAGGGATCGGCGCGGTAATCGGTCATGAGTTGACGCACGGCTTTGACGATCAGGGGCGCCAATTCGACGCCGATGGCAACCTGCGCGACTGGTGGACGAAGCAGGATAACGAAGAGTTCAAAAAACGCGTGGATTGCATTGCGAACGAGTATTCGCAGTTCAGTCCGGTGGAGGGCGTAAAACTGAACGGGCGGCTGACGCTGGGTGAAAATGGCGCCGATAATGCCGGAATACGGCTGGCCTTTATGGCGCTGCTGGGAGGGCTGGACGATGGTTCCATCGCGAAGGAAAAGCTCGACGGCTTTACGGCCGAACAGCGCTTCTTTCTGGGCTACGCACAGGTCTGGTGCCAGAATCAACGGCCGGAATCGTTGCGCAACAGCGTCCGCACGAACCCGCATTCGCCCGGCGAATTTCGGGTTAACGGAGTGGTCCAGAATGCGCCGGAGTTTGGCTCCGCGTTTGGCTGCTCAGCCGGGCAACCGATGGTTTCGGCGAACGCCTGCAGGGTCTGGTAGACAGGCTACTACACTGGAGAGCATGGCTGTTTTGAAATTCGCGCCGGTCCTCCTGCTAGGTCTACTGCCCGCGACACCTATTTTTGGACAGGCCAGCGGCCTGGATCTTGGAGCTATAGACCGTTCGGCGAACCCTTGCGCGGACTTTTATCAGTACGCGTGCGGGGGCTGGTTGAAAAAGAATCCGATTCCTGCGGATGAAAGCAGTTGGGGACGGTTCGATGAGCTCTTTCAACGAAACCAAGAGATTCTGCGCGGGATTTTGGAAGATTCCGCGCAGCACCAGGACCGCTCCGCAATCGACCAGAAGATCGGTGGCTTTTATCAATCCTGCATGAACGAAGGCGCGGTAGAGACGCTTGGCACGACGCCGCTCAAAGTGGAACTAACCCGGATATCGAGTGTCGCGAACCGGGCGGATCTGGTCGACGAAGTAGCGCGATTACACGCGCGTCAGGTGACGGTGTTCTTCAGCTTTTATTCCTCACCGGATCCAAAAGACGCGCACATGACGCTGGCGGGGCTCGATCAAGGCGGCCTGGGATTGCCCGAGAAAGATTATTATTTGCGCACGGATCAACGATCGGAAGAGATTCGAAAGAAATACGTCGCCCATATCGCGAAGCTTTTCGTGCTAGCGGGGACGCCGGCAGCCGAGGCGGAAAAGAAGGCTGCGGGGGTGATGAAAATCGAGACGAGTCTGGCGAAAGCGTCGCTCGACGTGACCGCTCGCCGCGATCCTCAGGCGCTTGTTCATGAAATGCAGAAGCCCGAGCTAAAACAATTGGGTACGCAGTTTGATTACAACCAATACTTTATTCGGGTCAAGTCGCCTGAATTCACGAAATTGAATGTATCGGTTCCGGATTTTGTTAAAGGGTTGGATCAAGTGTTGGCAAATAGCGATATGAGCGCTGTCCAAGACTATCTGGCGTGGCATTACATCCATGCGAGCGCCCGGTTGCTCTCGAAAGCGCTAGTGGACGAAAACTTCGATTTCTATGGGCGTACCCTGACCGGCGCCGAACAGCAAAAGCCGCGCTGGAAACGATGCGTCTCGGCTACGGACGACGAACTGGGCGAGGCGCTGGGACGGAAGTTTGTGGAGAAGACCTTCGGGGCGGAGGGCAAGGACCGGACGCTGAAGATGGTTGGCGAGATCGAGCACCAGATGGGCCGGGACATCGATTCGCTGACCTGGATGACTCCAGAAACCAAGAAAGAAGCGCACGTCAAGTTGCAGGCGGTGACCAACAAGATCGGGTATCCGGATAAGTGGCGTGACTATTCTTCGATCGAGATTGCTGCCGGCGACTATTTCAATAACTGGTACCGCGCAAACGAGTTTGAGAACAAGCGGCAGCTCGACAAAATCGGACAACCGGTGGACCGCGCGGAATGGGCCATGACGCCGCCTACGGTGAACGCGTACTACGACCCGACCCAGAACAATATTAATTTTCCTGCCGGTATCCTGCAGCCGCCATTCTACTCAAATAAAGCCGCCGATGCGGTGAATTATGGCGCGGTCGGCCATGTCATCGGACATGAATTGACACACGCGTTCGACGATGAAGGGCGGCAGTTCGATGCCGAGGGCAATCTGAAGAATTGGTGGCAGAAGAACGACGAAACTGAATTCAAGAAATTGGCGGATTGCTTCGTGAACGAATACGGGAGTTTCAGTCCGGTTCCGGGTATCGAGCTTAATGGCCGGCTTACGCTGGGCGAAAATACTGCCGATAACGGCGGCGTGCGGCTGGCCTATTTGGCGCTGCTCGACGATCTCACGAAAGAGAAGAAGCCGCTCAATGGCGAGGTCGACGGTTATACCGAGGCGCAGCAATTTTTCTTAGGATTCGCGCAGGTCTGGTGCGAGAATCAACGCCCGGAAGAGTCGCGGCTGCTCGCGCAAACCGATCCACATTCACCGCCCAAATTCCGGGTGGACGGCGTGGTGCCCAACATTCCCGAATTCAGCGCGGCTTTTGGCTGCAAGGTTCCAGACCCGATGTTCTCCGCGAAGGGATGCCGCGTTTGGTAACAGATCTTATGACGGAACAACTGACTGATAATCCGCTCCTGGTCGAGCGTTTTCCAATCGAGTTTGAGGCAGTAAAAGCGGAGCACGTAGAGCCGGCAATTCAACTGTTACTTGAACAAATGAATCAGCGTCTGGCGGCGCTCGGCGGCCCGGCGACTCCCAGAACGTACCAAGATATTCTGCTGGCGCTCGACCAAATGACGGAGCCGCTCGATTTTGCGATGGCGCTGGTCCGGCACTTGGAGAGCGTGGTGACCACGCCGGAACTACGCGCGGCGCACAACGCGGTACAAGGGCCGGTCAGCGCTTTTTACACGTCGATTGCGTTGAACGAAAATCTGTGGAAGGCGGTGCAGGCGGTCGATGAAAGTGGAGAGAAAGAAACGCTCGAGCCGGTTCACCGGCGTTACCTGGACAAAACCGTTACCGGGTTTCGGCGCGCCGGCGCGGATTTAGATGCGGCGGGCAAGAGAGAACTGGAAGAGCTTGACGTCGCGCTGACCAAGGCTACGACGAAGTTTTCCGAGAACGTTCTGGACGCGACCAACGCTTATGAATTTCTGATTGCCGATGAACAGCAGCTTGCCGGCTTGCCGGAATCGGCGCGGATGGCGGCGCGAGCGAGCGCCCAATCCAAGGGCAAGGAAGGCTGGCGGCTCACGTTGCAAGGGCCGAGCTACACGGCCGCGCTGACGTATCTCGATGACCGCGATATTCGCCGCGATCTTTGGGAGGCATCCAACACGCGTGCGACCGGTGGACAGTACGACAATCGTGCGCTGATCTCGGAGATCCTTGGATTGCGCCGCCGGAAAGCGAAACTGCTGGGCTATCAGGATTTCGCGGATCTGGTGCTCGAGGAACGCATGGCGCATGCCGGTGGCGAAGCTCAGGCGTTTCTTGAAGATTTGCATCACAAGACGGTGCCGTTTTTTGAGTTAGAAAATCAAAGTCTGCTGGAGATGGGAAGGTCTTTAGGCCACGAAAAGGTGAATCCCTGGGACGTGGCCTACCTTGCGGAGAAGCAGCGCCAAGCTCTTTACGAGTTCGATGAAGAAGAACTTCGGCCTTACTTCCAACTTGAAAATGTAGTGGCGGGGATGTTCGATATTTTCAGCCGTGTTCTGGGAATCCAGGTGATCGAAGAGCCGAACGTTCCGGGTTGGGATACGGCCGTCAAATATTATCGCGTCGAGGACGCGCGTTCGGGGAAGCTGCTGGGTGGCTTTTACGCGGATTGGTTTCCGCGCGAAAACAAGCGCGGGGGGGCGTGGATGGATTCTCTGGTCACGGGTAATCCGGATGCCGGCCGGCCGCACTTGGGCCTGATTTGTGGCAACCTGACGGCGCCTGTCGGCGATGCGCCTTCGCTGCTGACGCATCGTGAAGTGGAAACGATATTTCATGAGTTCGGGCATCTCTTGCACCACACTCTCAGCCTGGTGCCGGTGCGCACATTGTGCGGCACCAACGTGCCTTGGGACTTCGTGGAATTGCCATCGCAGATCATGGAGAATTGGTGCATGGAGCGCGACGCGCTGCACTTGTTTGCGCGGCACTATAAGACGGGCGAAGCGATTCCGGAAGAATTGTTCGAGAAGATGAAGCGCGCACGCACGTTCCGCAGCGCCAATACGCAGATGCGACAGCTTGGGTTTGGGATGGTCGACCTTAAGCTGCATCGGGAGTACGATCCGGAGCAGGGAAGCGATGTGCTGGCGTTTGCGCGCGATATCTATGCACAGTTTTCTCCAGCGGCTTTGCCGGCCGATTACGGAATGATTGCGAGCTTCACTCATTTGTTCGCGAGCCCCGTGGCGTATGGGGCCGGGTATTACTCCTACAAGTGGGCAGAAGTGCTCGATGCGGACGCTTTCACGCGCTTTCTCCGCGAAGGGATTTTTAACACTGGCACCGGCCTTGATTTCCGGCGGCGTATTCTTGAACGGGGTGATAGCGAGGACCCGGCGCAGCTTTACCGTACGTTCATGGGGCGCGATCCGGATGCGAATGCATTGCTCGAGCGTCTGGGCCTGCTGAAAGCGGCTTGATGCGGATGGACTCGTCCTCACAATCCGAGGCCGATGCGGCGAGAGCCGAGTTACAACACTTTGTCTACGCCGCGAGTCACGATCTGCAAGAGCCGCTGCGCGCGATTGTGTCGTACTCGCAGCTTCTCGAACGGCACCTCGCGGGCGACGAAACAGCGCGGGATTATATTGCGTACATAATCGGCGGCGCGAATCGCATGAACGCGCTGCTCAGAGACCTGCTGACGCTTTCCCGGGCCGGGTCGACACAGCGGCGCGCGGTTGTGAACCTGAATGTTGCCGCGCAGGCAGCGTTGTTGAAACTCGCGCCGACGATCTCCGAGGTGTCGGCTGAAATCAAACGCGAGAGTCTTCCGGAAGTTTTCGCGGACGAAGCGGAGATCACCCAGCTTTTCGAGCACTTGATCGGCAACGCGCTCAAATTTCGCGGTGTGGCCAAGCCGGTGATCGCGATCCGCTCGGAGCAGGGAAGCGGCGAGTACGTGATTTCGGTTGCTGATAACGGCCTCGGCATTGAACCGGCTTTTCAGCAGGAAGTTTTTGCGGCATTCAAACGGCTGCAAGGCAAAGGCGTGCCGGGGAGCGGCTTGGGACTCGCGATCTCGAAAAAAATTGTGGACGCGCACGGCGGGCGGATTTGGATAGAGAGCGATGGGCACAGCGGAACGACGGTGAAGTTTACGCTGCCCGATGTCTGAATTTTGGCGAGATGTGCGGTTCGGGGTGCGGCTACTTCGCCGCAGCCCGGTTTTCGCGCTGGCGGTCGTGCTGCTGCTGGGGATCGGCATCGGCGCCAATACGTTGATCTTCAGCTTTGTCGATGCGCTGCTGTTGCGGCCGTTGCCGGTGAGGAATGCCGATCGTTTGGTGCGGCTGACTGAAGTTCACACGACGGGCTTCGTTACCTGGGACTTGCCGTACGAGGTCTGCGAACATCTTGCGGAGAACGCCTCGAGCCTGAGCGAAGCCTTATGCCAGGGCGACCTCGACGTGGCATTTGAGGAGGGCGCCTCGATTGAGCGCATTCGCATCCATTCCGTCTCCGGAAATTTCTTTTCCGCATTGGGGATCGCAGCACATCTCGGACGTGTTCTCACGCCGGAGGACGATCATGCCGCCGTCCTTAGCTACGACTTCTGGCAGCGGCGGTTCGCGGGGTCGCCCTCGATTATCGGGCGAAGCTTTCGGCTGAATGGACGCGCTCTTTCCGTGGTGGGCGTGCTTCCCAGAGGACTGAATGGTTTGACGGTCGAGACCAGTCCGGATGTGCGGGTCACGATCTCGACCGGCCGATCGCTCGTCGAAGAAGGCCGCGACGCTTTCTTCGAGGTTTTCGGCATGCTTCGACCGGGCGTCACACTGAAACGCGCGGAGGCGGAGATGGAGCCGCGCATGCGCCGTATCTATGACGAAGCATTGCGCGTCCGATTTCTCGAATTCGCCAGGGGCGCGGTCCGTTCGCGGCTTCGTTTCGAAGTGGCCGGCCGGGGCGTGTCGACGCTACGCGCGCAATTCTCACGCGGATTGGTTCTGCTCATGGCGGCGGTTGGCCTCCTGCTGCTCCTGGCGTGCGGCAATGTCGCCTGCCTGCTGCTGGCTCGCTCGGCCTCGCGTTCGCGCGAAATAGGCGTCCGGCTGGCATTGGGCGCAAGCCGTTGGCGCGTGGTGCGCCAGCTCTTGAGCGAGAATCTGTTTCTCGCACTGGCAGGCGGCGCCCTTGGCGTCGCATTCGCCTATGCGTTCAGGCCGCTGCTCCTGGCCGCTCTTCCGCCGGTTCGCGATCGAGCAGCGGTGGCGCAGCCGCTCGCTCTTTCCGTCGATATCGACATTCGCGTTCTGGCGTTCGCGATAGCGGCGAGCGTGCTGACGGCGCTTTTATGCGGCATATCAGCGGCTGCATGGGGTGCTCGGCAGAGTCTTGCCGGTTCGCTGCGCAGCGGCCGCACCACGACCGCGCGGTTGCCGGGTCGAAACATTCTGCTCGCGGCGCAGGTCGCGGTGTGCGTGCTGCTGCTCGCGGGTGCGAGTTTGTTGGTGAAGACGTTCGAGCGCATGCGGTCGATGAACGCCGGCTTCGATCAAGCACACATTGTGACGTTCACCATCGATCCAGGAATGAAAGGATACAAACCCGAGCCGGCGAAACTGCTCAGCCGGAAACTACTCGAAGAGACTCGCACGCTGCCGGGCGTTGTAGCCGCCGCTATCGCTTCGCACGGGCTGATGCACGGCACGGGCCTAAAAGGAACGTTCGGCGTTGCCGGAGTGCCGGTAACGGCGAACGACTTTCTGAACAGCAGCATGCATTTCGTAACGCCGGGTTATTTCGACGCCTTGGGCATGCGCGTCGTCACGGGGCGCGATTTCCTGTGGTCTGACGACAACAAAGAGAAGCCGCAGAGGGTGATTGTCAACCTGGCGTTTGTGCGCCATTTCTTTCCGGGCGAAAATCCTCTTGGCAGAAAATTTGGCAACAGAGGCGCAGATGGATTGGGAACTCCGGAAAATGAAATTGTGGGAGTAGTAAGCGACGCCAAGTATAGATCGCTGCGCGAGCCGGTGCCACCGACTATCTACCGGCCGGTGGTCGACGGATTCGACGCGAACTTCATACTGCATTTGAGAACGCGCGGGGATCCGGCGGCCGCGATCGCGCCGGTTCGAGAAGCGCTGCGGCGGCTCGCCCCGGACCTGCCTTTTGTGGAAGTGCGCACGCTGCGGCAGGAAGTGGAGACGTCGTTGTGGCAGGAGCGTTTGCTCGCCTGGCTGTCGGCTCTGTTCGGAGGTTTGGCGGCAGTGCTCGCGGGCATCGGGCTCTACGGCGCGCTCGATTTCGCTGTGAAGGCCAGGCGGCGGGAGGTCGGCGTTCGCGTCGCCCTCGGCGCAAGTCCGCTGCGAGTGGTCCGGTTGCTCTCGCGCGAAACGCTACTGCTGGTGGCGGCTGGCGCGTTAGCGGGAATTGCCGTGTACGCTGTGTCGGCCCGCTGGATTCGGCAGGTGCTCTACGATGTCGCTCCTTCGGACCCCAAGGCGCTTGGATCCGCTCTCCTATTCATCGCCTTGGTTGCCTGGCTTGCCGTCGTCTTTCCGCTATGGCGCGCGGCTCGTATCGATCCCGCCTCGGCGCTGAGGCATGAATAAGCGGTGCATTGCGCCAGTGAGTGGTGGATTTCAGCCAGCTAGCGGCTTTGAGGGTTGCTTGTTTCCAATGACTTGCGGAATGGAAGCTGACGTGTAGTCAACTGGAAGGTGCGCCGTGCTTTTTTGAGCTTCGTTGTGGCGGCGGTTCTCCCGCTAGCGGCGCAACAATATCCTGCGTACCCCCAACCTGCACCGGACGCGGGCTATAGCGACGCGCCGGATACGGCGGCCGATCAGCAACACGGCGTGGCGCGGATCAGCATCACACAAGGCGACGTAAACCTGAAGCGCGGCGACAACGGACAATTGAGCGCTGCCGTGGTGAATGCGCCGGTGATGGCGCGCGATCATCTGGAGACGGCGCCGGGTTCGCGAGCCGAGGTGCAATTAGATGCGACCAACCTGATCCGCTTGGCGCCCAACACCGACATCGGATTTTCTGAGTTGGCATATCAGCGTTATCAAGTGCAGCTTGGTATCGGCACCATCGTCCTGCGCGTGGTGGGTAATTCGAATGCGCAATTAGAAGTGGACACGCCCAGCGTGGCGTTGCGGCCGGCGGGGCCGGGCGAGTACCGGATCTCGGTTTTTGATAACGGCACATCACAAGTTACGGTGCGCTCGGGACGCCTCGAGATGAACGGCGCGCGTGGGTCGGAAATGGTCGAGGCGGGACGCAGCTTGCTGGTGCGCGGCGATTCGTCGGATCCTGAATTTCAAACTTCGTATGAAATCGCGCGCGATCAATTCGACGATTGGAGCGCCGCGCGCGATGGCGAGTTGCAGTCTTCGCAGAGCTACCGCTACGTGAATGCGGATGTGAATGGCGCGCAGGATCTGGATGCTTATGGCGATTGGGTGCCATCCGAATATGGCCAAGCTTGGGCTCCGCGCGGGATGGCTGCGGATTGGTCGCCTTACAGCACGGGCCAATGGGCCTATCAAGATTACTATGGCTGGACTTGGGTGGATGCAGCGCCGTGGGGTTGGGCGCCGTATCACTATGGGCGTTGGTTTTGGAACGTCGGGAGCCGCGGCTGGTGTTGGTGGCCGGGCGCGCGTGGATCGCGGGCTTTTTGGAGTCCCGCGCAGGTAGGATTTTTTGGTTGGGGCGGCCGAGGCGGTTTGGGGTGGGTTGCGCTCGCGCCTCATGAACCATTTCATGCCTGGTGGGGAAGCGGGTATCGCGGCGGAAATGGATTCGCTTATCGCGGCGGCGTGGATTTAGGAAGAACGTATCGCAATGCGAATGTGCGCGGCGGAGCGATGACGGCGTTTGGCGATCGCTTCGGCGGGCCGAACCAGCGGTTCAACGCTGCTACGCGTGGACAGTTGTCGGGCGCCAATCTGTTTCACGGACAGATTCCTGTTTCGCCGACGCAGTCCAGCTTTCGATTTTCGAATCGGGCGGCGGTTGCGAATCCGCGGCTGTCGGTGGCGGCAGGCCGGCAGTTTGTGACGAATCGGCAAGGTTTCGCTGGACAACGAGCGCCTTCGTCGCAGCGAGGGTTTACGCCCGCGCAGACATTTCGTGCGCCGCAGACGACGGCGCCGGGGGCATCTTCCGGTGGCGGATGGCAGCGCTTCGGCGCCCCTGGCTATTCGAACCGGCAAAGCTTCACGAGCCGGCCCGAGGAGCGGAGCGGTTGGCACAGCTTTGGCCAGCCGCGTCCGGCCGTGCCTAACTCTTTTGGAACTTCGCCGCGGCCGAATGGCAGCGCGCCCTCCGGCTCCTCGCAGAGTTTCCGCAATTACGGCGGCAATCGCAGCGGCGGTGAACGGAGCCAACCGCAGCAACAACATTTCAACGCGCCACCGGCGCAGCATTACAACGCTCCGCAGCGTTCGTATCAAGGTGGTGGTGGCGGAGGCGGTTCTTACCGTGGGGGCGGGGGAGGTTCGTCTCCGTCCGGCCACAGCGGAGGTGGTGGCGGCGGAGGCGGCCACTCGTCGGGCGGTCATCGCGGCCGTTAATCGCGTATAAAAGTTCCCTCAGCCGCTCCGGCCGCCTGACAGGGCTGGAGCGGCATTTTTTATGTCCATTGTTCGATTGATCGCCCACGCGGATGCCTAACCCGACCAACAGAGAGAGCCGCCGCCTTTGGCGAACACTTAAGCCCTAGGTAGAGACGATCAGCGTCATTAGTCTGCATCGCTAAAGCCGAGGTAGTTGTCGGTCAAAACGAGAGACCCGGCTGGAACAACTTCAACGAGTTTATCCCGGCTGGGATCTCTGCGCCATGGCGCAGAACTGACGCGTACAAGCGATGTCGCATATCCGCGGAGGCACCTCTCGGAGAAATGACCTGCGACCTGCGATCGGCGGACGCAAGATTATCTACCTAAATACATTTCATACATTTTTGGTAACTTTCCGCGTCTTGGCGGATACCTTCCACGCACAGCCATGGCAGCAACGCTCCGAGCGTTTCGCGCTGAGTGCTAGGGGCTCTGGGGAGATTGATATGTCCACGATTGCAATGCCACAAACTCTGTCTTCGAAAGCCGAGCCTGTCGCACCTTGGTTTCACACGATCATTCTTGCGTTTATTTTCCTCGGTCTCGCCGCTGCCGGCGCGATCTTTCAACGGCGGGCAAGTGCACATCCGCTGAGTACCGGCTCATCTCATATCCTGCTCTATCTTTCAGTGATCGCGATGGAATACGGCCTCTTCCGATACGTAAGCGCAGGGCTCGCCCGTCGCGGAGTGACGATGAAGAGCCTGATCGGCGGTTCGTGGAACAGCCTCAGGGATGTTCTGCGTGACGCGGGACTGGCACTCGGAATATGGGTGATCTGGTCTGGTGTGGAAAGGCTATGGGGTCACATATTCGACATAGGCCATGCTGCCTCAATTCAAACGTTCTTACCTGGAAAGCCTTTAGAGATTGCACTTTGGATCGTGGTTTCCATGAGCGCGGGCATCTCAGAGGAGATCGCGTTCCGCGGCTATTTTCAACGACAGTTTGGCGCACTGACCGGGAGCAAGTGGGCAGCTGTCTGTCTGCAGGCGGTGTTGTTCGGAGTGGCACATGGTTACCAGGGAATACAGGCCACGGCGAGGATCGCCCTCTTCGGTGCGCTGTTTGGGGTCCTGGCGATATGGCGGGGCACCCTGCGGCCCGGCATAATGGCTCATGCCTTTGGGGACATCCTCTCCGGTATTTTTGGGATTTAGCAGACCGAGCTCGTATGTGATGAGCAGCCAATGAACATCGAGACTCTTTACGAGAGCTATTCGCGAGATGTCTTTCGCTTTGCGCTCTATTTATCGGGCAACTGGGAAGACGCGGAGGACATCACCGCAGAGACCTTTGTGCGCGCCTGGGTCGCCGAGGATTCCATGAGCTTAGCCACGATCAAAGGGTATTTGTTCGCGATTGCGCGCAACCTGTTTCTGAAGGAATTGCGGAAGAAGACCCGCCATACTGAACTCGACGAAGAAATCGCAGACACGCGAAGAGGTCAAGACCACTATGTTGAGAAACGGGAAGAGTACGAAGCTGTGTTGAAACGAATGCGGAAGTTGCCGGAGGTAGATCGGGCGGCGCTGCTTATGCGAGCCTTCGGACAGACGCCCTACGAAGAGATCGCGCAGGTTCTGGCCATCTCAATTGCATCGGCAAAGGTAAAGGTTCATCGGGCGCGGATTCTACTTTCCGCCCCGCAGGAGAATACGTTATGAGGATTGCTCGAGAGGTGGTTGTAGATCTGCTGCCGGTGTATGTCTCGGGAGAGGCAAGCTCCGCGACACGCGCTCTTGTTGAGGAGTATCTCAGCCAGGATCCCGAACTCATGGAAGAGGTCCTCCGGCTCAGGAGCGAAGACCATCTCGATTTCCCGGAAATAACTGTGCCGCCGGAACTCGCGATGCGCTCTCTGCGCAGGACGAAGAAGCTACTGGCCTGGCAGCGATGGCTGTTCGGTCCGGGAATGTTCTTCACTCTCGTTGGCTTGAGTTTCGAGATGAACATTTCCGGCGGACGAATTCGGGAGTTTCACTTTCTGCTACGCGACTCGCTTCTCCTTGCCAGCTTTTTGGCGATTGGCACTTGTTGCTGGATCGCTTACTTTGCCATCCGGCGCCGTCTTTCGTTGGGTCTCACGGAACGGTTCCGAATGGGAGGGTTTTCCTAAGTCTATGGAATTCGAGAGGCGGATCGACTCAGCCCTCCGTGACTCGGAAACCATGCTCCCGAGTCACAGCTATCCGGAAGTAATGCCCAACTGTTGCTAACAGGGCGAGTCACTCATCGACAGGCTCAGACCACTCTTCGCGCAGCTCTGAAGCGAAGCTCTTTCGCATTGAGTTCTCCGATCTCCATGTCTCAAAAGAAGACTCTGTAAAACCTTGGTGTCACCGACTCGAATCCCAACTCTTCGAAGCGGAATACCTCGCTGATGAATATTCTTGTCTGGTGCCAGCTGATGTCTCCGCTATTGTTCACCCTTCGCAGAAGAAGTCCCCTGGAACTTGGTTGTTCAGCCCTTCGTGCGGACGCTCATTGTTGAACACGTAGCGAAAGTTATCGAAGCGGCTTTGCTGTGCGGGAAGGGATGCCGCAGGGGGTACGTGCATCCGCTCATGGCGACCGGCGGACGTCCTCGCTCATGCACGATCCCGAGCTCGACTTCCCGCAAAGGGCGCCCCATTGTCGGTTCTGGATCGTGCCAGTTGACATAATACTTGTTATCGGTCTAATATTGAAAACGCCGATCCCGAGCCCCACCCTCAACGATTTCCTGCCTCGCGCTGCTGCCGAATCGCGAGATGGCGCAGGATGCCGCTCAGGAGGTTTTTCTGCGGCTGCATGGCAAGCTCGGCAAATTTCGCGAGGAAAAAGATCTGGCTCCGTGGCTCTACCGGATCACGGTCAATATCTGTCACGACCTGCGGCGGCGTGTGAAGCCCAACGTGTCGTTGGACGGCGCG
>Ga0193753_10001411_pt1 | contig 20500 bp, 17 predicted proteins | sample H1c2metaG_FD_144925 | JGI IMG/M metagenome (GOLD analysis project Ga0193753, IMG submission 144925) | Soil microbial communities from a riparian zone of the East river system, Colorado, United States - H1c2 | ecosystem: Environmental > Terrestrial > Soil > Riparian zone | place: USA: East...
CTTGTCGTTCACCCGGCCGATGCCCATCGGCTCGCGCTCGGCGATCACGACCATCACCGTGTTGGGAAACACGCGGCGGAGCGTGGCGTCGGCAATCCAGGGGGCGGTCCGCAGGCGGCGCCGCCACTCCTCGAGGTCGACCGTGAGCATGTTGGCGCCCTCGAGGCCCTCGAGTCGCGACAGCACCTCGCCACGCGACATGCGCTGGTGGCCGGCCACGGTGATGTGGGCGACTTTCAGCGTGCTGCTGGTGAGGACGAACGAGACGCCCTCGTAGGCGCAGAAGACGCCCAGCGCCACGGCTGCCGCCATCCGGATGATCTTGCCGCGCGCCAGGCGAAAGCCGCGCCGGCGCGCCGGCGACATATGCGCGCGGCGGAAGCGCTTGTCGGCGGGAGCCGCAACCGTCTTCACGCGCGTCCCTCCCGATCCCGAAGCGCCTGCAGGAGCCGCTTTGCCACCGACCCGATGGACCCGGCACCGAGCGTGAGCACGGCGTCACCCGGACGCGCCGCCGACGCCAGGGCCTCGGCGAGATCGTCGATTGATCGGACGATGCGCACGGGCCGCCCCGCGCCCCGCCGCACCGACTGGGCGAGCGCATCGACGGTGACGCCAGGAATGGGCTCCTCGCTCGCGGCGTAGATGTCGGTCAGCACCACTTCGTCGGCATCTCTGAACGCCTTGCCGAAGTCGTCCATCAGGCGCTGGGTACGGGTATAGCGGTGCGGTTGAAAGGCCGCCACCAGCCGGCGGCCAAGGGTGACCTTCGCGGCGGCCAGCACCGCGGCAATCTCGGTCGGGTGATGCCCGTAGTCGTCGACGACCAGCACGCCGTTGGCCTCGCCCACGCGCTCGAAGCGCCGCTCGGCGCCGTGGAAGCTCCGCAGCGTGTCGGCGATGCTGCTGAACTCGATGCCGAGCACCTCGGCCACTGCCACGGCGGCAAGCGCGTTTTGCAAGTTGTGCCGGCCTGGCACCGGCAGCGCCAGCGAGCCGAGCCGGATCTCGGTGTCGCCCTCGTGCTTGAACACGGTGCACGTGCCGCCAAAACTGCCGAGCGCCACGTCGCGGCCAACGATCCCCGGGCGTTCGAAGCCGGGTGCCCGCTCGGTGTCGAGACCGTACGTGACAAGCCGCCGCGTGATGAACGGACACACGGCGCGCACGTGCGGATCGTCGGTGCACGCGACGACGGAGCCGTAGAACGGCACCTTGTTCGCGAAGTCCACGAACGCCCGCTGCAGCTCCTCGAAGCTGCCGTAGGTGTCCATGTGCTCGTGATCGATGTTGGTCATCACTGCGATCGACGGCAGCAGCATGAGAAACGAACGGTCGCTCTCATCGGCCTCCGCCACCATGTACTTCCCCTGCCCCAGCCGGGCGTTGCTGCCAAACGCGCTCAACCGTCCACCGATCACCGCCGTCGGGTCGAGCCCGGCGCGCTCGAGCACGAGCGCGATCATCGACGTCGTCGTGGTCTTGCCATGCGACCCGGCCACGGCAATCGAGAAGCGCAGCCGCATCAGCTCTGCCAGCATCTCCGCCCGCGGAATCGCCGGAATCCCTCGCCGCGCCGCCTCGGCAATCTCGGGATTCGTGCTCTTCACCGCCGACGAGTAGACGACCACGTCCGCATCGCCCACGTGCGCCGCGAGGTGCCCCTCGAACACCGTCACCCCGCACACTGACTCCAGCCGCGCGGTCACGTCCGACCGCCGCGCGTCGGACCCGCTGACCACGTACCCCAGGTTGGCCAGCAGCTCGGCAATCCCGCTCATGCCGATGCCGCCGATGCCGACGAAATGGATCCGCCGCGTCCTACCGAGCACGGTTGGCGGTCCGCTCGCCTGTCCCCGCCAGCATCAGCACGCGGTCCACGATCACGCGTGCCGCATCCGGCCGTGCCATTCGTCCCGCCGCCGCGCCCATGTGCTCACGGCCCACCGTGTCGGCCGCGAGCCCGAGAATCTCCTGCGCGAGCCGCACCCCGGTCAGCTCGGACTGTTCCACCAGGCGTGCCGCACCGTGTTTCACGAGCGCGGCCGCGTTGCGCCGCTGATGGTCGTCGGTCGCCGTCGGCAACGGCACGAGAATCGACGGCCGTGCCGCGGCCGTCAGCTCCGCGAGCGTCGTGGCGCCGGCCCGGCACACGATCACGTCCGCGTCACGCATCTCGCGGTCCATCTCGTAGAGAAACGGCTCCACGCGCACTCGCGGCGACGCCGCCGCCAGCGCGCTGGCCGCCTCGACCATCGCGACGTTGATCGCGTGCGCGCCCTGCGAACCGCCAAACACCAGCACCCGCGGTGGCCCGCCGGCGGTCGCGCCCGCCGCAAAGAACTCCGGCCGCACCGGGTTGCCCGCCACGAACGCCTTCCCGCCGAAGACGGCGAGGCTGTCGTCGTAGGTCACCGCCGCGGCCCGCACCAGCCGCGCGAGCAGCCGGTTCGTGAGACCCGGCGTGGCGTTCTGCTCCATGAGCATGGTCGGCACGCCGCGCAGCGCCGCGAGGGCCACGACCGGCCCGGAGCTGTACCCGCCCACGCCAATCACGACCGCCGGCCGCCGTCTCGAGATCACCCGCCAGGCGTCCCATGCGCTCAGAGGCAGCAGCAGCAGGCCCCTCACCAGCGCGGCGACCGATTTCCCCTTGAGGCCGGCACTGCGGATGCAGTCGAGCGTGAGCCCCTCGCGAGGAATCACCCTCGCCTCGATGCCCGTCGCGGTCCCCACGAAGGTGACGCTGGCGTCCGGCACGCGCGAGAGCAGCTCGCGGGCCACGGCCACGCCCGGGTACAGATGGCCGCCGGTCCCACCGCCCGCGATGAGCACGGAAACGGTCACTCAACGCGCCTCCGCGTCATTCCTGCGCCTCGTGCTGGGAGATATTGAGCAGCACGCCCATCCCCAGCAGGTTGATGAGGAGAGACGATCCGCCCGCGCTCACGAGCGGCAGCGGAATGCCCTTCGTGGGCATCATCCCCAGCACCACGCTCATGTTCACGAATGCCTGCACGGCGATCATCGTGGTGAGCCCGAGGGCGACCAGCGAGCCGAAGGTGTCCTGAGCGCGCGAAGCGACCTTGAGCCCCCGCCACGCGATCACGCAGAAGCAGACCAGGACGCAGGTGGCGCCGATGAGCCCCAGCTCCTCGCCGATGACGGCGAAGATGAAATCGGTGTGCGGCTCCGGCAGATAGAACAGCTTCTGGACGCCCGACATGAGGCCGCGCCCGAACACGCCCCCGGTCCCGACGGCGATGAGGGACTGGATGATCTGAAAGCCGTCGCCTTGCGGGTCCGCCCACGGGTCCCAGAACGCCAGGATCCGCCGGCGCCGGTACGGCGCGCTCATCAGGACGATGTAGATCATCGGCGCGGCAACCAGCAGCGTCCCGACGAGATAGCGGTAGTTGAGGCCCGCGGCGAACACCATCATGCCGACGATGAGCAGGAGCGACATCGCCGTGCCGAAGTCGGGCTGCAGCAGGATGAGCCCAGATAGCACACCGATGACGATCGCGATCGGCAGCATCGAGTAGCGCAGATCGTCGATGCGGTGCATTCGCCGCTCGAGGATGAGGGCGGTGAAGAGCACCGCCGTGACCTTCGCCAGCTCCGAGGGCTGGATGCCCAGGCCGCCGATACCGAACCACCGCCGGGTGCCGTTGACGGGTGCGCTGAACATCACGCCGATGAGCAGCAGCGTCACGAGGGCGAGCGCGCTCCAGATGAAGGCGTCGTTGCGGTAGGTGCGGTAGTCGATCCGCATCGCGACCGCCAGCACCGCCAGACCCAGCACCGTCCATAGGGCCTGCTTGGTCAGGAAGAAGTTCGGCTGGTCGAAGCGCTGCAGGGCCACCAGCGCCGAGGCGCTGTAAACCATGACGATGCTCGAGCACACCAACAGGAAGGTGGCGGTAAAGAGCACCCGGTCTGATTTGAGCTTTCTAGCCATCGTTCTTACCCACCTGCCCTACCTGCCTACCTGCCCAACCCGCCCTACCTGTCCCAGCCCACCTGCTTACCTGCCTACCCGCCCTGCCGCGGCCCTAAAGTCCCGGCGCGCTCCTACCGAAACATGCCCAGCGGAAGGGTTCACGGATCGGCTAAGATCCCGTTCCTTCCACGGAAGCGCGCCAAGCACGGACCGCTTTCGCGTGAGCGGTCAGCAGTCATCAGCCGGCTCGTGGGACCTGCCACCCACCTCGCAGACTGGGGTTAGTCTGCGTTCCCAGCGGTAGGCACCTGCCCGCGCCAAGCCGACTGACGACTGCTCACTGCTCACGCCGTCTTGCAAACTGCCTTCACGGCGTTCGCGCAGTGTCTGGCAAACCGGCTTGCGCCGGTTCGCGATTCGTTATCTTTCGATTTGCGCCTTCAGGCGCGCCACCTCCTCCTTGAAGCTGCGTCCGCGCTCCGCGTAGTCGCTGAACCAGTCGAAGCTCGCGCACGCCGGCGCCAGCAGCACCACGCCATCCTCGCCCGCGGCCGCGTAGGCGCGCATCACGGCCTCGGCCATCGACCCGGCGCGCATCACCGGCACCGCGCCTTCGAGCGCGGACTCGACCAGCGGCGCCGCCTCACCGATGGCGACCACCCCACGGCCGCGCCCGTCGAGCGCCGCGCGCAGCTCCTTCAGGTCTCCGCCCTTATAGCGTCCGCCCACGATGGCCACGACGCCGGCGTCGAAGCTCTCGATCGACTTGCAGGCCGCGCCCACGTTGGTCGCCTTCGAGTCGTTGACGAAGCGCACGCGCCCGATGGCGCCCGCCGGCTCCAGCACGTGCTCGAGGCCGGTGAAGCCGCGCACGGCCTGTTCCATCGATCGCGGGTTGGCGCCGGCCAGATCCGCGGCCGCCGTCGCCGCGATGACGTTGCCGAGCATGTGCTGACCGGGAAGCTCGATGGCCGACACTGGAAGCAATCGCTCCGACGACGCTGCGGTCTTGCGGACGATCCACTGGTTCTCGACGACGTAGCCTTCAGTCACGCGGCCCGACAGCGAGAACCACACCAGCCTGGCAAAGGTCAGGTGGCTGTACTTCGTCACCGCCGCGTCGTCGGCGTTGACCACGGCAAGGTCGCTCGGCCCCTGGCTGGCAAAGATCCGTGCCTTGGCGTCGCCGTATTCCTGGAAGCTTGCGTGACGATCCAAGTGGTCGTCGGTCAGGTTGAGCCATACGGCAATCCACGGCCGGAAGGTCGTGGCCGTTGCCAGCTGGAAGCTGCTGACTTCAACGACGTGCACCGTGTCCGCCGTGGAGGCATCCACCTGCGCGCTGAGCGGAACGCCGATGTTGCCGCCAACGAGCACCTGCCGGCCGACGGCGCTCAGCATCCGGCCGATCACCGTGGTCGTCGTGGACTTGCCCTTGGTGCCGGTCACCGCGATCACACTCCCCTTGAGCCACCGCGACGCCAGCTCGAGCTCGCCGATGATCTCGACGCCGCGCTGCCGCGCCTCGTCGAAGACGGGCTGCTCGAGCGGCACGCCGGGACTCACCACGACGAGGTCCGCGCGAGCCAGCGTCGCCGCCTGGTGGCCGCCCAGCTCGAGCTGGATGCCGGCCGCAGCCAGGCGCGCTGCGTCGTCGAACGTCGCTCTCGACTCGGTGAGCGTCACGATCGCGCCCCGGCGCTTCAGCAGCTCGGCAGCCGCGATGCCGCTTCGCGCCGCTCCCACGACCACCACTTCCCGTCCGTCGACCGAAAAGCCGCTCAGCGCCATGTCATCACCGGAGCTTCAAGGTCGTGAGGCTGAACAGCGCGAACAGCACGGCGAGAATCAGGAACCTGGTGATGACCTTGGGCTCGCTCCAGCCGATCAGCTCGAAGTGATGGTGCAGGGGCGACATCTTGAAGACGCGCTTGCCCGTGGTCTTGAACGAGATCACCTGAATGATCACGGAGAGCGCTTCGAGCACCCACACGCCGCCGACCATCGGCAGGAGCAGCTCCTGCTTGATCAGGATCGCCACGGTGCCGATGGCGCCGCCGAGGGCGAGGGAGCCCACATCGCCCATGAAGATCTCGGCGGGGTACGAGTTGTACCAAAGGAAGCCGAGGCTGGCGCCCACGAGCGCCCCGCAGAAAATCGTCAGCTCGCCGGCTGGCGGGAACCGCACGAGCAGCAGATAGTCGGCGAGCACCGCGTGCCCGGTGACATAGGCCAGCGCGGTATAGGCCGCGGCCGCCACGCCGAAGGTGCTGATGGCGAGGCCGTCGAGCCCGTCGGTCAGGTTCACGGCATTGGTCGCGCACGCCAGCACCACCACCGCGAACAGCACGTACCAGACGCCGAGATCGGGAATGAGGTTCTTGAAGAACGGAAAGATGAGACGCGTGTTGTACAGGGGTGGGTTCTGATACGAGAGCATCAGCACCGCCACGCCGACGGCGAGCGCCACGAGCACGAGGCCGCCCATCTTGTAGCGCGGGATGAGGCCGTGGTGCGATCGCCGCGTGATCTTCAGATAGTCGTCGGCAAACCCCACCGCGCCACACCCGAGCATGGCCCCCATCGCGATCCACACGAACGGGTTCGACAGATCGGCCCACAGCAGGGTGGGGACAAGGACCGCCGCCAGGATCAGCAGGCCGCCCATCGTGGGGGTGCCGGCCTTTGCACGGTGAGACTGCGGTCCCTCCTGGCGAATGACCTGTCCCACCTGGAAGTCGCGCAGCATTCGGATCAGCTTCGGCCCCAGCACCAGGCTGATCACGAGCGCGGTCAGACTGGCCGCCGCCGTCCGGAACGTGATGTACCGCGTGACGTTGAGAAAGCCCAGGTACGGGAGGCTCGCCAGCGGCGGGAGCAGGTAGTGCAGCATCAGCCGCGCTCCTGCAGCAGTCGATCGACCACGACATCGCAGCGGGTGCCGCGGGAGCCCTTGACGAGAACCAGGTCCCCTTCGCGCAGGGCGGCGGACACGGCCGGTGCAGCGGCCGCGCTCGACTCGAAATAGAAGACCGATACGCGGGCCATGCCGGCGCCCACCGCGGCCTCAGCCAACGCCCGCGCGGGCGCCCCGCCAACCGCGACGAGCAGCTGCAGGCCCGAGGCCGCCGCCGCGCGGCCGCAGGCCGCGTGCAGGCCGATCGCGTGGTCCCCAAGTTCGAGCATCTCGCCCAGCACCGCCACGCGGCGCGACGCGCGCGTCTCGCGCGCGGTCACGTCGAGCGCCTGCAGCAACGCCGACGGGCTGGAGTTGTAGGAATCGTCGATGAGCGTGATGCCGCCGGACAGCTTCCACACGACGCCCCGCCGGTCGGCGGGCCGGAGGCCGGCCACCGTGGCGGCGATCACGTCGAGCGGGACGCCGAACTCCACCGCGACGGCGGTGGCGGCAAGCACATTGGCAAGGTTGCCCCGGCCCAGAAGCGGCGTCGTGAGCCGCACGTCGCCCACGGGCGTGTGGACGTCCGCGCGCATTCCGTCCCACCCCAGGTCCTCCACGCGGGAGGCGCGCACGTCGGCCTGGTCCGCTTCGCCCAAGGTGATGGCGCGGCCGGAGAAGCCGCGCGCGCGGGCCATCACCCGCGAGTCATCCGCAGAGCACACCAGCACGTCCCCGGGCCGGGTCCCTTCGAGGATCTCTGCCTTCGCGTCCGCAATGGCGTCGAGGGAGGCGAAGAATCCAAGGTGGGCGTCGCCCACATTGGTCCACACGCGCACATCGGGCTCGGCGATGCGGACGAGCGTGCTGATCTCCCCGGCGTGATTCATTCCCAGTTCCATCACCGCCACATCGGGTCCGGCCGTCAGCTGCATCAGCGACAGCGGCAGGCCGATGTGGTTGTTCAAGTTGCCCTTGTTCTTCGCGACCCGGAACCGCGTGGCCAGGAGCGCCGCAATCGATTCCTTCGTCGTCGTCTTGCCCGCGCTCCCCGTGATCGCGACCACCTTCGACCCCGCGGCCATGCGCACCGCGTGCGCCAGATCCTGCAGTGCCGCGAGCGTGTCCCCCACCGCGATCACTCCGGCACCGGCCCGGTTCGCCGCGGCCCACTCACGCTCGACCATCACACCCGCGGCCCCGCGCGAGAGCGCCTCCGCCGCGAAATCGTGGCCGTCGAAGCGCGGGCCGCGGAGCGCCACGAACAAGTCGCCCGGCGCAAGCGCCCGGCTGTCGGTCACGACCTCGCGGACGGCCGTTTCCGCTTGCCCGCTGCTCAACGCACCCGCGATCGCCCCCGCGATCCAGCCGAGCGTGAGCGAAACGCCACTCACCCGACCCCCGATGTCTGCGGCCGGGCATCGAGCGCCTCGCGTGCCACGGCCACGTCGTCGAACGGGTACGTGGTGCCGGCGATCACCTGATACTTCTCGTGCCCTTTGCCCGCGACGAGCACCACGTCGCCTGGCGCGGCGCCCGCGACGGCCTGCACGATCGCCTCACGCCGGTCCACGACCGTCAACGCGCGGGCATTGCGTTGCCGCGCTTCGGGCTCGGCGCCCCGCATGACTTCCTCGATGATCTGTGCCGGGTCTTCGCTGCGCGGGTTGTCGGAGGTGATGATCACGACATCGCTGAGCCGCGCCGCGACCAGGCCCATCAGCGGGCGCTTGGTCCGGTCGCGGTCGCCGCCGGCCCCGAACACCGTGATCAGCCGGCGCATGGCCATCGGACGCGCGGTCTCGAGCAGGTTGCGGAGGGCGTCGTCGGTGTGCGCGTAGTCGACGATCACCGTGATGTCGTCGCCGCGGCGCGACACGACCTCGAACCGCCCCGGCACGCCGGTGAGACGGGCGATCCCGCGCTCGATGGCCTCGAGCGGCACGCCCAGCGCCGCCGTCACGCCCACCGCGCCCAGGATGTTGTAGACATTCGGCCTGCCGACCAGCGTCGAGCGCACGTGCACGACGCCCTGCGGAAGACGTGCATCGAAGCTCAAGCCGTCGAGCGAGAACGACAGCGGGCCGGGGGTGACGTCCGCGACACGGTTGATCGCGAATGTGAGCGGCGACCCCGCGCTGTCGGCGAGCGACGGCCCACGCGGATCGTCCACGTTGATCACCGCTGGTGCCTCGCGCGGCAGCATCTCGAAGAGCCGCCGCTTGGCCGCGAAGTACCCCTCCATGTTGACGTGGAAGTCGAGATGATCGCGCGTCAGGTTGGTGAAGACGCCCGCGGCAAAGTGCGTCCCGTCGACGCGCCGCAGCGCCAGGGCATGCGACGACACCTCCATCACGCAGGCGCCGCAGCCGCTATCCCGCATTTGGCGCAGAAGGCGCTGCACGTCCGGCGCCTCGGGCGTCGTCCGTGCGGACTCGATCACGGTGTCGCCGATGCAGTGCGCCACCGTCCCCATCAGGCCGCACGTCACCCCCGCCGCCTCGAAGATCGCCCGCACCAGATAGGCGGTCGTGGTCTTGCCGTTCGTGCCGGTGACGCCGACGACGCGCATCGCGCGGCTCGGGTGGCCGTTGAACTCGGCGGCCAGGTGGGCGAGCGCAAGGCGCGCATCGCTGACGGCGATCCAGGCCGCCGTGTCTTCTGACGCCGTGCCGGCGGGAGTGGCAGTGGGAGCGTTCGTCTCGGCGACAATCGCCGCAGCGCCCGCCCTGATGGCCTGCGGCGCGAACGCCGCGCCGTCGGCATGAAATCCCTGGAGCGCGACGAACACGGATCCCGGTACCACCTCGCGCGAATCGTGCGTCACGCCGGTGCAGACGACGTCCAGCCCGGGCGCGGCAAGAGCCGGCCGCGAATCGCCCGGGATGAGATCGCTGGCAGCGCGAAGCAGTTCGCGAACGGTCATTGCCCCGACGCTTTCGGCACGGCCTCTGGCGCGCGGCGATTGAGCCACAGCCGGGCGGAGACGGCCGACAGCACGGGACTGCCCGCCTGCGGCTGCTGGTCGGTGACGACACCGTGGCCAACGAGCTGCACAGGCAGGCCGAGCGCGGAGAGCGTACGGAGGGCATCCCGGCCGTTCATGCCGGTGAGGTCGGGCACGACGGGATCCGACGTCGACGTATCGGCGCCGCCAACCGCCAGGATGCTCGGCGGCTCGGACGGACCGATCGCCTGTCGCGGTGTGTCGGCCCCGGGCGCGCGGCGTTCGACCAGTAGTGGCGACGGCGCGTTGATCGTGCGCTGCACGCCGTAGTGCCGCAACGCGGCGTCGGCGATTTTCTGGAAGATGGGCGCGGCGACGGTGCCGCCGTACTTGCCCACGCCGGCAGCGTGCGGCGAATCGACCACGACGATGATCGCGAACCGCGGCGAGCGCGACGGCACGAACCCCACGAACGAGACGTTGTAGTTGGAGTGAGTCTTGTAGCTGCCGTTGACCAGCTTCTTGGCGGTGCCGGTCTTGCCCGCGACCGTGTAGTTGGCGATCGCCGCGTTCTCGCCGGTACCCTCGGTGACGACGCTCTCGAGCATCGGCGTCACGCGGGCCGCCGTGTCCTTGCTGATCGCGCGGCCCAGCACCTTGCGCGGCACCGGCAGGCGCACGCCGTCCTTGACGACGGCGCGGACGATCCGCGGCTCGAGCAGCTCTCCGCCGTTGGCGACGGCGCTGACTGCCGACACCATCTGCAGCGCGGTAACACCCACCTGATATCCGATCAGGGTCGACGCCAGCGCGCTGTCGGTGAGGCTCGCCGGATTCCAGACGATGCCCTGGCTCTCGCCGCGGAAATCGGGAGAGAGTGCCCGGCCAAAGCCGAACCGCCGCACGTAGCCGCCAAATCGCTCGGCGCCCAGCCGCAGGCCCACCTTGATGGTGCCCACGTTGCTCGACTTGGCCACGACCTGCTCGAAGGTGAGCACCCCCATGTGATGGTCGTCGCGAATCGTCCGCGCGCCGAACTTGATCATTCCGGCGCTGACATCCACCAGATCGGTCGGCTTGACGACGTGCTCCTCGAGCGCGGCGCTTGCGGTGATGATCTTGAACGTCGATCCAGGCTCGTAGAGGTCCTGCACGGCGCGGTTGCGGCGCGCCGGCTCCTTCGACTCGCGGTAGACGTTGGGGTTGAAGGTCGGGTAACTGGCCATCGCCAGCAGCTCGCCCGTGGCCGGATCCATCACGATCGCGGCGCCGCCCGCGGCGCCGGCCCACTCGACGCCAGCCTTCAGCTCGCGCTCCGCTACGTGCTGCATGTACTGATCGATCGTGAGCTCGAGCGTGGCACCCATCGTCGGTGGGCGCTCGACCCGGAGGAACGCCTGCTTGCGCGCGTCGATCTGGACGAGCACCTTGCCCTGCTGGCCGCGGATGAGCGAGTCGTACACCCCCTCGATGCCCGACAGGCCGACATTGTCGATGCCGACATAACCTAGGAGGTGTGCGGCCAGCTCGCGGTTGGGATAGAAGCGCCGGTTCTCTTTGATGAAACCGATGCCGTCCAGCTTCAGGGCTGCCACGCGCCGTGCCTGCTCGGGCGAGGCCTGACGCTTGACGTAGGCGAAGGCCTTGCCGTTCTGCATCCGCTCCGCCAGGGCCTGCTCATCTTTCGACGAGCAGTCGCCGAGTGCCCGGCAGATCGCGCGTGCGGCGTGCGAGGGATCGCCGATGTCGGTCGGCACGGCGTAAATCGTGTCGGCGTCCACACTCGACGCCAGCACGTTCCCGTTGCGATCGACGATCTCGGCGCGCTTGGCCGGTGCCTCGATCGTCCGCATCTGCTGGCGATCAGCCTTGGCGGTCAGCTCCTTGTGCCGCACGACCTGCAGGAAGACGAGGCGCGCCTCGATCGCGACGGACCAAAGCGCGAGGACCGCGGCCGCAACGCCGATGCGGCGCCGGAGCGTGCGGCGCCACTCGAGGCTGGACCGGTCGCCGACGATGCCGGCATCCATGGCCGTCATCTCCGGGCCACGACCGACCGCGGGGGCGCCGCGGTCTCGACGACGCGCTCGATGACGGAGGAGTCGTCAGCTCGCGGAGCAATCATGTGGAGGCGGCCCAGGGCCAGTCGCTCGATGCGCTCCGGCGAGCGCAGCGTCTGCACTTCGAGACGAAGGTGGCGGTTGACTTCCGCCTCGACGGCTCGCTCCTGCTGCATCTGCTCGAGCCGGTAGCCGTGGCGCAGCAACTCGAACTGCTGCCACGCCCAGAAGAGCAGCACCACCACGAGGAATACGCCGATGCCGACCGACCGCACCATCTCGCGGTTCCGCTCGCGATCGACCTCGCGGACGATGGGATTGTTGCGGACGTCTTTCTTGATCTCGTATTCGAAGGCTTCGGCCGTCATGCGGACGCCCCCCATCACCCGGCCGCCACGGCGCCTGCCGTCCCGGCGGCTTCCGCGGCCCGCAGCTTGGCGCTGCGTGCACGCGGGTTCTGCTCAATCTCGGCGTCCGTTGGCACCAACGGCCGCTTCGTCAACACTCGCAGGCCATACGAGCCGGCGGCCTGCATCGACCGGAAGGCGTGCTTGACGATCCGGTCCTCGAGCGAGTGGAAGGCGATCACCACGAGCCGCCCACCCGGGCGCAGCCGTCCCGCGGCCGCGTCGAGACACTCGCCCAGGCCCTCCAGTTCCTCGTTCACCCAGATCCGCACCGCCTGGAACGTGCGCGTCGCCGGGTCGATCCTCGTGTATCCCCGTCGCGGCACCGCCCGGCGGACCACCTCGGCCAGCCGGCCTGTCGTGTCGATGCGGCCCGTCGCGCGCGCCGCAACGAGGGCCCGCGCGATCCGCCGTGCATGACGCTCTTCCCCGAATTCGTAAATCACGTCCGCCAGCGCCTTCTCGTCTGCCGACTCCAGTGCCTCCGCCGCCGTCTGACCCTGCGACGTGTCCATCCGCATATCGAGCGGTTCGTCCCGCCGGAAGCTGAAGCCCCGCCCGGGTGCGTCGAACTGCATCGACGACACACCCAGGTCGAGCAGGATCCCGTCAACCGTGCTCAGGCCCGCCGCGTCGAGAATCGCGGGCAGCTGGCGATAGTCGCCGTGCACCACCCTTGCGCGATCGCCATACTCGGCGAGCCGCTCGCGCGCCAGCTCCACCGCGGCCGGATCGCGATCCACGCCCAGCAGCGTCGTGGCCCCGGCCTCCAGCACGGCCCGCGCATGGCCCCCCAGCCCGACCGTCCCGTCGACGAACGCGCCGCCTCGCGCCGGCGCAAGGTGCGCGAGCACCTCGGCCACCATCACCGGCACGTGCAGGTCAGGCACCCGTTCGCACCCGTTCTTACTTGCCAGCGCCGCTCAAGTCCGCGACACTAAATGCCGTGCTCGGACAGCCGCAGTCCGTCGTCGTCGGTCCAAGGCTCGCGCGCGAGCTTGTCCGCGAACCGCTCTTCGTTCCACACTTCGAGAAAGTTGATCCGGCCGAGCACGCGCACTTCGCCGGCAATCGCTGCGCGCTGCCGGAGATCGGGCGGAATGAGCACGCGGCCCTGCGCGTCGAGCTCGCCCGACTGGCCGAAGTAGCTCACGCGGTCCATGAACCTCACGAGGGCCGGATCCTGGGTCGGCGCCTTGATCACGCGCTCTTCGAGCTCCGCCCACACCTGCATCGGGTAGATCCGGACGCAGTCGCCCTTGACGCTCGTGACAAACACGTCGGCGCCGCTTCGCGCGTGCACAAGGCCGCGGAAAAGGGTGGGGATCTTGAGCCGCCCCTTGTCATCGATCCTGGTGGTGGCACTTCCCCTTAGAACAGCGCGACTGGGCCCACTCTGGTCCATTTCACTCCACTTACGACCACTGGATGGTAAGTGGCGTGAAGTTTCGTTGTCAATCGCAAACGTCTGATCTAAAAGACTCTTACTCGTAATCATTCGTTCAATTTTCGCTTCTAGGGTCGACGCCATAAACGTTCGGTCGCTGAAGCCCTCCGCCTGAGCCGCCGCAGGCCACGTGCTAGGCTGAGCGCTTCATGCTTCGCGCCGCGTTGATCGGCTTCCCCTCGAGCGGAAAGTCCACCCTCTTCCAGTTGATGACGAGTGCCCGCGACGGAGCGGGCGGCAAAGGCGACGTCAAGATCGGGATCTCGAAGGTGCCCGACGATCGCCTCGACACGCTGACGGCGATGTACAACCCGAAGAAGCGCGTCCCGGCGACCGTCGAGTTCACCGACATCGCTGCGGCGGCCAAGACCGGGGCCCAGGCGCTGGTCGACGTCGCCAACTACAAGAACGCCGATGCCCTCGTGCACGTCGTCCGCGCGTTTCGCGACGAGACAGTGCCCCACCCATCCGGATCGGTCGACCCGGCGCGTGACGCGCAGGCCATGGAGGATGAGCTCATCCTCGCGGACCTCGGCGTCGCGGAGCGGCGTCTCGAACGGATCGACCGCGATCTCAAGAAGGCGCGCTCCACCGAGCTCGAGCGAGAGCGTGACGTGGTGCAGCAGTGCCGTGCCACGCTCGAAGAAGGAAAGCCCCTGCGCACACTCGCGCTCGCGGGCGACGATCAGAAACGGTTGCGCGGCTTTCAGTTCCTCTCGGCCAAGCCCCTGTTGCTCGTCATCAACCTCGATGAGGCCGACGTGCCGGACGTCGGGGCCGATGTGGAGCGTGCCGCGGCAAAGACGGGCCTCACGAGCTTCTTGTCCCACGCGTCCACAGGCGCCGTGGCCCTGTGCGGCAAGATCGAGCTCGAGATCTCGCAGCTCGAGCCGGCCGACGCCGCGGCGTTTCTGTCGGACCTCGGGCTCACTTCATCGGGGCTCGACCGCGTGATCCGCGCAAGCTACGACCTGCTTGGGTACATGTCGTTCTTCACGGTCGGCGAAGACGAGTGCCGCGCGTGGTCGATCTCGCGGGGCACACCGGCGCAGCTTGCGGCCGGTGAGATTCACACCGACATCCAGCGCGGATTCATCCGCGCCGAGGTCGTGGCCTACGCCGCGCTGACCGGGCGCGGCAGCATGGCCGCGTGCCGTGAGCATGGCGAAGTGCGGCTCGAAGGAAAGGAGTACGTCGTCCAGGACGGCGATATCATCAACTTCCGCCACGCCACCTGATCGCAACCGTGAGTGTCCGCAGAGTTCTGGTGCTCGAGAGCCAGACGCCGTTCGTGCACGGCGGGGCCGAAATCCTGGTGCGCGAGCTGCTGGGCGCCCTGCGCGCCGGTGGCTACGAAGCCGAGCTCGTCTCCATACCATTCCGCGATTCGCCGCGCGACGAACTGCTGGCGCATGCCACCGCGTGGCGCCTCCTCGACGTGTCGCGGGCGCTCGACCGGCCCGTCGACGTGGCGATTGCGACCAAGTTTCCGACCTACTTCGTGCGTCACCCCGCCAAGGTGGCCTGGCTGGTCCATCAGCATCGCGCGGCCTACGAGCTGTGCGGCACGCCCTTCAGCGACTTCGAGCACACCGAACGAGACGTCGGCCTGCGCAAGCGGCTCATCGAGCTCGACACGCAGATGCTCGCGGAGTGCAAGGGACGATTCAGCATCGCGCGCACAGTCTCGGCTCGCGTCGAGAAATACAACGGCCTGCCGGTCACGGCGCTATACCATCCGCCGAAGCTCGCGGCGTCGATCAGGCCGGGCCCGTACGGCGACTATATGCTCACGGTGTCGCGGCTGGAAAAGGTGAAGCGGATCGATCTGGCCATCGACGCCTTCGCACAGGTGCCGGGACCGATGCGGCTGATGATTGCGGGCGACGGGAGCGAGCGAACTGCGCTCGAGGCGCGCGTCGCCGCGCTGGGCCTCGGGAGCCGCGTGCGCCTGCTGGGACGCGTGCCTGACGCCGAGCTCATCGACCTGCTGGCTGGCGCGCGCGGGTTGCTGTTCACGCCGTTCGAGGAGGACTACGGCTACGTCACGCTGGAGGCGTTTCTTGCGCGGAAGCCAGTCGTCACGACCTCCGATTCCGGTGGCCCGCTGGAGTTCGTCGAGCACGGCGTCAACGGCTACGTGGCCGAGCCCGCGCCGGGCGCAATCGCCAGCGTCATCGCGCAGCTCGGCGACCGCGCGCCGACAGCGGCGCAGCTTGGCGACGCCGGGTACGAGCGCGCACGCCTCATCACATGGGACGGCGTGGTAGAGCGCCTCATCGCGTCAGCGCGGCGCGAAGGAGCCGGTTCTGGATCCTAGTGGCAAGCGTGGGCGCGCCGCCCTGGTCATCGTGCCCACCTACAACGAGCGAGACAACATCGGGCTGCTCGTGCCGCGCCTGCTGGCCATCGACGGGCTCCACGTGCTGATCGTCGACGACGGCTCGCCAGACGGAACCGGCGAGGAGGCCGACCGGTTGGCCGCAGCCAGCGATGGGCGGCTGCAGGTCATGCACCGCACCGGCCCGCGTGGCCTCGGCCGGTCGTACGTGGACGGCATGAGCGCGGCGGTCCAGACCGCCGTCACCTACGTCTGTCAGATGGACGCCGACCTGTCGCACGACCCTGACGACCTCCATCGTCTACTCGCCGCCGCGGCATCCGCCGACCTCGTGGTCGGGTCGCGCTACATTCCCGGCGGCACTCTCCACAACTGGCCGCGCCACCGTCTCTGGCTGAGCGAGTTCGCCAACTGGTATGTGCGCGCGGTCACGGGACTGCGCATCCGCGATTGCACCAGCGGTTTCAAGTGCTGGCGCCGCGACCTGCTCGCGCGCTTGCCGCTCGCACACATCGAGTCCGACGGCTACGCATTCCAGGTAGAGATGCTGTGGGAGGCGAAGCTCGCGGGCGCGCGGATCGTCGAAGCTCCCATCACCTTCGTCGAGCGGCGGCAGGGTTCGTCGAAGCTCTCGAGCGGCGTCATCGCGGAGTCGGTGTGGCTCCCGTGGCGCCTCACGCGCCGGCGCGGCGTGCACAGGCGGGTCTGATTGGTATACGCTCCCCGTCCAATGCCACCGCCCGCCCCCCAGCGGCGGTCGATCTCCGCATTTTTTCCCTGCTACAACGACGAGGAGACGATCGCCGGACTCGTACGCGCTGCTGACGCGCAACTCTGTCAGATCACCGACGACTACGAGATCATCGTCGTGAACGACGGCTCGCGCGACGGCAGCGCCGCGGTGCTCGAGGCACTGAAGCGCGATGTCCCGCGGCTCATTGTCGTGACGCACGAGGTGAACCGGGGCTATGGCGGCGCCCTGCGCAGCGGCTTCGCGCACGCCACCAAGGAGCTGGTTTTCTACACCGACGGCGACGGCCAGTACGACGTGAACGAGATCCCCATTCTGCTGGTGCTACTGACCGACGACACCGACTTCGTCAACGGGATGAAGATGATGCGCAACGACCCGGGCTACCGGGTCTTTGCCGGCAACCTGCACAAGTTCGTCACACGGTGGGCATTCTGGCTGCCGGTGGACGACGTCGATTGCGATTTCCGTTTGATGCGCCGCAGCGTGCTCATGGCGATCAAGCTGCAGAGCAACAGCGGCTCGATCTGCGTGGAGTTGGTCAAGCGGGCGCAACGGGCCGGTGCCCGCTTCCGGCAGGTGTCGGTGCACCACTACTCGCGGCAGTTCGGCACCTCGCAGTTCTTCCGTCCGGCGCGCATCCTGCGCACCTATGCGGACCTCGCGCGCATGTGGCTCGTGCTGATGGTGTTGCCCCGGGTAGGGGCCGACCCCTCTGATAGAATCCGGCCGTGAACCGGCCACCGGACGCGTCTTCAGAGCCGTACCGGGCCTTCTACGCCGACCGCCGCGTGCTCGTCACGGGCGGCCTCGGTTTCATCGGAAGCAACCTGGCGCGCACGCTCGTCGCACTCGGGGCCGAGGTCACGATCATCGACGCCCTGATCCCCGACTACGGCGGCAACCGCTTCAACATCGATGGGCTCGACGGCCGGCTCCGGGTCGAGGTGTCGGACATTCGCGACAGCGAGGCCGTCGGTGCCCTCGTGCGCGGCCAGGATGTGATCTTCAACCTGGCCGGTCAGGTCAGCCACATCGACAGCATGCGCGACCCGCATACCGACCTGGAGATCAACTGCCGCGCGCAGTTGTCGCTGCTCGAGGCGTGCCGCGCCCACAACCCCGCGGTGAAGGTCGTGTTCGCCGGCACGCGTCAGGTGTACGGCCGGCCCGCGAGCCTGCCGGTCACCGAAGATCACCTCGTGCGTCCGACTGACGTGAACGGGATCAACAAAGCGGCCGGCGAGAACTATCACCTCGTCTACAACAACGCGTTCGGCGTGCGCGCCTGTTCGCTGCGCCTCACCAACGTGTTCGGTCCGAGGCAGCTCCTCAAGCACAACCGGCAAGGATTCATCGGGTGGTTCATCCGCCTGGCCATCGAGGACAAAGAGATCCAGATCTATGGGGACGGGTCGCAGGTACGCGACTTCGTGTTCGTGGACGATGCGGCCGACGCGTTCCTGCGCGCGGGCGCGAGCGACGAGTCGAATGGCCGTGTGTTCAATGTCGGCGGTGCCGAGGCGATTGCCCATCGCGATCTCGTCGAACGGCTGATCGCAGTGGCGGGTACGGGGCGCTTTCGTTTCGTCGAGTGGCCTGCCGAAAAGCGCGCCATCGACATCGGCGACTTCTACGCCGATTCGTCGCTCATCGCACAGGTGCTGGGGTGGCGCCCCACGACAGGCCTCGACGACGGCCTCCGGCGTACCGTGGCGTTCTACCGCGCGCACTTCGCAGAGTACGTGCCGGCAGCCGACCGGGTCGGCGCCTTGTGATAGACGGCGCGGGCGGCGGCGCGGGCGATCGCATTCCGTTTCTCGATCTGCGTCCCGGTCCCGACGCAGTGGAGGTGCGCGACGCGATCCACCGCGTGCTGGCGCGCGGGTGGTTCGTGCTGGGTCCGGAGGTCGAGGAGTTCGAAGCCGAGTTCGCAGCGGCGTCTGGCGCGAAGCATGCGGTCGGCGTGGGCAATGGCACTGACGCCATCGCGCTGGCGCTTCGAGCCACTGGCGTCGGGCCCGGCGACGAGGTGATCGTTCCGGCGATGACCGCGGCGTTCACTGGTCTCGCGGTGGTGGCGGCCGGCGCGACGCCCGTGTTCGCCGACGTCGAGCCCGACACCCTCACGCTGGATCCACGCGCGTGCGAAGCCGCGGTGTCGCCGCGTACTCGCGCCATCGTGCCGGTACATCTCTACGGGCAGGCCGCCGACATCGACGCGATTGCCGCCATCGCCGCCAGGCATGGCCTGGCGGTCATCGAAGACTGCTGCCAGGCGCACCTGGCGACGGCGAAAGGCGTGCCCGTGGGCACGCAGGGCGCGGCCGGCGCATTCAGCTTCTATCCCACGAAAAACCTCGGGGGGCTCGGAGACGGGGGGGCCGTCGTCACCAACGACAGCGCAGTCGCCGAACGCGTGCGGCAGCTGCGAAACGGCGGCCAGACCAGCCGTTACCTCCACGCGATTGCGGGCGTGAACAGCCGGCTCGACGAAATCCAGGCCGCCGTGCTCCGCGTGCGGCTGATGTTCCTGCGCGCGTTCACCGCTCACCGCCGCTCCCTGGCCTCGTTTTACCGGGAATCGCTGCCGGATTCGGCCCCGGCGATCCGCGAGCGCGATCCGGGCCACGTGTATCACCTGTTTCCTATACGATCGGCAAGGCGCGAGGCCCTGCAGACGCACCTGGCCCGTGCCGGGGTGGACACCCTGATCCACTATCCCGTTCCGCTCCATGAGCAACCGGCCTTCGCGCACCTCTCGCCGCGCGACTGTCCGGAGGCGACGCGGGCGGCCGGCGAGCTGCTGTCCCTGCCGCTGCATCCGCGGATGCAGACCGGCGAGGTGCTCCGGGTGGTCGAAGCCATCCGTGCATTCGAGAGAGGAACGATTCACGCGTGAAGGCATTGTTGACGGGCGGCGCCGGGTTCATCGGTTCGCATCTGGCGGAGCAGCTGCTCGATCTCGGCCACGAGGTGGCGGTCCTCGACGACCTCTCGACCGGGTCGGCCGAGAACATCACGCACCTGAAAGGCCGCCCGGGTTTCTCCTACGTCATCGACACGGTGACCAACGAGCCCCTCCTCGCCGAGATGATCGACCGCAGCGACGTCGTGTTCCACCTGGCGGCGGCCGTCGGCGTGAAGCTCATCGTCGAGCGGCCGGTGCACACGATTGAAACGAACGTGCACGGCACCGAAGTGGTCCTCAAGCACGCCAACAAGAAGAAGAAGCTCGTCTTCATCGCGTCGACCTCGGAGGTCTACGGCAAGAGCGCCGACGTCCCGTTTCGCGAGGGCGCCGACGTTGTGCTGGGCGCCAGCGTGAAGCACCGCTGGGCGTATGCGTGCAGCAAGCTGATCGACGAGTTCCTGGCCCTGGCGTACTGGAAGGAAAAGAAGCTGCCCGTCGTGATCGTCCGGCTCTTCAATACCGTCGGACCGCGGCAGACCGGGCAGTACGGGATGGTGCTTCCGACGTTCGTACGGCAGGCCTTGGCCGGCCAGCCCATCACCGTCTTTGGCGACGGCACGCAGTCGCGCAGTTTCACCTACGTGGCCGATGTCGTGGACGCGCTCATCAAGCTGTCGCAGGAACCGCGCGCGATCGGCGAGGTCTACAACGTCGGCAACACCGAGGAAGTGACGATGTCGGACCTGGCCGAGCGGGTCAAGCGCATGGCCAAGAGCGACTCTCCGATTCAC
>Ga0193753_10001412_pt1 | contig 20500 bp, 13 predicted proteins | sample H1c2metaG_FD_144925 | JGI IMG/M metagenome (GOLD analysis project Ga0193753, IMG submission 144925) | Soil microbial communities from a riparian zone of the East river system, Colorado, United States - H1c2 | ecosystem: Environmental > Terrestrial > Soil > Riparian zone | place: USA: East...
CCGCGACGCCGCATAATCCCGGGCTGTGGACCAATGCGGGCAAGGCGCTAGCGCTGGCCGGCGCGGGACTGCTGGTGGCGCGCTCGCTGACCGGGCTGGGCGGACTTTTCCTGAGCGCGTTTCTGATTCTTGCCGGCGTGCAGCATTTCTTCTATGCGCAGTTTGTCGCGGGGCTGGTGCCGGCGTGGATTCCGGGGCATTTCTTTTGGACCTATTTCGCGGGCGTTGCTTTGATCGCAGGCGGCATCGGCATGATTGTTCCGATGACGAGGCGGTTGGCCGGTTATCTAACGGGAAGCATGATCTTCGCGTGGGTCTTGCTGCTGCATATACCGAGAGCGCTGGCGGCGCCGCACGATGCGAATGAAACGACGGCGGTATTCGAGGCGCTGGCAGTGACCGGCGCGGCGTTTCTGGTGGCGCTCACGAGAGAGCGGGAATCGTGATTGAGACGTATGGCCTGACGCACCTGGCGCTTGCCGTGCGGGATCTAGATCGCTCGCTGGCTTTCTATCAAGCCGTTTTTGGAATGGTCGAGGTCTATCGAGGCGAGGATTTTGTGCAGGCGCAAACGCCGGGAAGCCGGGATGTGATCGTATTCAAGAAGGACGCCTCGCACGCCGGCCAAAGCGGAGGAGTGATCCACTTTGGTTTCCGGCTGACCGATCCCGCGTCGATCGACAAGGCGGCGGATGAAGTGGAAAGAGCCGGGGGCCATATCCGGAGCCGTGGTGAATTTTGTCCGGGCGAGCCGTTTCTTTTCGTGTCCGATCCGGATGGCTATGAAGTGGAGATTTGGCACGAATTGCCCACAAAAGTAGATCCGTAACATTCTTTGAGCGAAAATGTTTTAGGAAAAGGTTGTGGAAATAAGGTGCGGAACTTCCGATCGAGACGATTCGGAGCGGCTCTGGCCGTTGTCCTCCGATTTCTTGCGTCTTCCCTTCCGCAACCGGGACCCAATTAGTTAACTGGAGCAGTCCACTCTTATGGCCGTACGCGATATCAGCTTTGACCGACCGCTTCCGGATAATCTGGACGCGGAGCGGTTCGTGCTGGGCGCGATCATGAGCAACGAGTCGGCCTTTCTGCAGGCCGGCGGGACGCTCACCGCCGACGACTTCAGCATCGAGAAGCACAAGCGCATCTTCCTGCGCATGAGCGAGATTCACGAGCGCGGCGAGAAGATCGATCGCATTACGCTCGCGAACGAGCTGATGAAGCATGGGCAACTGCAGTCGGTGGATGGGCTCAGCTACCTGGTTTCGCTCGATGATGGCCTGCCGGCGATCCATAATCTGGAGAGCTATGTAGGAATCGTCAAAGAGAAGGCGCTGCTGCGGCGCATTGTGGCGGTGTCGCAGGACACGATCAATCGCTGCCTGGGACTGGAGGAAGACCCGAGGCAGATTTTGGGCGCGGCGGAAGACGCGTTCATGAAGCTGGGCGATCTGGGCTCGAAGAATCCGCTGGCGAGTCCGGCGCAAATCATTGAGGAATATGAAGGCGGCATCAACGCATTCCTCGACGTCAATAAGCGCATCAAGGGCATCAGCACGGGCTTTGCGCGCTTCGATGAAATGACGGGCGGTTTGCGGGAAGGCGAATTGTTCATCCTGGCGGCACGGCCGGCGATGGGGAAGACGGCGCTGGCGCTGAATATCGCGCACCATGTGGCGACGAACAAGACCAATCCGAAAGCGGTGGCAGTTTTTTCGCTCGAGATGTCGAAGGAATCGCTGTTGACGCGTTTGATCTGCGCGGCGGGGCGAGTGGATCAACAGAAATTTCGCGCGGGGTATTTGAGCTCGGACGAGAAGCGCACGCTGCAGCAGGCGCTGTATCACTTAGTGGAGTCGCCGTTATTCATCGACGACAGCGCCGGGACGAACCTGATGGAAGTGCATTCGAAGCTGCGCAAGCTGCAGGCGGAGCACGATCTGGGGCTGGTGGTGATCGATTATTTGCAGTTGATGTCGGGGCGCGGGCGGTTCGAGAACCGGGTGCAAGAGATCAGTTCGCTATCGCGGGGGATGAAGCTGATGTCGAAGGATCTACGGGTGCCGTTTCTGGTGCTATCGCAGCTTAGCCGCGCGCCGGAGACGCGCGTGGGCGATCATCGGCCGATGCTGAGCGATTTGCGCGAATCGGGAAGCATTGAGCAGGATGCGGATCTGGTGGCGTTTATTTTTCGCGAGGAGATTTACCGGCCGGATAAAGAGAGCTTGAAGGGCACGGCGGAGTTGATTCTATCGAAGCAGAGGAACGGACCCACGGGCACCGTGAAGTTGGCTTTCTTGAACCGGTATACGCTATTTGCGAATGCGGAGTTGAACCGGCCGGACGACGATATTCCGTTCGAGTGACGAATTATGAATGAGGAGCAGTGGAAGGCGGTAGACGGCTACCTGAGCGAGCAGCTTGTGGCATCGGACGAAGTGCTGGATGCGGCGCTCGAGGCAAGTGCGGCGGCCGGATTGCCGGCGATCAGCGTAGCGCCTACGCATGGGAAGCTGCTGCATTTGTTCGCGCGGCTGATTGGGGCGCGGCGGATTTTGGAAATCGGCACGCTGGGCGGCTACAGCACGATCTGGCTGGCGCGGGCGCTCGAGCCGGACGGGCGGCTGATCACGCTCGAGGCGGACGCGAAGCACGCCGCGGTGGCACGCGCGAATATTCAACGCGCCGGTCTCGAGACGGTGGTCGAGCTGCGGTTGGGTAACGCGCTGGACACGCTGCCCAAAATAGCGGCCGAGGGCGGCGGGCCGTTCGACTTGATTTTTATCGACGCCGACAAGCAGAACATTCCGCGCTATTTTGACTGGGCACTTAAACTGGCGCGGCGCGGCAGCCTGATAGTGGTGGATAACGTGGTGCGCGGCGGAGCGCTGATCGATGCGGCGAGCAGCGATCTAAGTGTCCAGGGCGTGCGGCGCTTCCTTGAAATAGTGGCGGCGGAACCGCGAGTGAGCGCGACGGCGATTCAGACGGTGGGCTTAAAAGGTTATGACGGCTTCGCTATGGCCGTAGTGATCGCAGAGCCAGCACCCTTATAGGTACTAATACGGAATGCGTGGGCGGAGCCGTTGCGCGATGAAATTTGCCCGGAAACAGGAGGCTTAACCCGTCCGGCCATGTGCTCGGAACGCGCCTTAGCCCGGCGAAAAAGAGCGCGCTAGATAGTACCCGCCGGATCGAGGGATAGTACGAGCGGAGCCCTTTCATCCGATAAACTGAACTTGACGGAATGGGCTGCGGTTAAAGCCCCGAAGAGGGCAGGACCGATTTCGTCTAAGACGAGCTTTTGAGGGAAAGTGCAGCATCATTTTTGTTCCGGCGGCTGGCGTTATTTCGAGGGCTGCGGAATCGATTATGATGATCAAACAGAAGAGTTGAGATGAATTATTACGAGGAACTCGGAATAAAACCGGATGCGGATGTGGAGGAGATCCGCAAAGCGCACAGGCGGCTGGTCCGGCTGATGCATCCGGACCAGCATCGCGATCCGGCCATGAAGCAATTGGCCGAGACGCAGATGCGGCGGCTCAACTCGATTGTCTCGACGCTGCTCGATGGGGAACGGCGGCAGGAATACGACGCGGAACTGCGCGCCAGCCTGACGGCGCGGCCGGTGGTGCAGACGGCATGGCGCAAGGTGCCGTGGTGGATCGCGAGCACGGTGGGCGCGGTGGTGCTGACGGTGGGCGCGGTGTGGTTTTGGGCAGATCATTTGGGAAGCTCCTTTAACTCGCGGCCGCCGGTTTACATAGCGCCAGAAAATACAGCGGCCGCGCAGCCTGTGCCGCGCGCAACGACGCCGCCCGATACGCCAGCGCCCGCTCCGGCGGCGCCAGCCGACAGGCCTGCTGCGGACAGGGCTGCGGCGGAACTGGCCGCAAGGACCAAGCAGGAGGCGCCGCCGCCACCTTCCATTAGCGCCACAGTGGTGCCATCGGCCGCCGCCAATGACAGATGGCGGGGGGTTGCAGAGCCACCAAAGAGCAGCGCGCCGCGGACGGTACAAGCCCGGCCGGCGCCGCCGAAGACGAAGACATTTACTTTGCCGGTGGGCACGCGGACGGTTTTGTCGCAATCGCACCGGCAAAGCGCGCCGCTGCCGGCGGCGCCCGGAGTGGGCCCGGCAACGCCTACGCACGAGGAACTAGCTTCGTCCGGAGTGACGACGCTGCCGGTCGCCATGGCGCCCAAACCTACCGCGGCGTACACGAGTGCGAGCATTCCATCCGAAACGCTGCACTCAACGAGCGGCGATCCGGCGGAAGGCGAATGGGTCTATTCGCCGAAGGAGCCCGAGAGGCACAAGGCGGGATTTTATCCGCCCGCGTTTATCAGTTTGAAACTGAGCAAGCATGATCGCGGCTTGGGCGGCCTATATAAAGCGCGCTACGAAGTAACCGACAACAAGCCGATCTCGCCCGACGTGAGCTTTCAGGTGACGGCGGTGGACAAGGCATCGCGCAAGTTTGTCTGGGAGGCGAGCAATGGCAGCCGTGGGACGCTGGCGATCCGGTCGATCGATGGACGCACGATGCGGCTGGAGTGGCGGACTACGGTGTTCACGGGCGGACCGGCGCTTACGTCGGGGATAGCGACGTTGGAGCGGCGGGAGCCTTAGCCGGCCGCTCCCTTACGGTCGCGGTTCTGTGCTGGGGAATGGATTCGGTCGATACAAATTCCTCGTAAAATCCACGTAACCTAGAGTGGGTATAAACGTCTTTCGGAGCACGTGCTGTTGACCGCGGTTCGTGGAGGAATGATTTTCTGTCTGCTGGCGGTGTTGCCGGCGGGCGCGCAGGATCGGCCGCAATCCCGCATTACACAAGCAATCAGCGCGAGCCGCATGATCACGCTGGGGGGCAACACGCATCCCATGGCGCGAGCGGAATTCGATCGCGGCGACGCGCCGGCGGATTTGCCGATGCAGCAGATGCAGTTGGTGCTGACGCGGAGCGCGGCGCAGCAAGCGGATCTGGATGCGCTGCTCGAGGCGCAGCAGGACTCGTCTTCACCGCAATATCATCAATGGTTCACGCCCGAGCAATTCGGACAGAGGTTCGGCGCCTCCGATGACGATGTGCAGAAGATCACGGGCTGGCTCGAAGGGAACGGTTTTCATATCGACCGGGTGGCGAATGGCCGCAACCTGATCGAGTTTACGGGCGCGGCGAGCCAGGTCGAGAACACGTTTCACACACAGATCCATAAGTACATGGTGAATGGCGAAAGCCATTGGGCGAATGCGAGCAATCCGGAGATACCGGCGGCGCTGGCGGGCGTTGTTGCCGGCGTCTCGACGCTGCATGATTTTCAGAAGAAGCCGCAGGCGATCCGGTCGAACGCGCAATTTGAGGGTACGATTTCCGGCGATTCCAGCGCGCCGCAGCTTACATCTTCCACTGGTTCCCACGCGTTAGCACCCGGCGACTACGCGACTATTTACGACATCAATTCGCTGTATTCGAGCGGAATTAACGGTACTGGCGCGACCATCGCGGTGGTAGGGCGCAGCAATATCAACATGCAGGACGTGGTCAGCTTCCGCAGCACTTTTAAGCTGGTTGCGAATCCGCCGCAGATCGTTGTGAATGGAGCTAATCCGGGCGTCCTTGGAAATGGAGAAGTGGACGAGGCCACTCTGGACGTGACGTGGGCGGGAGCAGTGGCGCCGAATGCGACGGTCAAGCTCGTGGTGTCGGCTTCGACGCACACCAGCGATGGCGTGGATCTCTCGGAAGAATACATCATCGACAACAATTTGGCCGACATCATGACGGAGAGTTTCGGCTCGTGCGAAGCAAGCTATACACAGGCGCAAGCGTCACTGGTCTCCAGCTTGGCGGCACAGGCGGCGGCGCAAGGGATTACCTACGTAGTCGCATCGGGCGATTCGGGTGCCGCGGGATGCGACAATCCTTCAAGCGCGGCCGCAACGCATGGCCTTTCGGTCAATATTTTGTCGTCCACGCCGTATAACATCGCGGTGGGCGGAACGCAATTCAACGAAGGCACCGGAATTTACTGGAACGGCGTTATTCCGGGGGCACTCAGCTCCGCAGTTTCCTATATTCCGGAGACGGTATGGAACGAGAGCTCGCCGGGGCTATGGGCGGGCGGCGGTGGCGCGAGCACCCTGGTCGCGAAACCCTCGTGGCAAACCGGGGTCGCGGGAATACCGTCGGACAATCATCGCTATGTGCCAGATGTTTCTCTCACTGCCGCAGGGCACGACCCGTACTTGGTTTGTCTATCGAGCTCTTGCACACCTACAACCACCGGCCGATTCAGTCTGGAGGGCTACGCGGGGACATCGGCGGCGACTCCTTCGTTCGCGGCAATCATGGCATTGATAGTGCAAAAGACGGGTTCGCGTCAGGGGCAAGCAAACGTTATTCTCTACCAACTCGCGGCACGGGAGCAGTATTCGCAATGTGCATCGAGCTCACGAGCCTCGAATTGCATCTTCAACGACATCACCGTCGGCAATAATGCGGTGCCGGGTGAAACCGGCGGACTTTACGCAGCCACCGCCGGATACGATTTGGCAACCGGCCTGGGGTCGATTGATGTGGCAAATCTCGTAAATCAATGGAACTCGGCGGTTGGAGCGAACCCTCAGATACGATTTTCGGTCGATGCGCCTTTGTCGGCGCCGGTTGCGGGAGTTACGAAAATGAGCGGGTGGGCCCTGGCGGACGCCGACGCCATCGCCAGTGTCACTATCGCGGTCGATGGTGTTTCCTATGGCAGTGCGGCCTATGGAGCGCCACGAGGCGATGTTTGTGCGGTTTACCCGGGTCGCCCCGGTTGCCCGAATGTCGGTTGGTCCTTCCTGTTTGATACGACGCTCGTCTCCGACGGCAACCATCTGTTGGACATGATTATTGCCACCGTGTCCGGACAACGATACACGGCTAGCAGCAACTTCACTGTCGCCAACGCGGCTTCGGTGAACCCGATGCACATTTATATCGATTTCCCGGGACAATCCAGTTCCGTGGTCGCCGGCCCATTGACTGTTGCCGGCTGGGCGATTGATAACCTCTCGGCAATATCACAGGTTTCGGTGGCGATCGACGGGAATCCAGCTAGCGCAACCTACGGCCTGTCTCGTACGGATGTCTGCGCCGCCTATCCGGGCCGGATTGGCTGCCCAAGTGTCGGTTGGAGTATTTTTACCGATACATCTTTCTTGGCGGCTGGCTCGCACACGTTAGCAGTCACCGCGACGACTACCAATGGACGTTCTTCGACCGTGAGCTCCTCTTTCCAGACCGCAAATTCGTCTGGGGCACAGGGCACCGTCGTTATCGATCTACCCAACGCGCAGACGGGCGCTCTGAGCGGTCCTGTGCGTTTGTACGGGTGGGCACTCGCCGGCAGTGGTTCTCCCATATTGCTTGTGAAAGTCGCAGTAGACGGAACGTTCATCGGCAGCGCAACCTATGGAGATTCGCGTGGGGATGTTTGCGCGGTGTATCCGGGCCGGGTAGGATGTCCCTTGGTCGGCTGGCACTTACTGTTTGATACAACGCTGTTTCCGGACGGCCCGCATACCCTGCAAGTGACCGAGTTTGACGGCGCGAATCGCTCTACCGTGACTAATACTTTCACAATCGCGAATGGCGGCAATGCGGCGATCCCAACAAAAATTTATATTGATCAACCCACTCCGCAAGCCACAGTCTTAGGAACGATGACGATCTCCGGCTGGGCCTTAAATAGCAACGCGGCTATCGCCGTCGTCTCGATTTTGGTAGACGGAGCTCAGAAGGGCCGTGCATCTTATGGCGCCAATCGCGGGGACGTATGCGGCATTTATAGCAGCCCAAGTTGTCCCAATGTCGGGTGGACTTTCTCGCTTGATACCACGCAACTTGCGAACGGTCCGCATGTCCTCCAGGCAACGGCCTTCGTGCTTCAGGGCAGCCAGATGCTGTACGGCTCGACGAGCACCGTCTTCACGGCTGCCAATTGGACGACGAATCCGGCGCGAGTCACGGTGGATGCTCCTGCGCGCGGCGGAGCGGTGACCGGCGTGGTGAACGCTTATGGCTGGGCGATGGACGATTACGAGGCAATTTCCAGCGTCGGAATTACGATTGATGGGGTTTCGTATGGAAGCGCTTCGTATGGGGCGAACCGGGGAGATGTTTGCGCTGCATTTCCAGGCCGCGCGGGCTGTCCGAACGTCGGCTGGAATTTCATGTTGGACACGACGCTGCTCAACGATGGCGCGCATGTGCTGGGCGTGACCACGACGACGGCGAGCGGACGCCATTCGACCGTTACCAGCCCGTTCAGCGTCTCGAACTCAACGGGCAATCCGATTCAGGTGACGATTGATGCGCCGGCGTCGAATGTCACGGTGTCGGGAGCAATCCATACGTCCGGCTGGGCGATTGACGGCACAATCGGCATTGCCGGTGTACAGGTTTTGGTGGATGGATCGCTCTACGGCGCTGCGACCTACGGCGACTCCCGCACGGATGTTTGCGCGGTCTTCCCCGGCAGCGGATGCAATGTCGGCTGGGATTTTTCGCTCGATACCACGGGCCTTGCGAACGGCACACATACTTTCGCTGTGCGCGCGATGGGAGCGGACGGTGTCAAACGGACCGTCAGCAACAGTTTTCAGGTATTGAACAATCCGTCCCTGACCAATTAACTAAAGACGGTTGATGAGGCTTGCTACATAGCCCGCGCCGAAGCCATTGTCGATATTGACGACGGTCACGTTGCTGGCGCAGCTATTCAGCATGCCGAGCAGGGCGGCGAGACCGTTGAAACTGGCGCCGTAGCCGACGCTGGTAGGAACCGCGATCACCGGGCAGCCGACCAGGCCGCCGACCACGCTCGGCAGCGCGCCTTCCATGCCGGCGCAGACGATGGCGACACGGGCTTGCAACAGGCGGTCGCGCTGGTGCAGCAGGCGGTGGATGCCGGCGACGCCCACATCGGAAATAACGTCCACTTCGTTGCCCATGACTTCGGCGGTGCGCTGCGCTTCTTCGAGAACCGGAAGGTCGCTGGTGCCGGCGCAGATGATGGCGATTGTGCCCTTGCCGGAGAGAGTGCGATCGCGCCAGACGCGCACGACGCCACAGGCTGGAAAATATTCGGTTTCGGGAGCGATGGCGCGGACGCATTCGGCCATTTCGGCGGTGGCTCTGGTCAACAGCAGGTTTCGGGACTTGCGGAGGAGAGCGGCGGCGATGGCGGCCACTTGATCCGGATGCTTGCCCTGGCCGAGGATTACTTCGGGCATGCCATGGCGCATGGCGCGATGATGATCGACTTTGGCGAAGCCGAGATCTTCAAACGGCAGGTGGCGCAGACTGTCCAGAGCGGCGGGTACGCTGGTCGCGTGGTCGCGGACTTGCTCGAGCAGTTGCTGAATTTCGGAAACGTTCATCCCCTAAAATAGTAACGTCCGCCTATTATGCGTATTTTCTGGAAACGGCTGCGGCTGACGCTCGACATGATCCGGTTCGAACATTCGGTGTTCGCGCTGCCGTTTGCGTTGACCGGGGCGCTGCTGGCGTGGCGCGATAGCGGGTTTCACATTCCCGGTTTGGTGTGGCGGTTCGTCTGGATTCTGGTCGCGATGGTTTCGGCGCGCTCGGCGGCGATGGCGTTCAACCGGATTTTGGACGCGGATATCGACGCGCGCAACCGGCGGACGGCGGCGCGGCATTTACCGGCCGGTTTGCTGTCGGTACGGTTCGCGTGGGGGTTTACGGCGCTTTCGTCCTTGGTGTTTTTGGCCGCCGCGGGGCAGCTCGGATTCTGGTGCCTGGCGCTCGCACCGTTTGCGCTAGGGACGTTGTTTTTCTATTCGTTTTCGAAGCGCTTCACGCTCTTTTCGCATTTGATTTTGGGATTCTGTTTGGGCATGGCGCCGGCCGCCGCCTGGATCGCGATGCGCGGTGCGCTCGACGGTCGCATACTTTGGCTGACGGCGGCGGTGATGTTTTGGACGGCCGGCTTCGATGTGATTTACGCCTGCCAGGATTTTGAATTTGACCACTCGGAGGGATTGCATAGCATTCCCAAGCGGTTCGGCATTGGCGGCGCTTTGATAATTGCGCGGCTGCTGCACGTGGCGATGATCGCGAGTCTGATTGCGCTGGCGGTTGCGTTTCATCTGGGGCCGCTTAGCGTGGCGGGAATCGTGGCGGTGGTTCTTTTGTTGATTTACGAGCATGGCCTGGTGAAAGCGCACGATCTATCGCGCGTGAATGCCGCGTTTTTCACGGTCAACGGCTACGTGAGCCTGCTATTTTTTGCTTTTTGGGCAGCGGACATTCTGCTGCAGCACGACTACTTTTTTCGATCATGATTGACATAGAAGATTCCCGTCTCCGGCCCATTTGGGACAAAGTCGCAGCCGGCGCGCGCTTGTCGAGCGAAGACGGCGTGGCGATGTTCCGCAGCCCGGACATACTGGCGCTGGGCGCGATGGCGAACGCGGTGCGCGAGCGGCTGCACGGCGATACGACGTACTTCAACGTCAACCGGCACATCAACCCGACCGACGTCTGCGTGGCGAGCTGCCGGCTTTGCGCGTTCGGCAAGAAGGCGAAAGATCCGCACTCGTACACCATGTCGCTCGAGCAAGTCTGGGAAGTCGCGGGCAAGGGCTATGCGGAGGCGGTGACGGAGTTTCACATCGTCGGAGGATTGCATCCGGAACTGTCGCTCGATTGGTTTTGCGAGATGATCGCGGGGTTGAAGGAACGCTATGCGGGGGTACATCTCAAAGCGTTCACGATGGTCGAGGTGGCTTATCTCGCGAAAAGGGCCAAGATATCGATCCGGGAAACGCTCGAGAAGCTGAAGGCGGCGGGCGTCGATTCCCTGCCCGGCGGCGGCGCGGAAGTTTTTTCGGAGCGCGTGCGGCGGATCATCTGCGATCACAAGATCGATGGCGACGAGTGGCTCGAAACGGCGCGGACGGCGCATCAAATCGGTTTGAAGAGCAATTGCACGATGCTTTACGGGCATCTCGAGACGGCGGAGGATTCCGTCGATCATTTGATAAAGCTACGCGCGGTGCAGGATGAGACGCATGGGTTCGTTACATTTATTCCGCTGGCGTTCCATCCGGCGAATACCGCGCTGAGCCATTTGTCGTCGACCAGCGGGTTTGACGATTTGAAGCAAATCGCGATTTCACGATTGATGCTTGACAACATTCCGCATATCAAGGCGTATTGGATCATGATGACGCCGGGCGTGGCGCAGATCGCGCAGCGCTTTGGGGCAAACGATATTGATGGAACCGTGGTGGAAGAAAAGATTTACCACGATGCGGGCGCACAGACGGCGCAACATCTGCGGCGGGGAGATTTGCTGCGGCTGATTCGAGAAGCGGGGCGAGAGCCAGTGGAGCGGGATACCACTTATCGGCCGGTTACGCGGACGGAATCGGCGTTTACCGTGCTCGTGTAGTGTTCGATCGGGGCCGCGTGAGAGGCCGATGTCCCAGTTGCAGAGACGCGCGATGAGCGGCCTCACGCACGAGATTGATATAGTGCGTTTCGCTCGCGGCATCCTTGTGCATTTCCGGCACGGGAATGGTAGCACTGATGGCCGCCGCAATCTTGTTCGACCGTCCAAAGAAGGGCGCAGCCACCACCGCGTAGCCCGGAAGTAACTCCTCGTTGTTGAGGGCGTATCCTCGATTCGCGATTTCGGCCAACTCTTTCTTCATACGCTCGAACGAGACGATTGTCTTGTTGGTGAACTGATGCAAACTTCTGGACATGAACTTACGCACTTCTTCATCCGTCATCTCGGCCAGGAATAACTTTCCCGAGGCGGTGGCATGCAGCGGCCGCCGAAGGCCAACGTCGGCGAACGCGTCAGTGGAACCGGGGTATCCGATCGAATAGATGAACTGCACCCATCCTTCGTCGTAGACGCCAAGCTGCACGGTGCCTGGGACGTTCTTGACCAGATCCTGAATACAGAAGAAGGCCGCACGATACACCTCGGAATGCCGCAGATAGCCGGAGCCGATCCAAAGGGCCTTCGGACTTAAGCGATAGCGTTTGGTTGACGTATCGCTGCCAATCAGGTTGGCCTTCACGAGCGTTGCGCACAGGCGATGGACCGAGGAACTGGGACACTTCAGCGCTGCAGCCAACTCCGAGATGCCCATTTCGAACGGCTCTTCCGCGAGCAACTCCAGGACGCGGAGGCAACGCAATGTGGAACTCATGGCCGGCGATTTGAGAGTGCGGACAGTTACAGGTGAGCTATTTCGCATTTCGGTTTATTGTACTGGCTTGACAAAAATATGACCATCGGCGACACTGACGTTTCATTTGGTGGACTACGATTCCATATTGTGGAATTCTGGAGTTTGCGATGGCACACAGGCTGTATCGAAGTTTGGCTCTCTGTCTTCTGTTTCTTTCCCGCTCGGCCTTTGCACAAGCGGATAAAGCATCTATCGTCGGAACCGTAACCGATCCAACCGGCGCCGTGATGGCGGGCGCCACCGTGAGGGCCACGGCGCTCGCTACAAACCAGGAACGCACTACCGCCAGCAACGACGCAGGCAACTATGAGTTCCCTTTTCTGCCTGCGGGCGACTACAAGCTCAGGGTGGAGTCGTCCGGATTTCAGGCGGTTGACGTGAAGGCTTTCACTATACAGGTGGGTCAAGCCGCGCGCATCGATGTATCGCTCAAGCCGGGACAGGTGTCCGAACGGGTGGAAGTGAGCGCATCGAGCCTTGGACTTCAAACTGAATCGGCAAGTGTCGGGACGGTCATCGACAACACGAAGATTATTCAATTGCCGCTGAATGGGAGGTCGTTCATTCAACTGGCCCTGTTGACGCCGGGAGTCAATCCGGTAACGCCGGGGAGTTTGAGCCAGCGCAGCTCGGGTGGAGCGCTAGGACAAGCGGTCGGCATGAACGCCAACGGCTCCCGGGACAACCAGAACCGTTACTACTACGACGGCGTGATGGCGATGTCGTTGGGTTCGCTGAGCTTTAGCTTTTCGTTGTCGGTGGATGCGATACAGGAGTTCAAAGTCGATACCAGCAACTACTCGGCGCAGATTGGCGCCGCTCCCGGCGGGCAGGTGAACCTGAGCACGAAGGGCGGTTCGAATTCGTACCACGGCACTCTCTGGGAATTCAACCGCAACGACCAACTCACTACACTGGCGCCGTTCCAGGCATATTCTCCAACTGCCGCGCCGCCGCGATTAAACCGCAATCAGTACGGAGTGAACCTGGGCGGGCCGCTGAGTCTGCCGAAGCTTTACAAGGGAAAGGACCGGACATTTTTCTTCTTCAACTGGGAATCGGGGCGCTTGATTCAGGGAACCTCCGGCAACTCAGCCTTTGTCCCTCCGGCCGCATACCGCACGGGCGACTTCTCTTCCAGCTCCGTGAAGATCTATGACCCGACGACGGGGCAACCCTTCGCCAATAACATCATCCCCGCGAGCAAAATTCAACCGTATGCCGCCAAGTATCTCGGCTATGTTCCCGAACCGAACTCGAATCAATCCGCGGTGAACTACTATAGTCCGGCGTCGTCCGCGCCGACGACGCAAGATCAGTATGTTGGCAGAGTGGACGAACGCATTTCGGACAAGAACACGTTATCCATGGTTTATGACTATAACCAACAGAGTGTGACAACCGTGCCGACTTATTCGTACTGGGATAATACGAGCACTTACACGCTCGTCAAGCACGCAGTTCTGTCGGACGTACATATGTTCTCTCCTAATCTGGTGAATGAGGCGCGGATGGGATGGGACCGCTATGGCAAGATTGCTTCCAATGGGACGAGCGGCGTTTCCTCGCTTAACATTGCCAACCTGATTGGGATAGCCGGTGTTTCCGCGGAACCACAGAACTATGGCTCGCCTACCTTCGGCCTGGGGTACAGCGTACCGACCACGTCGAGTATCGGGCCGGCCTCGCAGGGCAATCAACTGTGGCAATACGAAGACAATATCTCTTTGCAGAAAGGCCGTCATTCGTTCCATATGGGCGCCCAAATCGTTCGCTGGAATGAATGGTTTGCGGAAGCCTACAATCCGCGAGGGAGTTTTACGTTCGACGGCCGCACGACGACATTGAATGGCGCAACGGCGAGCAGCCAAAACACGTTCGCGGCATTTCTGCTTGGTCTGGCCACCAGCGGCTCGATTAGTCCCGACACGTTTCAAACGCGTTTGAATTCGACTTGGCAGGGATATTACTTTCAAGACGACTGGAAGGCGCTGCGTAATCTGACCATCAATTACGGCCTGCGGTACGAGTATTTCCAACCCATGGTGCAGCGCGGCCAGGCGGCCAATTTCGAGCTGAATGGCGCGGTACCCGGATTCGTCACGTCGGGGGAGATTTACAAAGATTTGCCCGGTAAGACTACCAACACGACTTATGGCGCGGCGCTGGTCAGGCCGGACAAGAACGATTTCGGTCCTCGATTTGGCTTCGCATGGCTCGCGCCTCACTCGTCCGATCTGGTCATTCGCGGCGCCTATGGCATCTTCTTTACGCCCGAACTGCCAAACAGCTATATCGGCCTCACTTACAATCCGCCTATCGTTTCAAGCCAGTCGTATACCGGAACTTACACACAACCGATCCAAGTTACAACGGCGTTTAGCGGCACGGGTTCCACGGTGACCGGTCAATTGGGCAGCGGAGGTATCGACCCCAATCTCCGCGATACCTACGTCCAACAATGGAACTTCACGGTACAAAAGAAGCTGCCCGGCAGCGTGCTGCTGGACGTGGGCTACGTCGGCAATAAGGGCACGAATCTGACGGTCTATTATGACGCCAACCGCCCCATCACGACCGTCAATCCGGCCACCACCACGGCGAGCGTGGCCAGCCGGCGCCCGCTACAGAGCTACACGGCGTTGAGCATGGTGAAATCGATTGGCAACTCCACCTATCATGGTCTGCAGGCCAAGGCGGAACGCCGCGTGGCAAACGGACTCACGTTCATTGGTTCGTATACGTATTCGAAGGCGCTGACTACGGCCGACCAAAGCAGTGTCGGAGGAGGTTACTATAGCGGCGGCATCCAGAATATTTACAATCTGGCGGGAGAAAAATCGCCGGCGTCGTTCGATCTGCGGCAGCGTTTCTCGCTGGCGGTAGTGTATGACATACCGTTCCTGAGGAAGAATCGATATGCCGCGGTCCGGACACTGTTGGGCGGTTGGCAACTCGGCGTGATCGACACGCAGCAGACCGGCGTCGCGGCCGGGCTGACGGCAACAAGCGATACGACGGGTACCGGCATCAGCTCACGCCCGAGCGTGGTCTACGGCCAAAGCGCGACGCTTTCGAATCCGTCACGCTCGCAGTGGTTTAATACGGCAGCGTTCACTTCGGCGAGCGCGGGTAGTTTCGGCACCTCAGCGCGCGAGGCGATTTATCTGCCAGGTTTCGAGAACATCGACGCATCGCTCAGCAAGAACTTTCGAATCAAAGAACGGGCGACCTTCCAATTCAGGGCTGACGTTTTCAATGTGTTGAATCATGTAAATCTTGGTGTACCGGGACTGAGCCTTACCACGCCCAACACGTTCGGAGTGATCACCACGAGCATCCAAGGTTCGGACACCACGGGCAGCCAGCGGATTATTCAGTTGGGCGCCAAGTTTACGTTTTAGATGAATTGGCAAACGAACCTGAAAGCGGGTGCGGTGATCCCGGCTCACCCGCTGGCGCTGAACGCGCAACGAAAACTGGATGAGCGGCGTCAGCGGGCACTTACGCGCTACTATTTGGCGGCTGGAGCAAAGGGCGTCGCGGTGGGAGTGCACACCACGCAATTCGAGATTCATCAACCTTCGACAGGCCTGTTACGGCCCGTGCTGGAGCTGGCTATCGCGGAATGCCAAGAGCCGGGCCTCATCAAGATCGCCGGTATCTGCGGAACGACACGTCAAGCCGCGTGTGAAGCGGAACTTGCAAGATCGCTCGGATTCGATCTCGGCCTGGTGAGTCTGGCGGACCTGCCGGAGGCGAACATTGACGATCTCATCTCCCATGTGCGAGCGATTGGGGAGATCTTTCCGGTGATGGGCTTTTATCTGCAGCCGGCCGTGAGCGGCCGCCCACTGCCGTACGAATTCTGGCGCCGCGTGTCGGAAATAGAAAGCGTGGTAGCGATCAAGATCGCGCCATTCAATCGGTACCACACGCTGGATGTCATCCGTGGCGTGGCAGATTCCGGGCGAGCCAGCGACATTGCTCTCTATACGGGCAACGACGACAACATTATTGCGGACTTGCTTACCCCATTCCACTTCGGTAACGTGGAGACTTCTTTCGCCGGCGGATTACTCGGCCAATTCGCCAACTGGACGTACGCGGCCTTCCGAATTCTGGAGCGGACCAAAGCGGCGCGCGCCGGAAAGGCCGAAGATGTGCTCGGGCTGTTAGCGCTTGGTCAACAACTAACGGACGCGAATGCAGCCATCTTCGATTTTGCGAACGGATACCGTGGCTGCATTCCGGGCATTCACGAAATACTGCGCAGACAGGGACTGCTCGAAGGCCGCTGGTGTCTGAATCCCAACGAAGAGCTTTCACGCGGTCAGAGCCAAGAGATCGATCGTGTGCTCGAGAGCTATCCACATCTCACCGACGATGAATTTGTGGCCCGTCATCTGGACGAATGGCTCAACTAACGTGACCCGGCCCTTCTTGAGTATCGCGGCGATGTTCACCGGCCTCGCCGCAGCGCAGCAACAACCAAGCCCGAGCGGGCCGATGCCCATCACCGCGCTAAAGCCAGGCGAGGTATTGAACAGCTTGGATCTCGATCGTCCCGGCCTTGAAAAGGTCAGGGCTGCCGCGAAGTCCGGCGACCGCTCGACGGCGCTGAAAGAGTTGGTTCTGTACTATCGCCATCGAACCGGCGTGGTTTTCGAGGAAGAGCCGGCGGCCGCGGCAACGCCCAGCGTGATTCAGGATGCGGACGCGGCCACGCGCCACATATTCTCGCTTGGCATGGGATATCCGCCGCAAATCTACGGGCCAGTTGTCGATTGGGCTTCTGACCCAGTGCATGACATTGAATGGGTGGCAGGGATGGAACGCTTCTATTGGCAGCGTCCATTGATTGCGGGATATCGCGCCACTCACGATGAAAAATATGCCAAGGCCTGGATGGATCTGACGCGCGACTGGATCGCCAAGCATCCCGTCGATCCGCCCGCCTTCGACTGGCTGGATATTCAAGTAGGTATCCGTGCCACCAGCATGTGCGCAGCCTTCGATGTTTTGCGGCAATCCCCGTCGATGGATGCTAACTTTCTGGCGGAGTTCCTGGCGAGTATCCACGATCATGCGACGAAGTCGTCGCTCTATCCGCGTCTTTCCGCGCACAACAAGGCGATTCTGGAGGACATGGGGTTGTTGCGTATCGCGATTCTCTTTCCAGAGTTTCGCGAGTCGCGGCATTGGCTCGAACGCTCGTACCAGGTTTTCGATATCGCGCTTTCGGCGCAATTGAATCCGGAGGGTGTGCAGATGGAGTGGACCCCGAGCTATCACATGGTGGTGGCGGGCGAGATGGCTCGAGTCTTGGATCTGTGCGTGCGCAATCGCCAGAATCCTCCACAACACCTGATGGATTTGACGCGCAAGGCGTTCGACTACTGGCTGGCCATGACGGCCCCGGATCATTACCTGCCTATGTTCGGGGATACCACGCGCGACATTCACCACAGCCCCGATTTCACGGCGGGCGACGTGGGAGCGCGTCTGTTTCAGGAACCGGAATTCGGCCTGCTGGCGCGCCAGGATTTCAAGACGGCTCCGCACGTTGGCAATCGCGCATTTCCGGAGGCCGGGATGTTTTTCCTTCGCTCGGGTTGGAAACCAAAGGATGTTTATCTGGCGCTTCACGATAGTCCGCCAGCGCTCTCCAGACACGATCAGCCGGACAACGGCACTTTTGAGTTGTACGCCTTTGGGCGATGGCTGATGCCCGACAGCGGATCCTATGCTTACGACAACACGCCGCACGACAAGGAACGCGAATGGTTCCGCCAGACAAACGTACATCAGACACTGACGCTGGATGGAAAGAACTCCGTTAATGCGCCTCGCACGCGGTTATGGAAGGATCTGGGAGACGGCGCGGCCGTTACGTTCGATAACGCCTCGTATCCGGGTTTGACGCATCGCCGCACGGTCTTCTTTGTGGATCGCCGTTACTTTGTTTTTGTCGATGAGGCGATCGGAGACGCCAAGGGATCGCTCGATCTACATTTTCAGTTCATGCCCGGAGAGTTGTTGCATGACGGAAGAAATAGCTTTCATACCAATGCCGCGGGTCAGGGCAATGTCGCTGTTTGGGAGCCGCCGGATGGGGAGGTCGACGCAGTTCCGGAAAAAGGCTTTGTTTCGTCGAAATTCAATATCAAGGAAGAGCGGCCGCCATCGCCTATCGCGCGCGTTCCGGGGCGCCGTTTGTTTACCTGACGGTTGTTGCACCTTATGAGACTGCGCAGCCGCCTGAGATTCAGGCGCGGATGGCCAATTCGTTCGAGGCAAACGATCCGTTGCTGAAGGTGGAGCTATCGATCGGTGGCCGGCGCTGGTCGCTGTCGCGGGATCTACGATCCGGCGAAGCAGTTTGCGCTGCACAATACTAGAGCAGAAATGATTTCGTTTAGTCGGCGCTGAGTTCGTCGGCGGTGGCGACACGTGTGCCGCGGAAAAACGATATGAGGCGGGAAAACCAGGGGAGTTTCGTACAAGCGGTCGCGCGCGCACGCGAATGGAGCTTTCCGGCGATGGCGTCCATAAGGAAGGATTCGGGCAGGCAGGCGGCACCATCCTGAATCATCCCGGCGAGCCATTTTTTGCCGGCGTCGTCGATCGAGTTCACTTCGCGCAAGTCCAGAACGAGCGGGCGGCTGCCTAGGGTGGTTTGGGCGGTCTGCCAGCAACTGGTCAGCTCGGATACCTCGGATTCGCCGACCTGCCCCAGAAGTTGGAGCCGGCACGCGGCGGTGCCGTCGTGAATATAGTATTTGAAGTTCGACGAATAAGCCAAAGGGTTATCTTTACTAATACGTTCGATTCACCCGAACACGCTTCAGTTCCAGGTTTTCCACCCCTATTTTTGCCGCTCCCTCACGGTCGCGGTTCTTTGTCCAAATTAAAAGAACGATTCTCAGCGCGGAATAGTTTACAAGGCGGCGGCGCGGGAGGAATCTTCTCTGTTTCTACGTTCTTCAAGTTTAGTCAAGAACGTCGTGTCGAATTCTCCGGCTACGAAGTCTTCGTCGGAGAGAATTTCTTCGTGCAACGAGATGCTGGTCTCGATGCCTTCGATCACGAACATGCTTAAAGCGCGCTTCATGCGCTGAATGGCTTCCTGGCGGTTTTCGCCATGGGCGATCAGCTTGGCCACTAGCGAATCGTAGTAAGGGGGGATGACGCCGTCGGTATAAGCGGCGGTATCGACGCGCACGCCGATGCCGCCGGGTAGATTCAGCGCGGTGATGCGGCCGGGAGAGGGCGCGAAGGTCAAGGGATGCTCAGCGTTGATGCGGCATTCGATCGCGTGGCCACGCACGCAAATGGGCGCCGTGAGGATGCTGTCAAGGGGCTCGCCAGCGGCAATGCGGATCTGCGCTTTGACCAGATCGAGGCCGGTGACGAGCTCGGTGACGGGATGCTCGACCTGGATGCGGGCATTCACCTCGATGAAATAGATCTCGCCATTCGGGTCCAGCAGAAATTCGACGGTTCCGGCGTTGGTGTAGCCGATGGCGGCCATGGCTTTGCACAAACTGTCGGAGACGGCGCGGCGAAGGGCGGGTGAAAGGGACGGGGCTGGCGATTCTTCGAGCAGTTTCTGGTGGCGGCGCTGGATGGAACACTCGCGTTCGCCAAGAACTTCGACGCGGCCATGCTCGTCGGCAAGGATTTGGAATTCGATGTGGCGGGGGCGCTCCACCAGCTTTTCCATGTAGATGTCGTTGGAGGTGAACGCGGCCGCCGCTTCCGATTGGGCTTGGGTAAAGAGAGTCGGCAACTCCTCTTCCGAGCGCACGATACGCATGCCGCGGCCACCGCCGCCGGCCGCCGCTTTGAGCATGATCGGATAGCCGATTGAGGACGCCAGGCTCAAGGCTTCTTCGGCGTTCGAGAGCACGCCGAGCGAGCCCGGCAAAATCGGCACGCCGGCTTGCTGCATGATGGCGCGCGCACGCTGCTTCAACCCCATTTCGCGAATGACGGTAGGCGTAGGTCCGATAAACTTGATGCCCGACAGGTCGCAGACCTCGGCGAAATCGGCGTTTTCGCTCAAGAAGCCGTAGCCGGGGTGAATGGCGTCGACATTGGTAATTTCGGCGGCGCTAATTACCTTCGGAATATCGAGATAGCTGAGCGAGCTTTTGGCGGGGCCGATGCAGACGGCTTCATCGGCAAAGCGCACGTGTAAGCTGTGGCGGT
>Ga0193753_10001413_pt1 | contig 20496 bp, 31 predicted proteins | sample H1c2metaG_FD_144925 | JGI IMG/M metagenome (GOLD analysis project Ga0193753, IMG submission 144925) | Soil microbial communities from a riparian zone of the East river system, Colorado, United States - H1c2 | ecosystem: Environmental > Terrestrial > Soil > Riparian zone | place: USA: East...
CTTGGAGGACCGACTACACGAGACATTCTTGATTGTCGTTCGCGCAATCCGAGAGAGAAAAATACGCGAGCCACAACGAATCATGGGCTTCGTACGTACTGTGGTACAGCGGCAAATTGCTGGCTATATTGAACAAGTGGTTCGCTACAGGCGGACGGAAGGCGAACTTGCCCCAGGTCTGGACATCGCAGATCCGAGACACAGCCCCGAACAGGTCGCGATCATCAGTCAAAGGGCGGAGTTCATGGCGTTCGTTTTAGCGCAAATGCCCCCGAAGCAGCGTGAAATTCTTCAGCGGTTTTACCTTAGCGAGCAGACACCCGAACAGATCTGCCAAGAGATGTCTTTGACAGAAACCCAGTTCCGGCTGGCAAAGTCGCGGGCAAAAGCCGCGTTTGGCGGGATAGCCCAGTTCGCTCTTCGGAGGCGCTCAGCATCCTGGCAAAAGGCGCCGGTATCGACCGAGCTGACAGAATGTCGAGCTTAGCGGCTGAGCGTTGGTAGTCTCGATTGCGCTTGGCGGCACATTTAGAACAAACAGCGAGGGTTGGTTTCCGAGACCAACTATCAGCGCGCCAGACGAAGAACCCAGATCTTTTCTGCGAGCAAATCAAAATGTACTGGCGCGGTGACGGACTGTTGGAGGTCAACCTTTTCCTCGGGTCGTTCAGCCACCCGAACGACTGGAACTGCCAGACGAGGCCCAATTTGCTGTGCCCTGGACCTCGAAGGCATCTGGACGAATAGCTTTTTCCGTGGCGCCGTGGGGGATTGACACACAGACCTTCTCTATCGTCGATCCTGAATCGGCGCCAGAGCCTGGCGCCGCGCTGCTCATGCTCACGGGGCTGGTATTTTTAGTCCGTTTCTTCTCGCGCCGTCTCCGGTACGCTTAATCACCACCTCTGCCTCGAAATACCGTTGCTATCCCGGACGGCCTGCCGTCGGGCGAGAGGTCACGGAACTGGGTTCTCCGTGTGGCGCGCGAGAATATCGGTGGGGATACGACCGCATCGCGGGAGCGCTTAACAATCTCGGTCACCGGATTTCAGATCAGACCAGACGGTGAGCAACATCCTACGACGCTTTGGACTCGTATCTGCTCCCAACGCAGCTAGCAAACCAGTTCGGCTGAGTTTATTCGTTCGCATATGGCTGTGCTGGCAGGTATTGATTTCTTTACTGTGGAAGTGCTGACCTGGCACGGAGTGCATTCTTACTATGCTCCGCTTCCTCCACCTAGAGACGCGACGGGTGACGTTGGCCGGCATCGCCCGACACTCGACCGAGCAATGGATGATCCAGATGGCCCGCAATGCCACGGATGAAATTGACGGTGTTTTTGGTCGATTCGCTTTGTGATGTATGATCATGACACACGAAATTCTGCGCGTCTTTCCGAGCCACGCTCCGTTCCGGCGGCGTAGAGCCACCCTTGGTGCCGACCGGCAGTCCCAATCTGAACGCCTTTGCAGCGTCCATCAAAACCGAGCGTTTGTCTAACTGATTCTCTTCGGCGAGGCTTCGCTGTGACGCGCTACACTCGGAACGAAACCATCAAGGGAAAGCTAATCTTCTACTCTTCCCCGCTCCCGGTGAGCACCGCGCGAGGGATCTAGCAACTATACGTTGTCGAGAGCGTCTGGGCGGATTACTCAAATATTACTGCCGCACAGCTTGAATACTTTGACCATGCGGCCAAAGTGTGGCATGAGGCCACAGGGCGCTTTTGACCCGACGTTTTCGGATCGGGATCGGAAAAGTCTTAGTATAAGGGGCCGCCCCAACTCTAGAACTATGATTCAATCGAGGTACTAATCTCCTTATGGACGCTGGTATAGAAAATGATGCCGGCCTGGCCCAAGCCATGCAACTCTTGAGTCTGGAACTTGACCGCGCACGGGCTCTTAGGGCCGAGTTGGCCGCTCTCATCGAGTGGCATCATTGGATCGGATCTAGCGGCATGGATGAGGCGTGCTCTCACATAAACGGCCTCATCGTTCCGTCAAGTGTACCGCGCTACTCTGAACGGCGCCAAATGCGTTAGCGTTGGGGAGGTCGGCGACTCTTGCAGTGGACAGAGGACCAAATCGAATCGATTGGCGTTGGGCTGCCCTGCCTTTGGCGGGACTATACGCTGGGGATGCCGAGATCCGATGACGATGCAAGTTGGTTTAGCGTGTCGAATTTGCCGGAGGGTTGGGAAGCCGATCTCTTATGGGTGCCAGACGGAAGATGGGCTTTCTTCGTTCGCTGCGAAGGCATTAACTACCTGTCGAAGAGAATCTACCTGAGCAAGGAGGCCGCCCTCGAATGGCTCAAGAAATGGCTCCGGGAAAATGCGCCATGAATTGCGCCGGCGCAGTTCGACGGAATATCGCCATTCTCGGCCCTATTTTTCCCGGCCATGGCAACTAGGTTCCTCGACAAAGCGAGCTCGATGTGCGTCCCGACCGCTGTATTCTCTGCACTCCAGCCGGTCGAATGCCTCGCAAAGAGCGGCGATGTCTTCGAAGCTTTCGTGCTCGTAAAACGTGTCGAGTGTGACTTCAAACGCTCGACGTACCCCTGGCGGATCAATTCATCTGCGGGACCGTCGCTCGATGCGCTGTCGCACGTTTTCCAGATGGGTGTCTTGAAGGGAGCACCCTGCACGTTGAGCTCTGCACTACCAATGTTCCCATTGGTATATATTGGGCCAAACGTTATGACTGATCTGTTAAGAAACTCTGAGTCTATCGTGGCCGCTCACGATAGATGCCATTGTCGATAGTCAGGACGCCTGCATCTTTCACGGGGTCTGCGCGAAGTTCCAATCACCCGAAAACTCAAGGGCAGAGCACGGGCGTCATGAAGCTTCGGTTCGCGCCGTTGTCCAAAGCCGGGGCCGCGATGCTGTTTGAGATCTTCAACCAACGCTGCGAGCGCTCGGCCATCCTGGTCACCGTGACCCAACCCCGAAAATGCGACCGCTGGTGTTGACGCGCCCTCAATTGTGCCTTAGACCCGAGGGTCGCTACGCAACATGGGCGACGGCGCCAAGGCGTCCGGTCGCGCCGGCACGCTTCCTTTGCAGTCCAGTTCCTGTGCTTCCATTTTTCTGATTGCTCGACGATTCTTTCAGATGCAGGGGTGCGAGTTGGCCCGCAATCACCCGACGCAACCCGCAACGATTCTTGCACAGAGTCTTGAGGAGCCCGTTCAATAATTGAACGTCGCCGAGGGACAGCCAGCAGTCAGGTAGCGTTGCCAGCGACGCGAAGATTTGGCCCTCAGTGAGAGCTTCGATACGCGACACGGTCTCCTCGCAGATTTTCGGCATGTTGACGAGCGAATAAACACTTTGGTCGATGTATAAGCCGTGCCCGGTGGCTTCGTGCAGCTCCCAAGAAGATCCCGCAAAGGCCATGCCGTGATCGATGCAGTACGCACGAAGTCTAATCTGGCCTTCTGCAGATCCACGTTCTCGGACGAAAACGGCTTGTCGCTGATCCAGCTGATAGCACCATTGATCGAACACGAACGCTTTCGCGAAATCATTCAGATTCACCACGCGCTCCAACAGCCTTCGCGGAAGAAAGTCGAAGATGACCTTGGTCTCCGGGTTCACAGGACAAAGAGACCCGAGATGCCATTCGCCCTCTACGGGTAGCTTCCTGTCGCCGACGGCGAAAGAGAGCTCTTCATTCCGAAGGGCTGCGGGCAGTCGCAGGATGCGCAACGGCGCAGTCGAAATACCGAGTTCAGCCATAATCGACCCCGTGATCCATTCGTTGACGAGCGTCCGATTGCCTTGTGGATTCCCAGCAAATTTGCCGATGTAGAAACGCCCATCTGCGCCTTCGACGAGACGAGCTTGTGAGCCGCCTTGTACCGGCCGGATGATTCTCTTAATCTCCACGGGCCGGGGCTTGCTCGTTGTGTTAAACGCACGCAACGAGTTGTTCATTTGGATATGTGCTCCGGTCTGAGCCACAGAAGTCCACAGACCTGACGTCGTGACCGACGGCTGTCCGATGGGAGTGCGGGTAGATCCGCGAAAATTCGATGACACTAGGATTGCGTTTGCCCCGTTTCAAAAATCGCCCCGATGAACATCACCAACTATCAAAGAGTGCTTCAGCCAGGAAAAATGTACAATGAGATTGAAATTTTTTCTATATTCCCCTGGGGATAGCGTTTCGTTTTGGGAACGAATCCACGACAAAAATAGCTCTATTCTATAAAAGAGAAGCATAATGACTCACAAGGACGTTGTCCGAACTGTGGAATGGACCTTGTTAATGGCCCAACTGCCCACGCGAAATTGCTCACCGGCCGGTGTCCTCTTGCTTGACGCCGCTTCGGATGAACTCCACATCAAACTCCTACCGGAATTAACCGGGGCCCATGAAGAGGTCACTGAATTCTGGAGGGAACTGCCGGATGATTTGATGGAACGATCCCGCGAGCTGGGTGGCTTTCGAGTGTTGGAGTGGCTCGAGAGGGCGGCGTCGCATCTGATTCAACTCGGTCCTCGGGCTCGCATGGAAACAACCAATCCCGAGGAGACCTTGGATCTGCTATACCGACAGCACATCACCGGCGATCTTGAAGTTCAGCGGCCCGCGGAGCGGAAGTTTCAGCGTGGAGCAGGGCGTTGAATTTCCGGCTCTGCCCCGTCCGAATCGTTGCGACCTTTTCCATCGTCCAGCGAATCCTCGAGACCCTTCGTTGTTCCGCGCTTTTCTCTTCCGGCGACATCTTTCCGAAACGACTGGCGACGCCGTGAGAACTCAACCGTTTACTTCGCGCAAATCCCCAGAATGTCGTATCTCCGTTTTCGACAATTCACATCCGCAATATGGACCCGCGATCAGTTGTGACCCATTAGCGGATACCGTTCCAATCGGGCGACGAACGCCGCAGTGCGCGGACGTTTCAACGTAACTTCCGGCTGGCCCCCGCAGGCGAGCTCAGACCATGGGAGGCTTCCAACTGGGGGTTTCGCGCTATTCGGCTCATCTGCCGGAAGCAACGGAACTGGTAAAGGACTTGACGGCCAGCAAGGTTCAGAAAGCGCGCGCTGCGATCTTTTCCGTGGAGAATCGCCCGGGCGGCCAATTGGGCTTCTACTCTATAGCGGCTTTTCGCGCGGCAAAATGTTTGAGGGATCGGGCGAATTTTTCTGTGGAAATCAGAATGACCCTTTTCAACCGGTTGCGACAGTCGGCACGCGTCGGCCAACCCGGGATAAACTCGAAAAGGCATGTCCAGAACTCGCACATCCTTTGCGTTCCCTCAGTCCGTCACGCTGCACACTGCGACTAATCGTCTTGAAGCAGCACAACAGCGTTGGATCCAGGAACACACCGGCCAACTTCGCGCCTTAGTGTGGTTGTCCGGCCGCTCCGGTTTGGAGATCGTAGCTTCCGACGAACGAGTAGCATTTTCTAACGAGCGGATAGCCCGCGCTAGTCTGTCATCGGATACACTAGTACGCAAAAAATGACCGCCCCACTCTGCCGAGCCGAAGGCTTCGATCTAGCTTCCGGTGAGATCGCAATAACACAGGAAAATCGGATCGCGAAGGAGTACCGCGTTATGAGCTCGCCCGGCACGGCGCCCGAATCGAATCCAAGAGGCATCTTTCCCCGCATCGAGGAGGATGACCAGAAATACGTGATGGTGCCTTACAGCGAAATCGCTCAGGGATTGGCGCGTTCGCGAATGAGTCCTTGGATTCCGATATCGATGGTCATGACGTGGGTTGTACTGGGGATGCTAGCCGCGTTCATCCTCAAGTCGCGAAACGACGAGCGGATGCTTCAATCCACCTACCAATCGCAGAATCAAACAATTCTCAAGCTAGCGTCCTCCATTGGAGATCAGGGCGCACAGATCTTCAAATTGACGAATTCGGTCCAAAATCTTTCGGGTGCCGTGTCTTCCCTGTCCACTACAATTCGGCGGACTGAGTCGCGCGTAAATCGATCAGCACGCGAGGTTCGGCGTGTGGAAGCCCGGTTGCGAGCGGCCGAAACGCGGCTTAACGCCCAACCAAAGCAGCCATAGCGCAGCCTTCACCATCGTCTGTTGTCAGCGCCGGAACCTCGCATTTGCACGGAGCGCCGGGCTGGATTTTAGACCTTAAAATCCGATCGGCGGTTTTGAACCGTTCGAACACGACTGGGTGGGATAACAGAGTTCCGTCACGTACCGGCAGTTGAATCCGATATCTTCGGATGCCCTCCTTGATGATGCCTCCGACAATACGCTTTTCGCCTTCAGTGACATAGAGCCAACGATCTTCGCTGATTTTGCGGCACACGTAGGTCATCATGTTTTCGGGCATCCCGCCTTATCGTCATTTCCGCTGGAAAGTCTGAGGTCACTTCAACAACACTGATTGCTGATCCTCGGCGCGCAAACGTTTCACTGCGTGATCGGGCCAGCGTATTGCCTCGGCAGCCAAGCGTTAAGCTGGCTGTGTACAAAATCTTCGTTTGTCGCGGTTCCCGCCTCAGACGCGACGAAACGCTCGATACCAGATCGCGAGCCCACTTAGTGGTCCTAAATCACATTGAAGCTGGAGTAGTGCCAGCGCGACGTACGGGAAGCTGCGGATCGTTCTCACGGTTGCGACGTGGAGTTGCTCCTGCGATTTTCGCTGCTGAAGGCACTAGATCGACCGAGCTGAAGTTTGGACCCGGAACAGAAAACACGATCCTGTCTTTTCTGCGAGTATTGTTCTGGGAGAAGCGTCCAGAAAAACATGCCCAGGTTTCGCAAGCCTTTTGAGCTCCTACATCCCCAAATCCTGGAGGCCGTTCTCGTCGATTTCCGAGAAGGGGGACAGAAGCTTCAGGAGCGGGTGGAGCGTGAACACAACCCGCTCCTATTTGGCTGCGCATCGGTCTCGACGCCGAAGTGGCGCCCACCGAGCGCGGCGACTCGAAGGAAGATCGCCGCTGTACAGACGAGGCGTTGGGAGGCTTTTCGCGAGGCGAAATTAATGGCCGGCAAACCGTAGTTTTTGCCACGGCAGAGATTAGTGCGGCGAAGCTCAGGGTAGAACGGTGCCGTGTTAACTACGCTCCTCTATTCACACGGGTAAGTAATCCGGGCTAGGCGGCCAACCACGCTTTTAGAAAATTATGACGGCTCAAAGGAAAGAGACGAAAATCAAATCCTGCAAGCGGCAAGCCCACGGTCTGTGTCTTCGTCGCCGATACATTTGAATTACTGCCAGCGACTGTAACCTGTGTTTCAAGGGTGCCAGAAGCTCGCAGGTAAGCGCCGCCGGCCGAGAGGCCCAAGTGCCCGCGAGTTCCACTCAGAAGATCGTACTGATAACCAGCAAAAAAATAGTCGAGGTTGGCATTGGAGGTGATGGACTGGTTGACCGCGAACGTGCGTCCCTGGTAGACGATCGACCGATCGATTGTGTTGAGCCCGCGCAATCCGAAGGGAGTACCCTCCACCTCGATCCGATGCCGACGCTGACGGCACCCGCAAAGAGTACATGGAAACGGTCGCCACAGTTCCGCTAGTCATCATCGACGACTTCGGCATGCGCAAGCTGCCACACACCGCCGCCGAGGATCTGCTCGAAATCGTTATGCGACGTTACGAGCGTTTCAGCACGCTGCTGACGTCCAATCGTCCAGCGGAAGATTGGGGCAAGCTGCTAGGCGATGTCGCCGCCGTCAGCGCTATGCTCGACCGGCTCTTGCATCACGGCCACGTGCCCAAGTGCGGGCCACGGAGCTGGCGGACCAAGACCGCGGCGGCCACATAAGGAAGATCGCTTTGTATACTGCGAGGACTCTGCCCTCGCGCTCCCGGGATTTATCGCGTTCCGGCCAGAATGTGTTTACTATTTCGGGGAGCAGACACTTTCGGGAAACGTGTCGGTCGGTGCAACCGCCGGTACTACGTTAAGCTTGCATATTTTGCCGCTCTTGCACTGAAGATCTCGCGGCTGTTTGAAGCCCCGAGCAAAGATCAAAAGCCTATACTTTCCTGCCGGGAGCACGCCTACTGAGAAATCTCCATTGCCATCAGTCTGCACTTGCCTAAAGGAACTCTGCTTGACCTCTGAAATATACTTCCGAACTTCAATGCGTTTGTGGACCAGCGCTGCGCCTGAAGGGTCTTCGACGTGGCCTCCAAGATCGACGGCAACGTCGAGCACTAAGTTCGGATGGACCTTCACGTTCTCGCAAACTTGTGGGTCAGACGGACCAATCTGAACCAGCTGCCCGGGAAGGCAACACGCGGACAGAAGGAAACTCACAGTCAACGAGGGAAGAATGCCGCATCGACGGCACAGATATCTCACTCGCTTATCGTCCTACAGACCGAATCGAAAGCCCTAACCTCCGTCGAGAGGGCGACCCTAGTCGCCCCGCCATTCAGGCTCCTGAGTCGGCGCTCCGGTCGCATCCCTGCGTAGCCGTGTCCTCCGCACAGGTATCGTTAATATATCCCTTCCTGCTTCTCTATCAAAGAAAAGTTTGCACGCTCACCGCTTACGCGGTATAAGGGCTCTTGTCCTGGATCGCGTCTCCCGTTGGCCGGTTTTCAGGTGATCACCGAGGCTCCAAGAGTTTTAACAGCTTCTTCATGGATACCTCCTCCTGAATTTCGATGGGCGAACGTGACACACCCGTTTGCATTGAAAGCCATTCAATCTGGGTGCGTAGGTTCTGGAGGTCAGATGAGAATGATTCTCTTTCTGCTGGCGTCATTTGAAGAGGCGAACGAAGGGCGTCGCCGTAGAACTTTACCGTCCTTAACCGAGCGAACTCGCCGTCAGCCACCTTGCCGAACCAAATGCGGACCGCGCGCCCTCTGCAAACACTCGCGCCAAGTTGATATCGCTGATAGCCAGACCCAGTAGGAGGTCGCGGTCCGACTTTCTCTGCTTCCTGCCCGCGGCCGCCAGTTTGACGCCGCATTAGCGGCGCAGCTTGCGATTGCGCGTTCGGACCAAGCGGCGCTTCTCAAATGCGCTCTTCCCAAAAATGGACGGCGGAAAACCAGGCTTTCGGCGTCAAGCACGCACGGTTATCGCGTCGGAATAATCCTTGCTTTGCAGCGGGAGTTTTCTATTTCGATCTCGCGAGGCCGAGACGCTTCACTGGTCGGGCGCGCTCAGATCATCAAAGCCCGCGAGGAGATGACGCGACGCGAAGCCAACAAACGATCCAGCGCAGGCTGGGTCACGCTAAGGCTAGTTGTCGTGAGTTCGGGCTAAGGCTGATTACTCGCCGAGTGGGTCTTGTTGCCGGCTATTTAAGGCGATTTCGATGCGGCTTAGGCGTGATTGAATCGCGACCAATTCTTTATCTTGATCTCGCAGCTGGCTCGAAAGCCGACTCATTTGCACCGCCAAGTCTCGAGTTGTTCTTTCGACCGATTGGTTAAGGCTGGCGATCTTTATGTCCTGACTGGTAACGGCATCGGTCAACTGCGCTATTTAGCGACTTCGATTTGCTGACGCCTGCTGGAGCGCGGTTTCCTGGCCGAGCGCTGTGCGGGACGGCACATTCGGCGAGAGCGGGAATTCTACCCAGTTCTCGGCAATTATCAGAGTAGACATAGTGTTGTAGATACTAGTGACCTTCGCGTTTCAACTTCTCGTAGCATGGCCGGTAGTGCTGGCCATACTATTGCTCTCCTAGGCCCTCCATCCAGCCACCCTTTGGAGTCAGGATGTAGTCCATTCCGTCGTCAATGCTGTGTACCTTCACGCCTAACGAGTTCGTTCCGTATGGTTCAACTTTGACAAAGCGTTCGCCAGAGGGTAACATCCGCGGCACCATCCAATAATCCATTTGGCGTTGGAAATTTGAGTGTGCAAGAGTGCCGCCAGGCATTGGTATAGACAGATCGAACTCATGCACATGCGGATCAGACGGCGATGCGGCTCGGAAGGCTACAGGCCGATGACCCATCGCCAATGGTGAGAGTGCCTTGGCATCTGCGAGCGGCGGCATGACTTGTTGGCTCTTTCGCATCGCAATCTCCACGCCACGAAGTTTGGCGTACAAATCTTGCATCTCGTTTCGGCGCTGTCCGAGTTGATCGGAAAATTCACCGATTTTCGAGTTGGATTGCGCCAGACTGGCAGTTACGCCTTCCACGGATTTAGTCAACCCGTCGACCTTGGAGTTCCCGTCAGCGATCGACGTAGCTAAATTCAGGAGCGATCGGCTTTGAGAAAGTCCGACTTCTCGGAATGTGTCCTCCTGTTTCAGCGTTCTCCACGCGAAATATCCAAAGCACGCGATAAACAAGACCACAAGCAACTCCAAGCGGAGAATACGGTTGCGCGAAGGTTGCGTCGCCTCAACGGGTCGATCCGTCGCAATTGAAGACGGCGCTGTTTCTAGCCGCGAAGCGGCGGCTGAGAGCGCAGTCTGCAGCCGAACTGGCTGATACTGGGCAATCCTGAACGGTGACATAAATATGAGAGCAGATGACCATATGAGGGATTGCCTCCTCACTATACACCCGGCTGTGGCATGCTGCCGTATTCAAGACAGCCTGCCGCACCCAATTCTACAGCCCCAGCGCCAGCGCCGCATTATCCGAGAACACATTCGCTTGGCGCACCTAGCGCAGGACCATCCCAACCGACTTATGGCCGGTCGTTCGCATGATGCGTAGTTCGGGCTGTCCCGCTCGAGCGGCGGCGTCACGAAACCGGCCGGAGTGAGTGGCCTGCAAAATGAATTCACAGAACACACCTAGCGCTCTGTTCGGCGTCAATTACTTTTTCCGCCGGGAGTTTTAATGTCGCCGATCACACTCCGAGAAATTAGGCCGGCAGAGCACTCGAATCTGTTGTGCAGGCCTGTTCTCTGCTACACGTGGAAGATGAGGATTCTAGCGCGTGCCTATTTCGGATCGCGCTAGGCCATGCGGGCATCGCGATCAGCGTCTATCGTGTTTCCGATGGAGACCAAGCTCTGGTGTTTTTTATTAAGTTAGGGCCTCATATCACCGCCAAGCGCCACGAACTGGTCGTGCTGGATCTTAATATGCCAGGGGTCGACGGCTGGGAGGTCCTCTTGAAGATTCGAGCCAACGATGATCTACAGAAAATTCCGGTAGTGGTACTGAGCACCTCTTCTCGGTCGGAAGATGAAACTCGCGCGTTCTCGCTAGGAGCGCGTCGCTATGTCGTCAAACCGCCCGACTTCTATGGTTTGGTTCGAGAAGTGGAATCGATTTGTGCCGACTTCGTTCCAAACGTTTCCCAACACCGACCCAGCGCTAGCAGCTGAAATGCGCTTTTACAATTTAAGTAATGGCCTGGGACACATGTAGTGGGCATGCTCGCATGTCTGAATGGGCCTGCCCCCTGAGGTGAAACAACCAGTTAAGACACTGTTGACCGTGATCTTCAACCTTCTCCAGAATACAGGCCATCACCATCGCAGCCAAACAAGTTTTGCGCCTAAGAATAAATCCGGCATCGTGAATAAGGCTAACGGCGGTGGGCTCGTCGACGCCGAGGTGAAGCAGCTGCTAGCCCGCCATCATTGTCCGGTATGCTTAGCCAGTCGCCCCGTGGCGTCAGGGTATAATTTACTTCATCCTCTAGGCTGTGCACGTTTATGCCGAGTGAGCTCATGCCGTATGGCTCAACCTTGACAAGGCGCTCCCCAGAAGCTAGAACCCGTGCAACGAGCCAATAGTCTAGTTCGCCTTTGGGATTTTGGTGGGCAAGCGTTCCGGCCGGCATCGGTATCGATGCGTCTATCCGATGTGAATGCGAACTCGTCATCGATGCAGTCTGAGAAACCAAAGGTGGTTGGGTCGTCGTCTCCGACATGGTCGTGTCGTTTGCCTCCAACTTGGCTTGCTGAGCCTTTCGAAACGCGATTTCCACAGCCTGAAGTCTCGAATTCAAATTTTGAATCTGGCTTCCGCGCCGCCCAAGCTGACTGGCAACGTCCCCGATTTTCGAGCTGGATTGGGCCAGAGTAGCGGTGACAGCCTCCACAGATTGAGTTAATCCATTGACCTTTGCGTTTCCGTTGGCGACGGAAACGGCGAGGTTCAGGAGCGATCTGTCTTGCGACAAGCGAACCTCTTGGAGCGCATCCTGTTGGTTCAGGGTTCTCGCAGAAAAATAGCCGAAACCGATGATTGCAGCCAAGATTATTATTTCGAGCCGGCGGACGCGGCCATGGATCGGCCTGTCTACCCCAGCCAACCGGTTTAACGCCGGAGCCTCCGGAATCCGCCGTGTATCTTCCGGCAGTTCCACCACGGGCAACTCGTCTGACATACTAATAGGTCCGTACAAGATAGGACGTTGGTATTTAGCTCTGAGATCGGACATAGGTTCTTACGCGACGACTCTTTCAAGGTGAGTGGCCGTCGTACCCAAGATTTCTCCTTAGCGCCGCAGACACAGACGAAACCCGACAAGCTGGCTGCGAGCCACTCTAGTGTGAGGGCCAGCCGGTGAATGATTATTGAAGAAGCGCGCATACATGACTACTTTTCAGTGCTGGATGGGCCGCATGCGCCTTCTTTGCACTCGGAAAAAGGCTTGTCGCTTCTCTCAGGGCTCGTCGCGCAGCTATTTGCGCACGTCGCCGGGCACGGTTATCGTTTTTGTTCCGAATAGCAGATTCGTAGTGGCCTTGAGCAATTAGCAGCCATCCAGCCCAAGTCGGCTCCACTCTCGTCTCCGGCGAATAGTTATCCATGATTGCCCAATCGGTCTAATGCTGGGAACCGAATAGAAGAACAGAATGCGAAGAGGCGAGCAGCGGCCAACTTACGATGGATGGACGGATGGGCTCGTCCTCACGCCAATTACGGATTCTGCATTAGTGCTAATGCTGATCTAGAGCATCCATCCATCGGCCCTCCGGGGGGCAGAATGTAGTTCATGCGAAGTTGGCCAACAATCAAGCGCAGGCTTGCTCGCGATAAGTCCATTTCTCGCGAGTCAGGTGCCCGCACCAAACCCCATATCCGATTTGGGGACGACAGCAGCATTTTCGTGATTGGGCCGTCTTGCGTTGCTAACGGCGATTGGACGCGGTAGAAGTCCTCGGGCCTGAGCTAAGCTGTGCGCAACGCAACAGACGCTTGCGAGCCCGCAAGTATTTGGCATGCGCTTCGTTCTCTCGTTCCCGCTGGGCCAAAAGAGAAACGTGTTGGATTACCCAATGACGTCGCTGTGGGCGCCCGCTACCATCTGGCAGGGCTGTCAGCCTCGGCAACATAATTTCCAAGGGCAGCAACGCACTCTGTGTGCAGATAGAGAAAGTCATCATTTCTCCCCCCGACCCTGAAGGCACGTCCGCTAGACGGTCTCAGCCCGTCTCCTCCAAAAGTTTTAACAGCTTCTCCATCGATGCCTCCTCCTGAATCGCGGTAGGCGAAAGTGACACACCCGTTTGCATTGAAAGCCATTCAATCTGGGTGCGCAGGTATTGCAGATCAGATGAGAATGATTCTCTTTCTACTGGCGTCATTCGGAGAAGCGAGCGAAGAGCCTCGCAGTAGAACTTTACTGTTCTTAACCGAGCGAACTCACCGTCAGCCACCTTGCCCGAACTAAATGCCAACCGCGCGCCCACTGCAAACACTCGCGCCAAGTTGATATCGCTAATAGCCAGGCTTACTAGGAGGTCGCGCTCTGATTTGCTCTGCTTCCGACCCGCGGCTGGCATTCTGCGTCCAAATCAAAAGAGCATCGTCGTGATCAAAAAATACAGCCACCTCAATACTCTGAAAAAAAGGAGATGCGCTCTCCTGGTGATCGGGAAGGCGCTTTTTTCGCCTGGGAACGTGGATCCTGAGCCATTGACAAAAGACGATCCGGCGATGAGAGCGAATGTCGGATTTCCGTATGAGATCAGTCCGATGCCTGCTCTCGTAATCGGAAAAGTGGCGCCCACCTTGTGATCTGGACACATTCAGCTCTACGCTGCCCGTCGGCTATCCGACAACTATATGGAACAGTGACGGCACGGAACGCGGGGGAACAGGTGTGTTCCATCACGAGTGGGACCAGGCAGATCGATCATTGTTCCAAGACTCACCCAAGTTCCTCGAGCGGAAAACGAGTTGTAGGAACGCGTAAGGAACCAGCGTAAGGTTTATAACGCAGCGTGCAGACAATCAGTCCCCTCCGGCTATCCGTAGACGGCTGGTCACCAGTACAGAGGAATGGCGGCCCAACCGTAGCTACTCGCCGGCCAGTTCCGCTTGTTCCCGACCGGCCAGAGCGATTTCGATTCCGCTTAGGCGAGACCGGATCGCAGCCATTTCTTTGTCTTGGGTCTGCAGTTGGCTCGAGAGTCGGCTCATTTGCACTGCCAGGTCTCGGGTTGCCGTTTGGACCGATTGGTTCAACTCAGAAACCTTATTATCCTGACGCAAGACGCTGTCAGTTAACGTCGCTATCGATCGACTTTGGTTCGCGGCCGCTTGTTGGAGCGCGCTTTCCTGGCCGAGTGTTTGCCAAGCGAAGCATCCAAATGACACAGTAGCCGTGACTAGGAGGAGTTCGAGTCGCAGGACGCGGCTGCGAAGTAGCCGGTGTCCCAGAGTAAATATTCCACTGGTTGACGCTATCTGAGCGCCGTATTTGCGTAGATGAACGGCTGTGCGGGACGGCACATTCGGCGAGATCGGGAATTCTACCCAGTTCTCGGCAATCGTCAGGGTGGACATAGTGTTGTAGATACTAGTGACCTGCGCGCTCTAATTTTCTCCAAGCACGGGCGGGCACCGCAGGTCGCCTATCGATCCAGGCTTTCCGTCCAACCCCCCTGGGGCGTCAGAACATAGTCCATTCCGTCGTCAATGCTATGCACCTTTACACCTAACGAGTTTGTACCGTATGGCTCAACTTTGACAAAGTGCCCGCCAGACGGTAGCACGCGTGGCACCATCCAGTAATCCGTTTCACCTTGGGAATTGTGATGTGCCACAGAGCCATCGGGCAGTGGGATCGACAGATCGAACTCATGCGTATGCGGGTTCGACGGCGATGCGGTTGGGGAGGTTGAGGTTGTAGTCCCATGAGGCATCGCCAATGGCGACGGGGCGATGGTATGTGTTAGCGGCCTGACTTGTTGGCTCTTTCGCAGCGCAATTTCAACACTGTGAAGTCTTGCGTAAAAATCTTGCGTCTCGTTTTCGCGCTGGCCGAGCTGCTCAGAAAATTCAGCGATTTGGGAGGTCGATTGCGCCAAACTTGCGGTTAAGGCATCGATGGATTTAGCTAGCTCCGTGACCTTCGTATTGCCAGTAGCGACGGAGACAGTCAGGTTCAGAAGGGATCGGTTTTGCGAAAGACTGACTTCATGCAGCGAGTCCTCCCGCTTCATAGTTCTCCAGGCGAAGAAAGCAAAGCCGATGATCGCGGCCAGCACAAATAGCTCCAGCCGCAGAATACGCTTGCCCGACGGTGATTTCAGGTTAGTTGGCCGGTCCAACACGGGCCCTCGGGGCGTCTGGCTTTCCTCTTCGTATGAATCCTCGACGCGAAATGACGCACGCGGCGCGATCGGACTGTAGGTGATCGGGCGAGGGTGTTTGTCTTTAGCGTCGAACATAACGGTGTAGAGAGTGTGCCTATTAGTGGCCGTTCGTCCTCAGTTTTCTCCTTAATACCCAGGAACTAGGGGAACAAAGTTTCAAACCGCGCCCGCTCCTTTGGTAAGCTTTTTGTCAAGTGGACCTTCTAAGGCCCCGCTGGAACCACGCGAATTGCGGTGGGATCATTGCGGGCTCTGGAGCACTGTTTCAGTGCTGTAAGTGCGAGAGGGCGGCCCCGGCTATCGGTGCTGTTCTTCCCTCAGGTGCGTGGAACGAACCTGAATATTTTGCCTGCCATTCTGAGTTGATTTGTCGAGCTACTCAGTGCGGAATACGCCGCCGCCCAGCAACGTTCTAATCCGGAGTCCAAAATGGAGACCGATTTTCTGCACGCGGAGCGGGCTAGACATGTTATTGCAGCTCGTCTGCCGAATGGAGCGCACGCTCAGCGTGCTGCAAGTTCCTAGGAAAGACTCTTCTTGCCAGAAAAAGAAATGGGTCGGAGGATCTGGTGAAATCTCTAAGCGAAAAACGTTTCCAAGAGCCGGGTCATTCTGACTCGCTGGTACCGGACCTGTTGGCGATGATCACGGAACTGCGAGCGGAGAAGGCCGAGATCGATGAGGCTATTGAGGTGCTGGAGCGTGTGAGATCCAGCAAGTTGCGAGGAGTAACGGATCATCGCAGGACCTGTCGGAGAGCACTTAGACGACTGAGCATTTGGAGCCGGACGACTGCCTTTCTGAAGCCAATTTAGAGAGTGCTGCTGCAGGGGATGCGCACGTTGCCAGCACGGCCTAGGGCATTGGCGCTGGGAGTCCGATCGGCTTCATGCCGATAAAGGGGTTACGACCCCCTGGCGTTGGTTGCAGCGGCGCCTTTCGATCTCTTGTAGCATGCGTCCTATGTCATACGACGGCGAGCAACCACGGATAGCGCCAACCAGCACGGGAGCGCAATCCATGCCATATCTTCATTGGATTGCGCGGCAGCTCGCCGAGCATGACACTCACTGCGGCGAAGAACAGAAATACGTTCGACCAAGATTTCCGAGCCACGATACGACACCCGCATCGAAAACCAACGCTATTCAGTGCATAGGCGCAACGGCATGGGCAGTATCAGTGGTCCTGTTCGGTATCTCGCCACTCTCGAGCAAAAGGCGTCCGCGTTCGGCTAAGTCCGCAGTGAACATCCACAGTTCCTGATTTCCACAGCGAATATTCACCGTTTTGCCGCTGTCATTGGTGTTCTGAACAATAACAACACCGTCCGGGAGGACACGGCATACTTGTCGGGCAACGTTTCGGACGACCGCTATTGTTGCCTTGATCAAACGGTAAGCTTATATCTTCTTCCCAATCAGATATGATCCTCTTGCAAGCTTAGGGTCCAAATCCAGTAGGAGGCATTTTGGACCAATGGGGAGGTAACGATGAAGCGGCAATGGCTGTTCTTGCTGGCATTTAACGAATTGAGTTAGGCGACGACCCACGAATTGACCAATCCGCGGGCATTCGATCCAGAGTCGATACCCGGCTCTTCAATCCACGAGGCGCCGCGTACTCGTTCATAACCGAATTTTGGGAAAGTGGCACGCGATGCAGCTTGAGGTCGCCTGCCTCGTGCTCACCCAAACACTGCCTGGCGATCCGCTCGGTGCAGAAATCTCTCGATTGTTGGCAATTTAGAATCGACATTGGATCGAGTTATAGCAGTTCGAACCTTTCAACTTTGGCGTAAACTAGTACGACTAGGCCCAAAGTCCTAATCAGTCGAATGGAGCGATGGACTGTCCTCCGCCTGCGCGGAGCGGTCGAATCAATGGAGGCAAGACGGACATGAGTGGATTCGGAACGGCACGCCAGCGAGAGCCATTTCATTTAGCAGACGGTGACCCCGCTATTTCTCCGTCGACGCAACAACAGTTCGCTTTGGTACCTTATCGGGAGCTTGCCGATGCCTTGCGGCGTCCCAAGATGGGCCCTTGGGCTCGGGTCGCGGTAATCGGCCCGTGGATCGTCGGAATATTCTTTTGGGTATTCGCATTGAAATACTCTGCCGACCAGCGCGCAGTCCAAGCTGAGAATTCCTCCCAGGCACAATCGCTAGTTTCTTTGGCTAGTTCTATCAACCACCAAAGCCAGCAGGTCGTCAGCGTAGTTCAGTCCCTCCAAAGTCTCGCGGCTGCTGTAGCTTCTTCATCGGCAAGAGCGGACGGCATTGAGGCTCGGCTGGAGCGCTCGCGACGCGATTTGAAACGGATTGAATCCAAGCTACAGGCAGATCAAATGCAAGTCTCGGCAAAATCAGACACCGCGATTGTCCCAGAATCACCTATTAAGCCGGTCCATCATCACAAGATTGCCGACGAACTAAAGCCGCAGATAAAAGGTGCGCAGGTGTGGCGCGATATCAAAGGAAATGTTGTGTATTGGCTTGTGCCGCGCGAAATCTCCGGCAATATGCACATGATCAGAGTTCTACCGATCGGAATTCACCCCTCGGGTGTTTTGGTGCATGACGTCAACGAAGGCGAGGACTACATCGTGACTCACTCGAGTGGTTGGATTCGCCAGGGCGTTTCCGGGGCTTCTGTCGATCAATAATTAGAGCAATCCTGAAGGAGGCTGCTAAGAATAACCGCCAACTTCAGCGCTCAACGGGGCTGCGGTTCGCGATTTGTCATAGAAAGAGCGAGCGTAGCAACGATGTGGAGAGCCACGCAAGCGCAAAGGCCCAGAATTGTTCCTGGAATAGCTACGAGCCGGCTTCGGCAGCCTCGACGCAGCTCCCGCCTCGTACGGTCCACGGGTGTTGCCTCACCTTTCTAATTAGCGATAGGAGTTCGTTTCCGTTCCATTCCCGGTCGCACGGCTCAAGTTGGTGCTCGGCCAACAGGAGCACCGCGCCACGTTCATCATTCGGCAGTTCCAAATCGCTGATGCGCTGTTTAGTGAATTCGTTCATGTCGGGATAGTAAGGTACTCAATTTAACCGATGGGCCTTACGTCATGCGACGGTGAATGACCAACCTTCTTAGCAAACAGTGCGCGCCTTGTTCCCTTCCTCTCCGGTAGAAAGGACTGCTAAATCCTAACCACGAGCTTGGTTTGGTTTAGCCTTCGATTGCTTCCCCCAATGGCGTCATTCATATGTCTGGGGCGTTTGTCGCCTTTAGGTCTTGTCTTGCTGTGGATTGATCGCGAGAAGCTCCAGTAGTTCGACAGTTCGACATTTCCTCGGTGGTCACTTCAAAACCGGCCAATGATGGTCACCTGAAAACCGGCCAACGGAATTGACGCAGGACAAGGTAGTTATAGCGTGCCGGCGGGTATTCCGGATGATTTTTGAGATGAGACCTTGCTTTCGGCGTCTGGGAGTGTAAAACTGGCGCTGCCTGAGCGGAGGATATGGCAACGCTGGGAAGCGACCAGAGGGCTGACTCAGGGGCTGGCATGGCCGGGCGGCAACGCCGCCTGCACATCATGCTGGCCTGAAGGCGGTAAATCCCAGGGGTTTGGGGACTGGCCCCCATGTAAGAAGAGATTCTCCTTCCTTTTGAAATTCGATTTCATTGAGTTAGTCCTGCAAAGGTGGCGCGGTTTTCGTACGCCAACTGCGCGGGCCACATTTCAGTAGGTGGCCATGGTGCAGCAGTCGGTCGAGCATGGAGCTGACTGCAGCGGTGTCACCTAAAACTTTGCCCCAATCGTCGACGGGGCGATTGGAAGTCAACAGCGTACTGACGCGTTCGTAGCGGCGCATGACGATCTCCAGCAGATCCTCGGCCGCAGTCAGTGGCAGCTTACGCATTCCAAAATCGTCGATGATGAGCAGAGGAACGGCGGTCAACGATTCCATGTATTGCCTGCGCGTGCTGCTCGCCACGGCGTCGGCGAGTTCATCGAGCAACACGTGCGCCTCGCGATAGAACACGCGATAGCCCTGCAAAATGGCGGACTGACCGATTGCCTGGGCCAAGTGACTCTTGCCTGTTCCGCCCGGGCCGAGAAACAGGGCATCTTCGTGTTTGGCGATGAAGCCCCCGGTGGCGAGATCGAAGACCAGACTGCGATTCATCTTCGGGTTGAAGGCGAAGTCGAAGTTGTCGAGCGTCCGGTGCGGATCGCGGAAACCAGCCTGTTTATGGCGTCGCTCGAGCAAGCGATCGGCGCGTCGTGTAAGTTCGTCCGAGATCAGACACGAGATCAGATCGATGGGCGCCATCGGTTCAGCTTGCGCTTGACGCAGACGTGTTTCCAGCACCTGCGCCGCCATTCCTCCGAGACGGAGTTGGTGTAGTGCGCGTTGTAATTCCGTGATGTTCATTGTTCGGGTTCCTTGGTCCTTTCTTCGATGAGGTCGCGATAGAGAGTGAGTTGGCGGATGAGCGGATCGACTTGGCGCAGGCTTACCGGTGGTTGTGAGTGGCGCTCCAGATAACGGCGCACGAAGCGATAGTCGTAGATCTCTAGTTCCAGCGCGGTAGCACACGCATCCTCGACGCGCGCCATCCCGTACTTTTTGGTGAACGAGAGAAGGCCTTGAATGCGGCGCACTGCCAGTGCCCCTTGCTGCCGATGCATGCCTTTGCAGAGCTGGCCAATGTTCGGCCCCGCTGTCTCGGCGCGCGCCAGCAGCTGCACGACGCCGATAGGCGTGCGTTGCGGACGATCTTCGTCTTGGATGCGATGACGGCCGCGTTCCCCGCGCAGATGTTCGCGCAATAGTTGCCCGTCTCTTGGGTCAATCAGCCGGACTAGTTTTCCATCCCACTGCACCTGCACGCGCCGGCCAATCCAACCGGGCGGTGCGCTGTAGTAAGCCGCCTCGACTTCTACGCAGCCGTCCAGATGAACCGTTCGCTCGCCGTACTGGTAATAACGGAAAGGCGCCAGCGGCAAAGGCAGCAGCGCAGGTTTTTCCTCG
>Ga0193753_10001414_pt1 | contig 20495 bp, 12 predicted proteins | sample H1c2metaG_FD_144925 | JGI IMG/M metagenome (GOLD analysis project Ga0193753, IMG submission 144925) | Soil microbial communities from a riparian zone of the East river system, Colorado, United States - H1c2 | ecosystem: Environmental > Terrestrial > Soil > Riparian zone | place: USA: East...
GCCGCTGATGCCATTGAATTGATACGCAACAATATCCGAAAATATGAGATCAGCTGTGAGTTTAAAGAAGCGGCTGCTTATTTATTTGCACAGAATAAAGACCAGGAGAAAGAATTACAGGATATATTTGAGGCTTCTGCAGCAGCAGGGCTGGATGTGAAATATGAAAGCACACTGCCGCTTCCTGTTCCCTATATAAAAGCTATGAAAACAGGGGGACAGGCAAAGTTTAACCCGGTAGATTATGTCTACGGTCTTGCAAAAGCTTATGAAGCATCAGGTGGCGTCATTATCCAGGATTGCCGGGTAACAGGCGTTAAAAACAATGATAAAGTAGAAGTAACAACCAACCAGGGAATTTTTTTGGCTACTGATATAATTTATGCCACCCACATTCCACCGGGCGTAAACTTATTGCATTTGCGTTGTGCGCCTTACCGCACGTATGCAATGGCCGTTATCCTGGAAGATGAAGTTTATCCAGCAGATCTGGCTTATGATATGGTTGATCCTTACCACTATTACCGTTCCCAAAAAGTGGATTGTATTGACTATTTAATTGCCGGAGGAAAAGATCACAAAACGGGGCAGGAAGACAATACAGATTATTTATTTACTGAACTGGAAGCCACCATCAGGCAAAATTTCAATGTAAAGGAAATAGCTTATAAATGGTCATCCCAATATTTTGAGCCGGCAGACGGTTTGCCCTATATTGGCCATTTACCAGGCCATCCTGCTAATATGTATACAGCTACCGGGTATGGCGGAAATGGCATGACTTATAGCCATGTTGCTGCCAGTACAATTGCCAGTATGCTATTAAACCAGGATAATCCGCTCATAGCATTGTTTGATCCCAACCGCATAAAACCTGTAGCAGGGTTTACCAATTTCATAACACACAATGCTGATGTGGTCAGCAATTTTGCCGGTAGATTATTTTCCGGTGAAAAATTACATGAGCTGGCAGGGCTGGCGCCAGGAGAAGGGAAAATTGTAAAATACGAAGGAGAAAAAATAGGTTTGTATAAGGATGAAACAGGAAAATTACATGCGGTAAACCCGGTTTGTACTCATTTAAAATGTGAAGTAAGATGGAATGGGGCTGAACATTCATGGGATTGCCCCTGTCATGGTGCGCGGTATGATTGTGATGGTAAAGTGATTACCGGTCCCGCAGATCGTTCATTGGAAAAGATCAGCATTCCATTACCCGTGCATAAAGCGCAACATTAAAGATGGCTGATTGACCGGATTACCTTGCCATGGTATTCTTGTCAATTTATAGTTCCAGGGTTTTACCACTGGCAAATAACCCCGCAATAAATATGTCTTTATCGGTTTACAAAAAGAAACGCTCATTTAAACAAACACCTGAACCTACAGGTGGTAAAGCAAATGCGCTGCAACTCCGTTTCGTCATTCAAAAACATGATGCGTCACGTTTGCATTATGATTTCCGCCTGCAAATGGGAGGTGTTTTAAAAAGCTGGGCAGTCCCCAAAGGCCCGTCTACCGATCCTTCTATTAAGCGCCTGGCCATGATGGTAGAAGATCATCCGTATGATTACCGGAATTTTGAAGGCATCATTCCTAAAGGCCAGTACGGTGGCGGAACAGTTATTGTGTGGGATGAAGGCACCTACGAATCAGCTGAAGGTTCATTCCCTGATAAAAAATCAATGGAAAAAAACCTGCTGCACCAATTGCACAAAGGAAAGCTTGTATTTAACCTGCATGGCGAAAAACTGAAAGGAGAATATGCACTGGTAAAATCTTCTTACCAGGGAGAAAATTCCTGGTTGCTGATGAAGGTGAAAGATAAATATGCAAAGACCAGCGACATAACAAAAAAAGAGAAATCGGTGATTTCTGGTAAGACAATCAAACAAATGGAGAAAGCGCCTGATAAAATATATGGACGCACTATTATCCAGCCCGGCACTACCCAAAAAGATACAACAGCATCAAAAAAAAAAATTGAAACCAAAGGAACTGGTGTAAAAGCAAAATTCCCTGCTACCCTCTCTCCTATGCTGGCTACCCTGGTAGATAAACCTTTTGACGCTGAGAATTGGCTATACGAAGTGAAATGGGACGGCTACCGGGCCATAGCGCACCTGAATAAAGGTAAAGTTGAACTTAAGTCGCGCAACAATAAATCATTCAATGAAAAATTCTATCCTGTTTATGAAGCGCTGAAAGATTTACAAATGAATGTTGTACTGGATGGAGAAATAATTGTTTCTTCAGACGAGGGTGTTTCCAATTTTGGCGAATTACAAAACTGGCGCAGCGAAGCCGATGGCCGTTTACGCTATTATGTTTTTGATGTATTGTGGCTAAACGGTTACTCCTTACTGGATCTGCCTTTACATATCCGAAGAGAAAAATTAATAGAAATTATTCCTGAACACGAGGTAATCCGCGTTAGCCAGACCTTTGATTCTACAGGAACAGAATTTTTTAAAGCAGCCAGCAATATGAAACTGGAAGGCATCATGGCAAAAAAAGCGGATAGTATTTATGAACCCGGGATAAGAACGAAAGACTGGCTTAAAATAAAATCAGCCAGGCGTCATGAAGTGGTGATCGGTGGCTATACACAAAACGAAGGAAGTTCAAAAAAATTCAGTTCTTTACTGGTGGGTGTATTTGAAAAAGGGAAACTTCATTACACAGGAAAGATCGGCACCGGGTTCTCTGATAAATTGCAGGCTGAGATGATGAAAAAGTTTAAGCCGCTTATTCGTAAGACCGGGCCTTTTGATACGGAACCTGATATAAATAAGCCTTCACGTTTTCGCCCGAACCCGCCCAAAGCAAAAGCAATATGGCTGAAGCCTCAATTGGTATGTGAAGTTTCTTATGCAGAAATTACCAGTGATGGTGTAATGCGGCATCCGTCCTTTGAGGGCATGCGCGAAGACAAAAAAGCGGCGGATGTGAAAGCGGAAAAAGCAGCTCCTATAAAAAAAATAATTAAAGCAACTGTTTTGCATAAAAAAAATATTATAAAAAAAGAAGCAAAAACAGCGCGCAAATCACTGCTCAATCCAACAGAGGAAACACAGGTTAAAAAAATTAACGGGCACGATATCAAGTTTACTAACCTTAGTAAAATTTACTGGCCTGAAGAAAAAATTACCAAGCGTGATATGCTGAATTATTATTACCAGGTGGCTCCTTATATTTTACCTTACCTGAAAGACAGGCCCCAATCGATGAACCGCCACCCCGATGGTATTAGGGGGGAAAGTTTCTATTTCAAAGATGTAACCGGTAAGGCGCCTGGTTGGGTAGAAACTTTTTTATACCATAGCAGTGCTGATAACCGCGATCGGAATTACCTGGTGGCGAAAGATGAAGCAAGTCTTTTATATATGGCATCATTGGGATGTATTGAAATGAACCCCTGGCACAGCAGGGTGGAGACAGAAGATTACCCTGACTGGTGTATCATTGATCTTGACCCTGCCAAAACCACTTTTAACCAGGTTATTGAAGCAGCAAACGTAACCAAAAGTATACTGGATAGCCTGGGCATTACAGCATATCCAAAAACAAGTGGGTCAACCGGCATGCATGTTTATATTCCATTGGGCGCAAAATATACTTATGAACAGTCAAAAGAATTTGCCAGGGTAATTGCAAAGATGGTTCATGATGAAATCCCGGATTTTACCAGTATTCAACGGGCCGTAAAAGATCGCAGGGGAAAAATGTACATTGATTTTTTACAAAACCGGCCACAGGCAACTGTCTCAGCTCCTTATTCACTGCGGCCCAAACCTGGCGCCACTGTTTCCATGCCCTTGTATTGGGAAGAAGTAAAAAAAGGGTTGAAGATGAGCGACTTTACCCTATTCAATGCGCTTGACAGGTTAAAGAGTGAAGGTGATATTTTTAAACCGGTGATTGGTAAAGGAATTAATATGAAAAAGGTTATTGAAAAAATGGAGAAATGGTAAGCTGGTTATCGTTTTTTGCTATGTTTTCTGCCACTACCTGCAGCAGGTGTTTTTTATCAAAAGGTTTTTCTATAAATGCATCAGCACCTGCTTCTTTCACAAGATTTTGAATATCTGTTGTTGCTGATATGATAATAACGGGAACATTTTTGGTGGCTTGCTGGCTTTTTAAATATTTACAAATATCCAACCCATCCATACCCGAAAGTTGTTTATCCAGCACAAAAAGATCTGGCAACTGGTAGTGGTTATTTAATATATCCCTTCCACTTGGTAAGATGGTTACCATATACCCGGCTTTCTCAAGGATTATTTTATATATTTCCTGTAAGCCCGGATCATCCTCTGTAACAAGTATTTTTTTCATTAATAATTATATCAGCTAAAAATGTACCTTAATTAACAGGCGTTAAAATTATAGACCTGTATAATAATGGGAATTCATTTCCCCAGCAAAGCCGGGAACCTGCAATTTATGAAGGAATGGGAAGGGAAAAATAAAAAATAGATCCTTTCCCCAATTCGCTTTCCATCCATATTTTACCTTCCTGTTTTTTTACAATTTCCGATGCCAGGTACAAGCCCAGTCCCAATCCCGGAAATGTATTGATGGAATCGTCACTTACGCGGTAAAAACGGTCGAATATTTTACCCGCTTTTGCGGGGTGGATACCAATTCCAAAATCCTGTACAGAAATAATAATTTCTTTTTTTTGTACCCGTGATTTAATAATGATTTTATCAGATTGCGGAGAATATTTTATAGCGTTGCTCAGCAGGTTATTCAGCACTTCGCCAATCCGGTAACGATCACCCATTACTTTAATAGCTTTCCCCAACTTTAATTCAAGGTGTTTTTGAGTTGTTCTTTGTATTTCGTCTGCAATTTCGCGGATCAAAGTATTAATATCATATTGATCTGAGCGGAACTTCAGCTTCTCCACTTCTATATGGGTAAAATCAAGCAAATCAGTTATTAACTTGGTAAGTCTGTCAACCTGCCCGTTCATTTTTTCGGCCATGGAGGCGGCAGAGGGGTTGCCGGCTTCTAAAAAATCTTCCTGTAATATCTGAGCATAGGCTTTTATACTGGTAACAGGCGTTTTCAATTCATGGCTGGCAATACCAATAAAATCATCTTTTTGCTGTTCTAAAATTTTCCGGTCCGTAATATCGCGGTAATTGGCAACAACGCCCCTAACCCTTTGATCATTCAGCATATTCCGTGCAATGGCTTCAATGTAACGGTAACCGCTGTTCTTATGCAGCAAACGAAATTCAGTCCTTATATTTTTATCCGGATGCTGCAGGCAATCAGTGAACATTTTTTCTTTGATGAATTTATCGTCAGGGTGGGTATCGGTTTGTGAAAATATATTATGACCTAATTTTTCAGCTATCGTAAAGCCCAATACTTTTTCAACAGAAGGGCTTATATACTGAATGGTTCCGTCTGCGTCAAAAAGGGTTATGATATCGAAAGCATTTTGTATCAGCAATCGGAAGCGTTCTTCACTTTCCCTGGTTTTCTGTTCTGCTACATCACGGTTTGTTATATCCTGGATAGCCAGTAAAATCATAGATTCTTTTTCATTGTTCAGGGGTAATTGCTGCGCATTTAATAACATTGTTTTTTCTCCGATCCTGGGAAAATTATGACGGACTTCATAATTGACAAGGGGGCTTTGTTTTTGCTGAACATCTTTCAATTTTACCTGCAGTTCAGGCAGCTTCCATTGCTTTTCTCCAAGGTCATTAAAATATTGACCTTCTGTTTCTCCGGGTGTGGCATCAAAGAGTTCATAAAATCCCTTGTTGGCAATTTTAACTTTAAGATCGCTGCCTAAAATAATCAGCGCTTCATGTTTGCTTTCAAAAATGGCATTGGCATAGTCACTTAATTCTTTTAATTCAAAATTCCGGTTGTGTAATTCATCATTAATGGTCATCAATTCTTCATTCATAGACTGCAGTTCCTCTTTAGATGTTTCGAGTTCTTCATTAATACTCTGCAATTCTTCGTTGGATGACAAGGTCTCTTCATTTGAAGATTGCAGTTCTTCCCTCATTGTTTCAAACTCTTCCGAAATATGCTTTACACTGTGCCGGGCTTCCTTTAACTGGCTTTCCAGCAATTTTTCCCTGGATTCATTTCCGCTTTTGGTCTTGGTTTGTTTCTCTGCAGCAGACAGATTGATTTTACCAAATATTACCAGGAAATATTTTTCTTTATCATTCCCCTTAAAAGGTATCACATCAAAACTTATGCGTAAACTCTCCCTGCCTGTGATTAGCTCTAAACCTTCTTTTTTTTCTATTTTATTGTTTTTCCCGGCACTAATAATAGCCGATCGCAATTCATAAGCTATTCCTTCCTTTACCATTTTCATTAGCTGGAAGCTGGCTTTTCCAAAACCAGGTTCAAGGAAAGGCGAAACCGCACCAAAGAAGCGGATAATTTCCATATCCTTGTTAAATAAAAGACCAGGTGAAATATATTGGGATAATAATATTTTTTCAAGCTCCCTGTCAATATTCAATGCCGTGCTAACTTCTGTTCGGGCTTCACTGTTACCCTCGAAGCTAAACGAAGGATAATTCCTGGGTGCCAGATGAAGATTAATGATTTTATGGACAGGTTTTTTCAGGTATACTTTATGATTTTTACCGTATAGTTTAAAAAGATCCGTTGCCCCACCAATGGTTTCTGATTTGCCCAGTATTAAAAACCCTTTATTCTTCAATGCATAATGAAATGTCTGCATTATGCGGAGTTGCGCCCCGGGCTCCAGGTATATAAGTAAATTCTGGCAACTGATTAAACCTATATTGGAAAAAGGAGGATCATTTAATAAATTATGTGGCGCCATTACGCAAAGATCCCTCACCGTTTTAATCAACTGGTACTGGCCATCCGTCTTTATAAAAAAACGTTGCAGTCTTTCTTTGGAAATATTTTGAACAGCGCTTTGGGGATACAATCCGGATCGCGCTTTTTCAATAGATCGTTCATTCAGATCTGTTCCAAAGATCTGTACCGGAATTGTAAGCGCTTTGGCACCCAGGAATTCTACCAGCAGCATAGCTATGGTAAATACTTCTTCTCCTGTAGAACAGCCCGGCACCCAAATGCGAATAGGATCATTTGGTTTTCTGTCTTTCATCAATGCCGGTAAAACAGTATTAACCAATGCCTGGTTCATTTCCTTGTCACGAAAAAAATCAGTTACATTAATCAGCAGATCCTGGTACAATGCGTTAACTTCCTTGCTATTTTCAGTGAGCCATGTTGCATAATCAGCCAGGGAATGCAATTTGCCAAGCAGCATCCTGCGCAAAATCCGGCGGTGGATAGTGGTTTGTTTGTACTGGGTAAAATCAATGCTTTTTTTGGTAAAAAGCAGCGCATGAATTTTTTTAATATCCTTATCATTATTCCTGAGGTATTCATGACTATTCATCAGGCCGGTCAATGGATTTCCAGACAAGGCGATTAACTCCCTGGCCATTTCTGCAGGCGACAACACAAAATCAACATAGCCCATGTCTGCTGCATTGGCCGGCATACCCTGGTATTGCGCTTTTTCGTCCTGCGCAAATGTGATACCCCCTTCCGCTTTTATCTCTTTAAGTCCCCGGGTGCCATCAGTACCTGTGCCTGAAAGAATAATTCCAATGGCATTATTCTTATACGTTTTTCCAAGAGAAGATAAAAAAAGATTAATGGGATAAAAATTATGCCGCCCTTTTTCAGCAGCCAGTTTAAGCACACCATCAGTAATGGTAAGACTATGGCCGGGGGGGATTATATAGATATTGTTCTTATTTATTTCCAGGTTGTTTTTTGCCTGGTGAACCTTCATACTTGTTCTGCGGCTGAAGATTTGCGAAAGATGGCTTTTATGATGGGGAGAAAGATGCTGGATAAACACATAGGCCATACCAAGATTGGGTGGTAAGTGTTCCAGCAATACAGTAAAAGCCTCGATTCCGCCAGCGGAAGCTCCAATGCCAACAATGGGGAAAGTTTTAGGCGATTTTGAAAGCTCGTATTTGACGGGGGACACAGCCTTAATTTTACCTTTTTTTAATAAGGCAGCGGCTTTTTTACGCGGTGATTCTTTTTTTGTTGCTGTACCTGGCTTCCTTCCCATTCATTTCCCCTTTTATTATAAACATCAAACAGTTAAATTAAACAATTCTATTAATATGAAAATCAATATTTCTTAAAAACTTTTACATCCGGACCCAGCTATTACCAAGAGAATTTACTGAAATTTACCCCTTATCGTGTATTAAAAAGCCCGGATTAATATCTTCTTAAAAGAAGAATTTATTATCCTTTTTATGTAAGCGTTTCTTCCTTTTAAATTATAGGTCTCCAAAACAAGTCTGTATTGCACAATTATTCCCTTCTTTTATTGTAGAAAAAATGCTTCCTATTTAAGTGAGATAAACATGGAATCAGTATTTCTGCTGTTCATTCGTTTACATACTAAATAAGATCAGCAAAAACCAATTAGAAGCTGTTTAGAAATGATTCGCAGGGTTTCATTATAGTGAAAAAGGTTGCCGGTGGGGACACCGTCCAGGCCGGGCGCCGCGGTTGGTGCCTGTCCGGCAGGCAGGTCCTCACCAACCGCAATATGGGAAACGAAAATTTAATTTCTAAACAGCTTCTTAGGAATATAATTTGATGTAATAAACCGCAGGTTGCTTTCATAACAAAAAAAATTACAGCTGTAGTACTAAAAAGCAATTAACCGGCAGAACTGCGAAAGCAAAAAATGTAAGTCATAGAAAGTCTGCCCGAAATCAGCATTCATTTAGTAGATCAGCATATATGGATTACGGGCTGGATTTTTATCCGGCCTTCTTTTTTGCGGTTTGTCATTTTCATCAAAGGTATTTTTTTCGACCCTAACCAACCTACTAAAAAAGGACAGGTTTTTGTTTAATTACCATTTATGAAAAAGCCAGATTATATTGTAGTGGCCGGCGCTTCAGCAGGAGGTGTACAGGCCTTTTGCCAATTTGTTGCTGACTTGCAGATCAATGCTCAGCTTGCATGCTTTTTTCTGCAACATTCTTCCAGGGAAGGATTTGATGAATTGTTACTTAAACGCATTCAGCGCAGTACAGCCATTCCATGCAAAATAACTGAAGATAAAATCCCGGTAGAAGGCGGCCACATTTATATAGCCAGGCCAGATTACCACCTCATCATTAAAAAGGACAATACTATTAAACTGGCTAAAGGTGCTTATGAAAACAGGTGGCGGCCATCCATTGATGTATTATTCCGGTCTGCGGCAATAGCGTATGAACAAAATACCATCGGCGTTATATTTACAGGCTTGCTCAATGATGGAACATCTGGTATGATGTCTGTACAGGAATGCGGGGGCGTTACCATTGTGCAGGATCCGAATGAGGCAGAATTTCCCGAAATGCCCAATTCTGTACTCAGCACTATTAAAGCTGATTATTGCGTCAGCATTCAAAAAATGCCCGGCATCATAAATAAGATTGTTACAGGGCCAAAAAGAAAAAAAGTAAAAATCCCTCCTTCAATTATTACAGAAGCCGCTATTTCAGAAAAAGCCGCCACCGGCATAAAAGTAGTTTCGCAAATAGGCAGCCAATCGCCGTTTACCTGCCCTGATTGCGGGGGTGCCCTCTGGGAAATAACCGACAAGGGAAACCATAAATACCGTTGCCATACAGGTCATGCCTATTCAGCATCTGATCTATCCTTAAAACAATCAGAAGAACAGGAAGCTGCTTTATGGGTAGCCATAAGAACAATGCAGGAACGGCTTGTGCTGCTTGAAAAAATGAAAAATGATGGAAGCAAAAAAGGAATGGAAACGCTGATAGTATTGCATAATAACAGAATAGCGGACCTTCAAAATCATATTCAAAAAATCAAAGACATCCTCTTAAGCAATTACTGATTACCCATCTTATACTTTGTTTCATGGCATGATATTATTATATATGTTATTTAAATACTGGTAGCATTGTTGTACAAGCCATGATTCATTTATTTCGCATACTTAACAACTAAATGGAAGAGATATCCCAAAGAATAATTGATTTTAATAAAGATCGTCTGCCAAAACTGGTTCAATTAAAATATGAAGCCATGACTGAGAATCTTTTCAGGTTCTACCGTGGCACCAACCATGTTTTCTATGAAGATTTAAAGATATCGGATGCTGTGCCTTTTTCTCCCAGTACCTGGATATCGGGGGATCTTCATCTGGAAAATTTCGGAACTTATAAAAGCGATAACCGGTTGGTATATTTTGATCTGAATGATTTTGATGAGGCAGTGCTGGCGCCGGCTGCCTTTGAACTGGTAAGGATCGTCACCAGTATTTTCATAGCTTTTGAATCCCTGCAGATCAATCAAAAAAAGGCCTTTAACATGGCCCAGTTATTTATAAAAACATATGCTGCTAAATTAGCTAAAGGCAAACCAAATTATATAGAGCCGCAGACAGCGAAAGGCATTGTACAGGAGTTCTTAACAGCCGTAAGTAAACGCAAACAAAAAGAAATTTTAGAAAAGCGCACTGTTCTCAAAAAAAAGAAACTGGAAATATTATCGGACGATCCGCGTCACATTAAATTAACGGAAGATGTTAAAACCGCTTTATTCCGTCACATTACAGCATGGTTAAAAAATGATGGCGAAAGCCCATACAATTATAAGGTCACGGATGCGGTTTTCCGGTTAGCCGGCACGGGCAGCCTTGGCTTAAAGCGATATGCCCTGCTCTTAAAATCACTCAACAAAACAGGCGAAAAATACATGCTGATTGATATGAAACAATCAACCCCTCCTTCATTATTACCTTATATCAATATACCACAACCAGTATGGAAGTCAGAATCGGAAAGAATTGTAACCATTCAGCAAATAATGCAAAACCGGCCGCCTGCATTGCTCAGCACCACTATTTTCCAGGAAGAATCATTTGTTATACAGGAAATGCAGCCAGTAAAAGACAGTATCAATTTTAAACTGATTAAAAAAGAATACCGGAATATCTACCAGGTAATTGATGATATGGCGATGCTAACGGCTTCTTCACAACTGAGAAGCGCCGGCCGGCAGGGATCGGCCAATGCAGATGAACTGATTGCTTTTGGCAAAAACGATCAGTGGCAGGAAACTATTTTAAATTACGCGATCGATTATGCGCATGAAGTGAAAAAATATTATATCCATTTTTTAAAGGATTTTAAAACAGGCGCTTTAAAACATGTTAAAAAAACAGTACCCGCTGCTGTTGATCATGAGCAAATAGCAGGATAATTAATTTTTGACTTTAAAACTTCTATATATGAAAAAAGAAAACGGAAATAAAAAACTTAGCCTGTCAGAACGTTTTGCAAACAAGGTTACCAGAATTACCGGCAGCACGGGCGCCTTTATTTTTGCATTTGCCATTGTTATAATCTGGGGAGCAACGGGGCCGGTATTTCATTATTCCGAAAACTGGCAACTTGTTATTAACACCGGCACTACCATCATTACTTTTTTAATGGTATTCCTTATACAAAAAGCACAAAACAAAGATTCGCTTGCCATTCAGTTAAAGCTGAATGAATTGATTGCTGCTCATGAATTTGCCAGCAACAGGCTGGTAGATGTAGAAAATATCCCGGAAGCAGAATTAAAAATTATCCAGAAATATTATTCGCATCTCAGCAAAATTACCAAAAACGAACAAAGCCTGCAGCAATCTCATTCTATTGATGAGGCGCAGCAAATGAGCGAAAGGAAAAGAAAAATCAGGAATTCCTTTCAAAGAAAAAAAAGCTAAGGGTTGCCTATATCTATTCATACATATTATACGCAACATCAATCTGGTCTCTTATTTCTTCCAGGGTTTCGCTTAACTGAAGGCTAAAAGAATGGGAGAACGAATCGCTTTCTATTTGATCATTGCGGATACAGCGCAATACTTCTTCAATTTCAAACTGCAGGCCATGCCCCTCCCATTCACAGGGAAAAATATCTTTCTCTTTGCCATACAATTGCAATTCCACGCCAATTGTTTTTTCAAACCAGGGATTCAGTATTTTGATAACTCCTTTTTCACCTGTTATTATTGCCGGTTGGTCCGTTTGTGTAACAATTGATGAATCCAGCAATGCATGCTGTCCTTTTTGGTATTCCAATAACATAGCACAGGTTTCATCCACCCCCTTTTCTGTCAGCCTGCCCGCTGCTTTAATAGCATCAGGTTTTCCCAGCAGCAGGTGCGCCAGGAATACAGGATAGATGCCCAGATCAAGTAATGAACCGCCACCGAGTGCTGGATTAAAATACCGGTTATTATCATCCTTCGGCGCTTTGTACCCCATGGAAGCTTTTACTGAAACAAGTTTGCCAATACTTCCATCTTTTATAAGCGACAGAACCTTTTGAATGCCTGGTAAAAAACGGATCCACATTGCTTCCATAAGGAAACATTTATTCTTTTCGGATGCTTTAATAAGCTTTTTGCATTGTTCCGCATTAATGGTCATGGGTTTCTCACAAAGCACATGTATCTTATGACCCAGGCAGGCCAGCGCCTCTTCAAAATGCATGGGATGTGGCGTAGCTATATAAACGATATCAACAGTTGCTTTTTTAATAAATTCTTCCAGCCCGGTAAAAGAATCCGCCACATTAAAGGTTTTGCAAAAGGCTGCTGTATTTTCCGGGTGATTGCCAAGAACGGCAGTTATTTTCTGGGCGGGACGAACCAATTCAAGATCCCTTGCAAAATCATGGGCAATATTCCCTGGTCCTATAATCCCCCAATTCAGCGATTCCATTATATATTTTATATGAAATGTTTCATTTATTGTGCCATTCTGCCAGCGCAACAAATACGAATTGTGCTGTTTATATTACTTGCCAATGGGCAATGTTTTACTTTAGTTTCAATTGTTTTTTTAAAAGCAGGGCCGCCTTGTCTGCAGGAATTATTTTCAATGGTCTAAATTCCTTCCCCTCTTCCTTATTATAGGCAACGAAAAAAAACAACAGTTCCTTTACCAGCTGAGGAGGCAGGTTACTGACTGTTTTTATGTGTTTATACAGCGTGGAGGTTTCCGGAACAAAAAAATAACGGTCATTGCGGATCATCTTTTTACCCTTTGATTGTTGTGCTTTCAGTAATCCAATTAACCTGCAATCAATGCTGCATCCTGGAAAAGTTTTGAATTCTGAAATAACCATTGCATCCAGCGGATCACCGTCTTCCCCTTTTGTACCCGGAATAAAGCCGAAATCAAAAGGAAAAACCATTCCCAGCGGTAATAATTTTTTTAGAATAAAACCATGCACACCCGGGTCGTACGTGTATTTCTTACGACTGTCACGCGGCGTTTCTATAAAAACCCGGAATAGAGACATAACTTCTCTTAGATTTTATTCAGCCTTTTTTATCACACTTATTTTCCCATCTGGTTCCAGCCAGATGGATGCTACTTTTTCAAAACTATCCATGCTTTCTTCATGTATAGCAGTTACCAGTTCCTTATCAGTAATATCATACTTTTTTAACCGGGCATTCAGTTTTTGTCCATCTTTAAAAAGTAGTATAGAATCTCCTTCCATAATATTGCCTGCTACTTTGTTTCTGGCTGATAGAAAAGAGGCCAGGCGGTGCAATACAACCAGGCAACCGGCTGCACCAAGGGAGGCAAAAAAAGGATAATGTCCCATGATGCACCTGCCTAAAATACCTCCCAGTGTTATAGAAACTACCACATCAAAAGCGGAGGAAGTTCCAAATGTGCGCATACCCGACAACCGGATAAAACCCATGGCGATAACAAAAACGATCAAAGTCCGGATCATCATCTGGTACCATTCCAGGTCTTTTGTGTCCAACCCTAAAAGATCAATTAATAAAAACATGTTTGATAATATTTTTACGCCAGCAAACAGAACAGGGATGATGTACCTGCCCGTCCGATCAGGCGGGTAGTCTACTATGTACCCACATCTTTTTTGTTTCGATATAGCACACGGATGACACAGATTAAACGGATTAGCACGGATTTTTTTCGTCCGCCCTACTGCGGACGCCAAAGCAATCCGTGTTATCCAATCCGACTGCATGCAAAAGGATTTTCACGGGTTTTTCTGCTTCGCAGAAATAAAAAAAAATCCATCTAATCCGTGTCATCCGTGCTCCCCATTGAACTTGTGGGTACACAGTAGGGCGGGTAGTAGAAAGATTTACTGAGAAAACATATTAAAAAATCATGCCCGGAAGCAAATACTTTTTTCCATCCGTGTCACCCATAGCCCGGTAAACCTATATATTTTACGCCGGCACTTTGCGTGGATTTTCCCTTTCCCAAAACCGGTGCTGTGCAATTGCTTTAATAAAATTGGCAGAAAGCTTTTTCATATCATCCTCTATTAATACACCCTCTTCCCTTTTTTTATCCTGTAATTTTTTACTGAAATAAGTGGCTTCCAGTACCTGGAGGGAAGAACGGTGCGCAGCAATAGCTTTACAATGTTTATACGCCTCATTCAAAAAATGAACCGCATCCGCTTCGCCTTCCAGCGTAGCCGCATTATTTATTCCGCCCGCTACGTACACAGCATCGTATAAAACAGAAGCGGCTGTAAGCAGGCTTTGATCTACCGGTATCTCTGTACCGTTTTCCGCTGTTATAAATCCAAGTTTGGGTGCTATAATATGTGTTACCGCGCCTTCTGCTTCCAGTGCCTTTTTCATTTTCGTTACACTTTGTTCATCCACGCCATCTGCTGCCAGTATAGCAATCTTGCGTGTGCGTATTGAATTTTTTATTGTACCGGCCATACTCAGTGCCGGAGATTTATCTAAAGTACTGGTTACTTTAATTGGCTGAAATTTCTTTGGATCACCATCGGCAGGAATACTGTGGTTAACGGGTTCTTCCGGTTTTTTAGGCACAGGCAACCCGAGGTTATATGCTACCGCTGTTGCCAGGGTTTTATCTACCTGGCCAAGTATGCCCAGCATTCTTTCACGAATGGCAACGGTTTCTACTTTGCCCAGTTCAAATGAAAGTGCATTTATGATATGATTCTTTTCCGGTTCGGACTGGCTGTTAAAAAATAAACGCGCCTGGCTGAAATGATCAAAAAAACTTTTGCTTCTTTCTCTGACTTTAACGGCATCAATTTTCTCTGCATAGGAACTAAACCCTCCTTCTGCCATTTTTGCCTGGAAGGGACAACCAGCACCCAGCGAATTAGGATGGTAACTTGTTCTGCCCGTATTGATTTGCTGCCGCATATGCCCATCGCGCTGGTTATTATGAACAGGTACAACAGGGCGATTAATTGGAATCTCATGGAAATTGGGTCCGCCCAAACGAATCAACTGCGTATCCGTATAAGAAAAAAGACGCCCCTGCATTAATGGATCATTTGTAAAATCTATACCCGGCACAACATGACCTACGTGAAAAGCTACCTGTTCTGTCTCTGCAAAAAAATTATCCGGGTTGCGGTTGAGTGTCATTTTTCCAATGCGCTGTACCGGTACAATTTCCTCGGGAATCAGTTTAGTGGGATCCAGCAAATCAAATTCAAATTTATGTTCATCTTTTTCCGGTACAATTTGAATGCCCAGTTCCCATTCCGGAAAAGCGCCGCTTTCAATGGCTTCCCAAAGATCCCTGCGGTGAAAATCCGGGTCCTTCCCTGAAATATTTTGTGCTTCATCCCATGCAACTGAATGCATACCCAGGAGCGGTTTCCAGTGAAATTTCACAAAATTTGATTCTCCCTTTGCATTAATAAGCCTGAAAGTATGAACGCCGAATCCTTCCATCATTCTTAAACTGCGCGGAAGCGCCCGATCACTCATTACCCACATAATCATATGCGCCGATTCGGGCATCAGGGAAATAAAATCCCAAAAAGTATCATGTGCGGAAGCCGCCTGTGGAATTTCATTATGCGGTTCTGGCTTAACAGCATGAATCAGGTCCGGGAATTTAACTGCATCCTGTATAAAAAATACAGGCATATTGTTTCCTACCAAATCAAAATTTCCTTCCTGTGTATAAAATTTCACTGCAAATCCCCGTACGTCCCGCGCAAGATCTGAAGACCCTCTTGAACCGGCCACGGTAGAAAAACGAACAAACACAGGTGTTTCCGCAGCTGTATCGGTAAGAAAATTTGCTTTTGTGTATGAAGCCATCGATTTGTATACTTTAAACACACCGTGGGCTGCTGAACCGCGCGCGTGCACAATACGTTCGGGAATACGTTCATGATCAAAATGCGTAATCTTCTCACGCATGATAAAATCTTCCAGCAGCGTAGGACCGCGGTTGCCTGCTTTAAGGGAATTTTGATCGTCGTTGATCTTTACCCCATGGTTGGTGGTTAAAAGACTATTCTCATTACTGGTGGTATTAGCAGCTAAACCTGCTATCTTGCTGTTAACTGATTTACCGGAAGAAGATTTTTTTTTGGGAGATGGCATATAGATAGTTTTGTGTAAAAGATGATAAGATTTAATTACAGAATTAAAAAGTATGCCATATGCTGCCGTGTTTTCTTTTAAGATAAATAAACAGGTATACCAGTAATTGCGCAAATCTTCTCCCATTGCTTTTTACCATGTCTTCATAGCTGAGAAAATAATTCCTCATTTATCTCAGTACGGGTAATAAAACAGGAAATGAAATCAATATCCGTGTATAACCGGCAACCATTTCTAAAGCGCAATGACAATGGCATGAATTTTCATTCCTTTAAGCCATCAGTAAACAATATTGTAACTACTACAGGCAGCGCAAATGACAGATTGATGAATGAACTTACTAATTACGTTGGAATCGGCGCTGGTATCTTTACAGGTATTTCTATGCTGCCACAATTAATTAAAATAATCCGGGAAAAGAAGGCAGAAAATATGTCCTATTTTATGCTGGTGATACTCATGGCAGGGCTGGCAGGCTGGGTTTGGTATGGGATCAGGAAACAAGACTTACCCATCATTTTCACGAATACATTCTCGTTCATAATAAATTTTATGATTGTAATTTTTTCGTTTAAGTATAAAAAGAGTAAGCCAGCGCAACAATAAAAACTACCAGAAAATCTGTAGAATTACTTCTACAGCCTTCTTTTATAATGCACACACAGGTTCCGGCATATTTTTTTCAAATAGAATATTACATCTTTTACAATTTACAATTAAAACTACATGTTATGCCAGTAAAAACCAATGATGCCACCATTAACCGTCCTGAAGGGAACAGAATAATTGATGCGCCCGCTGTTTTGATTGACTTACAACAGTTCTCCACTCAATTAAAGGAAGAATCAGCCTGGCAAAAAAATGACCGGAATGCCATTACCGTTTTTAAAACAAATGGAATAACCATGGTACTCACCGCGCTGCATAAAGGCGCCACCATGGATGATGTAGTAGTGGAAGGATTGCTTACTTTACAGGTCATGGAAGGATCAATAAGTATTGATACAGATAATGAAGCAATGAAATTAAAGGAAAAGCAAATGGTTGTGCTGCATCCAGAATCAAAACAAAATGTAACTGCTGAAGAAGACACGATACTGCTTCTTTCAAATATTACAGTTGCCCGGTAATTTCCGTATCAAATATTATTTCTTTTTCCAGAGCTGTCTCAGATCCAATGTATATGGGTAAGCCGCATTTGTTTCCGGCAATGGGGCATCCGCCAGGAAAGGCAGCCTGTTTTGTTCTATATAATGCATGGTAATGTTTCCTGCAGGTGCGGGACGAAATACATCCTGTGTATGTGAGGTAATTCCAAAACGGCTGAAACGCCTTGACTCCGCTTCATAGCTGTTTACAGGGAAGGTATCATAACTCCTTCCTCCCGGATGCGCTACATAATACGTACAACCACCAATAGAACGGCTGTTCCATGTATCAATGATATCAAATGTAAGTGGTGTATCAACGCCAATTGTTGGGTGCAATGCAGAAGGCGGCTGCCAGGCGCGGTAACGTATACCACAAACAAATACTTCTTTAGTCGCTGTTTCTCTCAGAGGCACACGGTTGCCATTGCATAATAAGATATAACGTGCCCCATTCAACCCTGTTAATTTTACCTGCACTCTTTCCAAAGAAGAATCCACAAAACGGGCGGTGCCGGTGCTCGACATTTCTTCTCCCAGTACATGCCAGGGTTCTATACCCATACGTATTTCCATTTCTATGCCCTGCAGTTTTACGGTGCCGTAATGAGGAAACCGGAATTCAAAAAATGGTTCAAACCAACTCATGTTAAATGCATAGCCGGCATCGTTCAGATCGCTTACTACATCTTTTAAATCCTGGTGCACGTAATGTGGCAACATAAACCTGTCGTGCAATTCTGTACCCCATCTTACTAAACTATGTTTGTACGGTTTCTTCCAGAATTTTGCTATCAATGCACGTATCAGTACCATTTGCACCAGGCTCATTTGCTTATGCGGCGGCATATCGAATGCACGGAACTCAAGTATGCCCAACCTGCCAGACGAAGTATCCGGCGAATACATTTTATCAATACAAAATTCTGAGCGGTGGGTGTTGCCCGTTATATCTGTAAGCAAATGCCTGAAGATCCTGTCTACTATCCAGAAAGGAACAAAACCATTTTCAGGAACCTGGTCAAACGCAATTTCCATTTCATACAGCTTTTCATCACGCCCCTCGTCAATGCGCGGTGCCTGGCTGGTAGGACCAATAAACGCACTGGAAAACAAATAAGAAAGACCGGGATGGTGCTGCCAGTAGGTAATCAAACTGCGCAATACATCTGGCCTTCGCAATAAAGGGCTGTCCGATGGGGTGGCGCCCCCAATCGTAATATGGTTTCCGCCTCCGGTGCCGGTATGCCTTCCATCCAGCATAAATTTTTCTGTGGCCAGGCGCGATAAAAATGCCTGGTCATACAATGTATCAATATTGTGCACCAGTTCTTTCCATGTTTTAGACGGATGAATGTTTACTTCAATTACACCCGGATCAGGTGATACCACCAACCGTTCCATGCGGTAATCACGGGGTGGTTCATATCCTTCAATACGCACCGGTATCTGCAATTTCCCGGCTGTAGCTTCTATAGATGCCACCATATCGAGATAATGCTCCAGGTAATCCATTGGGGGCAAAAAGATATAGATAATGCCATCTCTTGCTTCCACACACAAAGCCGTTTTAATTACCGGTATTTCGTATAGTGGCTTTTTTATTTCTTCTTCATCTGGTTTCTTTTTTTCAGGTTTTTTATTCCTGTCGGCAGCAGTTTCTTTTTTTTCAACTGCGGGCTCCAGGTGATGCACTATTTTTTGTTTGGGTTCGGGGTGAATAGTTATTGAACCGTAACGGGCGGTAATGGTTTCATGGTAATGATCCAGGGCGGGCAGTTCGTCAAACAGGCTGCGTTCTATTTTTTGCGGCTCATCAGATTTGGCTACGGCGGCCAGCGACTCCAGTGGCAAACGCAATCCAATAGGTGAGTTACCGGGTATCATAAACAAATGCTCCCTGTTCAGAACCCATTTATTGCTCTGCCATTTATCATTGTCATAATTCCATTTAAGCGGCAGCACATAACCTACTGGTTTCTCCAGGCCTTTCTCTAACAACTGCGCCAGCGTCCGCCGTTCTATGGGATCTTTTAAATTTGATTGCAGCGGATCAATGTTTGCCGGTAGTTTGCTTTCGGTCCATAAAAAATAAAAAATATCTTCATACGCGGTGCCTACATTTTCTATGCTGACGGCAAGGGTTTTTGCCAGTTCATTGATAAATGCCGCCGCATGTTCATGTGTATATTTTTTTTCAATTTTTTCATGCGCAACCAGCTTTATATTTTGCCAGATGGGATAATTATCTTTTCTCCAGAACAGTCCATATTGCCAGCGTGGTAATGGCTCCCCGGGATACCATTTCCCCTGCCCATAATGTATCATGCCACTGGGGCCAAACTTCTCCCGCAAACGAAATATCAAATCATGAGAAAGTTCGCGTTTTAATTTTCCATCGGCTGTTGTGTTCCACTCCGCACCTTCCATATCATCTATAGAAACAAAAGTTGGCTCGCCGCCCATGGTCATACGCACATCTCCTTTTTCTATATCTTCATCTACCAGTAAACCGGTGGCATTAATAGCTGCCCACTGTTCATCTGTATATGGTTTGGTAACACGCGGGTCTTCATGTATACGTGTTACCGTATTGCTGAAAGTAAATACAGATTCTGCTTCATCCCTGGAACCTACAACCGGGGCCGCGCTTGCATAATCGGGTGTACATGCCAGTGGTATATGACCTTCGCTGGCAAAAAGACCCGAAGTAGGGTCAAGGCCAATCCAACCGGCACCGGGGATATACACTTCCGTCCAGGCATGCAGATCGGTAAAATCTTTTTCAGGGCCGGAAGGACCGTCAAGTGATTTGACATCTGCGCTTAGCTGTACCAGGTAGCCTGAAACAAAACGCG
>Ga0193753_10001416_pt1 | contig 20485 bp, 14 predicted proteins | sample H1c2metaG_FD_144925 | JGI IMG/M metagenome (GOLD analysis project Ga0193753, IMG submission 144925) | Soil microbial communities from a riparian zone of the East river system, Colorado, United States - H1c2 | ecosystem: Environmental > Terrestrial > Soil > Riparian zone | place: USA: East...
GCGATGGCGAGGTTCCCCAGGTTCTGCGCGAGCTGCGGGTCGTCCGGCGCCAGCGTGCGCTCCTGGATCGCGAGCGCCTGCAGGCCCAGCGCCTCGGCCTGCGCCGGATCGCCGGCCGTGCCGGCCACGTTGAGCAGGGCCGTCACGACGCGCGGGTCCTCCTCCGGGTGGTCCGTGCGCAGCCGCGCCAGCACCTCGGTGTAGCCGGCGTGCGCGCCGGGGATGTCGCCGTCGAGCTGGCGGATGAGCGCGGCGTGCTCGAGGAACAGCGTCGTGTGCGCCGCGGTCAGCGAGGGGATGCTCGCGGCGAGGCCCAGCGCCTGCAGCATCGCGGCCTGCGCCTCGGCGGTGCGGCCCGTGCGCGCGAGCACGACGGCCAGGCTGTCGAGCGCGAGCGCGGTGAGGTGGTCGCGATCGCCGGCCGGCGCCGCCGCGACGACCTCGATCGCGCGCCGGAACTGCGCCTCGGCCTCGGCGTAGAGCCCGAGGTCGCGCAGGGTCAGGCCGAGGTTCTGCCGGACGAGGCCCTCCGCGAAGGGCTCGTCCGCGAGCGCGGGCCCCACCTGCTCCGTGGCGCGCTTCACCACGTCCGCCATCGGCAGGTCGCGGTCGTCGCGCAGCGGATCCACGGACGTGAGCACGGAGACGAGGTACTGCAGCGCGCGCTTCGCCTTGGCCGACTTGTCGAGCGCCGCCTGCGCGGAGTCCTTCGCGCGCTGCGCCTCGGCGGTCGCGCGGTCCGCCTGCGCGCGGATCCGCGCATTGGCCACCGCGAGCCCGACCGGCGTGCCGACGAGCAGCAGCGCGCCCAGCAGCGCCGCCGCGGAGAGGGCCGGATTGCGGCGCACGTACCGCCCCGCGCGGCGAGCGGTCCCCACCGGGCGCGCGCGCACCGGCCGCAGGTCGAGCAGCGCGCGCAGGTCCGCCGCGAGGTCGCCGGCCGACGCGTAGCGGCGCGCGGGATCCTTCTCCAGCGCGGTGAGGCAGATGGTCTGCAGGTCGCGCGGGATCGCGGGGTTGCGGCGGCGCGGGAGGTCGGGCTCGCGGTGCGCGATCTGGCGCAGCACCTGCTCCGTGGTCTTGCCGTCGAAGGGCCGGTCCAGCGTGAGCAGCTCGTAGAGCGTCACGCCCAGCGAGAAGACGTCCGTGCGGCCGTCGAGCGCGGTGCTGGAGCCGGAGACCTGCTCGGGCGAGACGTAGTAGGGCGTGCCGGCGAGGTCGCCCGTGAGCGTGAGGCCCGCCGCGTCCTCCACGCGCGCCAGGCCGAAGTCGAACAGCAGCGCGCGGCCGTCCGGGCGCAGCAGGATGTTGCTGGGCTTCACGTCGCGGTGCACGACGCCGTGCTCGTGCGCGTGCTGCAGCGCCTCGGCCACGTCCACGCCGATGCGGCACACGGCCTCGACCCACGAGTGCGCCGTGCAGCGCGGCGCGAGCTGCGCGGGCGTCAGCAGCTCGGGGCGCAGCCCGAGGCCGCGCACCTGGCTGACAAGCTCCGCGAGCGTGCGCCCCTCGACGTGCTCCATCGTGAAGTAGGGCACGCCGTCCTCGTGCCCCATCGCGTAGATGGGCACGATGCCCGGGTGGCGGAGCTGCGCGACGGCCTTGATCTCGCGCTGGAAGCGGGCCAGCGCGCGCGGATTGGTGGAGAGGCGCGCCGGCAGCGCCTTCAGCGCGACGAGCCGCCCCATGGCCTCGTCGCGGGCCAGGTACACGATGCCCATGCCCCCCTGCCCCAGCGTCCGCAGCACGCGGTAGTTGCCGAAGGTGCGCGGGCCCTCCAGCAGCCCGAGGTCCGCCAGCGCGAGGAAGCGCCGGCGCAGCTCCGGCGCGTGGGCCGGGTGCTCGGCGCACACGGCGTCGATGGCGGAGAGCCCCTCGCGCTCCACGCGCTCCATGACCTCCGCGAGAAGCGCCGCGGCCGGGGAAAGCGGTGAGGCCGCCTGCTCGGTTTCCGCCGCGGGATCTGCACCCTGAGCTGCGGCGTTGCCCCGCGGTGCGTGCGTCGCGTCACCGGCGCTCGCGTCGCGACCGCTATCGCGCTCGGGCGAGATCCCATCCCCGCTTCCGAGGCCGCCGTGGCTGTGTGTCGGTGCACCCATCTCGAGGATGCGCACGATACATCGCCGCGCCGCTCATGCCGCCCTGCCGTCGTCCCGCGCACCGACTGTGAAGGGAGCGGGCCGTGCGCTCGAGGATGTGCTTGCGATCGGCTCCGCCGCCCTCACGGCGCCGCGCCGTCGTTGCGCACGACGAGGTTGTCCACCAGCCAGCCCGCGCCACCGCGCGAGAAATCGCTGATGTTCGCTCGCAGCTCAATGCGGACCGCGCGGCCGACGAGCTTGCTGCCGTTGGGAACCTCGATCTCCACGTGCACGAGTTGGCCAGGCTCGCCCGGCACGAAGTCGATGTCTTCCAGCACCTGCGGCTTGATGAAGCCGCTCTGATCGATGATCGAGATCCTCGTCGAGTCCACGATCTCGTCGAGGCCGCGGATCATGTCGAAGGACAGCGTGAACGGCCACGTGCCGGACAGCACGAAAGGCGCCGAACTCACCTTGGACGTCACCGGCACCGGAGTCGTCACGGTGCAGCCGTTCTCCGGAGCGGTGAACGCCAGCATGCTGGTCACCGAGCCGCACTCGCCGTCGGCGCTCACGTGCCAGAGGCTTCCCGGCGCGTCATCGACTTCCCAGGACAACGCCGCCGACTCGAACGCATCCTTGAACACGATCTGCGGAACCGAGCCGACGCGCACGGCGACAGGCGCGCCGACGAACTTCGGCGCCGCGAGGAAAGGACGCTGCGCGTGCCCGTCGAACACGGCGAACGCGTGATGGACGGTCGTGTTCGCCGCAGGCGGCAGGCCGGGCGGCAACGTGACGGTCGCGCGCGCGCGACCCTGCGCATCGAGGAGTCCCATGTTTCCGGACATTGGCCATGCATTCGGGTGCGAGAGACAGGAGTGCAGGTAGGTGTCCGGGTTCAGCGGGAAGTGAGTCCGCGCCAGGTCGAACCCCGGCGAGGTTCCCGACGTGCTGCCGAGGAGCAGATAGGGATCACCCGCGCACGAAGGCCCGGCATCGACGTTGCAGACCCACGTGCCGCCTGCCGAAACAGAGAGTTCGGGCGGACTCACGATGAGCGGCTGCCGGGTCGTCGCCGAGCAGAGCGCAGCGAGCGTCCGCACCGCATTCAGCCGGCCGTGGCCATAGAGCGGATCCCATCCGGGCGTGTCGTCCGCCGCGGGACCGACCTGGTCTTCCGCCCCCTGCATCAGCAGCCTGTAGGCCTGGGTCTGCGTGAGGAACGGGTTCTCCGCCTTCATGAGCGCAATCACGCCTGCGACGAGCGGCGCCGCGAAGGAGGACCCCGATTCCACGTCATGCGTGTTGGTCGCGTAAGCCGCCGCCGCCACGACCGCCTCGAATCCCGGCGCGACGAAGTCCAGCGCCGATCCGCCCTTGTTTCCATTGGCCTTGACGTCGTCCTTCTGCGTCCACCCGATCGACAGCGTGTCGCGGCTCGTTCCTGGCCAACTGTTGTCGGCGCTGATGCCGTTTCCGGAACACGCGACGAGAATCTTGCCCGCGTGCCGAGCCGCGGCCAGTGCCGCAACAAGCTCTTCGTGGTAACCATACTTTTGAAGGGACATGTTGATGACCTGAGCCCCACTCGCAGTTGCGTAATCAATGCCTTGTAGGAGGTCAAAGAGCTGCCCCGCGACGTTAACTACGCGGACCGGGAGTATCTTGCAATTCCAATCGACGCCGCATACTCCGATCCCGTTGTTCACATTGGCACCGATCATGCTCGAGACCCAAATGGCGTGTGGTGTCTCCGCTGTCGGATCTGCATCCTCAGCCAAGAAGTCATATCCTTGCAGCAACCGCCCCTGGAATTCCGGATGCGTGAAGTCGGCTCCGGTATCGAGCACGGCGACAACGATTCCGGGATCACCTGTCTGGAGTTTCCAGGCCGGCAGCAGCTCGATGTCGGCGCCGGGCTTGCCTCCGTCCTGACCGGTGTTCTGGATCTGCCACTCGAATGGAAATGCCGGATCATTCGGCTCGAACTCATCCCGGCGGCCCTCTTCCGCCGCCACTTCGCCGATGTCATTCGTGCTGGCGCGCTTCACGCCGGCAAGGCGCCGATAGCGCGCGGCCTCCGCGGTCTCGTCGGAGCCGGGCTTCAGCCGGATGTGCAGCAGTCGCAGGCGCGGAATGCCGCCGACGACGGCGCCGCCCGCGGCCTCGATGCGCAGTGCCACGTCCTCCACCTCGGTCCAATCGCGCACGCTGACGAGAAGTTCTCCCGCGGCGATCGAGCGCCCGTCCGGCATCTGCCGCACGACGACATCGCGAACGTCATCCCATGAAGGCCCGTCCGCCGCGCGCCCCGCCACTCCCTGCGCCAGGAGTGCCTGCGACGTGCACGCGAGGCCTGCCAGAAGCGCTGCGAGACGAAGTCCCCGCCGCGCGAGTCGCGACGGCGACCAGATCCATGTAGGGATGCCTGCGTTCTTTCCTGTCATCGAGCCGACGTCCCTTGGCATTCCCTCGATCTCGAGTCGGCGCCAGCAGCTTTCGGGAGCTGTCATCCGCCGCGGCATCCTGCGGATAGAGTACCTCCCGCATGAACTCTGCGGGCCTCGCCTCGTGTCGAGGCCTCGCAGCCCCGAAGGTACCGTCGATGCCGAGCCGCGCTGATTCTTCCGACGATGGCGCGCCGCGCGCCGGTGATCCGGCAGGGTCCCGAGGCCACACCGATCCCGCCGCTTCCGGCGCGACCGCGCCACCTGCCTCGGAAGCGCTCCTGCTCGCCCCGGATCCTCAGGCGCTCGCCGTCGCGCTCACCGTCGCCCCCATCCCGACGGCCGCCGCCACCGCCGCCGACACCATGGACCTGGACGCGATGCTCACCGCGCACCTCCCCGCGCTGCGCGCCTACGTGCGGCACCGCGCGGACCGGCTCGTCAGCCGCAAGGAATCGGTGAGCGACCTCGTGCAGTCCGTGTGCCGCGAGGTCATCGAGCATCTCGACCGCTACGAGCACCCGAGCGCGGAGGGCTTCCGCCAGTGGTTGTTCCGCACGGCGGAGCGCAAGATCATCGACCGCTACCGCTACTACACGGCGGAGAAGCGCGACGCGGGCCGCGAGATCGACGAGGGCACGCCCACCACGCCGCCCGCGCTGTTCCTCACGCCCAGCCGCGACGCGATCGGGCGCGAGGATCTCGCCGCGGCGGAGGCGGCCTTCGCGCGGCTGTCCGGGCCGGCGCAGGAAGTGATCATGCTGTCGCGCGTGCAGGGCCTGTCGCACGCGGAGATCGCGCAGCGCATGCAGCGCAGCGAGGGCGCCGTGCGCAACCTGCTCTACCGCGGCCTCGCCGCGATCAGCGACGCGCTGCACCCGCCGGCCGGCGGGCCGGGCGGGTCCCCCGGCCCCCGCTCGTGAGCCTGTCGCGCGAGGAGGCCTGGGCGCTGCTCTGCGAATGGACGCCCGGCGAGGCGCTGCGGCGCCACGCCCGCGCGGTGGAGGCCGTGATGGCCGCAGCCGCCGTGCGCTACGGTCCGGGCCCGCAGGCCGCCGGGCACTGGGGCCTGGCCGGCCTGCTGCACGACGCGGACTACGAGCGCTGGCCCGACGAGCATCCCGCGCGCATCGTCGGCTGGCTCACCGAGCGAGGCGAGGGTGAGCTCGCGCACGCCATCTCGGCGCACTACAGCCGTTGGGGCGTGCCGCACGTCTCCGCGCTGGACAAGGCGCTGCTCGCCTGCGACGAGCTCACCGGCTTCATCGGCGCCTGCGCCCGCGTCCGGCCCGGCGGGCTCGCGACGCTGGAACCGCGCAGCGTGCTCAAGAAGCTGAAGGACAAGGGCTTCGCGGCCAAGGTCGAGCGGCCGGAGATCGAGCTGGGCTGCGCGCTGCTCGGCGTGGAGCTCGGCGAGCACGTCGGCTTCGTGATCGCGGCGCTCGCCGGCCACCCGCAGGCGGCGGAGCTCGTGCCGGCGGGCTGAGATCCCGCGTATGCTCCGTGCGCCTGTCCCCGGCCCGCCGCGCTGCGGCGGGAGCCCGCGTCGAGGAGATCTTGCAGCACCAGCACACGGCGCCCCTCGCGGCGCGGCAGCTCGAGCCCGAGGTGATGGACGGGCCGGACCTCGACCCGCAGGTCCACGAGCACGCCTTGGCGGGCCTCGCGCGCCTCAACCGCTGGGCCGGCAGCGCGCGCATCGTGCGCGGCGAGATCGGGGCCCTGCTCGCGCGCCGGCCGGGCCCCGCCACGCTGCTGGACGTCGCCTGCGGCGCGGGCGACGTGGCGCTCGCGCTGCAGGCCGACGCGCGCCGCCACGGCTGGCCCCTGACGGTCCGTGGCTGCGACCGCAGCCCGGTCGCGGTCGCCCACGCGATGCGGGCGGCACGCGCGGCGGGCACGGCAGGCGCAGCGGGCACGGTGGGCGCGGGCACGGCACGCACGGCACGCACGGCACGCACGGCACGCACGGTACGCGCGGCGAGCGCGGCGAGCGCGGCGGGCGCGGCGGGCACGAGCGACGCGGCGAGCGCAGGCCCGCAGTTCTTCGTGGCCGATGCGCTGGCCGGGCCGCCGCTCCCCGCCGCGGACATCGTGACCTGCTCGCTCTTCGTGCACCACCTCGACGAGGCCGGGGCCGTCGCGCTGCTCGCGCGGCTTTCCGCCGCGAGCCGGCACCTGCTGCTCGTCACGGACCTGCGGCGCACGCGCGCGGGGCTGGCGCTGGCCTCCGTCGCGGCGCGGCTCGCGACGCGCTCGCCCGTGGTGCACGCCGACGCGCCCGCCTCGGTGCGCGCGGCCTTCACGCCCGACGAGGCCCGCCAGCTCGCGCAGCGCGCCGGCCTGCGCGACGCCGTCGTGAGCCGCGTGTTCCCGCAGCGGTGGCTGCTGCGCTGGAGTCCCGCATGAGCGCGTCCGCTCCCGACGCTCCCGGCGTGCCCGGCACACTTGCTGCGACATCGGTCAGCAGGCCGGGCGAGCTCGCCGCGACGCTCACGCTCGCATCGGCCGCGGCGCGGACGTGGGACGCGCTCGTCGTCGGCGCGGGGCCGGCGGGCGCGCTCGTGGCGGGGCTGCTCGCGCGCGACGGCCTGGCCGTGCTGCTCGTGGACCGCGCGCGCTTCCCGCGCGGCAAAGTCTGCGGCTGCTGTCTGAACGCCCGCGCGCTGGACGCGCTGGAGCGCGCCGGCCTCGGGGACTTGCCCGCCGCGCTCGGCGCGCGCCCGCTGCAGCACATGGAGCTGGCCGCGCAAGGACGCCGCGTGCGGCTGCCGCTGCCCGGCGGCGTGTCGATCTCGCGCGAGGCGCTCGACGCGGCGCTCGTCACCGCGGCCTGCGAGCGCGGCGCGCACTTCCTGCCCGGCGCCTTCGCGGCCGGCACCGGCGCGCCCGCACCGGGCGCGCCGCGGGCCGTGGACATGACCCGCATCGACGGCCCCGAGGGCACCGCGCGGCTGCACGCCCGCGTCGTGCTCGTCGCGGACGGGCTCGGCGGCCGCCTCCTCGACGCGGACGAGCTCGGGCCGGCGACGATCGCGCGCGACTCGCGGCTCGGCGCGGGCACGGTGCTCGCGCACGCGCCGGAGGCCGTCGCCCCGGGCACCTTGTGGATGGCCTGCGGCGCGGCGGGCTATGTGGGCCTGGTGCGCCTGCAGGACGATCGCCTCGATGTCGCCGCCGCCTTCGAGGCCCGCGCGCTGGCCGCGGCTGGCGGCGCGCGCGGCGCGGGCGCGCTGGCCGCCTCGCTCCTCGCGGGCGCTGGCCTCCACGAGCTGGCGGAGCTCCCGCTCGCCGGCGCGATGTGGCGCGGCACGCCGCAGCTCACGCGCACGCCGGCGCGCCGCGGCGCGCGCGCGGCGCTGCTGCTCGGCGACGCCTGCGGCTACGTCGAGCCGTTCACCGGCGAGGGCATCGCGTCCGCGCTCGGCTCCGCGCTGGCCGTGCTGCCCTTCGCGGAGGCGGCCGCACGCGGCTGGGACGACGCGCTGCTGCCCGCGTGGGAGCGCTGCTGGACCCGCACGATCGGCGCGCGCCAGCGCAGCACGCGCGCGCTGGCCTGGCTGCTGCGCCACCCGCGCCTGCTCGCGCCGTGCATGACGGTGCTCGCGCTGCGTCCCGCGCTCGCCGCGCCGCTCCTCGCCGGCCTCGCCGCGCCGACGCGCGTCACGCCCCCGGCGCGTGCCACGGACCCGGCGACGCGGGATGACGCAGTGGCGCCGGCGAGGCGCAGCGCCTCCGCGAGGGCGCCGCGATGAGCCTCGCCATCCTCGGGCTCGGGACGGCAGTGCCGGAGCGGCGCGTCAGCCAGGCCGACGCGCTCGCGCTGGCGCTCGAACTCTGGCCGTACACCGAGGAGCAGCGCCGGCTGCTGCCGCTGCTCTACCGCCGCGCCGGCGTGCAGCAGCGCCACACCGTGCTCGCGCCTCCCGCGGGCGGCATGCTGCGCGCCGTCGCGCCGCGTGACGTGCACGAGGGCCGCGCCGCACCCGGCGCCGTGCCCACCACCGCGGAGCGCCTCGCGGTCTATGCCCGCGAGGCCGGTCCGCTCGCGTGCCGCGCCGCCGCCGCCGCGCTCGCGGAGGCCGGCCTGGAGCCGGACCGCATCAGCCACCTCGTCACGGTGTCGTGCACGGGCGCGGCCGCGCCGGGCCTGGATGTCGCGCTCGTGCGGCGGCTGGAGCTGCGCGACGACGTGGAACGCACGCACGTCGGCTTCATGGGCTGCCAGGGCGCGCTCGCCGGGCTGCGCGTGGCGCGCGCCTTCACCGACGCGGACCCCGCCGCGCGCGTGCTGCTCTGCGCGGCGGAGCTGTGCAGCCTGCACTTCTTCTACGGCTGGGACAGCGAGAAGATCGTGGCCAACGCGCTGTTCGCGGACGGCGCGGCGGCGCTCGTCGCGGGACGGCACGGCGGCGCGGGCGACGCCTCGCTCGCGGTGACGGCGAGCGGCAGCCGGCTGCTGCCGGAGAGCGAGGACGCGATGAGCTGGGCCGTCGGCGACCACGGCTTCGCGATGACGCTCTCGGCGCGCGTGCCGGCGCTCATCGAGGAGCACCTGCCCGGCTGGCTCGACGGCTGGCTCGCGGCGCAGGGCCTGGCTCGCGCCGACGTCGCGAGCTGGGCGGTGCACCCGGGAGGCCCGCGCATCCTCGGCGCGGTGGAGCAGGCGCTGGAGCTGCCGCGCGCGGCGACGGCCGCCGCGCGCGAGCTGCTCGCCTCGCACGGCAACATGTCCTCGCCGACGGTGCTGTTCCTGCTGCAGCGGCTGCGCGCAGAGGGCGCGCCGCGCCCCGCCGTCGCGCTGGGCTTCGGGCCGGGACTCGTGGCCGAAGCGGCGCTGCTGCGCTAGCCGATGCGCCTGCTCACCTGGAACATCCACAAGGGCATCGGCGGCGTGGACCGCCGCTACGCGCCCGGCCGCGTGGCCGCGGTGCTGCGCCACTACGACCCGGACGTGCTGCTGCTGCAGGAGGTGGACGACGGCGTGCCGCGCTCGGCCGGCGACCGCCAGGTGGACCTGCTCGGCGACGTGCTCGACTACGCGCACCGCGCCTTCGGCCCCAACGTGTGGTTGAAGGCCGGCTGCTACGGCAACGCGACGCTCTCGCGGCACAGGATCCTGGCGCAGTCCAACCTGGACCTGACCTTCCCGCTGAAGAAGCCGCGCGGCGCGCTCTACACGGAGCTGGAGGTGCACGAGGGCGGGCACCGCTTCACGCTGCACGTGGTCAACGTGCACCTCGGGCTCTCGGGCGTGGAACGGCGCTGGCAGGCGCGCCGGCTGCTCGCGACGCCGACGCTCGCCTCGCTGGAGGCGCACAGCCGGCTCATCGTCGCGGGCGACACGAACGACTGGAGCGGCGGGCTGCCGGCCGTGCTGCTCGCGCGCGACCGGCTGCAGTGCGTCACCGGCTGCGGCACGCGCGCCACGCGCACCTTCCCCGCGTGGGGGCCGATGGGCGCGCTCGACCGCGTCTTCCTGCGCGGCCCGCTGCGCTGCGAGCATCACTTCAGCGCGCGCACCGACCTCGCGCGCCGGGCCTCCGACCACCTGCCCATCGTCGCGGACCTCTCGCTGCTGCCGCACGCCGGCGGACCGGCGGGCACGTGACGAGGACCGCGCGGGCCGGCCGCCGGCTGGGACTTCCGCGCCTCACGCGGCGGCGGCGCTTCGAGCCGGTCGCGGGCAACTCGATCACGCTGCTCGTCGGCGGCGAGGCCTTCTACGAGCACCTCGCGGCCGCCATCGCCGAGGCGCGGCACGAGGTGCTGCTCAACACCTATCTCTGGGCCGACGACGAGACCGGCCGCGCCTTCCTGCAGGCGGCAGCCGACGCGGCGCGGCGCGGCGTGAGCGTGGCCGTGCTCGTCGACGGCGTCGGCAGCTTCTCGCTCCAGGAGAAGCAGCTCGCGGCGCTGCGCGAGGCCGGCGCGCGCGCCGCTGTCTACGGGCCGGTGCACCGCTGGCTGCGCCGCTGGTGGAGCGTGCACCGGCTGCTGCGCCGCAACCACCGCAAGAACTGCGTCGTGGACGGGCAGCTCGCGTGGACCGGCGGCGCGGGCATCGGCGACTTCTGGACGACGCGCTGCGAGCGGCCGTGGCGGGACCTCATGGCGGCCGTGCGCGGCCCGATCGCGCGCCAGTTCCGGCAGGTCTTCCACGACGACTGGCACATCGCCACGGGCGAGCGCCTGCCCGATCTGCCGCCTGCCGCCGGGGCGCGCACGGATGCCCGGGCCGAGGTGCGTGCCGAGGCGCCTGCGGGCGTGCGTGCGGAGGTGCGCGCCGAGGTGCGCGCCGAGGCGCCTGCGGACGTGCGTGCGGAGGTGCGTGCCGTTGCGCGCGCCGAGGCGCACGCGAGAAGCCCGACGGGCGGCCGGCCGCGAGAAGGCCGCGCGGAAAGCGGCGAGAGCCTGCGCGTGCTGGCGACGTCGATCGCGCGACGCGAGCTGGTCTCGGAGCTGCACGCCGCCGTGGGCCAGGCGCGCCGGCGGCTGTGGATCGCGAGCGCGTACTTCGTGCCGAGCTTCCTGCTGCGGCGCCGGCTGCGCTCCGCCGCGCGGCGCGGCCTGGACGTGCGCCTGCTGCTGCCCGGCCCCGACAACGACCACCGCATCGTGTGGTACGCAGGCCGGCGCCACTACGGCAAGCTGCTGGCCGCCGGCGTGCGGGTCTTCGAGTCCAACTGCGGGCTGCAGCACGCCAAGTACGCGCTCGCGGACGACGACTGGGGCTTCGTCGGCTCCAGCAACCTCGACGCCTGGAGCGCCAGCTACAACCTGGAGCTGGACCTCGAGCTGCACTCGCCCGGCGCGCTCGCGCAGCTCGAGGCGCAGTTCCGGACGGACATCGCGGACGCGCGCGAGATCACGCTGCAGCACTGGAGCGACCGGCCGTACGCGATGCGCCTCGCGGAGCGGCTCTTCGGCTGGGTCGACCCGCTGCTGTGAGCGCGTGTGGCGCGGGCGACCGCGATGGCACAATGCGCGGATGACGCGACCCGCGACACGTCTTGCGCTGCTCTTGCTCGCACTCCTCACCGGCGCGTGCGCGGGGCCGGCGACCGCGCCGCCCGAGCCGGCGGACCTGCTGCTGCGGCACGGCGTCGTGCGCACGATGGATCCGCGGCTGCCGGTGGCCGAGGCGCTCGCCGCGCGTGACGGCGTCATCGTGTACGTCGGCGACGACCGCGGCGCGGAGGCCTTCCGCGGGCCGCGCACGCGCGTGCTCGAGCTGGACGGGCGCACGGCGTGCCCCGGCTTCACGGACAGCCACCTGCACCTCTCGGGTCTGGCACGGACGCTCGCGCAGGTGGACCTGTCCGGCACGACGAGCGAGGCGCAGGTCGTCGCGCGCACGGTGGCCGCCGCCGCGGGCCGGCCGCCGGGCGCCTGGATCGTCGGCCGCGGCTGGGACCAGAACGACTGGGCGGACAGCGCCTTCCCCGTGCACGGCCCGCTCTCGGAGGCGCTGCCCGGCCACCCGGTCGCGCTGCGCCGCGTGGACGGGCACGCGCTGCTCGTGAACGCGGCGGCGCTGGCTGCGGCCGGCATCGACGCCGCGACGCCCGACCCGCCGGGCGGCCGGCTGCTGCGCGATGGCCACGGCGCCCCCACCGGCGTGCTCGTGGACAACGCGATGGAGCTGGTGGACCGGCTGCTGCCCGAGCTGGAGCCCGCCGCGCTCGCGGAGGCCGTGCGGCGCGCGATCGTGGAGCTGCACCGGCACGGCATCACCGCGGTGCACGACGCGGGCGTGCCGTGGCGCGACGTGCAGGTGTACGCGGAGCTCGCGCGGCGCGGGCAATTCGGCCTGCGCGCGCACGTGATGCTCGACGGCACGCTGGAGGACAGCTGGCGCAGCGACCGCGGCCTGCCGACCTCCGACCTCACCGGCCAGGGGCTGATCGCCGTGCGCGCGATGAAGTTCTACGCGGACGGCGCGCTCGGCTCACGCGGCGCCGCCCTGCTCGCGGACTACAGCGACGACCCGGGCAACCGCGGGCTGCTGCTCACGGACGAGGACCGGCTGGCCGCGGCGTGCGAGCGCGCCCTGCGCGAGGGCTGGCAGGTGTGCACGCACGCCATCGGCGACCGCGGCAACCGGCTCGTGCTCGACGCGTACGCGCGCGCGCTCGCCGCCGTGCCCGTCGCGGAGCGCGCGCCCTTCGCGCCGGATCCGCGCTTCCGCGTCGAGCACGCGCAGGTGCTCGCTCCGGCCGACCTGCCGCGCTTCGCCGCGCTGGGCGTCATCGCCTCCGTGCAGTGCCAGCACCAGACCTCCGACATGGCCTGGGCGGCTGCGCGCCTCGGGCCCGAGCGCGTGCGGCTGGCCTACGCATGGCGCGCGCTGCTCGACGCCGGCGCGCGGCTCACGGGCGGCAGCGACTGCCCCGTGGAGCGCCCCGATCCGCTGGCCGCGCTGCACGCGGCGGTCACGCGCACGGACGAGCAGGGCGAGCCCTTCGGCGGCTGGCATCCCGAGCAGGCCATGACGCGCGGCGAGGCGCTGGCCTCCGTCACCGCATGGCCCGCGTACGCGGCCTTCGACGAGCACCGCCTCGGCAGCCTGGAGCCCGGCAAGCGGGCGGACATCGTCGTGCTGTCGGAGGATCCGCTCACCGCGCCCGAGGACCGCCTCGCGCGCCTGCGCGTGGAGTTCACGATCTTCGACGGCGGCGTGGTCTTCGAGAATTGAGCCCGCCGGCGGACGCGCCGAGGCCCGGGGAGCGGGATCGCGCCGCGCCGGGGCGACCCGCGCCGGGACGGCCCGAGCTGCCTCGCGGGTCGGAGCGCCTGCTCGTCCTCGACGGCCCCGTCGGCACGGAGCTGGAGCGGCGCGGGCTGGAGCTGCCCGAGCCGCTGTGGTCCGCGCGCGCCGTCATCGAGCGCCCGGAGCTGCTGCTCGCGATCCATGCGGAGTACGCGGCCGCCGGCGCCGACGTGCACACCGCCGCCACGTTCCGCACGACCGCGAGCGCGCTGGCCGGCACGCCGCACGCCGGGCGCTGGCGCGAGCTGACCGCGCACGCCGTCGCGCTGTGCCGTCAGGCCGTCGGCGCCGGCTCCAGTGCGGGCTTCGGTACGGGCTTCGGTACGGGCTCCGGTACGGGCTCCGGCGCCGGCTTTGGCGCCGGCTCCAGTGCGGGCTTCGGCGCGGATGGCGTCGCGGGTGGCGGCGCGGGTGGCGGCGCGGGCGGGCGCGGCTGCGCGGGCACGGCCCCGGGCGCGCTCGTCGCCGGCAGCATTGCGCCGCTGCGCGACTGCTTCGCGCCGGAGCTCACGCCCGACGACGCGACGCTCGCGCGCGAGCACGCCGCCTTCGCGCGCTGCCTCGTCGAGGCCGGCTGCGACCTGCTGCTCGTCGAGACGATGCCCACCGCGCGCGAGCTGCTCGCCGCGACGCGCGCGGCCGTCGCGACGGGCAGGCCGGTGTGGGCCGCCGTCACCTGCGGCCCGCGCGGCGACTTCTTCAGTGACGAGACGCTGGCCGAGCTGCGCGGCGCGGTGGCCGACGCGGGTGCCGCCGCCTTCCTCATCAACTGCAGCTCCGTGGAGCGCACCGGCTCCGCGCTCGCCAGCCGCGCCTGGCAGCGGCCGCCGCCCGCGGGCCTGCGCCTCGGCGCCTACGCCAACACTCTCTTCGGCGACGATCACGCGGCGTCACCCGAGGTTTTCGCGCGCACCCTGCTCCGCTGGCGCGACCAGGGCCTCTCCCTCCTCGGCGGCTGCTGCGGCACCGGCCCGCGGCACGTCCGAGCGCTCGTCACGCTGCTGGGCGCAGGCGGCGCGACCTGAGACGCGGCTTGCGGCCCGCTCGGGCCGCCCTGCTCGCCGCGCGGGATCCCGTGCCGGCCGACCGGCACCTCGGTCTCGTCACCGGTGGGTTCCGGACATCCCGGCTACACTCCCACGACTACGAGGGTCGCGCCGTCTCCCGGAACCCAAGGCGGCGCGCGCTCTTTCACTTCCCTGTTCTGGAGCTTCGTCTTTCATGTTCAAGCATTCCCTGACCTCGGCGCTCGTCGGCGCCACCCTGCTCACCGGTGTTGCAGCCGCGCAGGAGATGATGACGATCAGCGGCCCGATGCATTACGCGCGGCTCGACATGGCCACCGGCGTGCTCGTCAAGTTCGATCACGACCCCGCGCTCGACCAGACCGCCTTCGCGCAGTCGAACCCGGTCGTGCTCTACGACAACTCGAATGCCGGCAACCAGTTCTCGCAGGGCAGCGGCAACGCCATCCAGACCAATCACCACATGGGTTGGGGCGTTGCCAACTTCGGCGGGCAGGGCGCGACCATCACGTCCTTCACCATGATCTACGCGACCGACGTGACGGCTGCGCAGGGCCAGGTGGCGTTCCGCATGCGGCTGTACGACGGCGCGCTCGGCTTCGGCAACAAGGGCACCGTGAATCCGAACGGCGACCTGCTCGTGCAGGGCCTGCCCAACTCGGCCTCGGGCGGCTACGAGGGCTGGTCCGTCGAGGTCACGCCCGTCACGCCGATCACCATGGCCGACGGCCCCATCGGCTGGAGTTACAACTCCGACTCGTTCACCGACGGCGTCAACTTCCTGACCGCCCCGCTGCTCGTGGTCGCGCCGGTCGGTCCGGGCGTCATCAACGCCTACGACCGCTACAAGGAGTCGAACGAGGCGTACGTCAACACCTTCACCTTCGCGGCTCCGAACGTCGGCGGCTTCCCGATCAAGCTCACCGGCCGGGCGAACGGCACGCCCCCGCCGGCCGCCTGGGAGAACTACGGCGTCGCCTCCGGCGTCACGTTCACGGCCACGGGCTCGGCCACGCCGGGCTCCGTCGACAACGTGCTGCACATGAAGAGCACGAATGGCAAGAAGGCCATCCTCGTCGTCGGCCTCGGGCAGTCCGACATCCCGTTCCCGAAGCTCGGGCTGAACTTCTACGCCTTCCCCTGGATCGTGCAGATCAACGATCTGCCCCTCGCCGCGCTCGACGGCACGCTGGACCTTCCCATCGCGCTGCCGGCCACGCTGCCCCCCGGCTTCAAGATCGAACTGCAGGTCTTCGCGCAGAAGCTGGACAACAGCTACTCCAAGTACAGCGCCGGCCTGGAACTCACCGTCCAGTGACCTGACCGCAACGCCAGCGGGCCGCGCTCCTCGACACGGGGGGCGCGGCCCGCGCCTTGCCAACGGGCCGCGCTCCTCGACACGGGGGCGCGGCCCGCGCCATCTCGAATGGCGCTCTCTCACGAAAGCCAGAGCGTTTCCGAGCGCGCCTGAAGTAGGGCGCCGTCTCGTTGCGGGAGCCGCTCCCCAAGCGCGCCCCCTACCTCTCCGGCATCGTCCTCACGAGCGTCATCACGCCGAAGGCCGTGCCGTACGCCTTGCCGTAGGTGTTGAAGTGGTAGTCCCACATCGAGCCGTCGGCCTCCTGCGTCTTGACCACTTCCCGCGCCAGCCGCGCCGCGTATCGCGCGCGGTCCGCCGGCGCCAGCTTGTCCAGCAGCCGTGCGGCATAGAAGTGGCCGAAGAAATAGAAGTACCCGCTGTTGAGGTAGTAGGCCTCGTGCGGCACGGGCTTCTTGCGCGCGACGTCCAGGAATCGGTGGTGCTCGAAGAGCTGGTCCAGCCCGCGCAGGATGTCCTCGCGCTTCACCGCGGTGCTGCCTGCGCGCAGCAGCGCGTAGTTGCCGGACTGGATGCGCGACAGCGAGCCCTTCACGTTGTCGATCCATTCCAGGTTGTAGGTCGGCACCGGGTCGAAGCTGTAGGCGTAGGCGCCGTTGGCCATGCGCGCGCGCTCCAGCCCCTTCATCGCGGCCTCGATCATGCCGTCGGGAAGGGGCAGCCCGAGATCGCGCGCCTGCGCCAGCGCGACGAGGGCCGCCGCGGTCTCGAAGCTCGTCGCCCAGCTCGGGCGCTTGGCGAGCGAGTCGAAGTCGTAGTAGCCCCAGCCGCCGGTCGGGGTCTGGTAGGCCTGCAGGCTGGCGATGTACTCGCCGCACTTGGCGCGCATCGCGGCCTCGCGCGGCGTGCCGCGGTAGCGCACGTTCGGGAGCGCGGTGGTCAGCGCATCGAGGCCGTAGACCGCGCCCCAGGTGTTGTCCACGTCCCAGTCCGACGGCCGCGCCGGCGCCGGCTGCGCGAGCATGTAGTCGAGGCCCTTGTCCGCCGCCGCGAGCGCCGCCTCGTGCGCGGGCTGCTCGAGCAGCGTCATCACGACGAGCCCGGTGGACGCGAGGATCCACGACTTGTGGCTGTAGGGATTGCTCCAGAACTCGCTCTCGGGCTCGCGCCAGCTCCCCCAGCTCCCGTCCTCGTTCTGCGAGCCGAGCAGGAAGGCCGTGCCGTGCTCGATGGCGGCGACGACGGTGGCCGCATCGGGCAGCGGCGTGTCCTCGCCCGCGCCGGCCCCGAGCTTCGCGGACTGCAGCACCTCGTCCGGCCGCAGCCCGACGAGCGCACGCTCCTTGCCCTCGGCATCCACGGGCAGCGTCTCGGACACGCGCCCCTCGGGCGCCGGCTGCGCCTGCGGCACCGGCTGCGCCTGCGGAATCGGCGGCGCGGGATCCGCGTGCGCGGGCGGCGCGGCGCCGTCCTGCGCTGCGGCCAGCGTCGCGCCGCACAGGAGCGCGAGCACGCAGCGCGCGGAGGCGGGACGCGAGCGTGCGGGCCGGACCGATGTCGCGCGCGCGCTCATGGCAGGCCGCCCGGCGCGCCCGCGGCGCCGGCGGGCGCGGCGGCGGCGTTCTCGGTGGCGAGCTGGCGCTCCCAGCGCTCGATCTCCTTCTGGAGCAGCGACTCGTCGCGCACGATGTCCTCCTGCTCGCGGGCCTGCTTGCGGCCCTCGAACTCCAGGTCGCGCAACGCCTGCTCGCGCTGCATGCGGCCCTGCTCGGCGGCGCGGCGCGCGTTCTCCAGGCCGACCGTCTTCGCCGCGAGCTCCAGGTTCAGCCGCTCGCGATCGCGCGGCAGCGTGATCGACTTCAGCTCCGCGGCGCGCGCCTCGCGCAGGTGATGGCCGTCCTCCGCGCGCTGCAGCCGGCGGCGCGTGCGGTTGAGCACGATCTCCGCCGTCGCGTCGCCGAGGTCGGAGTCCTTGTACATCATCTCGAGCTGCGCCAGCTCCTCGCGCGTCTCGAGCAGGTTGTCGGCCGAGCCGCGCAGCTCCAGCGCGCTCTCCGCGAGCCGGCGCGCCTCTTCCACGTCGTTGAAGTGCCGCAGGTCCTCGCCGGCGATGCGCTGCTCGCGCTCGGCCTGGTGCGCCGCGACCTCCTCGGAGGCCGACGACGAGGCCTGCTCGAGCGCGACGCGCGCGCGCTTCTGCCCCAGCTCGCTGGCGGTGCGCGCGCCGTCCTCGCGGCGCCGCGAGAGCGCGATCGCGCGGCCGTCGAAGCCGTCGCGCTGCGCCTGCCGCTCCGGCGAGAGCCCCGAGCGGTCGCGCCCGGAGAGAGCCGCGGCCAGGGCGACGTGGCTGCCGTCGGCGGCTGGGGCGGCGGCCGCGGCGCGCTCGCGCGCCGCGAGCTCTTCGGGAGTGATGTACGTGCCCCGCGGCGCCGAGCACGCGGCGCAGAGGAGCACGACGTGGCACAGCACGCGGGACGCACGCATCGACGATCTCCGGGAACGGGACGGTTGGGCCGGCATGATAAGCAGCGCCGCCCCGCCCCCGGCCGCCCGTTCCGCGAACGCCTCAGCCCGCCAACGCTTCGCCATGCGACCAGGTGACCATGCGACCGGGCGACCACGCGACCAGGCGGGCATGCACACGCGCGGCCGGCGGCGCGCGTTGCGCGCGGGCCGCAGGGCGCGCTACGGTGGCGACTCGCGCCGCAACCCGCCGCGCGGCCTTCACCGCGGAGCCGCCATGACCCGTCTGCAGAGTTTCCTGTCCGGCCGCTGGCAGGCCGGCGAGGGCGCCGGCATCGCGCTGGTCAATCCCGCCACCGACGAGACCATCGCGCACGCCGGCGCCGCGGGCCTGGACCGCCGCGCGGCGCTGGAGCACGCGCGCACCGTCGGCGGGCCGGCGCTGCGCGCGATGAGCTTCGCGCAGCGCGGCGCGGCGCTGCAAGCGCTCTCCGCCGCGATCCACGCGCAGCGCGAGGCGCTCATCGACCTGGGGCTCGCCAACGCCGGCAACACGCGCGGCGACGCGAAGTTCGACGTGGACGGCGCGACCGGCACGCTCGCGTACTACGCGCAGCTCGCGCTGGAGCTGCCCGGGAGGCTCTCGCTCCCCGACGGCGACGGGCTGCAGCTCGGCCGCTCGCCGCGCTTCCACGGGCAGCACGTCTGGGTGGCGCGGCACGGCGTCGCCGTGCACATCAACGCCTTCAACTTTCCCGCCTGGGGCATGGCCGAGAAGCTCGCCTGCGCGCTGCTGGCCGGCGTGCCGGTGCTGGAGAAGCCGGGCACGCCGACGGCGCTCATGGCGGAGCGCATCGCGCACCTCATCGTGGACAGCGGCGCGCTGCCCGACGGCGCCTTCAGCTTCCTGTGCGGCGAGGCCGGCGACGTGCTCGCGCACCTGGGGCCGCAGGACGGCGTGGCCTTCACCGGCAGCAGCTCGACCGCGGCGAGCCTGCGACGCCAGCCGGCCTTCCTGGACCGCGGCGCGCGCCTGAACGTGGAGGCGGACTCGCTGAACGCCGCCGTGCTCGGCCCCGACGTGGAGCCGGGCAGCGAGAGCTGGGACATGTTCGTGCGCGACGCGGTGCGCGAGATGACCCAGAAGACCGGCCAGAAGTGCACCGCGACGCGGCGCCTGCTCGTGCCCGCGCCGCGCGCGCGCGAGCTGGCCGACGCGCTCGCCGAGGGCCTGGCCGGCGTGAAGGTCGGCGACCCGCAGGACGCCGCCACGCGCATGGGCCCGCTCACCAACCGCGACCAGCTCGACACGGTGCTCGGCGGCATCCGCGCGCTGGCCGGCGCCGCCGACGTCGTGTGCGGCGGCGCGCAGCGCCTCGGCACGCGCGGCTGCTTCCTCCCGGCCACGCTGCTGCTCGCGCGCGACGCCTTCGCACCGGTGTTCCACGCCGAGGAGGTCTTCGGCCCCGTCGCCAGCGTGCTGCCCTACGACGGCTCGCGCGCGCAGGCGGCCGCGCTCGTCGCGGCCGGCCAGGGCAGCCTCGTGACCTCCGTGTACAGCGACGACCGCGAATTCCCGCAGGCGCTCGCGCTGGACCTCGCCCCGTGGTCCGGCCGCCTCTACCTCGGCAGCGCGAAGGTGGCCGAGACCGCCACGGGCTCCGGCGTCGTGCTCCCGTCCATGGTGCACGGCGGCCCCGGCCGAGCCGGCGGCGGCGAGGAGCTGGGCGGCCTGCGCGGCCTGCAGTTCTACATGCAGCGCACCGCCGTGCAGGGCTTCAAGTCCGTCGTCGAGCCGGCCTTCGGCCGCGCCCTCCCCGCCGCCGCGCTCTGACCCGCGCGCTCCCGCCGCGTGGCGCGCGCCGCGGCGCACCACGCGGCGCGGTCACGCCGTTCGCGGGTCCTCGCGATCGCGTCGCGCCGGCGCCGTCGGATGTTATCGCTCATGGCCGTCCGGGCGGCCCGCCGATAGCTGGATATCGGTCCGCCGGCTGGAACGGCGGCCAACCTGGGATCCCCTCATCGTGACTCAACAACTCCACGTCGTGCGAGTGTTCGTGTTCCGCCAGGACAGCCGGCAGATCGACTACCTCGTCGTCCGCCGCCAGCCCGCGCACGACTCGTTCTGGTCGCCCGTCACCGGCGTCATGCAGCCGCACGAGTCCATCTTCCAGGCCGCCGTGCGCAGCGTCGGCGAGGAGGTCGGCCTGCCCTCGCCGCGCCAGATCGTGGACCTGCAGCTCGCGACGCGCCTGCAGATCGGCGACATGGAAGAGATCGACTGGTCGGTCGGCTACCGCGCCACCGGCACCTCCCTGGATCTGCACCCCGCCGCGGACCTCGCCGAGCTGCGCTGGCTGGACTTCGACGCCATC
>Ga0193753_10001417_pt1 | contig 20472 bp, 39 predicted proteins | sample H1c2metaG_FD_144925 | JGI IMG/M metagenome (GOLD analysis project Ga0193753, IMG submission 144925) | Soil microbial communities from a riparian zone of the East river system, Colorado, United States - H1c2 | ecosystem: Environmental > Terrestrial > Soil > Riparian zone | place: USA: East...
CCGAACAACGTCCCCAGCCGATTCGGAGTCGGGCTGATTGGTATTGCATAGAAATAGCCCCGCGTGTTTACTATGAGCTTGTAGATACTGTTGTCGGGCGTAAGAAACTGTATGAATAATGCCCTTCGTCCCTTTTCGACTTTCAATAATCTCATCGATGCGATCCACCCAATGTTTCAGGCCCTCTTCGGTGATCTTGTGATTCATCCGCACAGCCGGTTGCGGGGAATAGTGGAAGACGGGACAGTTCTGAGGGGGGAAGATGCGCGGCCACTCGCGGAAGGTATAGTTCTCCGGTTTGACTCCGAGTAGGCGCATTGAGACAGGCCGCAGAGTCGCGCTCATCAGAACCACCTTCGGCACTCCGAGAAACAAGCTACCCTCAGCCCAGTTCCCAGGCCAGATACAGTCGAACTGCCAAATCCTTCCGTGCTTGGTGCCCTCGATCATCTCGACGACCCAATCATTCGAATTCATTTGCAAGAGCTTGTCTACAGCTTCTTCTAGCTGTATGAGCTTGACGGCGTGGTCTTTAGTCTTCTTGTCCTTCTTCCGTTGATAATCCCCGACCGCAACCGTGCGCTCTACAGTTACAGTCGAACTGTTGTTTTGCGCCCAGTCCAGCCAATAGCGAATGTCGTCGGTGCGTTGATGACCGTACTTCAGCTCAGTCAGGATCTTTTCTTTGATCTCAACGCGCAAACACTTACTCAGCTCTTCCATCGCCCGGTGGCCTTCGTCGCACACCAGCAACTCCACCGGACGGCCAACCTCTTCTTCTTCGACTTCGTATTGAAACTGATCTAGGTAAGTCCGGGTGGTCTTCTTCCGGTTCAGTCCTTTGGCAGCAACCCAGTAGGAGTAGTTCGTAGTGACGAGATGCGCTTTACGAGCGTTCTGTCCAGCGATTCGAGCCGTGCATCTAGCCTCTCTACGGCATCCTTCGAGAGGTCCAAAATAACAGCTAGCACTACGGTCATGAAGACAAGCGTAGTTACTCCTGCCGCGCACGTCCACCATCCCAATAGTTTCAAAGTCGCCATTGTATTGTTCCTGTAGTCCTTTGGTTGCGGTAAGCACGACCGTTCGTAGACCCATCGCCTTTGCGATTCCTACGGCTGTCAGTGACTTCCCGCCTCCGGTAGGTATCGCGAGCCCATAGAACCTCGTCGAGCCGTTCAGGACCGTCTCAATCGCTTCTAGCTGCTCTTTACGGAACTCCAGGAACTTACCTGGAAGCCCTAAGTCACATGGTTCGAATGTAGCGAGGGATTGCACAGACTATCTGACCCAGCCTTTCTTGTACAGATCCCTAGCTAACGGCGAGACTTGCACCCACACGCCTTCTCCCCTCACCCGCTCTTGTCTCACCACGCCCTGCACTTCCAAATCCTGTATCGTCCGTTCCAATACGCCTTGTCCCGATTGGGCGACTTTGAGTAACTGGTCGAAATGAATCGCGCCGTTACTTACGCCCGCCGCTTCTTGGGTTCTGCCACCATTCAGTATCCGGCCAATTTCCTTATCCGCTTTCAACGCGCTAAAAAATACTTTTTGACGCATCAACGGCATGGAGTCCAGCGCCATCTTGCCTATCAGTTGCCAGCGTTCGTGCTCCCGGATGCCGATGAATTCCATGGCAATGAGTAACTGAGCTAAAGCGGTGGTGATGCGGGTGTTGGATTCAGTGTCGTGACAGCCTAGAGCTTCTTTGGTGCGCGTGTCGCGGCTCACAGCGCTACGGCAGCGTGCGGCTAAGGCTCCGATACTGCTCACCCGGCTCATCTCAGCGTCGGTAGGATCTCGGCGTGGGAGGAAATGGCCAAACTCTAGCTCCAGGTCCAAGGCAAAGAAGTTGGACACCAATACGGCGAGTTGTGAATTCCATCCGTTCCGATTGGCATTCAGCATCGACCGTCTTGTCTTTTCGTAGTCTGGATCTTCTTTTGGGTATCTGAAGTAAAGCCAGCGTTCGCCCAGCGCCGCCGTAGCTGGTAAGTGAGCATCAATGGCTCCGGTCGTCTTCCCCAGGATGGCCAGCTTGCCTTTCCAGTACAGCGTCTTGCCGCCGTCCGATCCCACCGGCCTTTCCCACTCCCCGTCATAGACCCTTCGCAACACGCCCATGACTTCGTGATACTTGTTATCCGGCAGACTGACGATCTCCGTAAAGTCTTTGATCAACATCGCCCCGTGGTTGCCTATCTGTTTCAGCAGTCCCCCGGTGCTCATCGAAGTCTTGTCTTTATTCGGAGTGCCACTGAGGAATGCCGCCCGGCCTTCTATTCCTCCCGCGCCGATCACTCCTGGAATGTCATCGAGGAGATTCAGCAGTTCCGTTCCTCCGCAGCTTGGAGGTCCGACCAGCATTGTCCACACCGGAACACCTTGCATCAGGTTCGCCGCCAGCGTGCCCATCACGGCATAGAACGCTCCCGGCTCCGGTAGATGTAAGTTCTGTCTAACTATATCCAGCAGACGCTCAACCGGCGTCTCGACTTGAGCCCTACGCATTCGGGCCAATTTAGCCATTCTCTTTTCCGCTCCACAAATAAAAAAAGCTGGGTGACTGGCAATTACTTACCGTTCACCCAGCTAACTTCGATTGTAAGTGGAATTTATCGAAGTGGAACCATTGGCACCATCATTACGATGCACATTAGCAACACCGGAATCCACAGCGGGACTCGTTGTGTAATCGCGTGAATTAACACTAACGCGAACGCAATCAAGATCAGAGTAAGAGTTAGGGGAATCATGCCGTGGCGCTCAGCCCCCCTTCGATTGACTTACTAGCCGGTCGTCTGGGGGATTTGGTGGATTTGGATTTGGGGGATTTGGTGGTTTTTACAGCTTTGATGGGCTTAGCGGTCTTCGCCGCTTTCTTTACTTTCTTCTCTTCGGCTTCGGCCTTTATGCTGGCCGCTTTCTCGTTGCGCTTCTTGTCATCCGCGCTTAGACCGATCAGGGCGCAGTACTTAGTCAGCAGAGTATTATCACTGCCGCCGCCGCTCAGCCATTTCAGCACGTATCGCGCAAACAGTCTTGCCGGTGAATCTTCTTTTCCGTATGCCGGTCCATCCGCGATTTCTTCAAAGAGTCCCTTGACATCTTTCAAGGTCTTCGACTGATGCTGAACTTGAGCGCCTTCGACATCGCGGATTGCCTGAGTCACCGCGTTTTTCTTGATGCGTTTTGGAGCTTCCGAAGTTACGGCTTCCGGCTTGCCCTTCTTCGCCTTCAGCTCTTGCCGTTGCTCTTTCGAGCCATGCTCCTTGACAAAATCTTCATTGCGCTCCGCTTGCGCCTTGTCAGTTTGATTTTGGATCTCCTCGGCCCGCTTCAAGACTTCCGGCATCTTCTCCGGCTTTACGCCAACTAGCATGTCATGCGCGGAATCCACGCTGAGTTGGCCGCTAGCCAGCCGCTTCTGAATCTCTTCCGGCGCTCCCAGGAATGGTTCGTGTTTGCGTACCGCCGATAGGCTGATGTTCAAATACTTTGCAACTTGCTTGAGCCCAGCCGTGTCATGACCCCAGCCGTGCTCTTTCCGTAATGAGCTGATCAACTTCACCAGATCCATCGGGTTGTTTATGGCGCGGTGCAGATTGCTATGGATCGCTTTCCGCTTTATGTCAATCCCGGATCGATCCACGGTAAACCGCATCGGCATTAGCGGCTGGCCACGCCGGTCTTTGCGTTGGTTGATGAGCGCAATGGCCCGCATACGCCGATGGCCACTGTATAGAACGAATCGCTCTTCTCCGTCAGGTGTTTTTGTTTTAGAAGGCAGGACTATTCCGGCTTCGATCTGGGTAAGTTCTTCAATCGAGTCGGCCAATTGCTCAATGTCTCTCGCTTCTATCTCGGTGGCTCCCTCGTCGGACGATGTCCAAGGTCTGACGTTGTAGTGGTCCTCTACGAGGATTTCACTCGGGAGACGATAAATGATTTCGTCTATTTTCTTTTCTGCTACCGCTGTTCCCACGTCTAAAATTCACTCTTTTCTGTTCAGAGGCCCGGAAGGTACCATTAGCGCCCTCCAAGTCGTGGACGAGTTCTAGTATTGCATGGCTATTTCGCAAACTACGGTATCAGAGCCAACAAAACCCCGCAAAGGTTTCGGCGTTTTATGTCAGGGGAATTACGAGGAACTGTGAAGTAACGCGGGATAAACAGCGTGAATTGTAGTAATTACCGGGTAGGCTAGGAAAAATACTAAGTCCTACAGTTACAGTCGAACTGTAGTTTTTTCTTAGTTGGAAAAATGTATTTTTCGCTTGGTGCGTGGCCGGTCAATCGGCTCCGGCTCCGCTCCCGTGGTGCCGTCAGCAACGGGCGCTTCGATATCGGTTTGGGCTTGTAGTTCTTCGAGGGCCTGTAGCCGGTTGGCTCCCAGTTGGATCAGAGCACCATTGGCGCGGCTCTGGGTCACCTTGTGCTTCGCGGCGTAAGTGAGAATGGCTTCGTATTCGTCGGCAGTCACATAGAGCGTGATGGGCCTCCCAGGGTTGTTGTTGCTGAGCGGTCGTCCGGGGAGTCGTCGAGCGGTTTGGCTCTTCAGATTCTCCAAGCGCTTCTCAGCCTGATCCCGCTGGGATTCTTTACGCTGATCCATCAAAACCTGTCGAGCGGCGGCGGCTTCTTTCTCCCGCTCTTCATCGCGTTTTGACCCAGCCGCATACTCGCACTCTTCACGCCCGCAATCCCGCATCGAGCGCCGTCCGGGGAACATGCGCTTTTCGATCTCGAATTGATGACCACAACGGCACAGGAGAACCATGAGTTGTGGGCCAGCTTCCCCCGTCTCATACTCCAGGTTGTCCTGATCTTTGGCGATGACTTTGGTGTCTTTGATTCCGATGAGCGTCAATGCGCCCCATTTGGATTGTGGGCCGTACATAAAAGCGTTTCCTTTAATTAGTATAACAACTATATTTCACCCGTTGGGCTATGTAGTACGCTACACCGCTCCCTATATAGACCCCTACAATAAAGAAGTAGTAATTAATAGAGTATATATACATAGTATAATATATAAATAATAATTTTTGATAAGACTATATATAGGGGAAGAATAGTAAACTACATAGCCGGAAATTAAGCACTTACGCAGCTCGGCTCCCGGACTGCCGAACGGCCAGCATCGCCGCCCGGAAGACATTGTCGAATCCACCCATGCCGGAAGCCAGAATTTCCTTCACGACCTTCCGGGAGAGTGCCGAATCCACCCCTAGACCTTCGAGCGCCCCGACCACATCTCCGGCTAATCCGGGTAGTTTTTCGCCGATCCGGGCACGTTTTTTGAGCAATCCCAGGACTCCCACGGCAGATTTCAGGTGGACAATCGCGGCGTCGTAGTCGTTTTGGGTTAGTCTTTCGGTAGCGGAAAGCATCAATCGTGCTACGTCATCGTTGGTGATTTCGCCTCTCATTGCGCCCTCCGCTGTGCCGCTCTCGCCTCTCCACCTTTACGCAGTGCTGCCGTGGGCACGCGCCCGACCATCGGAGTCTTGCCGAGTATGTAAATCCCTGGTGCTCTGCCGCGTCCATGAGGATCTTTCCTGGTGTTCATAATGACTTCCAAGGACGCCTGATGGCTGAGACATTGGCTCATGGATCTCGGTTCAAGAAGGTACCCCATTCCTGCCCCGTGCGCTACGACATCTTCCAGCGTGAATCGTCGCGGGCGTGTTTTCAGGAACTCAGATAAGAAGTACGGATAGGGAAACATGCCGTTGAATTCCGGTAGCAGTTTCTTCGTGTCTACCGGGATGAGTCCGTCCGCCGCCTTCGCCCCGTTCGTTGCCGCCGCCTTCGCTGCCGCCTTCGTTGGTGGTTCCGGCTGTCCATTCAAACGGGCAAGCCGTACTTCTCTTGCATGCGCTGCCGATTGCCTGAGTTTCTTCAGTCCCGCTGGAGTTAATTTCCGTTTCGGTTTCACTGGTAGCGGCTCCAGCTCTTCATCGTCTGCCGCCTCTAACAGTGCCGGTGCCGGTGCCATGAACTGATGCGCGACTCGGGCACTTGCACTATTGCCGCCGTTCGCGTGCGTCATCTGCGCCCGTAACTCGTCTTCCGTGAGTATCCGTTGCATCCGGTCGAATCCCCCGACCATCTCACGGATTAGCTCATTCAGTGTGTCCAGGTTTAGCTGAGCTGCTTCGGCGTGCCTCTGCACTAAGCTCAGCTTGTTTGCAAAGCGTAAATCGTCACCCTTCATGTGATCTCCTTTTCTGTCTAGTCCATTTGCTCCGAATCCGAAAAACTCCCCCAGGTGAATCCCAGTCCCTCACCCAGGGGCTTACGTTAGGTAGTCCCGTACCCGCTCAAACTCTATGCTGCCGCCGAACGTGCGCGACCGTTCTTAGATTCCATTCTGGACAATCCGGTGAACATCCGCATAGCCTTGATGTAATGACTAAAATCGCGGCTTGCGGAGTCCTTCCAAGCGGAGCGATTCTCATTCGCGTTTACGTAATTCATACCTACTCCGGTAATCGACCATACGTGGCCATCGAAGGCTATCAGCCCGCGTCCCACTGCCGGTCCAAACACACGTTGATCGAAGTGCTTGCCCTCTTCCGTATTGAATGAGTGGCGCGTGCCGTTGCGATGGTTGTAGAAGTCCCGCAACAGCCCCCGCATCAGGTTGCTATTCCGTAATGTCATCCCTTCGAAGTCCTCACCATCTTTGTATGGTTTGAGCTTATGTGTCATTCTGCTTTTTTCTCTCTTTCAAAGTTGAGTTGGATTTTGTCCACTGCTGCCGTACCCCGGCGCAATTTGAGTTGCATTGCCCCGAGATATTTTTGAGTCGTCTGAAGGTTTGCGTGCCCGAGTGTCAATTGAATCTCGATGATGTTGGCTTCGGCATCGTGCATCAACCGGGCCAGCGTTCGTCTGAGATCATGCGGTGACAACTTGGGTACGAAATGTTTAGAGCATTCTATACCCTCGCTTGTTTGGGCCGCTCGTTTAGACAACTCCAACATCACAGCATACTTCTTAACTATCTGCCAAACACGTCCCTCCCCTAAACTTTCCCGGAAGCCGGTAGGCTCCGTGGTCGTCGGCTTGCGTCTCCAGGCGACTCCCGGACGAATAGGCATCCCAGCTAAGATGCACTGATCCCCGCCGCCCATGCCGTACCTGGACATCTCTTCATGCCAATTGTTCAAGTCTTTCTCGGCCCACTCCGGCACGACGACGCTACGGATTCGATTCCCTTTCCCCGTGAGATCCACCAGCACCATCCGGCCTTCGCGTTCCTGGTAGCGGTCCCAGGTGATCGAGCAAGCTTCGGCCCGTCTGAGCCCGCACGCGCATAGGAGCGCCATGATCACGGCGTCCCGGAGTCCTGGAAGGGTGGACCGATCCGGGAGCATGTAGAACGTTGTCAGCTCCTCCGCTGTGAGCCAATTCCCCAGGCGGACGCCCGGTTGCTTCAGTGTGGAGATTAGCTTGATCCCTCTAAACGTGTCGCCGTCGATGAGCCCGCGCAACTCGGCTTCTTTGGCTAGCAGCTTGATTGCTGCAAGGGTCTGATTTCGAGCGCTAATGCTGTTTCCTTGCGTCTCCAGCCACAGCAGATACTTTCCTACCCCCTCGCGTGACAGGGCCTCTATACCGCGTTCTACAGTGTCCCGGTAGCGTATGAAGTCAACGAGACGTAGCTTGTACATGCGCCGGGTGGTCGCGGTCGTCATCTGACTGAGCACCATGTCGATGAGGTCTAGCGCCGCTGGTTGGGCTTTGGTGATGGGCAGGAACGGATGCGACTCAGGAGCGGGGAGTAGGTAGGGTTTCATTTGATTTGTCCAAGCGCTTGCCTTCTGTGATGTCCCAAGCTTCGAACGGTTTCCACTCGGCCAGCAGCGACTCATCGGCAGGCGTGATGCCGTGCATTTCGGCGTCTTCATCTGAGGTGCGGCAGACAAAGAAAGTCCCGACCAGTCTATCCGCCCAACGTCCAAGGTTTGGTTCCAAGCCAGCTATCGGCAGGCGCGTGATGACGCGATTGAACGGCAGCTCTTCCAGCTTGCCCTCTTCGTTGCAGATGACGACCAGCCCATCGTCTGAAATTCGCGTCATTTCGATATAGCCGCCCACAATCTTTTGAAGCGTGGCCAGCTCCTCTTCGATGTCTTCGAACGTGACCTCCGCATCGGGCCGGAATACCGCGACTCGTATAAGTTTTGGTGGTTTCATTTGTGCTCCAGCTTCGAGATGCGCTCCCCGTGCTCGATGACCTTGCCAATCAGCACATCATGAATCGCGTTCAGCCTATCCTCTAGCCGGTCGAAGCGTCCATCCTGTTTGTCAAACCGTGTCGCTTGCCGGTCAAGACGAGCGCCTAAATTATGCTCGATGCGATTCGAGTTCCACAGGTTGACCAGGATTCCGATAACGACTGTGAATGTCGGCACCAGGATGGCGAAATATAATAATTGCGTGTTGTTCATTTTGTGCTAGTCCCTTTCTTTCAGCTCCGATTGATCCGGTTGTACCAAGTTCAGCTCACCCGCGTATAGGAAACAATTGTGCGGCTCCTCGAAGCGTGCCACGACGCCACACTTTCCGCGTGTGTAGTACAGCCGCAGTGTCCACATGCCCGTTCTGTCCTCTTCGATCACGAAGCGCCTGATTCTGCGCGTGCGTTGTCCCTTCTTCTTCTTCATGCGTTCACGACTCTCTTTCCCAATCCTAAAGCTAATTGTTTCGCAGCTCCCCAGCGGTCGAGGTATCTGTCCCCATGGTTGCGTCCAGCCGCATCGGTAGCGGTCCACAATCCGCCTATTTTGTTCTTCGTTACCGTGCCAATCTCCTCCGGCTCCGGGTCACGCGCATGAGCACAGACCAGCACCGCCCAGTGATCCCCACCGCCGCCAGACAAGCGTAGATGCGCCATCAAGCCACTACCTCCCTTAGTTGTTTCGTCAGCCCAGCTATGATCTTTTCTTGGGCCGCTATCGCATCCTGAGACGTGCGGATTGCGTCTCGGGCTTCAGATATCGCGGCTTTGATTCGGACCTCTTCAGCGCCGCGCAATAGCTCGGGATTGGCCGCTAAGAACTGTACCGCAATCGGTAACAGCTTTTCGATAATCTTGCCCCGCGTGGCGTGCGTCGGTTCGACGAACTTCTCACCATTCCAGCGTGACCCGACATAGAGAGCTTTGTATAACCTCTCATGTGGCGTGACTGAGGGCTTACTTCCATGTTCGTGGTGGTTCCATAAGTCCCAGCCGTTCGCGGTTCTGATAAGTTGCATGTTGCCGTTGTTGGTGGTCCGATTGACTATCAGGTTTTCGAACGTTACCGTGGCTTGGGTCATGTTGCGGACGATGATCTTTACAGCGGCTTCTGTAAATGTGGTTTTCAATTCGTGTTCTGTGTAAGTGTTCATTTAACTAACCTCCACCGTCAGCCCATCGTCTACAATCCCAGTGAGTATGTCATCCGCATACCTATGTTCAATCGCTATCCCATTCCCGAAGGTCATGGCGTCGTCTGGCAGATTCGTTTTGACCCATTCCTTAGCGGCTTCAGTCTCCGGTGTCAGTAGTACGATGGTCCCTTCATCGCATACTGTAAAATCCGTGTCCATTTACTTGTCTCCCTTCAATCCGGCTTCGAGCGTATCTATTCTGTCCCAGTCGTCTTCCGGTATCGCGTCGAATTCCACAATGTGGTAGAAGTCCCCATCTACTTCGCAGGCGTCCCAGACTCCATGGTTTCGATTGATGTGCTTGGCAATCGCATAGTTACCAGCGTCCGACCGTCCGTAAGTGAACCAATCAGTTACCTTGTCCATTTAGCTAGTCCTCTCTATCTGCTCTCTCCTGAATCGTCAGGCTTGAGCGTACCAACTTATGCTGATACGCTCCCTGTCTGATGACTTAGTTATGCCTGTTTCTTCTTGGCAAATGGAACTACTCCCCGCTCCTTCCGTTCCTGTGCTTGGGCCTTAGCAGCCTTACTCCGGGCCTTATCCGTGAGCACGTCCCGTTGTCTGGCAATCGCTTCAGCCACCTTTGGAGGAATAGCTAACCGAAAGCTTCCATCGCCATGGACACATTCAAGAAAGATCGTATCGCCGGTATCCTTCTGCCGATACGTCTGAATGATAAACGTTTGAGCACTCCCCAGCAACGGTACCAACGTTCGAATCGTTGCGGCTTTAGTGCTCACTACGTCAGGCAGTCCGTGCAATCCTCCTAGTAGTCTGTCAAAGGTATCTGGCATGTTGTTCTCTGCCATTAGTCACGCCCTCTTCTCTCCTGATTCAGTCGTCAGGCTTGAGCACACCCGCATGTGGCCGATGTGCTCCCTGTCTGATGACTCATTCCCTATTGAAACAACAGACACCACGCGATGACCAGCCCGAATAGTAAGTACTTGCCGAAAACTAGCAGCATGATCACTGCGTAAATAATGAGGATGTTCAATCCCTTTTGTTGTTGTGTCATCTGTCCCTATCTCCGTTCTCTCTGAAGTCATACTCATTTGCGCGTATGGCGTCGTCTACGTTCTCGTCGGACATCCGGTATGTCCATTCGTCGTCAATGCCCTTATAGATCCAATCCGCGAAGTCGCGCATCAGCTCTAACAGTGCATCGTCGTCATCAGTCGCGCATACGTGCCCATTGCGCTTTACACAATCCAGACTCATGGCGTACTTGTGTACGTCTCTGCCATTCGCGGCAATCGTGGCCGATAGCTTGTAACCATACTTCTTTTGAAGCGCTACTAAGTCATCCGCGATCTTATGCAACGTCTCATCGCCGAATTCAGAGCGTATGTTCTTAGCACTTCCGACTGAGTAGCTATACCGGCCCTCGAAGGATGCGCCACTGCCTTGAGTGTGTAACTGCCAGTAAATATTAGGTTCACTGCGCCTACCTCCTCCGTGCAAGGGGACATCATGCCATCCGAATTCAATCCCGAGTAGCTTAGCGGCTGTCTCGGCGGATTCTGTCAGGTCTCCGAAGCTCCCGAATTCCTGACTCTCGCAGTCTCTCCACCATTGACGGGCCTTCTCTTTCGCACTGTCTGACAGTTCGTCGAATTGGTACAGGTTGATTGTCCGTGTTTTCACGCCTCTACCTCCTCAAACTGAAATTCCCCCGGCTGTAAATCGTCCATCGAATACAGAGAAAGACTCTCGGCGTCTCCCTCTGCAAATGCCATCTGATCAGGAGTGTACTTGTCAAAATACTCTTTGTCCGTGTCCCCTGGTTTCAACGTCAGGAAACCGAGTAATGCCCGTACACACTCGTCTGAATCAATCGCGTGCATAGGTGAGCATCGGAAGTCTGACCCATGAAACAACAGACTCCCATCTGGTTTCCTGAATTCATACGCGATAACAGTCTTACCTAGAGTGTCTGTCTCGTAGGTGTCCCACATTTGCAGCGTGTAACCTTCAATTCGCACGTGGCGCAATTCTTGTTCTGATGTGAACATAGCTCGTCCCCCGCTCTCCGCTCTTCTCTCCCACTGATAAGTAGGCCGATGGACACCGCGCCGAGTGTCCCACGGTCTAGCTATCTACGCTCAAAGTATGCTTCACAATCAGCCCGAAGTACGCTATCAATGCGCTTGTCAAGCCATGCTTGCGCTTTAGCTATGAAGTGGGAAGCGCCCAAACCACACCCCGCGCAAGTAACCGTTCCATCCGTGCCGTGGGTATCGGCACAATTCCGCTTATGGGCCTTTATGATGTTCCAACCCAGTGATTGTGCCAATCCGGGAAAGTCCCAATCAGTTTGGAATAGAACTGACTCACTTCCAGTTTCCCGTTCCAGTTGGCGTGCCAATCGCTTGTTTACCGGAGTTAGCTCATAAGCTCCATGCTCGGAGGATAAAAATACTCGCATTGTCCGCTCTTCTCTCCTACAGTCTGTAGGCCGATGGAGACTCTTTCGAATCTCCCACGGTCTAACGACTCCGGCTAACCGGACCTACGCTACTTCGTACTCATCCGCCATTGAATCGAGCATTCCACCCAAGCTAGACATCGGCTTCCGCTCGGGGAGTGTGCTGAACGTCGTCTGTGTGCGTAATTCGGGCATTCCGTTCGCGTTCTCCATGATGACCTGAAGGGCCTTAGTCTTGAGAACGTCGCCACTACCAAACATGGCAGACTCAGAGCGCATATTTCCACGCGAAGACCTGTCATGATCGACGTATTCCGTTACCGCGTTTAGCAAGTTGTAGGCCGTCCCACGCTGCTCTGGAAACGCATTGCGATCATTCGACTCATAGTTGGCCAGCACTTGGGCTAGCATGTTGTCCCGGCGTGTTGAATCGACCTTGTTTCCGTCGTCGTCACGCTTACCAGGAAACAATCGGTCCATGATCGAGACAAGCGCTTCTTTTGTGACCTTACGGCCCGCTAACAGATTGAGCTTTTCTTCCATTGATTTGACATCTGAGCCGATAGCTTCGAGGGCGTTGTGCGCGTCAATCATTTTCGATTCGGCATTCTTGGTATGACGGACCTTGAATACAGCCTTAGACTTCTCCCCTAGTGCGACATTCAAGGTATTCTGGCAGACTACGCGGGTCATACAAAGCCGGAAGGTATTGCTCAAGCTGGCGTCGTGCGAAGTGGAGAAGAGAAGGTATCCCTTCTGTACATCGTCGCCAATTTTGAGGGTAAGCTTGAGGTCTGCTAAACCCCAAACTACTTGACCCTCGCCGAGTGCTCCCGCAGTCTCATAATGAGCGCCGTCTACTGTTTTCATGAGTCCGTCGATCATGCGGAAACCGCGCTGATGCGGGATATAGGTGTAGTCTTTCCCAACTGGCCCTAGGAAAATAGCCTTATCGCGTGGAACTGCTTTGCCAGTTCGTTTCGCGTCTTCCAGGTCAGCGCGATTGATGCGGAATGTGCCCCATGAATCGACATCGACGCCAGCATACTGCAATTGGACCTTACGAACGATGTAGTCCAATCCGCCGTCCGCTTCTATCTCATCCCAAGTCATATAATGCCCTGTGACATTGCCCTTTTGATGCCATGCCGCTTGACGGCCCATGTAGCTGTTGATGTTGTCCATTTGATTGTTGTCCTTTTCTTCTCTGTTTATGGGTGCTGCTGAACTAATTATATAGTAGCTTATATAATTCTAAACATGCTTATCGTACCAGTTCGTATAGTATTTAATCCCATTTATGACAGTTAGCTATATTACATTACCATCATGTATCAATAAGGGTATGGATGTTTCTCTATTGGAACGTTTCTGTATTGGAACACTTCGATGGATATCTAAGTGAGCATTGGTGAAATGATGATTAGATAAGTATCGAAATGAGATGGATTGTTGAGTGATTATGGGAGCTGAATGAGCACGGGAGAGCACCGCTAACGAGTCCTGAAGACAGTGCAAACGAGTCGCGAAGCACGGCCCGATTGCGTTAGCTAGATCCCTTTAAAGATAAAATACATACATACTATACTATATAATTGTATTCGCTATCCATTCCCCTAGTGATAAAGAACCTTATATGCATAGGTCATTGATAACTAAGGCATTACCTCACCTGACGTATGCACCTGACGATAGCTCACCTGAATTGAATTGTTCTCGAAGGTCGGCAATTATCCGAAGGGTTACCGGCCCCCCGCTGCACGGCGGCGTTACTGTGCGCGGTCCCAATAAAAAAATGAAAATTCAACATGAATTAACATTAATGCAACAATAATCACCACTCATTTACCAGCTAAATGCCGTGAAAAGACAATTAGATATCCATCGAAGTGTTATGGCAATTATATAAGAGACAATATGCATTTGTCCGCTTAATATAATATAAGCTAATATATAATCACTCTGCACCAATCCGATTATGTATGTATACAGTGCTCCTGCGGAGAGGAAAAGAAGAAGGCCGGATGGACGGCGGATGGACGAAAAAGGTCCGTATTTATATATATTTATATATTATAAGAGTGTCTTATACGGGCGCGAGCGGACCAGTTTTTGGGGCGAAAAAAGTATATTTTTCGGGGCCTTCGAAAAAGTACAGTTTCAGTAATACTGTAGAAATCTGTGAGCGTAATAAAGAAGGCCGGGAGAGTCGAGACCCGCCAATGCTGTACCTGCAAACTACCGTATCCATTGGCTGATTTCGCATTGTCGCCGCGTAAAGAGGGTGGACGCGACCCGCGTTGTAGAAAGTGTGTAAATGAACAGGCGAAGCTCAGCATCCGCCTCAACCGCTCCCTGCCGCGCTACGTCGAACTCGCCTTAGAGTGGGACGACAATCACCTAGCTACCGAGATCGAATGGCAGCAGATCAAGCTCACCGTGCTATTAAACGAACAGAAAGCGAGAAAGAAGCAATGACCGAATACGAACGCGAAGAGCGGCCAGATCGTGACTGACGAAGTAAGAAAGAAGCTGTGGCATGACGGCTGTTACTTGGGTCATACCATTCTCAGCCTGAATAACTTACTCCAAAACGAGATCAATCCCGACGACCTCCCCGGCTGGAACACATCCGTCCAGGAGTTCCGCGAAGGCTTTGAGAACTGGGTGGAGTCCATCAAACACCACTCAAAAGCGGAGAATCGGTGATTTACCGCTGTCTCTGCACATGCCCTAACGACCACATTATCGAAGGCATGATTGCACCATTCAGCGATCCGGTTGAGGACGAAGAGAAAGTAACTAAAAACTTAGCTCTCTTTCTCAAAACCATGATGGAATTATGGGTTCTCGACGGCAAACTCGGCGATACGTGCGAGATCTGCAACACGCCGCTTACTCAGTGCAAATTCGCGGTAGACAAACAAGACACGGCGATGGACGAAGCCAATATCAAAACTCTGTGGGCCGACCTCACACCGCATCTGATGAAACAGAGAGCCCTAAGACATGCGCGAAAGAACAAAAACTGAATGACAACCGACGAAATCACCGATTACTACATAGCCATCCTCAAAGCCCAGAATCCCGGCCTAGAGCCGCTGGAAGGCTTCAAAGACCTGTCGCATATTCTCTGGATGCTCTACCAAATGCGGACGATGGTCACGCGGAAGGACGGCGTAGTAGATAGGGACTCAGCCGAGAAGTTCAAACGCTGGCTTTGTTTCATCCAAGGCGTGCTCTGGTGGGATGACAAAATCATCCAAGCAACCATCCCCGCATTCCGCACTGAAATAAGAGATCTGACTTACTCCTGATGGACTGGAAATACCTTCGAAATAGCTGGCGGGAACGGCCCTGGATAAGCTTCCGAATACCACTTCTGATGGTGTGGTACGCCGTCTTCTCCCTGCTTAACGAACTTATTAACTTCTGGACAAAAGCAATCCCCCAGCGCTTCTTCCATTTCAACGTGATAATCCTGATTCTGAACGCGATTTATTGCGGTCTTGTCTACGCCGGAATGCGTACCGAATATCACTTCTGCACGCGCAAATACCTCCAGGCCAAACGCGAATTGGAAGAGAAGCTAAACGCCCTGAAAGCCGAGCGCATCACCCCGGCTGTGGTCGAATTATCCACGATAGTCAACTACAATATCCGGCCCGGAGTCGATCTACTCGCCTATGCCGCCACGGTCATATACCAATGCCGGGAATTGAAGCTCCCCTGCGTCGTAGAAATAGCTTTGATTGAGTCCTGGATCAGATATTGGGAAGAGGAGATAGTAAGTCGATGACCCACGATGAACACCGGGAGCGGCATAAGTTACTCCACGAACACTTTGACGAATTAGTAGCCGATTGGATTCAATATCATAAAGCTGGGAAGCTCCCCAGTAATTCGACGATTCTGGAGTTGATGGACTGGTCCTACCGGCAGACCATCGAGCCATCCGAAGATAGAAAGCCGCAATGATCACCCTACGACCGGCCCCCCACACCGTCTTCTCCGACGCCATCATAGAAGTCTGGGATGACGACAAGTTCATAGCCGCCATCTATCCCAGCCCGCGTGGAGTCAAGATCATCTCGAAACTAATCGACTCCCGCGATGACTTAGTGCAAGTCGATAACCACCCACTAGCGTCAACTATCTTAGTCAATCTGAAGAGGAAAGAATGAAACGATACCGCATATCTCTACTCGTCCTGAATCTGACTTGTTCAATCTTCGCATTCTACAGCTTCTACCGGGCTCACCAGGACACCGTGAAGACCATTGCCACGATGAACGAGATGAAGCGCCAATCCACCCGCGCCCTTCAGAAAGCGAAAGAAGCCAAAGCCGCTTGCGAACACGCCGTAGAGATCCAGCCGGAACATGACTTATGAACCTGAAAGAGAGCACGAAATGCCGGTAGCAGCTAAGGGAGCTTGGCAAGTAACAGCCGGAGTCGTCCCAGGGATCGGAGAGGCCGAATACACCAAGAGCTGGAGTTATGACAGCTTGGAATATGAAGAGGACGGCAAGCACGCCAAAGAACCCGGCTATCAGCCTATCTTCATGCGTAAACTAAGCATGGCCTCAGGCTACTTCACTCAGATCAACGACCCGCGCATCGTAAATTGGGCGCGTTTGGAGTTCATATGGTATTGACCGAAGACGAATTCCGCGAAAGCGTATTAGCCCCATCGAAACGTGTCTCGGAGCGGCTGGCGGATATTCTTGCTGATGAGTTGCGAAAACGTGATGTAAGTGAGGTTCTACTTGCTCTTAGCGTCTCCATAATGGCTTTTGGACTGGCTTTGGAATCACCAGACAAAGAGACGCCGGAGTTGTTGAAAAGCCTTATCGACGCAGCCCGTGAACTCAGCTTGGGCATCTCCCGGATGATGCTTGAAGACGCCAGAGAGGAATCAAGTGGACAAACCATCCAGTAGCATCTGCCCATCCTGCCAAGAGTATTGGCACTTCCACCTTGCCGACGACCGTTGGTTCCTCATGAATGCCGACATATGGAAATGCCAGCATCTCATCAACAGCACCATAGCCCGTATCTTGGGCTTCCGGCGCGTTCAGGGAGCCTGCACAAGCGAAATCGGCATCAGTGCTCAAGTGGCCCTCGCTAGCTGGCGTGAGCGTGCGAATGCCTAAGACATGCACCCATGAGATGTGCCGGGACGCGGAGGATTGCGTTCTCGACGAGCGTATCGAGACAGCCCGCAAGCACGTCATGACGCCTGAAGAACGCCGCGCCCAGACTATCAGCTTCGCTTACGGTAACTTAGTGCTAGATAACCCGGCTATCACCCGCGAAATGGTGGAACGCGCCTACGATGAGCTTGCGGCGGCGAAGAGCTGACGATCTTACGACTTTTCATCCAATGTGGTGTAGCCAGCGCGAATGGCAATTTTCACCAAATCAACATCGTTCTTGGCACCTAGTTTGCATACTATCGACGCCTTATGGGTCTCAACGCATTTGTGCGATATGCCGCCGAGTTGCGCTCCGATCTCCTTGAGACGGTGCCCCTCTAAATAGAGTGCAAAGACTTCACGTTCCCGCCGCGTCAAAGGTTGCCCAAAACGCGCACGCATACTTGGTCGCTTGCCATGAGGACTAACAGTGTCTTCAACTGATTCAGTCGGGTCTTTCCGTCTGGCCTTCAGTTTCTTTTGCTGCTGCTCTTCCCAATACCTAAGTTCCGGTGCTACACGCGACATATTCTATTTAATTTGACCCTATAATTAATCCTGATGGAACTCCCAACAACATTGGCAATTATCGGGCTCTACTTAGGCATCTTTGTCATTGTTCAAGGGGTCCGCACAAATAGAAAGGGATTCAAACTCATGGCCGATGGACTCACAGATCTCAAACAGGTGGTAGTGGACCTCAACACTTCATTTACTTCCGAAGTAGGCGCGATTGCGACCGCTTTACAGAACGCCAACCAAGGCGGCGTCAGTCAGACAGACGCGGAAGGAATCGTTGCTCAGTTGCAGCAATTGAAAACCTCAATCGACAACAAAACTGCCGAACTCACCGCTCCTCCGCAGACCGCGTAACTCAAACTAACAAATCAGTCGTAAGATAATCCCATAGGTGTTCATCATTTATGGGATTTTCTATTAAGACAGTCGGTCATGCATTTTCCGTCGCGTATCATGACCTAGTTATCGGGTTCAAAGCAACCGAAAAGTTCATCGTGGATCACAAAACCGAGATCTCCGGCGATATCGAAGTAGTTGGCGGACTGGCCGCAATGATCCCCGGACTCGGCCCCACCGCTTCGGCATTGACCAGGGCGGGAGAAGCCGCATTCGGCGTAATCGCTGAAGGAATCGTCAAAATCGATACAGATCTCACCGCCGCCGCTGCGTCCGGTCCCCAGGCCCCGGTTACTTTCTCCGTCACATTGGAGCATGATCTCGCCGCCGAGTTCCAGCTCCTAGTCAACGCCATCCACGGGACTATCAGCATCCCCGCGACGATAGCCGCCGCCTAAGCCGCGCCTAAGCCGCATAATAGAAAGTAATTCATTCATGGGACGGGGCTTGGATACAGCTTCACGACTGCGGTTGTTCCCCAGGCCCCCAACAAACATATGCCTTCAGTAAGTAAAGCCGAACAGTCCGTCATGGCCATCGCCCTGCATAACCCGGACAAACTCTACAAGAAGAATCGCGGCGTCCTCAAGATGTCCCGGCCCCAGCTCCGCGACTTCGCAAAGACCTCCCGCCGCTCTCTCCCTAACAAAGCTCCCAAATCCCGGCGCTAAACTCGTCTCATGGAGCCAATCGAACGCGATGAAACTCTTCCCATCCCGGAAGACGTAGCCAACAAACTCGATCAAGCCGTCTCAAAGGAAACGGAAGAACTCCGCGCCGCCGCCGAAACCAATATCATCCCGTTCAAGTCCACCCCCACCAAAACCTTCCCGGACTCGCCGCGCCCCAAGATCCAGAAGGGCGTAAACAAATACGTCACCAGCATTCACAACGAGTTCATTTCCTCCATCGCCGGGACCAAAGACCTACGCCTAGCCCTCGCCAAATCCGATAACAAACGCGCTCAAGAACTTCTCGTTTCTCTATTGGACCCGCGTAAGAAGAACATCGCGACCGCTCACTTAGTCCACCGCTCCGGCCTAAGCAGTCTCGATCTCCTAGACATCCTCCGCGACCACTACATCGGCTCCGGCTTACAGGAATACTTAAAGGGCTTCAAAGAGATCGCGCAAGACACGGTAGAAGACGCGAAATCGACTAATCGCGAATGCCACAAATGCGACGGGGAAGGCGTCATCGAGAAAGAAGGCGAATACAAAGAATGCGCCCTCTGCAAAGGCACTGGCCTCATCCGTCAAGCTGGAGATCCAGACGCCCGCAAACTCATTGCCCAATCCCTGAAACTGATTCAATCCGGCTCCGGCCCGAGCGTCAGCGTCTCCATCCAGAACAACAATCATCGCTCCTTCGAATGCGTAATCGACGAAGTAGAGCGCCAAGAAACAGCCCGCAGGCGGCAAAGACAGGCTGATCCGCCAATAATCGATGTAACTCCGGCGTGACAATGAGAAGTTGAGCTGATAAGTCGTACAACAGTAGTACATGGATATCCCGGTAGGAATTGCCATCGCATTGGGCGGCGGGCTAAGCGCCTACTGGGTCAACCGTCTGGTAGACCGTGACCGTGCAAGCAAACTAAGAGACGAGATGCGTGATTGGGTAGAAGAAAAATACGTCCCCAGGGAAGTATTAGACAGCAAGCTCGATTCAATCAACAATCGTCTCGGCGATATCGACAAGCGCACCAGCCGGATGCATAACGAGAACACCAGCAAGCTAGATCATTTGCTTGCTATCGTGTCAGCGCTCAGTGGGCTAGGCGGAATGGCTGTGAAGCCACGAAGAACCATAACGGACGATGATGTATGAAACCCTTTCTAAAAGCCGTAGTCATCCTCTCCCGCTCCCTGGGACGCATCGCCATCGCCCTCGAAGGAATCCTGGAACTCTACCGCGCCGATTGCAGCTCCCGTGGCGTGCAGATCTACCACCCGAGCGAAAACAAACTGGAAGACAGCGTCGAAATCAGCTACGGCGCAAAGATTCCATCCTCGCCGATGGAGAACTGGCGGAATAAGTAACACATAATGGACATATGCTCCATTCCGGCACCCTTACTCCAGGTAACACCAACCCGACTCCTCTCGTCGCGGGTCTAACTACTCCCGGCCAGACCGCATACGGTTCTATCTTCGCCGCCTTCATCCTCATTCAATCCCGCACCGGCAACACCGGCTCTGTCAAAGTAACTGGCCAGCTTGCTTCGGGTGCCGCAGCGACCGATGGCGTAGCCTTAGCAGCCGGAGAGAAGATTCTCCTGCCTTGGATCGGAGCGCCGCATAGTTACAACCTCGCGACCACTTTCGTCATCACCAACGGAACGGACGCGGTGGACTTCGACTACGGCTCTGTCTAACTTGAACTTGTGTACTCGCCTCTTATCGTTGACAAAACCCTCCACGGTTACCATAAGCAGGGGTTCGCCTTCAAACGCCGCTCTATCGACGAATCCCTAAC
>Ga0193753_10001418_pt1 | contig 20465 bp, 13 predicted proteins | sample H1c2metaG_FD_144925 | JGI IMG/M metagenome (GOLD analysis project Ga0193753, IMG submission 144925) | Soil microbial communities from a riparian zone of the East river system, Colorado, United States - H1c2 | ecosystem: Environmental > Terrestrial > Soil > Riparian zone | place: USA: East...
GCCCAGCTTCCTCGACGGCGGGCTCGAGGATCTCCCCGAGGTCGACCTCCCCCTCCTCGTCGTCACCGGCGACACCGACGAGATGACCGACCCCGACTGGATCACCCACATCCCCGGCGCCGCCACCCGCCGCCGCCGCCTCGTCATCCCCGGAGCCGGCCACTACCTCCCCGAGGACCGGGGCCCCGAGCTGGCCCTGGCCCTCCTCGCCTTCCTGGTCGAGAAGCGCTGACGCCGCGCTACTTCAGCGGCAGATCCGGGATCGAGCCCGGGAACACGTAGGCCTGGAGCAGCGCGATGATGCCGATGATCGCGGCGCCGGCGACGGAGTGCCACCAGAGCTTGCGGAAGATGGGGCCGAGGGCGTGGGCGCGCTCCTCCGGGTCCTCGTAGCAGGCGGCGCAGGCGACCATGATCGACTGGGCGTCGATCATCTTTCCCATCACACCTCCGGTGGAGTTGGTGGCGACGATGAGGACCGGATTGAGGTGCAGCTGCTGGGCGGTGATCTTCTGCAGGCTGCCGAAGAGGGCGTTCGACGCGGTGTCGGAGCCGGTCAGGAAGACCCCGAGCCAGCCGAGGTAGGCGGCGAAGAAGGGGTAGAGGGCGCCGGCGCTGGTGAAGGCGATGCCCAGGACCGCGTCGGTGCCGGCGTAGCGGGTCAGGTAGCCCAGGCCCAGCACCTGGCCGATGACCAGGACCGGCGTCTTCATCCGGCGCATCGTGCGGGTGACCGACTCCTTCCACTCGGCGCCGCTCATGCCGAGGGCCAGCCCCGACAGCAGCGCGGCGAGGAACACGCCGGTGCCGGCGGCAGACAGCCAGTTGATCGTGAACTGGGCGGCCTCGGGCTTGGCGCCGGCGGCCGCCACCGGTGGCGTGCGCTGGACCTTGTTGTGGAGCGCCGGCATGTCCCACTTCGGCTGGGACAGCGGCCCGGCCAGCTTCGATCCGAGGAAGGTCGTGTCGATCTGGATGCTGTCGAGCGACTCGTTCATCGCCTTCTTGTCGGCCGGCAGGCCCCAGACGACGCAGCAGGCGATGAGGATCCCCCACGGGATCCAGGCGTGGATGGTCTGGCGCGCGGTGTAGCTGTACTTCCACGCGGCCGGCGCCGGCTGGGCGGCGACGCCGGCGGTCGCGGCGGTCGCGGCGTCCGCCTCGGTGGCCTCGAGGGCCTCGCGCTCCGAGCGGAGCAGGAAGCGCTTCTTGGGGTGCCAGACCAGGCGAAGGAACAGCGCGGTGCACACCACCGAGACCAGGCCGGAGACCACGTCGGTCATGAGGTGAAGGGCCGCGGTGCTCGACGAGAAGTACTGCATGATCGCGAACGTGCCGCCCGAGACCAGGGCGGCCGGCCACACCTCGAACGCCTCCTTCCAGGTGCCGCGCTCCATCTTGACGAAGGTGACCACCAGCCAGAACGGCACGATGATCGACACCCACGGCAGCTGGCGTCCGGCCATGGTGGCCAGGGTGAGCTGATCGATCCCGCTGACCGAGGACAGCGCCACGATCGGCGTGCCGATCGCCCCGAACGCCACCGGTGCGGTGTTGGCCAGGAGGTTGAGGACGGCCGACTGGAACGGCTTGAACCCGAGGCCGACCATGATCGCGCCGGCGATCGCCACCGGCGTGCCGAAGCCGGATGTGCCCTCGATGATCGCGCCGAACGAGAAGGCGATGAGCAGGACCTGGAGCCGGCGGTCGAAGGAGATGTGGATGATCGACTCCTTCACCACCTCGAACTTTCCGGTGATGACGGTCATCGTGTAGAGGAACATCGCCGCCAGCACGATCCAGATGATCCCGAGGAACCCGGAGAAGGTTCCGAGCACGAAGGCCGACACCGCCGACGCGACCGGCATCCGGAAGGCCAGGCACGAGACCAGGAACGCGGCGATCACGCCGAGCAGCGCCGCCTGCGGCGCCGGGATCCCGAGGTTCGCCACCGGCGTGCCGAAGCCGGACGTGCCCTCGATGATCGCGCCGAACGAGAAGGCGATGAGCAGGACCTGGAGCCGGCGGTCGAAGGAGATGTGGATGATCGACTCCTTCACCACCTCGAACTTTCCGGTGATGACGGTCATCGTGTAGAGGAACATCGCCGCCAGCACGATCCAGATGATCCCGAGGAACCCGGAGAAGGTGCCGAGCACGAAGGCCGACACCGCCGACGCGACCGGCATCCGGAAGGCCAGGCACGAGACCAGGAACGCGGCGATCACGCCGAGCAGCGCCGCCTGCGGCGCCGGGATCCCGAGGTGCCTGGTGCCGTGCTTGTCGCGGTGCGGGTGGAGCGCGACGAAGTAGAGCAGGACGAGGATCGGTATCGCCGCCACCAGGGTCGAGAGAACGACACTTCCGGTCGGGTTGTAGTCCTGCTGGTACACGTCGGTCCTCCACGAGAAGGGTTGACGGAGCGACAGCCGGCACGCGGATCGAGGATCCGAAAAGCTGGACGACTATAGGGCAACCGGTGACCCGCCGAGGGTCTCTATCGCCTTTGTGCGATTTCAGCGCCGTGGAACAGGGGGGCCGATGAAGGAGAAGGTGAGCGCACCGGGCAGCGGCACCTCCGTGATCTTGCCGCTGTGGCCGGCCGATCGATAATGAGTCGCTTGTCTCGCCGCCAGGAGCTTCTCGGACGGATCGGCGCCACCGTCACGGAGACGGGGCGAGCGGGAGCGAGCGCGACGGTGACCGACGACGGCGGCATGGCCGCGACGTCGCCGGGCCTCGAGACCACCACGCCGGGAGCCCCGCCCCCGCCAGCGAGCGCCGGCAGCGGCGAGCTGCCCGATGAGCTCGACGTCAGCGCCGGGTTCGACCGCAAGCGCGCGGTCGAGCGGGCCGAGGACGAGCGGACGATCCTGCGCACGCGCGGCATCCTGCGCCTCGCCATCATGATGATTCCGGTCTACGTCGGCATGGACTGGGCGATCCTCGGCTTCATCGAGCCGGGCCGGTTCTGGATGCCCATGGTGGTGCGCTTCCCGGCCCTGGTGTCCATGGCGGCCGTGCTGGTCTGGCTCAACCGAGCGCCGCCGTTCCCGAGCGGCCGCCGCGTGCTCGAGGTCGAGCGCATCTCCACCCTCACCATCTCCCTGTCCTGCTCGCTCTGCTGCGTCGTGGCCGGCGGCATCGGCAGCCTGGAGGCCGTCACGGTGACGCTGGTCCTGGTCGGGCGCTCGGTCATGCGGAGCGATCGCTGGCAGGACGGCCTGCTGTCGATCGCGGTCATCTGGCTGGCCCACCCGATCGTGCTCCTGGTCGCCGCCCTCTTCATGCCGCGGCTGGCCGCCCAGCTGCACGATCCAGCCCAGGTCGCCCGCCTGGTCCTGTTCGTCATCGTGAACGGCGTGGTCGCCGGGTTCATCCTGGCCGGCGGCGACGCCACCTGGCGCCTCCGCCGTCAGCTCACTCACGACAACATCGTGGGCCGCTACAAGCTCCGCCGCCTGCTCGGCGCCGGCGGCATGGGCGAGGTCTGGTCCGCCTACTTCCCGCCGCTGCGGCGCGAGGTCGCGCTCAAGATCCTGCGCGCCGACGAGCGACCGCGCCCGGTGGCGGTCGCCCGCTTCGAGCGCGAGGCCCGCGCCACCGCCGAGCTCACCCACCCCAACACCGTCCGCGTCCTCGACTTCGGCGTGACCGAGGACGGCCTGTGGTTCTACGCCATGGAGCTGCTCGAGGGCGAGACCCTGGATCAGCTGGTCCGGCGCGAGGGCCCGCTGCCGGCGGCGCGCGCCGCCCACCTGGTGCTGCAGGCCGCGCGCGCGCTGACCGAGGCGCACCAGCGCGGCATCGTCCATCGCGACATCAAGCCGCAGAACCTGTTCGTGACCACGATGGGCGGCGAGCGCGACTTCATCAAGCTGCTCGATTTCGGCATCGCCCGGGTGCTGCGGCCCGACTCGGGAGAGCTCCTGACCCGGACCGGCGCGCTGGCCGGCACGCCGGCCTACTTCTCGCCGGAGCTGGCCGGCGGGCAGCACGCCGACGAGCGCTCCGACATCTACGGGCTGGGCGCGGTCCTCTACCAGGCGCTGACCGGGGTGCCGCCGTTCCAGGGCAGCGAGCTGACCGGCCTGCTCGCCGCCATCCTGTTCGATCCGGTCCGCCCGATGGCCGAGGTGCGCGGCGACGCGGTCCCGGCCGAGCTCGACGCCATCGTCATGCGCTGCCTGGCCCGCGAGCCGACCGAGCGGTTCGCCACGTCGCACGAGCTGGTCGCCGCCCTCGACGGGTGGGCGCGGGAGCACCGCTGGCTCCCGCCGCCCGCGAGCGCGTGACGGTCAGAGCCCGACCGACAGGAGGCCCTCGACGAGGGACAGGACCTCGGACATCGCCGCCAGCTCCGCGTCGGTCGGCAGGTCGAGGCCGATGTCCGGCGCGAGATCCTGGACCCCCTCGCGGACGTCGGCGGCGAGCTCGCTGCTCGACTCGACGACGCTGTCGGCGAGGGCACCGAAGTCGATGCACTGGCCGGCGCCGATCGCGGCGGCCGCGGCGGCCGCGGTCGTGACCGCCACCGCGGCGTGGAGCTCGCCGGCCCGCTCCTCGGCCATGGCGAGCGCGTCATCGGCGAAATCGCCGCCCAGCAGGCCGCCGAGGCCGAGCAGGCCGAGGACGCCGTCGTTGCCGATGACGCCGTCGAGCAGGCCGGTCACCATCTCCTCCGCGTCGCCCATGGACCCCTCGAAGCTCTCCAGCCCCAGGCCTTCGAGCAGCTCCTCGACCTGCTCGAGCGCCAGATCGACCACCGGGTCCATGATCTCGTCGAGCGCCTCGACCACGCCGGCCAGGCCGAACGGGGCGACCAGGCTGATGAGGACCGCGTCGACCACCGCGTCGATCTCCTCGACCCGCTCGGGCAGGTTCATCAGCTCCTCCACCACGCTGCCGAACGCGATCGCGGACGCCACCTGCGATCGGGCGCCGGGATCGGCCCCGACCACTCCGCTCCGGGCTCCCTGGAACTCACGGGTGAAGGCGGCGAAGGCGATGCCCGAGTCGACGCCAGCGGACAGGTCGCGGTGGAGCTGGAGCGAGGCCGCGAGCCCGGACTCGAACAGGTCCTGCCGGGTGACCGAGATCCCCGAGCTGGCCAGGGAGGCAAGCTCGGTCGCAGCTCGGTCGCCTGAGCCGCGCCGGTCGCCTGGGCCAGGGCGTGGATCATCGCCTCGGCCGACGCGCCGGCCGCGATCGCGGAGGAGACGGCGGTGGCCACTCGCCGGCTGATGCGCGCCTGGAGGTCGACGGTGTCGATGTCCTGCATCGCGAGCCCGCAGGTGACCAGGTCGAGCGCCGCCTCGGCCTCGAGCGTGGACTCCTCGCCGAGATCGGCGATCGGCGCGACGGCGCCCTCCGCCGCGGAGCGGTCGAGGATTCCGGCCGCGGCCGTGCTGCCGGCCGCGTCGACCGCGGTCACGATGAGCCGCGGCGCGTCCGGCGGGACGTTCACCGAGAAGCTGCCGTCGGACTCGATGGCGCCGTGGCCGACCACCGTGGCCGGTCCGCGCGCAAGGTCCAGGACGAGCACCTCCGTGGCCGACCCGGCGCCCGCGTGGGCGATGAGGGCTGCCTGCCCGCCGGGGGCCAGCCGACCCTGCACGATGGACACGTGGTCGGCGGTCCCGGGATCCGGAACCTCGCCCGGATCCGCACCCGGATCCGGATCCGGGTCGACATCCCCGACCGGTCCTTCCGTGGGATCTCCCGTGCAGCCCGGCGCGAGCGCGAGAATGGCAGAGAGGGACAGGAGCGACGTGAGGCGGAGGCTGGTCATTTCGAGATTCCTTGTCTGGGATGAAGTGGCAGAAGGGTGGTCGCCGCCGGGCGCTACGGGCAGCCCTCGAACTCGAGCAGGCTGGCGCCGCTCGGCACGGCGGAGGGGACGAGCGCGCACAGGTTCTGTCTGGATGCGCGGGGATCGAGCAGCCCGTCCCCGACAAAGGCGACCAGGGCGTCGATCTCGCGCGCGGACAGATGGATGGGGCGGGCCAGGATCGGATCGATCCTCTCGAGCACCGGTTCGATCGGCCCGATCCGGCCGGTCAGGTCGCCGTCGACACCGGCCGCCACTGGATCGTAGTTGCGCGCCGACCTCTCGACGTCGAGGTGATGGACGACGGCGTCGCGCAGCCGGGTGAACGCGCCGTTGTGGAAGAACGCGGGCTGGAGGGCGACGTTGCGAAGCGGCGAGGAGCGGAACTTGTAGCGATCATCGGGATCCCCGGTCACCTGCTCGAGGCCGAAGTCCTCGTCCCGGCCCGGGCCGTCGAAGATCATGTTGCCCACCCCGACGCCGAAGCCGGGGGCGATCTGCGGCACGCCGATGACCCGGTTCTGGAAGTCGCTGAACATCTCGTTCGACTCACCGGACACGGCGTGGCAGCGGACGCACTTGGCCTTGCCGAAGAAGAGGAGCGCGCCCAGCTTCTGCTCCCTGGTCAGCGCGGTCAGCTCCCCGCGCGCGTACCGGTCGATCGGCGCGCTGGCGAAGACGAGCGTGAACTCGAACTCGGCGATCGCCCGCCCGAACATGAGGAAGTCGATCGGGCCGCCCGCCGCGACCTCGGGGAACAGCGCCCCGAAAAGGGCGCGGTAGGCGAGCGAGCCGTTCAGGCGCTCGAGCACCACCTGCCGGATGGGCTCGTTGCGAAAGCCGCTGGCGTCGGGGGCCGGCACCGGCGAGCCGAGGCCGTCGTCGAACGGATCGAACTCGGGCCCGATCGTCCCCGCGGTGCCGGTGAACCCGGCCACCTCGACCAGCTCGGTCGGCGGGATGTGCGCCTGGGCGATGAGGAGGTGCGTGACGATCGGATCGAAGGCCTGGAACCTGGTCGTCCCCTCCGGGGCCGGGAAGCTGAAGCCGTCCGAGTTGTCGAACGGGTCGCCGGAGGGGGCGGAGAAGCGGCCGTTCCACATCAGCTGCGGAAAGAACGCCGTGTTGATGACCATCGGCGTCCGGCGCTGGTTGCGCGGCCCGGCCCGACCCGGGCCGACCAGGTTGTTGTTCTGCACGCCGATGGCGATCGACTGCGTGTCGCCGAATCCGTCGGACGGTGCGTGGCACCCGGCGCACGTGTTGTCCGAGTGGAGGCCGCCGATCTTGTCGAACCAGAGGAGGCGCCCGAGATCGGCCAGGTCCGGATCGACCGACCGATCCAGCCTCGCCTCGAGGGCGGACTCCTCCTCTCCGGTGAAATGCAGGAGGCCAAGCGCCAGCGTCAAGCCGACGTCCATGACCGCCTCGGTCGCGTCCTCCGGGATGGAGGAGACATCGGCCTCGATGACGTCGAGGTCGGGTGACCCTTCGTCGTCCGGCGAGGCGGCGCCGCCCTCGACGGTACAGCCACTCGACAGGGCAACAAGGACGCCTACGCCTCGAAGTTTGATCATCACTTCTCCCCCTCCGCTTGACGTCGTCATGTTTGCCGCCAGCCGGAGCGCAGGCGCGAATGCTCACGCTGTCCTTATTCGCGCGACGTCATGAACGTCTCAACGCTTACGTCCGCGATCGCGGAGCCCGCCGCGTCTCCCGCCGCGGTGCAGGCCACGTGTGGGGTGGCAGGTCCTGCACGGGGAGCATGTGCTCCCGGCCAGCGAACCTCCTCGCGGCAGGCTTTGGTACGCCAGCGCGCGGATCGCCCCAGGAAACATCAAGTCCCCGGAGAAACCATCATTCACTGTTCGAGGCCGACGCTCATACTCGCCGGCACCAGCGTCACTGTCCGTCTGGGATCGAACTTCCGGTCGAAAGGACCACCCCATGCGCAGAACCGTCCCGGCCGTCCCGCCGCCCCGTGCCCGAAGCGCACTCCTCGTCGCCGTCATGGCTGCTGTCGCGAGCGCCGGCGTCGGGCTGCTCGCGCCCACCACCGCCACCGCCCAGCCGTACAAGGACCCGAGTCTGCCGATCCCGACCCGCGTCAACGATCTGCTCGGCCGGATGAGCCTCGACGAGAAGCTCGGCCAGATGACGCAGGCGGAGCGCAGCGCCGTGTCCGGCGGCCAGATCACCCAGTTCCGCCTCGGCTCGCTGCTCTCCGGCGGCGGCTCGGCGCCCTCGCCGAACAACGCGACCGGCTGGGCCAACATGTACGACGGGTTCCAGAGCTCGGCTCTGGCCACGCCGCTGGGCATCCCGCTCATCTACGGGGTGGACGCGGTGCACGGCCACAACAACGTCGTCGGCGCGACCATCTTCCCGCACAACATCGGACTGGGCGCGACCCGCAACTCGTCGCTCGTGCAGAACATCGGGCGCGCCACCGCCGAGGAGGTCTCCGGCACCGGGATCGACTGGGACTTCGCGCCCTGCCTGTGCGTGGCGCGCAACGACCGCTGGGGCCGCACGTACGAGTCGTTCGGCGAGACGCCCGACCTGGTCTCCTCGATGGCGACCATCGTCAGCGGGCTGCAGGGCTCCTCGCTCGCCGCGCCCGGCTCGGTCATGGCCACCGCCAAGCACTACATCGGCGACGGCGGCACCAGTGGAGGTGTGGACCAGGGCAACACGCAGCTCAGCGAGGCCGACCTGCGCGCCATCCACCTGCCCCCGCTCGCCGCGCCCGGCTCGGTCATGGCCACCGCCAAGCACTACATCGGCGACGGCGGCACCAGCGGAGGTGTGGACCAGGGCAACACGCAGCTCAGCGAGACCGAACTGCGCGCCATCCACTTGCCCCCGTTCCGGGCGGCGGTGCAGCGCGGGGTCGGCTCCATCATGATCTCGTACAGCTCCTGGAACGGGGTGAAGATGCACGGCCAGCAGTTCCTGATCACGAACGTCCTGAAGGGCGAGCTCGGCTTCTCCGGGTTCGTCGTCTCGGACTGGAACGGCATCGATCAGATCGACGGGCAGGCCGGCTTCACCGCGGCGGAGGTGCGGACGGCGATCAACGCGGGCATCGACATGGTGATGGTCCCGAACGCGTGGCAGAGCTTCATCTCGCTGCTCCGCGCGGAGGTGCAGGCCGGTCGGGTCTCGATGGCGCGCATCGACGACGCCAACCGCCGCATCCTCACCAAGAAGTTCGAGCTGGGCCTGTTCGAGCGGCCCTTCACCGACCGCAGCTTCACCCCGACGGTGGGCAGCGCCGCGCACCGGTCGCTGGCCCGCCAGGCGGTGCGCGAATCACAGGTCGTGCTCAAGAACGCCGGCAACGTCCTCCCGCTGGCCACCGCGAACAACCGGATCTTCGTGGCCGGCAAGAACGCCGACAACATCGGCCACCAGAGCGGCGGCTGGACCATCTCGTGGCAGGGAGGGAGCGGCGCGGTCACGCCCGGCACGACGATCCTGCAGGGCATCCGCAACACCGTCGCACCGTCGACGCTGGTCACCTTCAACCAGTCCGGCTCCGGCATCAACAGCTCGTACAACGTCGCCATCGCCGTGGTCGGCGAGACGCCGTACGCCGAGGGAGCCGGCGACCGACCCGGCTCGATGAGCCTCGACTCGACCGACATCAACACGATCAACACGCTGCGCAACGCCGGCGTGCCCGTCGTGGTCGTGCTGGTGTCCGGCCGGCCGATGGACATCGCCTCACAGCTGGGCAACTGGAACGCGCTGGTCGCGGCCTGGCTGCCGGGCAGCGAGGGGCAGGGCGTCGCCGACGTCCTCTTCGGCGTGGCCCAGCCGACCGGCAAGCTGCCGATGACGTGGATGAGCAGCGTCAGCCAGCAGCCGATCAACAGCGGCGACGGCAAGGCGCCGCTGTTCCCGTTCGGCTTCGGCCTCGCCTACGGCCCGCCGCCCAGCCGCGACGCCTACGCGCTGACCCAGGCGGAGAGCTACAGCTCCCAGTCCGGCGTCATGCTGGAGACGACCACCGACACCGGCGGAGGCCAGAACGTGGGCTGGATCGCCCCCGGCGACTCGATCGCCTACGCCGGCATGAGCTTCGGAGGCTCGTCGCCGTCATCGGTGATCACGCGCCGCGCCTCCGGCGCCACCGCCACCGGCACGATCCAGTACCGCCTCGACAGCACCACCGGTCCGATCATCGCCAGCGTCCCCATCAGCAACACCGGCGGCTGGCAGGCCTGGGGCAACGTCAGCACCAACCTGTCCAGCTCGGCGACCGGCGTGCACACCCTCTTCATCACGTTCACCGGCTCCGGGGGCGACTTCGCCAACATCAACTGGTTCCAGTTCGTCCACTGAACGCCAGCGGATCGAGGACGACCTCAGTCGGGCTCGCCGAAGACGTGGTCGAGGTTGTCCTCGCACTGGCTGGTGAAGTCGTTGAACTCCTGGTCGAGGATCTTGAGCGCCTGCTGCTTGCGCAGCCACTCGACGAAGTCGCGCGAGGGCCTGGTATCGGAGCCAAACGTGGTCAGGGCGATGATCGTCGGCGTGGGGTGAAGGACCGCGACGGTGTAGGGGACCGGGTTGGAGCCGCGTCGCTCCTCGGCTGCCTCGCGCAGCGCGGCCGGGTCGGACGACAGGAGGAAGCGATCCGGGTTCTGTGGATCCCGGATCGCGGTATCGAGGGAATCGAGGTGGCGGTGGATCGCGGCCAGATCGAACTCCCCGTCGGCGGGCTTCAAGGCAAGCTCGGGAATCATGGGTTGGCCTTCTGGTGACTGGCGTCCAGGACCGTCTGTTCGAAGATCTTGAACTGTAGCTGGAAGAGGCCCTTCTCGTACGGGTTCTTGATCTCGTAGACCCCCTTGGGCACCGCCTGGCCCCTGGCGTTGACCTTGAACGCGATCCCGTCCTGACCGGGCTTGGCGTTGCCCGGCGCGACCTGCTTGACCTCGATGCTGAACATGGGCGTGGTGACGCCGTTCACCACGTTGTGGACGTCGCCCTTCGGCTTGAGCCGGATGATCGTCCCGTCCCCGAACTCGTAGACCAGCTGCTTCTGGGTCTTGCTCGGATCGCCCGGATCCACGATGTTCTGCGGGGTCTTGGTCGCGTTCTTCTGGGCCACCTCGACGTCGAGGGTGGTCTCCATCGCGGCCAGGTCCTTGCCCGAGAGCTGGGGTGCCAGCCGCTTCGCGGCCCCGCCGCTGGTGCCGGCGTTGAAGTCGTCCAGCTGCGTCTTCGCATCCCGGGGCAGCTTCGAGGTGTCGAACGCGCTCCCGTCCGCCATCGCCTGATCGGCCCGGGCCCTGGCAATCGCCTCGGCCTCCACCGGGGCGAGCTCCTTGATGGCTCGCTTGGCCGCGTCGCCGGCCTGCTTGCGCGCCTTGGCCGCGTCCATCTTGGCGCCGGTCTTCAGCCGGAAGGTGTTCTCGGCCGCCTCCCGCCCGGCCCTGGTCAGTCGCTCGGTGACCTCCGCGGGGGCGTCCTTGATCGCCTCGACCGCGGTCTTCACGTGGGCGTCGACTCGCTGGTGGAGGTTCGCGAGGTCCGCCTCGGGGATCTCGAACGGCGGCCTCGGCTCTGGCGGCGGCGGCGGCGGATCGGTCTTTCCGCCGTCCTTCTTGTCCTCGTCCTTCTTGTCCTCGTCCTTCTTGTCCTCGTCCTTCTTGTCCTCGTCCTTCTTGTCCTCGTCCTTCTTCTCTTCCTTCTTGCTGTCCGCCTCGGCCTTCGCTTCCGGGCGCACCGGCGGCGGCTCGCCGCCCGGGGTCACCACGCGGGTCGTGCCGGTGCCGACCTCGCCGGGCTTTCCGGCTCGCTCGCTGATGCGCATCTTGCTGCCGTCCGTGCCGGTGACCTCGAACGAGCGCGCGCCGGTGACGTCGTGGGTCACCTCGCTGAGCTTGTTGGCCTTGTCGGCGCCGAAGTGCTCGCGCGCCTCGTCGAAGGTGGCCGGCTCGGCCAGGTACTGGTTCTGACTGACCGGGTCGAGCTTGCCCATGATCTCGGCCTCGCGCAGGCTGCGGCTCGCGTCGGTGAGATCTCCCTCCGCGGCCACGACCGCGTCGAACTGCGGGCGGGTCATCCCCGCCTTCCTGGCGGTGTCCCAGCCCTTGCGGGCGAGATCGACCAGACCGTCGAGCGACTGTCGCGCGGCCTCGAGCAGCTCGCGCTGGCGCTCGAGCAGCTTCTCGCCGACGGCCTTGTCCTTGCTCGCCTTGGCCTGCTCGGCCAGCGACATCACCTCCTGGTGCAGCGATTCGAACTTCGCCAGGTCCTTGCCCACCTGGTTGCTGAGCCGCCAGCGGCCGAAGGCTGGCGCGAGCGCCTTGCCGCCGAGCGAGACGGCGATCATGAAGATGAGGTTGTCGAAGCTGATCTTGAGGATCTCACCCTCGGTGAGAGTCTCGCCCTTCTCCGCCTTCTTGTGGTTGGCCTCGTACAGGGCGATCCCGTTCACCGTGGCGAACTGCGCGATCATCTCGCCCGACTTCATCTCGAAGCCGATGAGCTTCTCGAGCGCGCCCCAGCCCTTCGAGATGCCCTTCATCACGCCGAAGACGAGCAGGTTCTTGCCGAACTCGTTCTTGAAGCCCTCGAGCGTGGGGTGCTTCTCGACCAGGAAGTACGACATGGTGGTGAACGCGGCCGCCTCGGTGGTGGCGGTGACGATGACGCCCAGGATCGGCCCCATCGCGCCGATCAGCACCGGCTCGAGCACGGCGCCGGCGAACCCGACGATGATCGCGACGCCGACCAGGATGCCGAAGGTCATCCACGCGTCGTAGCGGGCCTGGTCCTTGATCTCCTTGGCCACGTCGTTGAAGAACTGCTTCCACTCGGCGCTCTTCGCCTTTTCCCCGAGCGCCCTGGCCGCGCCTTCCTTGTCGCCGTCCTTCCACTGCTTGAGGATGATGTTCCACTCGCCCTGGAACTTGTCGGCCCGGCCGGCGAGGGCCTCGAGCCGGTCGTTGCCGTGGTCGCCGGTGACCGGATTGCTGGCCAGGCCGCGAATCCAGCCGGTCGGCGACTTGGCCTCCTTCACCGCGACGAACGTCTCGTCGCACAGATCCATGTTGCGAGCCGCCGACGCGCCGGTCGCCAGCTCCTGCAGCTCCTTGAAGATCTTGTCGACCTCGTCCTTGACCGTGAGCGGCTCGGTCAGGAGCTTCTCGCGCAGCTTCATGAGGTCGAGGCGGAGCTTGGTCTCCTTCTCGCCGAGCTGCTTGACGGCCGTGTTGTCCTCGCCGGTGCGCGCGTTCTTCTGCGAGGCGAGGATCGCGCGGCGGATCCAGCGGAACATCGCCTCCATCCAGTCGGTCGGGAACGCCAGCAGCCGCTGGTTGGCCTGATCGAGCTGCTGCCGCGCCGTCACCACCAGGTCGGAGGTCCCGGCCGCCTTGACGAACAGCGAGCCGATCTCGTGGGCCAGGTCGCGGCCCTCCTTGGCGTCGGGGAACGACTGGAACAGCTTGGTCGCGATACCGAGGCCGCGCTCGCACTTCTGCGCGATGTCGAGCTGCTCGCGGACCTGGGCGTTCCACCGGCCCGCCTCGGCCGCGTCGGTGGAGCTGGCCAGGCGCTGCTTGCGCGCCTCGATCCGCGTCACCGTCTCCTGCATGTCCTTGTCGAGGGTGATCCAGGTGGCCGCGGTCGCCGCGATCGACTTCAGCTGGGTGAGCAGGATGTCGAGCTGCTGGACGACCGCGGCGGGGCTGGACTTGCCGGCGCTGAACCCGGCGGCCTGGTTGAGCGCGGCGTCGTCGGCCTGCGGCCCGGACAGGATCTGGTGCTCGTTCGAGCCGCCCGGCGACTTGTCGTCGGTGAACTTCGAGTAGGCCGCCTCGTGCTCGGGCACGAACATGTTCTTGGTCGGGTCGAGCCCGAACAGCGGCGCCGCCGGCGTCACCAGGTAGGTGAGCAGGGTGTCGCCGAACAGCTCCTTGGCGACCTCCTCCGGGGTCGCGTCGATCGGATCGGTGACCTTGATCCAGCGGCGGGCCTGGTTCGGCGACTGCCACGCGAACTTCACCTTGCGGAGCGCGGCCGGTGCGTCGTCGCGACCGCCGCGCGGCGCGGCCTCCGACGGGAACGCTTTGCGGTAGGCGGCGAAGTCGGGCGTCAGCCGGTTGGTGAGGGTGCCGAGCACGTACCGATCGATCGGGTGCGACTGCAGGATGCCGACGCCGGGCTGGTTGGTCTCCGGGTGCTCGGGCAGCTTCTCGCTGGTGTCCTTGCTGCGCTCGGCGTGATCCGCCAGCGTGCGCCGGTTCCACTCGCGGACCACCCGCGGCATGAGGCGGGCCAGCGACTCGCGCAGCCGCTCGCGATAGGCCTTCTGCATCTCGATGGTGACGCCGAGCGCGTACTCGTTGGCCTTGGCCGGGTCGTCCGGGTTGGCCGCGTCGCGGCCGACGTCGACCACCTTCCACACGTCGGCCGGCACGATCGTCTTCTCGAGCAGGTCCCACGGCTTCGGCGGGACGTTGATGAAGAGCTCGTAGGAGAACCAGTCGGAGAACCCCTTCGAGCTGCCGCCGGTCCAGGTGACGTACGGCGAGCCGGTCTCCAGCGTCACGTCGCCCATCTTGAGATCCTTCAGCTCGGCGAAGTGGGCCTTGCCGTGCTTCTCGAAGTACTTGAACGCGTCGAGCTGCGGGTTGGGCGTGGTCCCCAGCGAGATGCCAGTACCGCCGCCGGGCCCCATCCGCCCGCCCGGGAACCCGATCGGCGCGATCTGGACCGCGCTGCGCGCCACCGGCTGGGCTGCCTGCGCGCCGCCCACCTCCGCCTGGCGCGCCTGGCTCTCCACGTCGTGCGACGGCGAGGTCGTCGTCAGATCCGCGATGTCGGGCATGGCGCCGCCGCGCTGCTGCGCCACGTGAGTCAGCTCGTGACGCATCACCGCCTCCGACGAGGTGGTGACGCCGTCGCCGAGAAAGACGCGGTTGCCGACGGTGAAGGCTGGCGCCGGGATCGAGGCGGCGGCCGCTGCCGCCACCGGACCGGTCGCGATCCGGGCGTCCGACACGTCGGCCCCGATCCGCCGCGACCACTCGGCCGCGCCGGTCAGCGGCGCCCCCGCCTCGGTGGCCAGCGCCTCCTCCATGGCCGGGGAGACCCCGGCCTGCGCGTCGGGGGATGGCTGCCCGCCGCCCCGGCGAGGGGCGGTCATCCCCATGGTCAGGCTTCGCTTGCCGGGCGAGACGCCGTACCGGGGCGGATTCGAGTTGCCGATGAGCGAGGTCGACGTGACCTTGCCGGGAGACGGTCGCCCTGGCCCTTCGACCTCCTCCTCGCCGGAGATCTCACCACCATCGTACTCGCGGTCACGTCCAGCCATTCACCTGCCCTCGATCGCGGCGAGCCCTGCACGTCCAGCTCACCGCTTGCGATGGGCATTGTACGCCCCGCCCGCCGATTTCCTGCCCGGGGATCCCGCCCCGAAAGCCGTGTGGTAACCATGGCTCATGGGTCTCGACTTCTCCCGCTACGACCAGCGCAACTACCCGACCGTCGACGTCCGTGAGGGCTATCGGCGGTGGTCGGCCAGCTACGACCGGCGGATGACCGAGGACCTCGACATCTGGCTGCTCGCCCGGCTGGAGACGCTGTCCTGGTCGGTCGATCACGCGATCGATCTCGCCTGCGGGACCGGGCGGATCGGGGCGTGGCTCGCCGCGCACGGCGTCCGTCGCATCGAGGGGGTGGACCTCTCGCCCGAGATGCTCGCGCACGCCCGCGCGCGCGGCGTCTATGCGGATCTGCATTGCGCCGACATCCGGCGGACGCCGCTGGCGGCCGGCGTGGCGGAGCTGGTGGTCAACGTGCTGTCGATCGAGCACCTGCCCGCCCTGGCGCCGTTCTACGCCGAGGTGGCCCGGCTGTGCCGGCCCGGCGCGACGGCGGTCATCGTGGGATATCACCCGCACTTCCTGCTCAACGGGATCCCGACCCACTTCCCCGACGACGGCGAGAACGTGGCCATCGAGAACACGATCCACCTGTTCGCGGATCACGTGCGCGCGGCCCGGGCCCACGGGCTCTTGCTTCGCGAGCTGGAGGAGCGGCTGGTCGACGACGAGATGGTCGAGCGGGTGCCGAGCTGGAAGCGGCACCACGGCCGACCGGCCAGCTTCGCCATGGTGTGGAGCACGCAGTCGGACGGCGCGGCGCGCAACGAGAATCCTTAGGGCCCGCCCGTAGGGTCCGCGCGGGCGGTGTTGACCGTCGGCGATGGCGGCGGCTACGGTCGCGGCGATGCGTGTCGTGTTCCTGTCCCCGCGGTATCCGCCAGAGATGAGGCAGTTCACCCGCGGCCTGGCCGAGGTCGGCGCCGAGGTGCTGGGGGTCGGTGACGGCAGCCCCGACCCGGAGCTGCGCCGCTACCTGGCCGACTACCTGGAGGTCCCGTCCATCATGGACGAGGAGGACGTGATCGCCCGGGTGCACGGGTGGCTGCGCGGCCGGTCGGTGGACCGCATTCTGGCCAACTGGGAGCCGCTGGTGATCGTCGCGGCGCGGATGCGCGAGCGGTTCGGGCTGCCCGGGATGTCGGTCGATACCGTGCGCGGCTTTCGCGACAAGCAGCTGATGAAGGACCGCGTGGCGGCGGCCGGGCTGCGCGTGCCGCTGGCCCAGCGGGACGCGCGCGCTCGGTGAAGGAGGTGTGGAGCGCGGTCGAGGCGATCGGCTTTCCGGCGATCATCAAGCCGATCAGCGGGGCCGGCAGCGCCGACACCTACAAGGTCGAGTCGATCCGGGACATGGAGCGAGTCCTGCCCCACATGCAGCACGTGGTCGAGGCGATCTGCGAGGAGTTCATCGACGGCGAGGAGTACACCTACGACACCGCCTCGATCGACGGGACGCCGGCGTACGAGAGCGTCACCCGCTACATGCCGAACGCGCTCGAGATGCGCTCCAACGAGTGGATCTCTCCCATCATGCTGTCGGTGCGGGACCTCGATCAGCCGCACATCCGCGCCGGCATCGAGCTCGGCCGCGCGGTGCTGGGCACGCTCGGCATGGGCGACGGCATGACCCACATGGAGTGGTTCCTGAAGCCCAGCGGCGAGGTGGTGTTCGGCGAGGTGGCGTGCCGTCCGGGCGGCGCGTGCGTGGTCGATCAGATGAACTACACCAGCGACATCGATCTGTTCCGCGAGTGGGCGCGGGTCTCCACGGTCGGCCGGTTCGAGGCGTCGACCGAGCGCAAGTACAACGTCGGCATCATCTTCAAGCGCGCGCAGGGCCAGGGCCAGATCCACGGCATCAGCGGCATCCGCGAGTACTACGCGCGATACGGCGCGCACATCGTCGAGGACACCCTGCTCCGGCCGGGCGCGCAGCGCCGCGACTGGAAGGCGACGCTCTTGTCGGACGGCTACCTGGTGGTCCGTCACCCCGACTGGGACCAGGCCCGACAGATGGCGCTTGCCGCGGCGACCGACGTCCAGCTGTACGCCTCGTAGTCCAGGCCCGGCCGGGAGGCAGGACTTTCAGCTGGATGGGGTCGGCCGGCGCCGCCTGCCGCCATTTCGCTTCAGAGACGCCAGCTCGCGGCCGATGACCTGAAGGGACGACCGGCCGCGCGGGCGGCCATCCCGGCCCCGAGGAAGGACGTTTCTCCAGTGAACAGACTCGAAAGCGGCCCGCCGACCAGCTCGGTCCGGCCGCCTCCACGCGCGCTGCGCTGGTTCGCCGCGCTCTGCGTCGCGTCGCTCTGCGTCGCCTGCAGCAGCGGAGACGACGACGACGACGCGGCCGGCGACGTCGATGCGGGCAGCGCCGGTATCGATGCCGGCGGGGCCGGCGGCTTCAGCTCGATCCCGCTCATCGCGCCGCCGGTCATGGCCGCGACGCCGGCCGGCTTCCACTCGATGTCGCTCCGGCTGCGCGGCGGCGGCCCGCCCAACGGCTTCACCGCGCAGGCCTTCCGCGATCGCTTCTTCAGCGGCGGTCCGACCGACCTGCAGCAGCTGCTGACGTCGGTCGATGATCGGATCGCCGAGGTGAACGGATTCGCGATGGCCACGCCGCGGGCGTGCACCGACCTCGAGCCGGTCGAGTACAGCTTGACGCCGTGGGGCGCGATCGAGCCGTTCTACGCCCAGTGCTACCGGATGACCGGGACGCCGACCGCCCTCGACCCGGCGTTCATGCAGTTCGGGCGCAAGGACGGAGCCGACTATCTCTACGTGGCCGGCGGCGCCGCTCGCCTGGCGGCGCGGGTCCAGCCGATCGAGGGCACCGACGGCTTCGACGTCATGCTGTGGTTCGGCGTCGGCTACGACAACGCCGAGACGTGCGGAGAGCCGCCCGCGTTCGACGGCTGCTCCTACGGCGTCGCCCAGCTCCACGCCGATTCGAGCGCCGGGGACCGGGACGCCGACCGCCCTCGACCCGGCCTTCATGCAGTTCGGGCGCAAGGACGGAGCCGACTATCTCTACGTGGCCGGCGGCGCCGCTCGCCTGGCGGCGCGGATCCAGCCGATCGAGGGCACCGACGGCTTCGACGTCATGCTGTGGTTCGGCGTCGGCTACGACAACGCCGAGACGTGCGGAGAGCCGCCCGCGTTCGACGGCTGCTCCTACGGAGTCGCCCAGCTCCACGCCGATTCGAGCGCCGCACAGCTCGAGATGGTGGTCGGCGGCATCGGGGTCGGCTTCTGCGGCGCCCAGATCAGCTCCGACGGCGCCGCGATCTACGGCCAGGGCTCGGCGGACATGGGCGAGACGTGCAACGACCGGGCCGAGGTGTGCGTCGAGGCCGCGGACCTCGAGACGGTCGCGACCTGCGAGCCACCGCCCGCGTTCGCGCTGCGCCCGATCGGACGACTCGCGGCGACCGGCTCGCACGAGTCGGGCCTGAGCGACTACCCGGATCTGCCCAGCATCGTCCTCGACGGCACCGTCACCGACAGCCTCCATTTCGGGCCCGAGGCCCCGACCGAGGGCGTCGGCGACTTCGAGATCGTCGCTCCCTGATCGGAGGCAGGCCTGCTGGCGCGACTCGTCGCCGCGCCAGCAGGTGCTCGCCAGTGGTCGGCTCTACTGGAAGTCGACCTGATCGAAGAACAGATCGAAGTTACTGATGAGGCCCATCGTGAGATCGGGCACGAACAGCTCGTAGGTGGTCCCGGTGGCGTCGGGCCTGGCTCGACTGAGATCCGTCGGACCCGGGTCAGCCGCGCCGCCGCCCTCGGTGGCGCCGACCAGGGCGAACCCGCGGTCGCTCGGCCCCCAGTGCAGCTTGAACCGGCCGTGCCGGCAGAGCTCGACCGAGAAGTAGTTCGCGGTGCTGGAGAAGAACTGGCTCACGCTGACGAAGTGGACGGTGGCCGAGCCGGAGCTGCTGGTGTCGACCACGATGAGGCCCGGATTGCCCAGCGCGCCGGTCGGATCGAGGTCGGTCCACAGGGGCGCAATCCGCGGCGGGCCGGCCAGCAGCGCGGCCGGGTCGGCGGCGAAGCTGGGATCGCCGGCCTCGAAGGAGAGGCTGCCGTTCGAGTTCACGAACACCGAGCTGCGCGGCTCTCCCTGGAAGTCGAACACGAAGCCGCCGAGGGGGACCTCCAGGGTGTCGTCGTCGCCGAGCGCGATCGGCTCGCCGTGGTAGGTGTTGACGAACAGGGTGTAGCGACCGTCGGTGCCGCCGGCCCCGACGAAGTCGAAGTCGGGGAAGGTCGTCACCGCGAACGCCAGCCGGGTGGTCTCGTCGACCTGCAGGATGAGGCGCGAGAGCAGGCCGTCGCCGCCGTCGTCGTCCACCGCGAGGAGCTCGCCGGTGTCGGCGTCGAAGACGCCCAGCAAGCTGTCGAGCTGTCCGCGCACGACCTCGATCGCGACGAAGTCGCCGGCCTTGGCCCGGATGCTGAAGAAGTCGACGTCGCCGCCGAGCGGCTCGATCGTGGTCGCGAACGGGATGAACGCGCTGTTGAACGGAAGCACCGGCAGCCGGCTTGCGTCATCGAACGTCTCGTTGCCGTCGCCGAGCTCGAACAGGTCGACCACCTTGTTGACGCCGTGGAAGCGCAGCTCGCCGGCGAGATCGAACGTCTCGTTGCCCTCCACGAACTCCTCGAAGATGGCGGTGATCGGGAGGATCGGGCTGCCGATGCGGCCGTGCAGGTTGCTGAGGTCGGTCTCCTGCTCGAAGCCGCCGGTGAACGCGCCGCCGCAGCTGTAGCCGACCAGGCCGTCGGTGGCGCTGACCCCGCCGAACGTGATCGAGAAGCGGTTGCCGAACAGCGGGCCGAGCGCCTCGCCGAGGTGATCCTTGCGGGTGAAGGAGATGGCGAACGAGTTCGCCCCGGTGGTCGGAAACTCCGGGACGTTCGACCAGCTCACGGTGAAGGTGTTCGCGCTCTGGGTGAACGTGACCACCCCGCCGGCGGCCGGGTTCAGATCGTCCCACAGGCCGGCGATCCGGGCCGGCCCGATCAGGTGGGCCAGCGTCGATTCGAAGAAGTTCGGGTCGGGCGCGCCGAAGGTGACGCTGCCGTTGGCGTTGACGAACAGCGAGTCGAAGCGGCGCCCGCAGAAGTCGATCGCGAACGGCGGGAACAGCTCGACGGCTCCGTCGTCGCCCACGCCGAGCGGATCGCCCGGCTGCGGCACGTTGAAGATGATGTCGACC
>Ga0193753_10001419_pt1 | contig 20449 bp, 19 predicted proteins | sample H1c2metaG_FD_144925 | JGI IMG/M metagenome (GOLD analysis project Ga0193753, IMG submission 144925) | Soil microbial communities from a riparian zone of the East river system, Colorado, United States - H1c2 | ecosystem: Environmental > Terrestrial > Soil > Riparian zone | place: USA: East...
CTGCCCTTAAACGGGCATCAGGCATTCTTGTAAGGAGGCGTGCCGAAGGGGTTATGGCCGTTCAGCAGGGAATCGAATACCAGCGCCGGAATGCTCGCCAGAGCGATGGGCTTGGCGTCAGGGTCGGATCGGCGGCCGGTGTCGATGAGGTAGCCCAGGCCGTGGTGTTCGCCGTTCTTGAGGGCGACAAAGGCCACGTCGGCTCGCAGGCCGAGCAGCCGCTGGTCGCCGATCCGGAAGCCTGCCTCCGCCGCGATGTCGCGTGCATAGACGAACATCACGAACAGGTCCGTACCGCGGTTGTCGACCTCGAACAGGGGGGCGCCATCGTCCGCTCGGGCGGCCAGCAATTGTTGTTCCGCCGACCTGGCCTGCTCGGCGCTGCGACAGGAAACCAGGAAGTCCCGGGACATTCGCGGCGCGACCGTATCGAATTCGACGCCGAGCTTGCGCAGGAACTCGCCATGATTCTTCAGGCGCCAGTAGAACGTGAGCTTGGAATGCGGGTTCTGATGCAGCCCGGTACCAATCATCAGCCGCGCTTTCGGGAAACGCCGCTGGACAGCGGCGACGATGCGGTCGTAGAGAGAATAGACCTCGAAGACCGGGTCTTCGTCGGGCCGCACGTACCATTCCGGATTGCGGATCGTTCCCTGGTAGACGCTCGAACAGAATAGATAGTGATGCTGGATGTGCGCCGCTGCGTTCAGGAACAGGGTCGCGAAGTGCGGTCCCGTGCGGGCGGTTTCGCGCACGAACACGTCTGCCAGCAGCAAATCGAGGAACATTGCCTTGCGCCACGGGTGGCGAATCGCGGTCGACGCATATCGGACGTAGGTAGCCCAGTTTGCGGGCGACGCGTACGCGAGAAAACCTCGCAGCAGATTGGCGAGCGAGCGCAACGAGATGCGTGACTGGGCATTTTCGTTGACAGCCTGCGCGATGGCTTCGTGCATGCGCGTGAGGACCGGTGAAGCGTGAATTCCAGTTGCGGTCCAGGGATCGGGCAGGAAAAACGCCGGTTCACGCAATCGGTTTTTCGCATTCATTGGCGACACGGCGCCGACGCGCAAGCCACGCTGCTCGAGGCACTCCCAGACCTGCGGAAGATCATGGTTGACGATATCGCCGAGCCGGAACACGCCGTGCTCGGCCAGGCTCTTGCCGGTGTGCGCTGTGACCCACTGGATCCACGGCTCCAGCTCTTCGTAAGTCTGTTCCGATTCGGTGACGGCGAAACCGTACGAATTCAGCAACCCCGCCAAGGCGGGCAGACGGCCTTCGCGCGCGTAGGCCCGCACGAAATCGAAATTCACTTCATTGAACTCGAGAAAAATGAGCGAACGATCCGTCTGGCCGGTCATTTGCGGTGCCTGAGAGGGAAATAGTTCATTGAGACTCGAAAACAGCTCCACGCGGATGTGCTCGTCGCGATTCTGTCATATGTTTCAAACGCCAATACCCCGAATTTTCCCCAGCAGCAGCCCGGTGAGCTCGTGCCATAAATGACGGTAGAACAATAGATTGGCTGATGCGACACAGGCGCCAGGGATGACCGGCCACAGCCCCGTATCAAGCTCGGGAAACGCGTCCAGGCCACGCAGCATTCGAACGGGATCCGCCCTCGTTTCAAACGCCACACGGGTGCGCAAGCCGCCGGTGTCCGGAAAAGGATCGCCCGCACCGTTTTGTAGTTAGGGTAGTACTGCGGCCGCATGTGCCACTGGAGACCTGACCATTCAGGAACCGGACAATGCGCCGTGATCAGTTCCAGTCGACAGCTGATCGATCGCCGCCACCAGCGGCGTCAGACATGCGGACCAGGTGTGGCATCGCCTCACATACGCTTTGCCAGCTTGTCCGATGGCCGCCGCGCCGGACCGATCCGCGTACAAATTCAATACAGTTTTGGTCCAGTCATCCGCACTGTCGGCCACGACTATCTCTCGATCATGTACTGCGCTGAGACCTTCGTATCCCACGGAGGTTGTGATGCAGGGGATGCCCATGGCCATGTAGTCGAGGATCTTGTTCTGGACACCGGCGCCGAGCCTCATTGGAGCAATCCCGCAAAAGCAATCAGCCACGACGTCGCCAAGCTCTTTGACTGCTCCACAGATCACCACGCCAGGGAATCGCTGCAGGCGCGACGCCGTGGCCGAAGATATCGGCCCGACGATGCGGAACTCGAATGCAGGCAGTTGTGCGCGGATCCGCGGCAGACATTCGCTCGCGAAAAACTCGCAGGCGTCGATATTCGGAACGGTGCTCATCTTGCCAAGGAACAGCACGCTGTTGCCCCGAAGATCGGATGACAAGCGGTACCGCTCGACGTCGGCGCCATTGGTGGTGACGATCACTTTGCGCGCGACATCGTCCGCCGATTTGCTCAGCAGATAGTCCCGGTCGACCGCGGAGACCATCGATGTCAGATCGAATCTGCGCAGGCACTCGAGCTCGTAGTTCAGCACGCGACTGCGCTCGATCGCATATACGCTCTTCAGCAGGTTGCGCCGTCCGCTGACGTTACCCACGCGCTCATAGTTGAGTGAAATCGCATCCGTCATTTCCAGAACGGCGGGAATCCGGGCCTGCGCCGCATATTCCGCCGTGCGAATCAGATGGCACAGGATCAGGTCTGATTCCGCGATGAGCTTTCGCGCGATCCGCCCGTATTCATCGCTCTTGTAGTACGCAACCTGAAGGGGCTTGCGCGTGATGAGCGCCACCAGCGCATTGATCCGCGAACGCCACCGGGGCAAGTGAACGGTGTGCACGCTGCGAAACACACTCTTGAATGTTTCGGGCAGAGGATCGGCCGGCCCGTCACGCAGGGCCAGCAGTGTGAGGTCATGGTGCTGAGACAATTCGCGGCAGATATTGAGAACGCGCACCATGTCGCCGCTGTAGGTCGGAAACGGCCAACGACTTGTCAGGACGAGAATTCTGGCCATCGGACTACAGGGCGAACGGTCTTTGATAGTCCAGCAGATGCATTGGTATGGACGCACGCATCCGAATGAGCTTGGCAGGCACACCGCCATAGATTCCGCCGGGTATCGTAGATCCGGAAATCACGGATCCAGCTAACACGACGACACCACGGTCCAGCACGGTTCCGGGCAGGATGATGGCCCGGGCGAAGATCACCACGTGATCTTCGATCCTGATCGGGCGCGATTGATACTCGAGGTAGGGAGAATCGATGTCATGCCCGGCCGTAATCAGTGCCGCTCCATGGCTGATCGAGCACCCTCGTCCGATGTGTATTGCATCCCGGTTGTCGAGAGTCACGCCGCGATTGATGGCACTGCCGGCGCCTATCTGCAGATTGCCGGTTCGATAGAAGAGCGCTCTCGGAGACACGAAGGCGGATTTATGGATGGAGAATCCGAACAGCATGAGCAACCAGCGTCTTGGCGGACCTCCTGCCACGATCGTCAAGAGCAGATTCATCAACAGAATGGCGAAGTGGCGCGCGTTGGCCAGCATGTACTTTGCCCAGCCAAGCACCGCACCGCGGCCGAGGAACTTGTACAGCCTGTAACCCGACTTCAAAGCCAGCGCAGTAGAACTCCCGCAGAATTTCAGCTCGCGAAGGCAGTCGGCGTACTGCGAGAAGCCGGTGATTGCAGCTCGCTGGGATATTCCGCCCGCTTCCATGAATACTCGATAAGGCACGGGCACGAAGCGAACACCCGCGCGTATGGAGCGAAGGATGAACTGCGAATCGGAAGCGATCGAGATGCGCTCGTACGCACCGACCGCTTCGTATGCACGGCGCTCGACAATCATGGCCGGGTGGGACACACCTATGCCGAACAGCACATTGTGGCGCACGGTATTTCCGATCATCTTCAGCAGCGCGCCGTTCTCGACAATGTACGTATTGCCGCAGTAAATCGTCGGCGGTTCGCCAGGCTCGAGCGTGCGCGCCGCGCGCCCGACGGTGGCAACGACATCGGGGTGGTACTCATCTCCGGAATTCAGAAGGCCGATGAGTTCACCCGTGGCCGCGCTGACGCCCTTGTTCCAGGCGTCGTAGATCCCGTCGTCCTTTTCGACGATCAGACGACTTATGAGGTTCTCGTATTGCGCGCAGACTTCCAGCGAGCCATCCGTGGATCCGCCGTCGACCACGATCAGTTCGAAGTCGCGATCCGTCTGGCGCACCAGGCTTTCGAGCGTGCGCAGTAGTCCTTCACGCTTGTTCAGGTTTATCGTCACGATCGAAAGCTTCATGATCGATTCAGCCGGCCGCCGCCGCACCTGCGGCCCGCTCAAGCTGCGACAGGCGGTACGGCCAGTAAAGGCCGACCAGGATGCACAGGTACAGGAACGGACTGGTCAACAGGCTCTGCACCAGACAGCCTGACGCCAACGCGGCAAGCACAAGGATGCTAGCGGGCTCGACCCTGCGCAGTTTCCAGAGACGAACCGCCGCAAGCCATGCAGGGAACGCCAGCACCAGGAACAAGGGCCAGCCACCGTAGAGCAGCAGCTGCAGCAGCACCGTATTGCCCTGCAGGTTCCCGGCGAATGTCTCCAGCAGGGGATTGCCGGTGATTACACCCAAGGTATCCATTTGGCTGGCAATGCCGATGAGGTGCGTCATCTCGAGGCGAAACTGACCAAATGGCGCGTCAATGACTGCGACGATGGCGAGAAATGTCGTTGACATGCGAAGCGTTGCTGAAGGGTCGATCAGAACGAATGCCGATATCCCCCCTTCCCTGATCAGCGCCCAGATTGCCTCCACGAGCGTGCGGACTCGCGTTCCTTCGGCAGCAATCAGCCACGAGAACAAGCCCAGAGCCATTGCGCCTGCCGATGCGAGCAGCAACGGCCGCTTGCGCAGGCAGATCAGCATGCCTACCAATGCGTACGCTGCTGCGGAAGCAGAGAATGACAACAGCAGCAACGCGGCTGCGCAGATATCGAGAGCATGCAGGTGGGATTTCGTCTGGACCATGCCCATCCGACCCACAGCCCATAGTGCGAAAACTGCACTGGCCAGATAGCTTGGCTCCGCAAACAGAACCGACGCCCCACCGTCGTATACGTCCGCCCCGCGAAGCCCGAGAGCGCTGTAAAACCCGGCAATCGGCCCGGGAAATATCAGCGACAGCACGCGTAGTACAACCAGGACATAGACGGAGATCCGACTCGCCTTGGGCAGCGACGCGAGAGTCAGTTGTGAGGCGACCAGAAAAACGATGGCAGAACCCATGATGCGCAGGCCATCCACCGGTCGCGCAGTGAGCAGACCACACGCACCGTACGCAGCGATCAGCAGCGGCGCACACAGCAAGGCCGGATGACGCAGGTGTCCGCGCAAGACGATCAACAGGCCACAGACCAGAACAAATGCCAGGGGAACTGTTTCGGGTATCGGCAGGCGAAACGTAATGTTGGTAGTGAGCAGCCCGAATGGAAGCAGCACCGAACTCCAAAGGAGCGTTGTCGGTATGCCTTTGAAGACACGACCGCCAGTCGTGGCCTGGGCTATGTGCGCACCGCTCATTACTACTCGCCGCGCGGCGAGGTCATGAACAGCCAGTCGCGTCGCCTGCGCCAAACTGCTATCGCGCAGCCCAGGAACACTCCGAAAAACACGCCGAGAACCACTTCCTTGATCAGGTGCGGTTTGGCATATGCACCTTCGTCTGGAGCGAGCGCAGCATCCACGACTCTCAGTGCATACTGCCGCTGCGCAGTAGCCAGGGTAATCCTGTTCAGGGATGCTTCCAGCAGACCGGCAATACCGGCACGCACCTGAACATTCAAGGTCCGCAGCATTTCGTTCTGCAGAAACTCAATGCTTCTGCGGGATTCGTCGAGGGCGAGTTCGCGGGCCTGTTCGTTTGCGAGATCAATCAGCGCATTGACCCAGGCAGCGGCCTGCTGCCGATCGCGCCATTCAATCGATATCTGGATCAGTCCTGTTTTCTTGTCGTCAGCTATCGACAGCACCCTCGCCAGCCAATAGTTGATTGCAACGTTCTCGGTGGGTGGCGGCGCCTTCTCTGCGCGCCAGCTGCGCTTCTGCGGATCCCAGCGATCCGCAAACAACACGGGCATCAGATTCTGCCGGCGAATGAACTCCCGCGTGAGCATGCGTGAGGTCAAAAGAGCGATGGATTCAGCCCGCTTGTTGTCACCGCCACCGGCGATCCCCACGATGGAAGCCAGCGCCCCGCCGGCCCGGCCTCCGAACAGGCCTCCCAGTCCGGATTGAGGGTCTTGCGCAATCGATACGAGAGCCTTGGCCTCATACACGGGTGTGGTGGTCATCGCTCGGAGACCGACCAGAGCCGCAACCACGGTTGCAGTCCCGATGATGATCCAGCGGCCTGACAAGATTGCGCGGCCTATGCCGGCGAAGTCGATGAGACCGTCGTCCGCCGCCGAGGCGGACACAACGACGATTCTCTGAGGTTTTTCTGATTCTTCGACCGAGGGCATTGGCTTTTCCGATTCAGATTTTGCGGCCTATTCTCGCATGAAAACCCGCGCGCAAAGGTCTGGTGATCGACGTCACAGGCAGCCTGCGCGCTGGAAGGATCATTGCATCGATGCGAAGATGCGGACCGAAAAGTTTGGCATTGCTTCAACGAGGCTCGACTGCAACTGATACTGGCGGGCCTCACGACGACCTGGCGACAACGCTCCTCCCGAGCATCAAGTGGGCCCGAAGAAAGCCAGCAGATCAGGGCGTCCGCATAGTGAGGGTACGCGTTTGGAAATGAGACATCGCTAGATGCTGACAGTCGTTCTGCCGGTGGCATTTGGTCCACAGGTTTGGCTAGGTGGCGTGAATTACTTTCGCAATCTGGCGAAGGCCACCAACACGTACTCGGCCGGTCGCTTCAGAATCGTGTTGCTCACCGACAAGCCGGATCACTTCGCTGACCTCAATGGCCCCCATGTCAGGGTTGTGATGTGCAGCATGCTCGACTTTCGCAGCGGGCCGATCGCCTTCGGCTCGCGAATACTTCAGCGCCTCACACGCCGCAATCCCCTCCTCCTCTCCATCTTCCGCGGTCACGGCCCGGATGTGATCAGCCACGGCCATGCCGGGGTCCAATTCTCAGTCCCGAGTTTGCCGTGGATGCCGGACTTCCAGCATTGCGCGCTGCCGCACCTGTTCACTGCCAGAGAGCACGCGGGCCGGGAATCGCTCATGAAGACTTACGCCAGGCTCGGACATCTGCTGCTGAGCAGTGAGTCTGCCCGCAAGGACTTCGAACAGTACTACCCGTCCATGCAACATGTGCAGGTACACGTGCTGCGGTTTCCCGCGTTCGGCACTGTGTCGGGCCAGACCATGAAATCGCTGGCAGAACTGCGCGAGCGCCACTCCATCCCCGAGCGTTACATCTATCTTCCCAACCAGTTCTGGGCGCACAAGAATCACGGAATAGTCGTTGATGCCCTCGCTCAGACCCGCTCGGACGTGTCGGTGATCTGCACGGGGTCGACCAGTGACCTGCGCAATGACAAGTACTTCAGTGGACTGATGGATCGCGTGCAACGCGCCAAACTGGAATCGCGCTTTCGCGTTCTTGGGCTGGTCGAGTACAGCGACGTCGTTGCGCTGATGTATCACGCAACCGCGGTATTGAATCCATCGCTGTTTGAAGGCTGGAGCACGACCGTCGAAGAAGCCAAGGCACAGGGGAAGCTGATGATCCTGTCTTCACTGCCGGTGCACATGGAACAGGCGCAGGAACACCGCGCGCGATTCTTTTCCCCTGAAGATGCCGGCGCCCTGGCAACGCTCCTTGATGAGGTGGCGCTGAATCCACCGGTACCGCTCAATACTGAACAAGGCGCAGCCGTTGCACTCAATCAGCAGAAGTTCATCGACGATTACTTTCGGATCATCCAGAAAGTGGCAGCGACGAAACCGTAGGCAGCATGGAAGATTCAGCGCAGCTCGGCGTGTCCGGGTCGACCGGCGGACGTCGGCTGTACACAACGTCCGTTTGGATGCCCCGTGAGGGCCGGCTGCCTATCGGTTAGTATGCCCAGCTCGCGTTGAGTGTAGTCACTCGGATGGCGATCGACTCTGATCGATCACTGCCATGACTGCCCAGCAGATTCACCAAGCCCGGAACTTTTTCGATGAAACAATACTCGCTTCAAAAGCGCTCGCTCGTCACAGGCGGAGCAGGCTTTCTCGGCTCGCATCTATGTGAGCGATTGCTCAATGACGGTTGCACCGTGCTCTGCGTGGACAATTTCTTCACGGGTGCACGGCGCAACATCGAACACCTGCTTGGCCACCCGTCGTTCGAGATGTTGCGCCACGATGTTACGTTTCCCCTCTACGTGGAGGTCGACGAGATTTATAACCTCGCTTGCCCAGCCTCCCCGGTGCACTACCAGTTCGACCCCGTGCAGACGACAAAAACGAGCGTCGTCGGCGCAATCAACATGCTCGGTCTCGCCAAGCGCACCAAGGCGCGCATTCTTCAAGCCTCCACCAGCGAGGTATACGGCGACCCGAGCGTGCATCCTCAACCGGAGTCGTACTGGGGCAACGTCAACCCCATTGGACCCCGCAGTTGCTACGACGAGGGCAAACGCTGCGCGGAAACCCTCTTTTTCGACTATCGCCGTCAACATCAGATGGACATCCGTGTGGTGCGCATTTTCAACACCTACGGGCCACGCATGCATCCGCGCGACGGCCGAGTGGTATCCAACTTCATCGTGCAAGCGCTGAACGGCGAGGACATCACGATTTACGGCGATGGCAGGCAGACGCGCAGCTTTTGCTACGTAGACGACCTGATCGACGGCATGGTCCGGATGATGAACAACGAGGCTGATTTCATCGGACCGGTGAACATTGGCAATCCAGTAGAGTTCACGATGCTCGAGTTGGCCCAGGAAGTTCTTGCTTCAACTCGCTCGAAGAGCCGGATCGTCTATCGAGAGTTGCCGCGTGACGATCCGCGCCAGCGCCAGCCTGACATCGCACTCGCCCGCGAACACCTGGGCTGGGAGCCGCAGGTTCCGCTGAAAAGCGGACTGGAACGCACGATCGAGTACTTTCGCAAGCTTCTGCAGACCGGCTCGTAAGCGCACACGGTACTTCGCGGCCTCCGTGCTCACGCGTGTTCAGCACGGGGTCTAGCTCGGCGCGAATTCGACCGCGCGCCTCCCCACCAATGCGCGTCCTCTTCGGCGCGCATCGCGACCGTAAGGCGTTCTCTGAGGATGCCCCCGCTCCGTCGCCTTGGTTTCATGTGAATCGCTCGACCGGCTTGGCGGTTCGTTGGTTGGTCGGGTAGCGGAGCCTTTCCGATTCGTGCCACCGAGGTCATAATCGCTGCTTGGCGCGGGAAAATCGGAGTAACCCCTTGGGGGAATGTTGGTCGACGCAAAACTTGAGATTGATTGCCCTGCTTGCAATGGGCGCGAATGGGTTTTGTCCTATCGGGGCAGTGTAAGGTTCGGAAAATTCCCGCAGTCTCAGACAGGCTCCGTATTCGCCTGCAAACAGTGCGGCTTGAAGCGTCTGGATGGTGAGCCTGTCGACTACGAGAGCCCTGAGTATCGGGCCTTGGTCGATTCCGATCCCAGTCCTGCTGGCTACTACCGTACGCACGATTTCGAGCAGGTCGAACGCCTGGAAGTGATCGGGCTCGCCAACCTGCGCAACAAGCTCGTTGTGGATGTCGGTGCCGGAGCCGGGTCGTTCCTCGATAGCGTCAAGGGGCTGGCTTCACGGACTGTCGCCGTCGAGCCGGCGCGGCATTTTCATTCCGTCTTGCGCCAGAAAGGACATGAGGTTTATTCGTTCGCCGCTGACGCGTTGCCCGCGCTGGCCGGTCAGGCCGACCTGGTGACGTCGTTTGCCGTGATCGAGCATGTCGAGGATCCACTGCAGTTCGTTCGAGATCTTGCTGCCCTGGTTCGTCCGGGGGGGCAGGTGTTGTTGTCTACGCCTAACGCACGGGACTGGATGATCGAATTTTCCAAGGCCTATGCGCAGTTCTATTACCGGGTCGTGCATCGTTGGTATTTCGACGAGACCAACCTGTCTTCGCTGCTGCAGCGCGTTGAGTTCGGACCCACGCAAGCCGTTTATCGCCAGCGATTCGACCTGTCTAACGCGTTGCTCTGGGCGCGAGATGCCAAACCCACAGGGTCGGGAAAACTGCCCGCGCTGGCGGCACTCGACGGCGCGTATCGCGAAGAGCTCGTGCGCACCGGGCGAGCCGACTATCTATATCTCAGCGCCACGCGCTGACTGGCACGGGCCTTCATCACGATTCTTCCGAAGAGATCATCACGTTCATGTACAAGATTTCAATTATCGGCGCCGGCTCGATCGGCAACCATCTGGCCCATGCATCGCGCAATCGCGGTTGGCAGGTCACGATGATGGATAGCGACCCGGCCGCGCTGGAGCGTACCCGGACCAGCATCTACCCGACCCGCTACGGCGCGTGGGACGCGGAGATCCGCCTCGCGACACGCGACCAGGACTACCTATCCGGCGCGGATGCCGTGTTCATCGGCACACCGCCTGACACGCACATCGCGATCGCACTGGATGTGATGTCGCGAGCCAAGCCGAAACTGATCCTCATCGAAAAACCATTGTGCGGACCGGACCTCAAGGGTTGCGCTGAGCTCCATCGCCGGGCCGCCGAGACAGGCACGCGGGTGTTGGTGGGCTACAACCACAGCCTCGCGCGCATCACGCGCAAGGTCGAAGAGGCGTTGCTGGCGAACAAGCTCGGGCCGGTACTGAGCATTTCTTCCCGGACTCGCGAACACTGGGGTGGCATCTTCAAGGCCCACCCCTGGCTGTCTGGTCCTGCCGACACTTACCTCGGCTTCTACGAGCGCGGTGGCGGCGCGCTTGGCGAGCACTCCCATGCTCTGCACATCTGGCAGCACCTGGCGCACGTGGCCGGGGCGGGCCGCGTCGTGGAGGTGACGGCGTCGCTGGACCTGGTGCAGGATGGCAAGGCTTCCTATGACCGTCTGGCGATGCTTTCGCTGGCGACTGAGCAGGGCTTGAAGGGCGATGTGGTGCAGGACGTCATCACCGCTCCTACCGACAAGTCGGCACGTATCCAGTGCCGCGACGGTTACATCGAGTGGATAGTCAACTGCACGTCCGGCGCCGATGGCGTGAAGGTGGTGCACGGGTCAGGGCCGGCAGAGCCGGAGCTGCTGCCGAAGACCCGCCCTGACGACTTCAAGATCGAGGTGGAGCATATCGATGCGCTGCTGGCCGGCAAGGTCGAGGATTCGGCGATCTCCCTCGATCGGGGCCTGGACACGATGATGGTGATCGCAGCCGCATTCCGGTCCAATGCCTCCGGACGACGCGTGCGCATTGACTGGAGCCGGGGTTACGTCCCCGAAGCGTTGATCTGAATAACACTGGAAATTACATGAAGCAATTCAACCTGAATCATCTGTTCGTCTACGACCTGGCCAACAATCACCAGGGCGATCTCGAACACGCGTCGAACATCATCCGGGAAGTCGGGCGCGTCAACACCGCCGCCGGCGAACGTGGTGCGCTGAAGTTCCAGTTCCGCCAGCTCGATTCCTTCATCCATCCGGATTATCAGCAGCGCATGGACCTGAAGTACGTCAAGCGCTTCAAGGAAACCCGGTTGCCGTTCGAGGAATTCGCCAAGCTGTCGAAGCTCGCACGTGAGTGCGGCCTGCTGACGATGTGCACCCCGTTCGACGAGGCGTCGATCAAGCCGATCCTCGACCTGGACATCGACATCATCAAGGTCGCGAGCTGCTCGGCGGATGACAGGCCGCTGCTGAAGGAAATTGCCGCCGCCCGCAAGCCGGTGGTGGCCTCGACGGGCGGACTGCGTATCGACGAGATCGACTGGCTGGTCAACTTCTTCGAGCACGAGCGCGTCAACTTCGCGCTGATGCATTGCATCTCTATCTACCCGACTCCGGATGACCGCCTGCAGCTCAATCAGGTGGGTGCATTGGCTGCCCGCTATCCCGGCGTGCCGATCGGTTGGTCGACGCACGAGAACCAGGACAACGTCGATGCGATCAAGATCGCCTATGCGAAAGGCGCCCGCCTGTTCGAGCGGCATGTCGGACTCAACACCGAGAAGTACAAGCTCAACAACTATTCCTCGACGCCCGAACAGCTCGAGGGTTGGCTGGCGGCCTACAAGGCGACGCGGGCCATGCTGGGCGCACAGGAGCGCGTCCCAACCTCGCCTGAAGAGGCCAAGTCTTTGCAGGAACTCAAGCGCGGAGTGTTCGCGAAAGGTCCAGTGAAGAAAGGCGAGGCTCTCACCCAGGAGAAAGTGTTCTTCGCGATGCCGGTGGTGTCACCGGGGCAGCTGATCAGCGCGCAGTGGCGTGCTGACATGATTGCCGACCGCGACTATGCGACCAACGAGGCGGTGTCCGAGACGAACGCGACTGCGGAAGTGTCTGACGACCAGATGGTCTATCAGATCATGCTGCAGGTGCGCGGCATGCTGAGCAAGGCCAACGTGCACATCAACGAGGATTCGTCGATCGAGATTTCGCATCACTACGGGCTGCGCAGGTTCCGCGAGTACGGCGCCGTGATCATCACCTGCATCAACCGCGAGTACGCCAAGAAGCTCGTCATCCAGTTGCCGCGCCAGAAGCATCCCTACCACCATCATCAGAAGAAGACGGAGACCTTCCAGTTGCTGGACGGTGACATGGAGATCGTGCGTGACGGCGAGAGGTTCAAGCTCGAGCCAGGCGATATCTTCCACATCGAGCCCAATCGCTGGCACAAGTTCCACACGCTCGACGGAGCTATCGTCGAGGAAGTTTCCACCACGCATTACAACAACGACTCGTTCTACGAGGATCCCGCCATCGCGAAGCTCGCGCGCGAAGAGCGCAAGACGCAGGTAGACGGTTGGTTGGAGTATTTCCGCGCCAAGCATGCCGTTTGACCTTTTCATCTTCGACTTCGACGGCACTCTGGTGGACTCGGCGGCTCTCAAGCAGGCCGCGTTCTACGACCTGTTCCCCCACGACGCCGCGGCGACCGAAGTGGTTGCCGCGGTCCTCGCCGAAGATCCGGAAGGGTCGCGACAGCGGGTCATCAGGGAAATGCTGCGGCGGTTGGGACGTTCAGGGGATGAGCTCGAATCGCAGCTGCGTGCCCTCGTGGCTCGCTACACCGAGCTGACGGATCAAGCGGTCGGCAACGCAGCGGAGTTCGCTGGCGCTTCCGAACTACTGATGGCGCTGCGTCGCGCGGGCAAACGCGTATTCGTCAGCTCCAATACGCCCGAACAGCCTCTGAAGCTACTTTTGCAGCGAAGGGGCTGGCTGCCGCTACTGGATGGCATTGCAGGGTATCCGGCCGAGAAGACGTCGACAGCTCGTCGCTTGCTGGCAGAACAGAATATCCGCCCTGCCCGTGCGGCAGTCATCGGCGACGGTGAGTCGGATCGAGCTTCTGCCGAAGCGGTGGGTGCCATGTTCTTCAAGGTGCAGGTGACGGGCGACCTGCAGCGGTTAGGGCAATCATGGGGATTGCATGTTTAATGATAGACGTACGTACGCAATCCCGTTCGAGCCGACAATAGGGAATACCCATGGATAAACTCGATTTTGAGGTCGTAGGGGTCTGCGCCGTATGCGGATCCACAGACAGCTCGCTCGTTGAAGTCAGCAGTGCATATCGCCATCGACTCGAATACCGAGCTTGCGCGAGCTGTGGCTTGGTACGACTCGACCCGCGACCAACAGGGCAAGCTATTCTTCATTTCTATGAAACCTTCTACATGGACTCGGTAGGTCGCAACGTTGAGACCACAAGAACCAAGCAGAGGGACTTCGCGAGATACATGCTTTCTGTAATTGCAGGGCATATCCGTCTTGACCGGATCCAGTCCGTACTCGATGTCGGCTGCGGTTATGGCGAGACTCTGGCGGTAGTTGGGCAAGCGGTTTCAAAGTATGGAGAGGTGTCGCTGTATGGTGTCGAGCCTTCCACCGAAGCGCGGCTCCACGCGAAGGACGTCTGTACGCTGGTCGGTGCCGTCAATGAGGATCTGATCGGGTTCGATCGCCCATCTGACCTGATCATCATGTCTCATGTGCTCGAGCACATGGCAGACCCGGTCTCGATGCTCCAGCTACTCAAGTCCAAGCTTGCACCTGGAGCGTACCTAGCTCTGGAAGTCCCCAACTACTTCTGTCACCCATCAACAGACATTGCCCACTTCTTTCTTTTTTCCGCGGAAAGCCTGTCGAACACCATTGCGCGCGCCGGGCTTGAACTCGTTGCCCTCTATGCAAGCGACCATGCGACTACCACCAGGCCCGCGTACCTTACGGCCATAGCAAAGGATGGGCCTGCAGCTGACATGCAACCCATGTCTCCGAGTGAGGTTGTGCGTCGAAGGTCTGAAGCAGTTGATCGGTGGCCTGGATATACGCGGCCGCGGCGCGCGAGACAGTTCGCCAAGCAACTGCTTCGTTACATGGGGCGGTGACCGATACAGGACGTCACCGGCGAACCGCGCCATTCCTAGGAGCGCAGTACGCGCGCCGGATTTCCGCCAACAATGGCATCAGGAGGCACGTCCGCGGTGACCACACTCCCCGCGGCCACGATGCTGCGCTCGCCGATCGTCACGCCTTTCATGATGATGCTGTTGAACCCAATCCACGCATGCGCGCCGATGCGTACCGGCGCGCCAGCGATTGCTGGCCTGACATCAGGCCGCCCAGTGTTTATCAACCGCCAGTCCAGCTCACGATCCTGCCATGAGGTCGGATGCGTGTTGTTGTCAAAGATCTGTACCCCGTGCGCGATCAGCGCCTGAGTGCCGATCTCGACTTCGTGTGAGCAACTGATCAGCACGTCGTCTCCTATGTAGGCTTCGGAGCCAATTGAGATCTTCCCGGTCCCGAAGGTTTCGACGCGGAGCAGTCCGCGACAGATCGCCTTGTCGTCGATCCTGATTCGCGCGCGATCGCCGCTCATATTGATGCACAACGCCTGCGCGCCGAGGCGACACGACGCCGCAATGATCGCGTTGCGATCGAACTGCGACCAGGCTCGCGCGATGTCATCACGAATTGCTGCCCGCACGCTTAGTGGCCTCAATAACCGCCAGAGCAACCGCTGGGGCAGCGAGGAGCGACCGCTCGCCGCGCCATTTCCAAATGCGTGAGTACGGTCAATTGTCACGCTCATGCCTCGTCATTGGTGCGGTCATTCGCGGTGATGTCATGCGGGCCGTCTGGCGAACATGCGACCCAGCTTGCGGATCACGCGCCCCGTCAAGGAGGGAGGGCGGAAGACGTGGTCGAAGAGCCGGCGATCTGCATCGGTGTCGGGAACCACGAAATCGGGGTGCTCGATGCGTGCGAGCTCGCCCCGCTCCAGGTTGGCGGTCTTGGCGTCGAAGGCGCCCGTGTGGGTGGCATCGCCGCGGAAGCCCAGGTTCGAGACAAGGTTGACCCGTGGCACGACGGACAGACCGCTCTGGGATAGTCGGGTGAAAAACCATTGGTAATCCCAGGTGTCGATGGACTTGGCGTACATGCCGTCGAACATGGCGGTCCAGTAGCGGCATTCCGCCGGATCCGGGAAAGCAGCGCGAAGGAGCCCTGCGTCGCGGAAGGCGGGCCAGCTTTTCATGTCCACGTCGTAGTCACGCCAGGCTCGCCGCCACGAGGCCCAGCCCCAGATCGAACCGTACCGTGAGAACGAGTAGCTCGCGGTTCCGGGGCCGGGCAGCAAGTTGGTTCCGCCGATGAGCGAAACGCGCGCATCGTTCCGGTAGCGGTCAAGGAGTTCGCGGCAGTAGGGAAAAAAGGAAGGGGACGGCAGGCAATCGTCCTCGAGGATGATCGCCTCCTCGCAGGTGCGGAATACCCAATCGAGTCCGCTGGAGATCCGACGCTTGCAGCCGAGGTTCACCTCGGAGAAGTCCGTGAGCACCTCGCATTTCCAATCCACCGCTTGGGCGATCGCACGAGCCGCATCGCAGGCAGCCTTCTCCGCGGGCCTGCTGCTTCGGGGGCCATCGCCCACGAGCAACAGTCTGGATGGCCGCGCCGCCCGGATAGCGGCGAAAATCTGCTGGGTAAGATCGGGCCTGTTGAAGAGAAACAGCGCGACGGGTGGAAGCGAAGGGGCGTGGTCGGCGTCGCCCATCAAGACTCCTTCGCCGCGATGTAGTTTCCGTAGGCCTGCCCCGCGGCCTTCACCGGCTCACCCAGCGTTCCATCCGACTGGATCGGTCGGCTCGTGTAGCCCGCGGACTCCAGCAGGGAAAAAATCTCGGTCTTCTGGTGGCCCATGCCTTGGATCTGGGGAAGGGAAACCTCGAACAGGATGCGCTTCACGGCGTCTTCCGCGAAGAGCCGGCGGCAGCCCTGCAACACTTCCAGCTCGGCACCCTCCACATCCACCTTTAGAAAATCCACCTGGCCGATTCCCTGCTTCGCGCAATAGTCATCGAGACTTACGCCCGGCACTTCCTGCACGCGAGTCGGCTTCAACATCTTGCCGGGATTGAATGGATCCGGCATTTCCGGCATGCCCAGACTGTGCCATGAGCTGATTTCGTCGGGGAAGAGATTGAGCTTGAGGGTCTTGGTCTCCGAGAAGACCGCGGACTTGTTGAGGGTGACATTCGCGAAGCGATTGAGGGCCAGATTGATGGACAGCCGCTCGTAGTTAGTGTCCTCGGGCTCGAAGGCGTGGACGTGGCCGGAAGGGCCCACCAGGCGCGCCAACGGCAGGGCATACATGCCGATGTTGGCCCCCACGTCGATGACGGTCATGCCGGGGCGCACAGCGCCCTCGACGTAACGCATCTCCGCGACCTCGTAGTTGCCTTCGTTCTTGAAGTACACCTGGGCGTTCTGGCCCGGGTAGAGAACGAACTTCAGGCCGCTCTTGTCGGTGAAGATCACCGGCAGTTTCACCATGCGCTCGAAAGCGAAGACGCGCCAGAAATCCTCGCGTTCGCGGGGCGAGGAGCACTTCGCCCAACGCACGCATTCCTTCAACAGGTTCGAATTCCGCATGGTGTCCTTGTCAGGCGGGAGGTCAGGCCGCCGGGTCGTAAATGAAATCGGTGCCGGTCATGATGCCCGAACAGACCACGTCCAGACCGGGATCGCGGGCCGGAAGCAGATCGGAGATCTCACGGATCCGCATCTTCATGTCGGCTCCGCCTTCGGGGTCGATGGACGCCAGGGGAATCATCCGCCGGAAGAAATAGTGGTACGCATACTTGCGGGCGCGCAGAACCGTGGCTTCGTCGAGTTTTTTCACGGTAGGCAGGCCCTCCAGCAGGGCGAGGTATTGCTGCCTGTCTGTGATGTCGATGCTGATCCCCTTCCCGCGAATCCAGGCCTCACCGGCCACCACGATGGGCGTGCCATAGGGAGCGAGTTCCACTCCAGTCTTGGTGCCGTAGATGAGCACGGCCTGGCAGAGATCCATGAGCGCGTACGTGCTGTAGGCACTCGCCCGGTCCACCAGCTTGATGTTCGCCGGGAGGTTCGGGTAACGCTGCCGTATCTCGGGTCCCGTGGGCTGGCGATTTCCGCCCTTCACCTCGTGAGGATGCACGCGGATGACGAGCTGCAACTCCGGGTGTGAGGTGAACCAGTCGATGGTGGTGAACAGCCAGTCGAGCATGTTGTCGAACGCCCGGCCGTCGTAATAGAGCTGGGCGTCCCACAGCACGTTAGTTAGGAGCCCGAACGAGGGTTTCGCCGGATCGAGCCCCAACTCCCGCATGATGCGGGAGTGCTCTTCGACGAGAGCGTTGTCGCCGCGGTCAGGAGTCACCCATGACCAATCGCCTTTGCCTCCGCGCCGCTGCTCGAGATATTGCATCAACGCCTTCGTGCGACTCTCGTCGAGCTCCAGGAATTCCCAGTGGCGGACCGGCTCGTCCATGAAGGTGTGGTGGTAGGTGTCGCCGTGGCTGTAGATGACCGTGGTGTTGCGGTAGGAAGGCCCCCAGTTCACGACGCGGACTCCGAGCTTGCGGGCAACCGCGCCAATCACTCCTTGGGGCACGTACACGCCGTGATGAGCCACGACGACGTCAGGCTTGAGCGCGTTGATGGCGGCCTCCGCGGCCCGCGCCGAGACGACAGCTCCTGCCAGATAGCGACGCGCGACGGCCAGCACGAATTTCGGATCTTCCTGCTCGAAGGTGGCCTTGCCGAAGAATCGCAGCACCCCGGCGCGGGCCTGCTCGCCCAATGCCATGCCGCCATCCTCATAGGCGAAGCAATCCTCGACGGAAAGGCTTGCGGCCATCCTGAGCGCAGCGGCCTGCGCACCTTCCGGAAGATTTTCCCATAGGTCACAGTCGGGAATAGCAGCGGCTGGTAATAGGCGGACCCGCTGGCGAAGCAGCTATTGCACAGGCTCTTGCGGGGTCCGTGCTTGGCGAATTCGCTCAGCCAGGGGAAGTCCACATACATGGCCCGTTCGCAAGCCGGAAGGGCGTGATCGCAGAGCAGCATGGTGACATCGGCGCCGCGAAGCCACAAAGCCGAACCCACGAGGCTGTCGATCACGCGCGCGGCGGCATGGGAGCCAACGCTCGTTGCCCCGAGCACTTTGACTCTGGCGGAGGGGCGCACGTACGTATCGAGGAAAGGCTGGCTCCGTTCGATGATCTCCTTCCAGGGAGACTGCGGGATTGCTTGCTTGACCATGCGCCGCTTGAGGTGGCGGAGCTGGTTCTTGACGGCTTCGAACGGCGAATTCATGTGTTGGAATTATAAGAGGCGGTGCGCCAGCCCGCGGATTTCCCGCAAGGCCTGCACCATGTCTTTCCGGCTCAGGCCGTAAACACGGATTGTGAGCCACAGGGATAGAGCAAAAGACAGCATGCTCGCTCCGAGGGAGGCAGTCGCGACGCCCACGAGACCATAAACCGGTGCGACGGCGACGATGAGTATCGGCGACGCGACCCCGGAAATTGTCGTGACCAGGCTCGTCAGATGGGGACGGTTGGCGGAGTTGAATGCGAGCCAGCAAAGCCCAGCCAGTCCAGTGAACACGCTGCTACCGACCAATATGACGGCAGGCTTGATCGCCATGGCGTAGTCCGGGCCGTAGATCAGGGGGATGAGGTAAGGGAGTGTGAGCCAGGCGGCAACGGCAATGGCCGTGTACAGCAATGCCTGAAGCAGCAGGGTCCGCACGATCAAGGCACCGGGGGCCCGACCCGGCTCCTTGTTGCGGTCGATGAGGGAGTTCTGAAAAATCCCGGCGTACAGCTGCAGGGGGATGAAGGTCGCTTCCCGCAAGTTGCTCGCCAGGGAATAACTACCAGTCGAGGCCCCGGGTAAGAGTCCCGAAACCAGTGGGACCTCCAATCGGGTGCTGGCCAGCTTCATCAACACGCCCCACTGCACCTGCAGGCCAAACCGATAGCCTTGGCGAGCGGAAACAGTCTCCACGCTGATCGGCGGCGGCATGCGGAGCTGCCGGATCCCCAGCGTGACGGAAATCAAGGCAAGGGCCGTGAAGTTCGCCGCGAACAAGGACAGGAATCCACCGCCCAGAAAGAAGTAGTACACGTACTGCAAAGCAATCTGCAGCACGATGTAAGCGTTGGAATAGAGCATGTATTTCCCATACTCGCCCGCTGCCATGAGGAGGATTGGCAACAGACCCCAGACCGTGCTGAGAATCAGGAACATGAAGAGGACCAACGTCCATGCCGCTGAAGCCTGGATCTCGTCGAATGCCGGCAGGGATAACTGGAAGATCGCGGCGATCGCCAAAACGTACAACACGCAGCCAGCCAGAATGTTGATCCCGAGAATCCGCAGAAGTGATCGCACGCTGCCCGGTGAAATCCGGGCGAAATAGGAAAATGCATGGGGAAGCCCGAAGTCTCCCACCCGTGATAGCAGCGCGCAGATGGAGACAACGGTCGCGTAATGGCCCAGGTCAACCGGGCCGAGCATGCGGGCAATGGCGATGCTTTGCAGGAAGGATAGGGTCCTTCCCGTGGCGACGCCGGCACCCAGGGTTATAAGGTGAGCCTTGAGTGGATCCTTCTTCATTGGCCAACCGAGTCCGCAATCTCGAACTCGGCTCTGACGAAGCTCCACAGGTGGAGAATGCCGAGACTGCTCATCCGGTTGTGCAATGTTTGCGAATCTGCCGCGGCAATGGTGTGAGCGGGGTGATTCGGGGCGTCTCGAGGGTATACGCGGATCCGAGCGCCGAGCGCCCACCGGGAGGCGGTTGCAGCGCAGCGTTCATCCAACTCCTCTTTCTCGTAGCGCCGCTTCCACGCGCGCGAAGTCCTCGAGAGTGTCGATCGAGACCATTGGCTCGTCGATCACCACGACGGCCGTGCGTGCGCCCATGATGGTTCGCTGTTCCAGCAGGCACTCGCGCGTGAAAGCGTAAGCGGCACCATTGCGATGG